>Ga0116227_10007589_pt1 | contig 21040 bp, 20 predicted proteins | sample S1TSphgellanicum_FD_89693 | JGI IMG/M metagenome (GOLD analysis project Ga0116227, IMG submission 89693) | Host-associated microbial communities from peat moss isolated from Minnesota, USA - S1T2_Fb - Sphagnum magellanicum MG | ecosystem: Host-associated > Plants > Peat moss > Unclassified...
CATGACACTTTCTAACATTTTGAATGTAAGTTCACCAAGGCTTACTAAATATTTCCAAGGAGTAGAAAGGAGGTTACAACAAATATTATTCCTAAACCACTAATCCTTCTAGCTAAATAATTCTTACAATTTTAAAACTATGGACCATAAGGGATTAGGCCTCTTTTAATTTCCTCTCAAGGAACCAACTGGTTGTTAATGAGTGTGGCATTTCATCATTCAACAACAAAACCCCACAAATGCTACCCCATCATCATCATCATGATGTAGTTTTATTCAAAAGTTGGACAATGACTCAAAACAGACTAATAATTCTGAAAATCAAAACTTCACAATTTCTTCACATTCCAAAATCCCTAGAATTCCCATTATATCATAGGTATTTTCTTCTCAAAATAAACCACGTTACACATTCCCACTAAGTTCCCCAAAACCTAACACATATGATGGCTACCACCACAATTGCTCCTGAAATTGTTAGATTCTTTCATCACTTCCCTTAAATCAGTCCTTAAATACAAACTCTACACCTCCTACTCTTCTCCTAACATTCATGGCACAACAAAAAACATGCGCTAGGTTAAAGAGAAGAAGAATTCCAAAGGGGCGTTCATCCCTAGCTATTCATTATGTAAAATCCAAACAAACTCAACAACCTCACAATTTGAAGAATCAAAACTTAGCTTCTTCCACCCAAAAATGTTTATCTTTCCTCCTCGTCAACCAACTTCATATAGTTTCTCCTAGTCCTCATCCTCTTGCTCCCTTGAAACCACAGTACTAATCATTTCTAAGAATCGTGACTCACACTCACCATGAAGATTGTCAATTGAACAACAAGGATTTTGCTCCACCACCGAAATTAGCTCACCATAGCTGCTCCATTGAATAACAACATTAAACATAGTAACCTGCAAAACAAAACCAAAAACAAAAAAGAAAACAAGAAACTAGACTTTTAATGTCCTCAATTCCTAATGAAGCATAACTGCTTCATAATTTAGCGTTATCTGCCACCCATGTGACTTAGTTGTGGTAAAACGTAAAGATAACCAGAAACAAGAATTATAAATTGAATATGTATAGCACAAGCATGTTGGGATAATCATAAAGCTACAACTCCAATTGTTGTTGTTAAAAACACATTTTTTCCTTGGGTTTGAAACTAATGTGTTAAATATTTCACAGAGAAAGTTTTTCCATTTCCATGAGTTCCTTCTAATACATGTAATCCTTTGTTTCATTAGTAAAATATCAAATGTTTTCAATTGATCATGATTAAGTACAAAACTTTGTATTTCATCTTTAAAATCAAGTTGAATATATTTTACAATATTTGTTTTATCTTCATTTACACATGTAAACATGTAAACATTATTTCTTCATTGTTCATATTTTATTCTAAATATGGATTTAATTTTTTTTTTGTGAAAAAGTTGAGTTTGTTTTTCATTTTCGAACAAAATTTTGATTTGCATATTGTATCAAATATGTTGTAATTATTCAACATTATGTAAAAATCCTTTTATTTGACATTCACATACATAATATTTTTGAGTATTATTTTTAGAAAATATATTTTCTTCATTATGAAATGTTATTTTTGCAATAAATTATTATTAAAAAATTCCTCACTATTATACACTGGATGAAAATTTGTACATCTAATCTTTTTGGTTTTCATAAATAATAAAACCAATATCACCTTTTCCAAAAATATTATAAGTGGGATGTATTTTACAATCATGTGCATTTTTAAAAATATTGCATAAATGTTAATTTTTCAAATATGGTTGGTTTAGAAATATAAATATCAATTGGATGAAAACCTAATCTTTTTTATTTTGTAACTAATTTTGTTCAAAGTAATGGTGGTTTTGAATCAATATATTTTATACCTCGACTTTTTTGTACAATTGGTATTTATAAACATACAAATGTTGCTTCTATTAGTGATGTAGGTTTAAATATAATTAAATTAAAAATTATTTGTAATTGTATTATGGATTCACTTTTTAAACATAATCATTCTGCATCTTTTGTATTCAAATTTAATTTCCCATGTGGTTCACATTTCATGGCATACTTTAAAAGATAAAAAGACCAATAAAAAGATGTAATACATAATATGTTCAAATGTGCTCCACAAACCAATAATAACATTGGATGATATGGCACGACATTTCGATCTTCATATTGTGGTGTATAGTATTATCATTTTTTTGTTTAAAAAAGAAAAAAAAAAAAAAGGTTGAATGTGTGGAGAATATGGAAATCCAAATTTACAAGTTCCATTATGTCCTTTTTGAATACAATGACTTTGATATTCATGAAGTTCTTTTTATAATACCCTTTTAAATAATTTAAGTTGTAAACTATCATTTTGGTGGAATAAATGTTTTAGTTGTTTTATCAAAAACATTTGGAATAAAAGTTAATATTTCATTTGTTATTCTTTGCAAATTGTTTTCATTAACCCATTATATGATATGGGCATGAACAAATCCACGGTGTTGTAATTCATAATGTGTAAAATATTCTTTTGTTTTGCCTAAAATTCCATTTTCTTTTAATATATGTCGATGCATAAACATGTTTGCACAAGAATGAAATAATGTAGCACATTCCATTGGATAATCTTTCCATGACATATTTTGATGTATTTGTTTAACAAGATATTCCATATCATTAAATTTAGGCCATCTTGTTGATGTCATTTCATATGTAGTTAAAGTTTTTAAAAAATGAGGCATACCAAAATTTTCTACCATTGTTAATAATTATTGTAATTGTGATCTATGCCATGCAGGATAACCTTGAATTGATGATGGAAGTTTATATTTTACCATATGTCCCAAAATTTCAGCATCAGTTCATTTTTTGTTTTTTTTGTTTTAATGATTTGTATGTCTTTTTCTAAACAACTATTAAAATTATGCTTAATCAATTGAAGTGATTATTGAAGAACATACATAATTAATAAATATGGTTCATACAATGTAAATGATGAAAATAATAAACTCATTCAAAATTTTAAATATTCATGTATTGTTATTTTACCATCATGAGTACCATGTCCATGTTGAAATAAAAAAGGGAATAAATTTATTTTTAAAGTGATATATTTTTGTATTATCTTGTAATCCATTAGATTGAACTATAAATTTTTCATGACATATTTCATTGTTGTGCAATCTTTTTGTCATAGTTCTCATAATTAAAAACTATTCTTTATGGGATGTTGTGAATTAAAATGCAAATAAAATAAAAGTGATAAATTTTGTATTTCATTAGTAACATGCATACTTTTAAATCAATTATTAGAAATGTTATATTTTTTGATAATTTCATCAACAACATTTGAAGATAAAATACACATGGAATTAAATTCATTAGATTGTTCAAAAATAGTCATGTATTGTCTATACCATAAATTACTTTTCATATTTTGAGGAAAAAAAGGGAAAAATAATATTTATAACATCTTGACAAGATTTTTTTAATTTAACATACCATCCCAACTCAATAAAGGACTATTTAATAAACTTGAATATATTATTTCATCCATGCTAAAACCCAATTTTCGTTTTTATATATGTAATCCAATATTTTAAAACGACAATAATTGTATATAAAATGGTAGTTCAGACAAAAGTGTTTTCATATAAGTTGGTGATTGAAAAAAATATATTCTACATATGTCGGTGCATCACATTCAATATAACATTTTAAACACACACACACACACACACACACACATATCCTTTCCATTTGAAATAGTTGTATAATTAGATAGTAAGCAATTAACAATGCCATAAAGTGTACATTCAAATTCATTAGTATTTAAATTATTATACATACTATTTAATTTTTTGAAATGTTTATGTTGATGATTAAGTTTGGTTAGTCCACAAATTGCACAATATCATGTTTTAAAACACATTTGTCGAATAACATTACATTTGTTGTAGTTGAACCTAATCATAAACATCCTTTTTGAATCTCAATTTTCACAAATATGAAAAATGACATGTGGTCTTTAGCCCACCATATCCCTACAAATTTTTTAAAAACCATATCAATATAAAAAATATTCCAATTTTTTTTTTTGGGCAAACTAATAAATGTCAAATTATATAACCTATTAAAAATGCCATTATTTAAATTGAACAAATATTTTTCACATGCAATATACATGATGCATTTTCAACCCTATCCCATAAACATCTCAACCAAACAATCTAAAGTTAAACATATTGTCCATGAAATATTTATTATTCATTAATTTTTATAAAATATGGCAAATATAAATTCATTTATATAATCTTTTAATGAATGGATGCATTGAGCTTTTCTTGGATAAAAAATCATCACCACTTTGGACCAATAATTGAAGAGTCAAATAAAATCATCATTTTTCATCTTGAACATTAAGTTGTATACATTTTTGAATCCAAAGGGGTAGATGCAAGTTACGATGGCTCATTTTTGTGATGAAACAATGTTTTTTCATGGGGTACCCTTTATTCAAATGCATATGGTGATATACTAATTAGGACTTGGATCTAAACTAACAATGTCATTATAAAGAGAACTATGTGGTTATTTATTGATAAAAATTTCATTTGTTAGTAGTAATGGACTTTTGAAGTCGAAAAATCTGGACTGGTTGTTTGACTAGAACATCACAAAATGGAAAAACTTATATTAACTAAAATTTCAAATTTGTTATTGGGATTCAATATATAATGTAACACAAGATCATAAATTCATATGAAGAATCTTTTATTTGAAAACCTTAACCGTTTAATAATGAAGGGCTTTTGAATCGTTAAAATATGACCATATTTTCATAAGTCCATATGAGTTGTAATTTTTGTTTGTTTTCCAAATGCTACATTAAATACAAGTTTTTATATAGATATTGGGAAGGTTTGTAGATGATTGAACATGTATTATTCAAAGATTAGAATAATAACATTTTAAAAAGTATCAACCATGTCCATTTAAATCGTTAAAAAAAATCTTGTATGGATTTATAGGGAGTGTAATTTTTGTTGATGTTGAGCCACCTTATCGTGCATTCACCCAAAGTGGATTGAAATAGTATCCAAAGTGGACCATTTTTCAAAAACTAAACACAAATACATATGCGTTGAATTTTTGGGATAGTGTTTTGCTCAATATCAAGTGGTAAGCATTTGCATTTCCTTAAAATGAATGCAAGATATTTAGTTCTTTTTTATTTTTATATTACAATATATGTTTTATAAACTCAAAGAGTGCCTTCAACAAGTATGGTTTGACATCATTTGTGCAAGACAATACTCTCTTTATTTGAAATCCTTAAGTGTAGGATTTAGGTCAACTAATTGCATAAAGAAATAATTTAAATTTGAAAAAGTTAAGTTCTACACCATTGATTGTGTCTGCTAATTGTTTGTCATGTATAATTGTTGACTATGCCTATCAACCATACAGTGAAATGATATAGTCTACATAATTTTTTTATCATTACGAATGATGTGAAATATGACAAGGGTATCTTGGTTTTTCTCAATGTAAATTGAAAGGGATGTAGCAATCTTTCTTGACCAACCATTTGCATGGCCTAGGCTGAACGATGGGAATATTAAGCAGATGAATAATGAGTCTATGTTGTTCTGAAGCATATTGAAATTGAAAAGAAAATTGTGCATTCATTAGTGGCCTTGGAAACAATTTATTGAATTGTGACAAGCTATAGCCTTTATTTTTTCCCTTTAGTCAATTTGAATCAGGCCTTTGTTGCTACTGTTTTTTCTTTCTTTAAAGAAATATCAATCCATTTAACAAAAATTGTATGGTATGTGCATGGCAAGAAAAAACTTCATGGTGATGATAATGAATCGCTATTATGTATAGCACTAGATTGTGTACAATATTAATTTTTTTTGTGTAGAATAAATGCAAAATTTGCATTTTTTTTAAGAACTAGACTTGCAACTTTTGTTTATAACTCTGAATTTTTTTTCACTTGTTTGAGAAAAAGTTTAATAGCAAATTTGCAAGAGAAAAATTTCCAAATCATTATTTATTTTTCTTCCTACCATATCCAAGACCTGAAGGAGGTTTCGAGCTTGTGACCATGTTCTCAAAAAAACTTTAAAGTTGTTAATAAGTTCAAATTACAAAAGTTTCTTTGTCTATGTTTCTTTGTTCAAACAAGCCATGAATTCCATTGCCAGAGTTTCTTTGTCCAAAGACATATGATGTTGCAATGTGCAACACATGAAGCTCCACAAATAGAGACTGGTTGTTCTTGAGCTGCACGAAATGTTGCAGTAATTGGAAACTTCTAGGGTGAAACTCTTGCACTGAAGCTTTTAAACCATTGACAACCTGAAAATATTCCAAGCTTTGGATCTTATTACACTCCATATGATGGCCTTTACATATTTTTTTAATTGTTTTGTGTGGTATTGTTTTACACTCCATGTCAAGAAGAAACAATAAAATTGAAAAATCAACTGGTTTTAAGCAAATGTATAAACTATGAGTCATGATTTATGAAAATTTCAAGAATATGTATGAAAGGTTGAAGAATACAACTTTGTTCACAATACATGTTCTTACTTGTAAACTTTACTAAACAAAATTAGAATTTCTTCATCTTTTCCTTGTAAATTGTAAGACCAAATCTGCACTCATAGATTTGTCTACAACTTCCTAATCTACCATTACAAAGAAAAAAAAAAACAAATTAAAACCTTACCTTCACATGCTTTTTGTCTACATGATTTCTTCATGTAGACCCACCACTGGACCCACTGCTTTCTTCAAAACTACAAAATAAAACAACAGCTACCTTCGTTTTCCACTCGCACCTCCAACGAATTCGATCTTGCACGTTGTAGAACAATTTTGGTGAAAAGAAAATCAAGCTTTGCTCTCTCCAAGGTATGCTGAGAACCTTTGGCAATACAGTGGACTGTCACAAATTACAAATCAAAGTACAATTGCAGAGAAAATTATGATCTATAACCAAGAAAACATACCTTTGTGAAATATCAACCCACGCCATCAAAATGCTCTCCATGATAAACACACATAGAAACTTGAACAAAAAGAATCGAAAAACCAATATCTGTCTGTAAGAAACAGTCAAGAAATTGCACTCGTACTTCTGATTTATAGCAACAAAACAACTGATTTCGTCATAAGATTCCATACAAGACATGAATTAAATAATTAGCACAAACCTCGAACCAATATTTGCAAAGCTTGTAATGAAATTAGAAAAACTACAAATGAAAAGATTTCTGCTTTTTAAAGCTGAAAGATGAATAGCCAAGAATGTTTGACTCCAGAAGCAACCACTAAGAAAAAACCCTTTCAATATCCTATTAACAAAAAATAAATAAAAAAATGCAAACATATCCAAGATGAAAAAAACCATCCACCGTCTTCTGATGCCACCCCCTCTTCCTTTTGGTAAAAGCAACAATCTTGCAAACAACCATAAACTTTTCGTCTCCTGCAACTTTGTGTTTGCACAAAGCAACCTTTGAAACCCTAAAAGAATTTTTAAAAAAATTTATTGTTATTTTAAGATCTCACTTAAGACTTCATTTGGACTCTGAATTACAAAACCCTAATACAAAATCCAGGAGAAAATCCCACCCAAGAACCTGCAGTTTTTTATTATACCTTAGATTTTATAAGCAATGTGGTGATCTATCAGAAATTGGTTATCAGATTTTTGAGAGCCACAGTTTATATATCAGAACTAGTGCTTTGATTTATTTTTGAAAACCGTGGTGTTATATTTCTTTGAGAACCACCTTGATAGTCATGGTTCATTTGGTTCCATTTAAACCCTAAACCAACCCCCCACACTGCTTGCTTCTTCAAACCAGCAATATTTTAAATAGAAAATGTTACATCAAGTTCCGGGGTAAAATGAATGATGGTGAGGAACATTGATTATGCTCCGGAACAGCAGCCCCTGGGAGAACCACCAGTTGCCACTTGATGGAACTGTATGTCACCCTAACAAGCTCAATGCATCCCTAAGTGGAACAAGCCCTACTAGGCCTGTTCCATCATACATGAGAAACCCGGAAACGAGGTGGGTATGTTGATTTTCTTGTAATTAGTGGGCGTAATTGCTAGGTTGCGGGGAATCTGAATTCTATTTTCAAGGTCTTCAAAATTCAAAACATTTGTAGGCACATTACATCTTAATCGACTTATTCCGATTCCAGAAGATTGTAGGCACATTACATCTTAGTCGACTTTGGAATATACTCCTTGCGTCCAGAATGTTCTAGCCCTGCACTGCGAATTCTCAGAATCATCTGCCAAAAGTCATAAGCTTTTCTTAATTTTTACAGTTTCTCCATGCAGATTACTAGAAAGTTGATTCTAGAAAGTACTTGGTAGAATTCGGAATGTTCTGAACCCCTACCACACTGACAATTTCCTGCAATAATGCCTCTGGAATGCACTCATTGATTCCAAGTATACTAACCGATTATGTGTAGAATGTAATTGAACTTGCAGAAATCCTGCGAATGCAGAAATGTGTTCAAGTTTGTGTCCAGACAATTGTCCATTAATAGCCTGATGCCACGCAGAAAAATATGCAGAGAATACCTTGGAAATCCAGAATTTGCTCGAAAGGTCCAGAATGTTGTAGACCCGAATGACAGTTCCGCAGAGCGGAAAGGACCGCGCGCTTCTCGATCCTTCGAGTTCTGGTGTGTGCGTCTGGAGCCTCGTTCGATTGTGTCTTTTCGTTCCTGTGATCGCGTGTCTGTGCTCTCTAAGTCGTATAAATATCGTTGCAACCACCTCCCAGCAGTAATTCAAAGACTTCTTTCCGTTCTCTTCTATCGCTGTGTCGTCATAGCACATCCTACTGTAATCGAGAGTGGGTAATTTTCGATCTTTCAGTCTGCAGTTGAAAGCTTGAATATCTCGTCAAAGACCCACCTGCGGTTGAAGTTCTCATTCGCAGCATCTTGCTTCAGGAGCTCGATCGGGCTACATTAGGTTACATCATTAGGCCACCACTTCTTTCTAAGAGTATTACACTCTTTCCGAAAGCAACAAATATGGCACTTGCACCATGGAAGTTCCAGCAGGTGAGGCGTCCTGCAGGGTTGTTGGATAGCTGCATCTTCGATCCAATGCCATTCGACTTCGACATTATTCCGTCATTTTTCGAGCGTTTCCCAAGGTCGACTAGGGACGTCATGGCCGTTTCCGATGGTACACTGGTGGACTGGGTAGAGACTCCGGAAGCACATGTTATCAAGGCTGACCTGCCAGGTATGTGTTTTACAGCTTCTTCCCTCATGAGATCTTCCATGTTTGTATGCCGCAAAATCCAAGGTCCTCAGCTGGATATGCGTCTCACTGTAATTAAGAGTTCTTCATGTTTACTTCACATAGATTACTTGCTAATTTCCATATATATGCCCATGTATAACTCACAGGTTTGAGCAAAGAGGAGATCAAAGTTGAGATACACGACAGTCGTACTCTGCGGATCAGTGGCGAGCGCAACAAGGAGGAAGTGAAAGAAAGCGATACTTGGCACTGTGTAGAGCGTACCAGATCCAATTTCATGCGTTCCTTCAAGCTACCTGAGGATGCAAATCTAGAACAAATCAAAGCCAAAGTCGACAATGGAGTGCTCACTGTGACAGTACCCAAAATCGAGAAAGAGCACCCAAAACGGCCACGGATTCAAAGTATCGAAATCGGCGGTCCAGCTGCTGGACAGAAATCTGTTGCAGCAGCTAATGGAAGCTCAATTCCAACTAATCCCACCGTCACTTCGCAAGCTGAATTTACCACCATAGCCACAAAAGATGAGAAGCAAGAATGAAATTACGCTGAACTCGATTTTTTCAGAATCCTCGCCAACACAGGCAGCGAGACGTGGATTTCTAACCCTGAATTTTCGTCTGTGACCATTTCTCGAGAGTTGATGTTGCGTTTTGTTTCTCCATAGTTGCGTAGCACATTTTGCCGTCGAGAATTTGCTTCCGTTTTGTTTTGCCATCGTTTCGGAGCACATTTTTCTGTGGAGAATTTGCTTCCGTCTTGATTCGCGATTGTTTCGTAGCTTATTTTTCCTTCCAGAATTTGCTTCTACCAGTTACATTATCGTAGCGCTGCTAGGTACCTACCGCAGAATGTTCAGCCCTCCGATGATTACACATTATAATGGACTTCGTTGAACAACGCTTCGATACAGGAAAAGAAACATTCCACTTGTAAAACAGCATTTGCTATTCCAATTTTTGCTAATTGCTTCCAGTTATATTGTTGTAGTGTTGCTAGGTGTGGCAGAATTCAAGTTGAAGGTTTCATTGATATATGAGATATTTAGGCAAGAAAGTTGGCTGTCAAGATGATGAATCACTGAGCAAGTTTCTCTTTCAACCCAAATGCAAATTAAAAACATTTCAACAAGCAGTGATAACATTGGCCAAGACCTAAGTTAGGAAAACATCTTTACTCCCTACTTTCTTGTTTTCATCCTGCAGCATGCCCGAGCAGAGTAGAGATTTGGTGCATCAATTTGAAAAGACAAATCAAATCTTCACAGAACTCTGGTCAAACAAAGTTCCTCTACTCCAAAAACCCACAAAAACCATGTATGTAAAATCTCACAAGGAATGAAACTGAATTCAAATCACAGTGCTCAAACCTGGCAATGACCCTGTTTAACAATATGATAAAACTTTTCGGACAGAAGAATACAACATGGTATATGGAAAAGAGAGTGTATCAGCCTCCCTGCTCCCGCACACAATCAATGAAAATCCTGGCAAGTTTGTCATACATGGGTCCTTCTCTAAACATTTTGCTTACTCTCTCCCTTCCCCTCTCACCCATTTGAATCCCCAAATCTGGGTGATCTAGTAACCACCGGAGATGGCGAGCTAACACTGGGATGCCCACTTTTCCTACAGGATGGAAGACACCCGTCACATTTGATTCCAATATCTCTTTCGTCCCTCCTGCATCCGTTCCTAGTACCTGCAAATTGTCAAAACATTTGCATCAATTTTTTGCCCTCTGAGATGCCACTGTTGGAATGTTGCTACTATATTTCCAAGGAGTTATACACAAGTGCATGCTCATAAGTTCATATTTCCATGTATGACTAGTTAACTTGCAAATCTGATAAAGTCACTGCAAAACTCATAATGAGAGAAGAGTTTATGTATTTCAGTATTCTGGCTTGGTAGACAATTTGTGCCAAAGGAGGGGAGGGGAAAGTACAAGGAGATGGGGAAATACCGGTAGACCAAAGGCCATAGCTTCAATAGTCACCCTCCCAAATGTCTCTCCTATGCCCTGCAAGCCAGAACAAAATTATGTCATTTCCTGGGTGGGAGGAAAATCTTCATAACAAACTGTTCACACTTTGTTTAGGGTTAAACAAATTCTGCTTAGCACATCACACCCCCCTACAGTTTAGCTCAGCATTCAGTATTCATGGTTCACTTCTCAGTTAGAATCCATGTATTGAACTAAAAACTCTCAAACTTTGGAACACATCTTATTGGTTTCCTTCATCACTGCTCTTAAGATAGAACTGGATCAATTGAGAAGTCTGAAAGATTAGAATTTGCTGAAGGGGATGGACTGTGACAACCAGTGTTCTGCAATTCTTTGACTTTGATAATAAACTCCAATTCTGGGTTTCTAAAATTTCAGAAATCAAGAAATCTCCAGTTCTGGTTTTGGGAAATTTTCAGAATCACGGAACCTCCAGTTCCAGCTTTTAAAATATTGCCAGAACCAAAAGAACCTCTGGCTCCAGGAATTGACAGTTTTCATGAAAGAACCGGCATAAAACTGGCAGTTTAGGATAGGTTCTTTGACCCAGTTCTTTGATTTTGTAGAACCCCAGTAAAGTGCCAAAATGTCAAAACTGGGTTCTATGATTTTAAAGAACTGATGGACGAGGGTCAGAACCAATCCTTTGACTTTTGATCAACCTCTGGTCAAGGGTATACAAATACCCTACCCTACCCACTAGATCCAGGTTCCAAAAAGAGAGAACCTCTCAACACTGGTAATAACAATGTCAGTGACAATACTTCTGAAAAACCATACCTGAGCATTCATCACATAGGCATCTGCAGCCACATAGAGAGGAGAGACATGAACTGTTGCTGGGGTCCATAAAACCATGTTCGCCAGTCGTGGGTGGCGGTCTAATAACCCATATATTCTCTCCAGATATGCAGGCTTATTGCTCTTTGATCCCACTGAGCCCAACAGTATCTTCAAACTACGATTGCTAGCTTGACCCTCTGGTTGTTCCCTTAGCAGAACTCTCCTTTCCATGAGACCTATGCCAACCATTGCATGATCCATTTAAGTTTCGAAGTCTTCTTCAAAATGAAAGACTTGGACAATAAGGACTACAGGTTGTCTGAACCGAATTTGCATTTTATACAAAATTTTTGAACTTGTGTATTTACAGCACTTACCAGGAATCTCAGCCTTTGTACAAGAGCTGTCTCCTCCTTCCTTCTCTTTCCTCACTTTCTCTATCTCTTTCTCAAGACGCAATCGACCAAGCAAGCGATTCACACTCATTCGAAGGCCAAAGAGCTTACGAGGAGCATTCCCACTGCTGCCAGTGGATCCAGATTCATCCAGACTGATTGGATCCACATGCCTCAACCCTTCAAGGCCTTCATCCTCAATGCCCTCCTCCACCATCAATGCTGCTTGTAACAGCATAAGCTGCCCCTTTCCTGGGTTAATGCTGCTCAAAGCAACAACAAGGAAATCTGTCGAGTCTAATCCCATTTCTCTCCGAACTTTGTTTCGGAGGTCAAGTCTGTTCCTCTCGGCCTTCAAACTTTCCTTGTCCTCCCTGTTCCCTATTGGCCAAAAGTGATGGACAAACTGACACCCAGTTACAAATTTGGCAACAGCTTCAGAAATGAAAAACAAAAGCCAAACATGGCTGCTAGCTATATATAGTTGGCACTTCTCTTTTCTTTCAGGAATGGAGAGATTGCCCAAACAAAGTCTCATGTGCTAAATCCACCATGACTACTAATAATGGAGAGGCAATCAAAAGAAGTGCGGTAGCCATCTCATGAGAAATTGAAGACTGGGTAACAGACAAATCCCAGGTTCATTTTGGGCAAGTAGTTTTGGATGGCATGGTTGCTTACCATCATGAGATAGCCCAGTTGAATGAGCCAGGCCTGCAACAGCTGCAAGGTCATCACTGACAGAGAGGCCAACAATAGCCACTATAGAAGGCAGGGACAAAGCTTCCTGAGATGCCCAGTTCCGCCACAGCTGCTCCTGAGTCTCAGATAGAAACACCAGTGCACGTGCCTTCCCCAGCAATAGTTTTGCTCTGTCAAAATACTCACGCCTATTCTCCATCACCCACCATATGAGTCGTTCTGAGCCTTTCTTATTGAAATGTAAGTACTGCCCTGCATATTGACCCAACGACCAGGTCACCAGTCAGCTGGCCAAATCTGCAACTGTGCATTCTGTCACCTGACAGTTTCATTTGTACTCTCTTTTTGCCATCAATCTGGACACTATTAGACACTATTGGGCTCTAAGATATTGTATTATGGAATGTGCCAGGTGAGGTGCCTGTGAGGAATTTGGGCAAGCCAAAATTCCAAACCGGCAGCGAAACAGGCACAATGACCTGTACCCAACACATTCCATAACATAATGATCTGCACACTGGGCATGTGGAATTCACACAGTGGTCATGTGGATTTACACAGTGGGCATGTGGATTTTGCACAAAGGGCATGTTGATTTTGAACTCTGGTTAGGTCAAGTAGAAGACCCAGAAGAAATATCCATCGTGCCTCACACGGGGACTAAAAAGACTAAAAAAGAGACAGAAAACGCCATATGAAAACCATTATGATCAGAAAATTGCATGAGAAAAAGGTTGTGCACCAACTAAGTCCCAGAAACAGCAGATACGAAAATTTTAGAAAAGTGGAATAAAAACACTGGAATCTCATTGTACCAATCCATGTGTTGCAAGCAGCTGATCCAGCTATCACCAAATCAGCCTTGGCTGCTGCCTTCCAGCTGAAAGAAAACTTGTCTCGCAGCACAAAAACACCCCTGCTGAGGAGCTCTTTGTAAAGGCCACCTTTCTTATTCAGTACAACAGCCGACACCTTCCCTCCACATCTAACCATCTCACTCGCTAATTCCAACATTGCCAGAGGAGCTCCTGTCATTGAAAGCTCATGAAAGACGACAACAATGTTCTTCCCTTTCACAAATTCTGGAAAAAGTCCCTCTCGTTTGCACATCCGGCTCCCTTGCTGTGGCAGCATCTGCCTCAGCAGCAACCCTGGAACTTGCCTCTCAATAATGCCATCAAATGGGCCCACTAATCTCCCACCCCAAGAGCTGTTGTGCTTTTGAAGCAGAACTTCTCCCTGCATGTTACCCAATGTACCTCCATCTTCACCTGCAACAGCAGCTGCCTTCTTTGGCTGCAAATCAATGCCAGTGCCATCTCCAACAAACCATTCTGTCTCTTCCCTCACATCATGCTCTCCAGAGCTGCTTTCCAGACTCTCATCTGAAGATATTAGCTTGATCACTTCATGGTCATGATCACCATTTTCCTGTTGAAAAGGATGTTCTCTTGGCAAATCACCATTGGCAACCACTCCTCCTTCACCTTCTTCCCCTGCCCTCCACCTCCACGGTAAGGTTTCCTTTTCACCAACAGCTTTTGCCCTTCGATCATCTTGTTGTTCCACTACCACCTTGGCGACAATTTGTTGATTGAGCAGCTGCTGCCACTGCTGCCGCCATGATATCCAGTTGAACAGCCATGTCTTGAAGCTCAATTTCTCCTCATGGCCAGCTCCTACTACTACACCAGACAAATCCTCATTTGCAACAGCTTCAGAGTTGTTTGAATCGAGTGAAGAAGAAGAAGAAGAGGCAGTAATTGTCAATGAGGTTCTGGAACTTTGATCATTGATTGTCTCTAGTTTCACCATCTCCTCCGGCTCCAGCTCCCACCCAACCCATCTTGTCTGCATGTGAAACCCGATATAGCTCCACAAACAAATCAGAACCAGCCATGGCAACCATCGCCGGGCTGAGAAGTAGTATGATTTCCACTTGCTGCCTAACAAGGTGACTCCTGATCGACCTTCTTTACTAGCCAAGAGTCTAAGAGAGCTACCCGTCCGTCTTACAGAGGGACTAGAGTTGCGAAACACGGGTGGCGCAGCAACAGCGCCACCTTCAGCTTCTACTTGATGGGAGCTGGTGGGAGCTGCTGACGAGGAGCTGTTGGTCCCTCTCCTGAGAGAGCGCAGAAGTACTCTCATCTTCCTCTCGGAGATGATCTGTGGGCATGAGAGTTCTGAGTGATGCTGGAACCACCACCAGCTGCACCCCAAAGTACTGCCGGCTTGATCGTCAACCGCGGCGGCATCATCAAATTTCAGCTTCTTCGACATGAAAATGGAATGGGTTTCTTCTTCTTCTTCTTCTTTGACAATGGCCTCCTCCTCCTCTGCAACACAGCTTCTCCCCAGATCACCTCAGCTAGAATTGCCATGGATCCAAGACAAAAGTTGAAGAGAAAACGAAAGTTGCACTTGGGTCCAAGTTGAAACATCCACTGCATGCTCCCATTCTTGTGAGAAGATCTTTTGATGCAACAACAGTGGGTACAAGGGGGGTTTTTAAAAAAAAAGCAGCTGGAGAGAGAACTTGGGAGTAGAAATCCTCCTTGGCACAGCAGCAGCTTTCTACAACCACCACTCCCGTCACTCAAGAATGGGAAGAAGAAGCAGAGGCGAAAACCAGACCAGAACTTCTTCTAGTTTGACATCATGGGCTGTTGGGGTTTTTTCCTTGGAATGGTATCCCGCGCCGAGCTTGCTTGATAGACAACACCCTGAGAGCTTTTCTAAAACAGGGCTTGTTCCGCTCACAAGTACTGTTCCTGGTGGAGGAAAAAAAAAAGGAACACGCGGGAAGGGTTACAACTAGCGCTTCACTTTCTTCTTCTTCTTCTTCCCAAGAGCTTCTAAGAAGTGGTGTAGTCGTCCTCCTCCTCCTCCTCGATGAGACGTTGCAAACCCATCACCAATACAAACAACAGGAAGATGACACAAAACCCCGAAACTGAAGCACACTACATAACTCTTATTGTGAGGATCGCAGTAGTACGTCCCGCAGCTACACGATCATGATTCCCATGAGCTACAAAATCCAAAACTGAAAACCTCAGGGGCCAAAAAACAAAAAAACAAACCAAAGGGAAAAAAAAAAAAAAACCAGTACCAAAACCAAAGCAAAAGACCACCCAATACAGAGTTGCGATATCGAATCAAATGCAATTGATCGAGAGGATAGGAGGAGGCCGCGATGTAGCTGTTGCAAGTGTTGTTCTAGCTTTCCCCAGCTGTATCGGTAGAACCAATGTGCGGGCGCACGTACAAGGGATGATGATGTTGAGAAGTGCAGCTCGTTTGCGATACAGGTACAACCGACGGCGATCCTTCTTCTCTTCTTGTTTTCTTGTGTTTTTTTCGCTCTTTTTTCTTTCCTTCTTTTTTCTTCTTGTGCTGCTGCTGCTGTACCGCCCCCGAAATTCAACGCGGCTGCTAACGGCCTACACCAGGCGATGACTGGGTGACGAGGGGGGGAGTGCCTGGCGACGACTGCGAGAGGAGGAGCGCCGAAGTGGGGAGAAGGAGGAGCAGCGGCGGGGATGCGACGACGACGCCGACGAATCCGGGCGCCCGGGCAGGAAAGTCTGCGAAGAGAATCTACGGAGTACGTACGCGGAAGTGTACATACCATTCTCATACGCTACAGCTACGTTTTCCTTCTCGTCGGCAAGAATACTTTGAGTAGATTTTATCGTTGAGGATTTTTTCATCTTTGTTTTACCTATTTGAGGGACTTTTACCAACTTGTTAGGGTAATTAATTGGTCATTTTCCAGGGATAGGAAACAGTTTTTTTCATCATTTTTCTTCAAAAGTGATAATCAGCCATCACAGGATTTAGCCAAATCTGATTACAAGACAAATTTGAGAAGTAAAAAATCTAGTAATCTTATTACATGTTGGTGAACCACTAAAACTATTAGCTAGATATGGCGATTTCAAAAGCTAGGAAAATTGCCCAAATCCTCCAAAAATCTTGACGATTTCATAACTTTCTTCCTTGAAATGTGGCAATTTTTTTGCAAATTTTCCAAAAAGTCCCTTGACTGACCATGGTGCCGGAGATTTATTATTTAAAAAACAAAGCAAAATGGCCTATTTTCGCCACCCAAAAAAAAAAACCATCTATAGGAAAGCATTACCCATTTATGGACTAGGTACAGTGTGAGAGGATGTGGTTTACTGCAGCCCTGGCTGGTAAACCACAGCCTTGGGTGAACCAGCACTCATATTGATACCATGGTAAAAATCCCAAAATCCATTTAAATTATTTCTAAACATTACAAATATCCCATGCTCAGACTAAATCAGGCTCTCCCAGTTAAAATCTAACCTTTTTTGGGCTTTAATATGGCCACTAAGAGGCCTCACTCAAACAAGTGAAGGTCCGAATGGGGGTGCAGGTTCATCCTGACACTTGAGTGAGGCCTCTTAGTGAGTCTAAATAAATAAATACATATTTATTTATTTATATTAGTGGCTATATTTAACCCAATAAAAGTTAAATTTGGACTCAAAGAGACTCTGATTTCACTTGGGACAAAAAATATTGATACTGTTTTTTCTTAAACAACCCGAAATATTGGGGGGTTTTTAACCTCGGTAAGAAGTGTACTGACTCGCCCTAGAAGCCATGGCCACTGGGTCTTGAATATGTGCAAGCAAGTGGCTTGGAATGTGCTATGGAACGGACCTAGTAGGACCCATTCCAATTCGGAATGTGGCAAGACTGGCACAGCACGCTGCTGTTGCTCCGTTAGTTAGGTGGGCATGCCTGGAATACACGCAAGCAAGTGGGTTTGAATTTACTATGGAACGGACGTAGTAGGACCCATATTCCACCAAGGAATGTGGCCAGTCTGGTATGTTCCACCATGTCATTGTTCCATAAGGTGGTAACCAGTTCTACTAAAGGGCATTTTCCGGAACGTAACTGGTTTTTCCCCACTTTTTTGTGAATCACATCTTGAGCATGTTCTTCAATGTCAATTCACATTCCGTGTGAAACTGACTACACCAAAAGTGGAACCAGCAGATGGCCCCTCTCATGACTCAAATGAATCGCATCACAAATTCTACCAGATCTTTACGTTGGCAAGGATCTGAAAGGGGGCTGTTCTATGAATTCGTATCATGCACTTGACTCTAATCGCCTAACGCCAGGCCTGCATTTTCGAGAATGGCCTGTTTCTGGGCCCTTATCCTTTACACCTACAAGTCGAGGGTTTGTGGTATAGCAAGGCTGTACTATCTAAGGTAAGACATCTAGGCAACTGGCTCCAATTAAGTTATTAGAGTTCTCCGTAAAGTCACCCTGCCTACACCCTCTCTTTGGGCCTACTTTCACCCCCTATACCCTCTTTCAGTGGCATCTGCAAAGTAAGGAAATTTTATTAAATCTCCGTATGAAACACTGAAACTCAGCATTTAATGCACAAGGTTGGAGAGAAATTACAGTAGTTGTACAGGTAGGAGCAGTGAAAATATATGTAGCCGCAGTGGAGGCGCTCAGGAAAAAGGAAAGACAGGATAAAACTAGTTTGGGTCCCCTTTATTTGGTTTTGTAAAAATTTCATTCCCACTTACTGGTTTGATGCCCTATTATGCCGAAACTGGCGAGAATGGCCGTTCTCGCCTCTAATTGCATGACTTTACGGAGAACTCTATTACCCAGTGTATTAATGCACCCAGGAATTGCTGTTCTTTTTTGTGCCTTGAACTTTTTGTGCTGTTTGGATGTAAGATAAGTTTATAGGGCTACCAGTGCTGGTCTGGTATCAACTTGTTCTGATACCCGCCTGGTACTGGTATTCGGTTCAATACTGATTTTTGCGCTGGTATATGTCTGGTACATGGACTGGTGTAAGACTGGTATGAGATTGGTATTACCTCAAGTCCCTACCAGCTGGTGCTTGTACCAGACTTAGGTCATACACAACTGGTTTGGTATTTGATATCAGTGCTGATACCAGTATTGATACCAGTCTCTGACTGCTTATACCTTGTGTACCATTATCACTCATCCACCACACAACTTGTGATTGGCCCCACTTGCACGGGGTAAACTGGCATCTTGCCTTTGCTTGAAAAAGTGTGCTCAAGAATGAAAAAGTAAAAATTGTAGTGAAAATTTAATGGAATAAAAATGCACTACAATAATGCATATTTGTATGTTTTAATTCCATTTTTCCTTTATTTCTGCTTTTATGTTTCATTTCTTATTTATATATATTTTTATCTACAAGGAACGAACGGTTCTACTAAGACTGTGCTCAAAGCCAAATAGACCAAAACAAGAGCAAAGGAGAGTGGAAAAGAAAAAGAGAAAAGGAGAGAGTACAGAAAGATGAACTCAATGAGAGTTAAAGAGGACAAAAAGAAAGTGAAACAAAAATGCATATGAATAAGCCATGCTGAAAGGGAACAAAGAAGAGAGAAAAAGAAAAAGAAAGGATGGGATATGTGGTCCCCAAATGGGATATACCAATATATTTTGGAATCCACTTTTAGATTGTGTATGTATGTTAACCGGCCTTTTTGAACTGGCAAAATTTCACCAAAAAGTGAAGCAAAAAAATTTCAAAATAAAAAAATGAAATGATTTTTTACGGTTTAGTGAGAGAAAAACTAATAAAAATTGTCAGATTTGTATATTTAGTTTTCAGTGTGTAGCCATAAATATAAAAGGTTGATTGAAGATTTTTAACTTCATATTTGGGTTACAGCCATATTTGGCTAAATCTTCCTGAGGTTGATCACAAATTTTTTTTACATCTTCATATGGATCATTGCCACTTAGCCTACATAAATAATTTTTAAAACGTTGATGGGAACTTGATATTTTCATTCATAAATTCCTAATCGCTTCTTCTTGTCTTTTCAATTCTACATATTCAATATTTTTTATTAGTTTCCAATTGTGAATGTTTTTATGTGTAAATATTCAACTCTAGCTTTCCCCTCATAAATCCCAATAAGTATTTTCTCACTTTGCATCTCCTCTTGCTACCCTTTATTAGTCTTCCTTAAATTCATAAACCAAGAATGGAAGATTCTCCCTTGAAATAGGGGGGTAGGTCCCTCTCACCCCCACAAATTCATACACGAGGGTATAAGATTCCCCCTTGAAACAAGAGGTGGACCCTCCCACCCCCATGGCATCCAATCACACCTCAATTAAGAGGGGGATGGAATTAAATGAGCTAACATCATTTACTATTTACCTGGATGACAAGAATTATCTTTTTCAATTCTTTGATATTGTGCCATTGGCTAGAATTCCAAGAAAGATTTAACATTAAATGGAAATAGGAAAAGTAGGATAGTAAAAAACAAATTTGTAATTATGATATTATTTGATGACTTGCAAGAGCAGGCCTTCTAAATCTAGCAAACCCAATATAAAATCTCCGCTTTTTTTTTTTATGACTATTTTTTCAAAAAATTCCCAAGAAAAAAGGCCCTTTACAAAAAAGAAATTCTAAATTTGGCGAAATTTTGAACCCAAAAAAAAGGTTGTTGGGTGCCCTAAAAAAGTTGGCTGTCTTTCATTCCAAAACAAATTTTTGGCGAAATTCAAATCTTGGTGAAATTTTGAATTTTTTTCAAAATCCATGGGTACCCTAAAATCCATGGCCAACTTTTAGGCCAAAATTTCGCCCTGAAAGTTGGCCATGGATTTTAGGGCACCCATGTATTTTGCAAAATCATGGGGGGGGGGGGGGGGGGGGGGGGGGGGGGCAACCCACCCCCAAAAAACTCAAAATAAACCACCCCCCCCCCCCCCCCCCCCCCCCCCCCACCCCCCAGGAG
>Ga0116227_10007590_pt1 | contig 21040 bp, 14 predicted proteins | sample S1TSphgellanicum_FD_89693 | JGI IMG/M metagenome (GOLD analysis project Ga0116227, IMG submission 89693) | Host-associated microbial communities from peat moss isolated from Minnesota, USA - S1T2_Fb - Sphagnum magellanicum MG | ecosystem: Host-associated > Plants > Peat moss > Unclassified...
ATCATAGTTGCACCATAGTTGCATACACACCCAAAAAGGGGGCAAAAATCCATTGTAGTTGCATAAAAAACCAAAGATAGTTGCATGCGACCGGCAATTGCATCCCAGTTGCAAACATGATGGTTGCATATGACAAAATTTCTAGTAGTGATGATCAGTGAAAGTTTTAGCATGCCCATGCAAAAATCTAGGTGTCATCAAATTCCTTGCCATTCACATAGAAATTATGGAAACATACACATTGTGGCGAAATGGGGGAACTTTTCGAAAAATGTTGGATTACAACATGAATTGTTTTTCCATTATGGATAATCGTACCTTATTGTGGCAAGGGGGGCTAGATATGGAAGGGTGAACATGATTTGTCACCTTTAGGTGAAATCATGTGAAATTGGCATGGGCATTCATAAACATTATGAATGTAATATATCATTGTAATATTTTGCACAACGACTTGTCTAAGGACAACATTAGGTTGCATTTTCTACTAGACAAACCACATGTTGTGTACATAGGCCCATGCGATTGGGGTGAAACCAAACACTTGTAAGAGGTGGCACCATCATTATATGGGTTTGCAAAGGAGCAAAATGTCACCAACACAAAGAAAGTGCATTGTTAGGTTGTCCCCAAAAAAAATTTGTTTATAATGAGTCAGGAATTACAAATTCCCCTCACAAATGGCCAAGCAACATGCCACAACTTTGAGGTTGAAAGCATATTCAATTGGTAGGCTAGAAAATGTCATATGGGTGAAAATTAGGATGTAGAATATTTTGTGAACAATTCAACCAAGATGTCATTTGGGAAATTAATCCATGACATGTATGACCCAAATCTAGAGGCATGAATAATTGTTCAACACGCGTGCACACATTGATGGGGCTTCCATACAATTGGACTTGCACGTGATGAATGTTATCAAAGGTAGCCATAGACAATTTGTAATTGTTACATATGGAATATTGTGTAATTTGCATGATCTTTTAATAATGACATGTCTTGGACTTGTGAATTTTATAAAACCCAATTTTGTAAGTGAATCATGTTGTCATGTGTAATCAAATTAAAATCTGTGAATCCATTTTCTTTACACATTTGAAATTTGTGTCCGAATCTATGCTCTATAATGATGATGGGTTTTTTGTAAACATAAGATACAATGATCATTTATAGTTTTACACAAATATTGCCTGTCTATTTTTTTAAATTTTGAATTATGGATGATTGGACTTCCCATTGATAATTTGCTTTGATAAATGTTTTCATATAATTGATAAACATCAAGTAATGAAAAAGAATAAATAGATTTTCATTTGAAGCAACATTTCTTAATGCGAATACAAGGCATTCACTTTGTAGACTTTTGTTTGGTTTTCATTCTTTTTTTAGCATTGCCTACCATGGTGAGGATATTGTGTTTAGATTCATTATAGAGTATAGAAGCTTAATGGATTTTGGCCCCTAGGTAGTAGGTTTATTTTTATACAAGAATTTTTTAAAAATAATATTTTGGATTATATTTAAACTTGGAATTTCCATAATTCTTCTTTTGCCATAAGATATTATTTAATGTAAATGGCAAGGCCATAGTGTGACACATCGAAAAGATGGTGATCAAAAAATTTCAGTTCCAATAGGCTTGGTGATTGAAAATTTTTGGTCATCATAGGGCTAGCAATTGAAATTCTTTAGCTACCTCAAGGTTGGTGACCAAAATTTGTTTTCACTTGCCAATTGTAATGAAGGTAGCCCGAGTGTTAATAAATTTTTTCTTGCATCCATTTTAATGGAAACAATAAGATGGGTGCCAACATGACACCCGACACAAAATGGCCGTGTCATGTCGGTTTTGACAACCCTGTTTGGTGCTGAATGTAATTATTAATGAATTTATTTTAGCAAAAAAACAATTAATTTTGTCACACATTGTCATTATAATTGAAATCTTGGAATGGAACACCATTTTACATATGGAAATTTGTTTAGCTTTAGTTGGCATAATTTTTGCCTCTTTTATGAATCAATAATGAAATATGTGAGAAGGTTTTGTTAAGTCTATGAAAAATTTAGATGATTAATAAGAATATTGGGAAATGGCCTTGGTAATTCCTTTTTACTCATGTTCACCTATTCTTTGAATATGTCATTGGAATAATATATTATTGCGTTTTTCAAGTAGTTCTTTTCTATGTTTATAAGTCTTCAACCATGTGTGCAACAGCCTTTAGTTGTATTCCAAAAATTGAAATAATAATAGTTGTAAATTTGACCATTATAGTAGTTGTTTGTGTTTGATGTTTTTTTTTCCCTTGATGTTTATTGTTGCTTAAATGTTGTTAAAGTCCATTAACTCTAATAGCCATGTCCTCTACTGCACCCTGTAAGCCACAATATGGGATGGCCATCTTTGTGCCACTTTTTCATTTGCCTACACCCTTAGGTCCTACCTTAAGGATGATGTTTGGCCAACTAGATGCACATGTTTATATTCTACCACCTCCAATGATTTTGTGTTCATGATCATGGAAAATGGTTATAATTCCATATTTTCTTTTTGGTTGTTTGTAATTTCACTTTCCTTTTTTCCATAATTGTAATAATCCCAATAGAACCCCATGCCTATTGGTGCATTGGGTTGTGATGGTATTACTTGTATTGCATTATTTAACAAAATGAAAGCTTCCATCTCCAAATTTTTGATCTTTTTGCAACTTAATTCATTAGTCCAAAAAGGGGGTGCAATTCATTAATGTAAATCACTATGCGATTTTTTTAATGAAAAAGGTTCACCCCACCTTAGTCATTTCATGTTGTTACAAGTTATGTCATTATAAAATAACTATGTAATCATCATGTTTTCACTATCAATTCAATTATTGACCATAATAAATAAGCTTATTTTATTTTTTAAAAATACCCTAGGTTATTCTACCACAAGCCATTTTTGGATATTCCAACCTAAGCTATTTTTGGCTATTTTATGTTATCTACCTTATGATTTTCTTTGTTATTATAAGTTAATCCACCCTTGGTTATTCTGAATCATTTTTGGTTAATCTACAATGATTTGGAATAGCCTAAAAGAGTTGAAAATAAATTAGGGTAAAATAATACATAATATCCTAGGGTGGAATAACCTTTAATAACCATAATAACCTAAAGGTAGAATAACTTAAAATATCCTATATTGGAATATATTTAAATAATAAAAAAACCTCAAATAAAATAACTTAAAATAGTTGAAAATAACCTAAGGTGGTTTAATTTTAAATAATAAAAAATAACTTAAAATAGAATAACTTAAAATGAAATATCATATAATAGCCAATAATAGCCTAATAAAATGTATGGTGGAATAATTGAAGGTAACTTAAGGTGGAATAACCTAGAATACCCAAAAATAACTTAAGGAAAAATAAATTAAAATAGCCTAAGGTAGAATAACCAATGATAACCTTAGGTAAAATAATCTAAAATTGCTTATGGTGAAATATTGTACAATAGTTGAAAATAACTTAGGTAAAATAGCCCAAAATAACTTAAAGTAAAATAAGTTAGAACAATTTTAAATGTAATCACTTAAAATAACCAAAGAATAATTTAAAATATTTTAAAATATTTTAAGTTAGAATAACTTTAAATAACCTAAAGTAAATTAACCAATAATAATCTTAAATAATCAAGAAGAATTAAGGATAAAATAACTTAAAATAGTCTAAAATGAAATAACCCATAATAACATGAAATATATTAGCTTAAAATATTGAAAATAACTTATAATAACCTAAGATAAAATAAAAAACCTAAAAAACCTAAGGTGAAATTGCCTAAAATAACATATGGTACAATAACGTAAAATAACCAAAGATGAAATAACTAAGAATAGCCTAAGGTAAAAACATAAAATAATTTAGAATAACTTACACTAGCCTAAAAATAATTTAAAACTAATATAAAAATTTAACCTATCATAACTACACATAAATTAGGAAAAATGTGAATAATATGATGTGATGACAAATCATTTTAATTATTTAAATAATGATCCAATAGTTACAAACTTGCTTCTTAAACATAAAGGTCAAAAGAAGTGAAAGATTCAAATCTTCAACACTTATACCTTAAATTGATATGCTTGGGAAACTAGATTAGCCTAGGTTTTAAAGTGTCTAGCCTAAGTTCCTAAGCTAAACTAAGTGACTAGGTGCATTATGTTATAAAATAGTGTGTTTTCGTCCCAGTACTTCCCCACTGTAGGAGATATTCTTATCTTGACCTACTATACCCCCACAATCCCCTGTTGGTGTAATTTAAAAAAAAGAATAAATATACACTATTAGTTCAACTCTCTTGGGGGATCAGATCTCTGAGGGAGCAACCTTTGGGAAATCCCTGAACCAAAAACCTTCTTCAGGGACCAAATTGGATGAGGATGTTCTTTCATCACGGATGGGATATACCTTCCCAATGTGGGTGTCATTTTGCCCCATCCAACCAACACGAATTGGCACTTCTGATTCTGCAGTAGTGTCTAATCTGCTTCTAAACATCAACATTTAGGGCTGAGATCAAGCCAAAACCAGAATTGTTTAGCCCAAAAAAAAAGAAAAAGGATTGGAACCTGGACCTGAACATTTACATTTGCAACTAAACAAAAAAACTGAGATTGGTTCCAAACTATTTTGCACACTGGAAACTAAAAGACTTTCCTCCAGAAGAACAAGGAATAAACTCCAAAAAACTGGTTTGGCTCTTCCCTTTGGTCACAGCCTTGAAGCTTCACTAACCTTGAAGTGACTGACATTATTTTGTTTCTCTTGGCCTCACCCAATGATTTCATTGGTCTCTTTCCTACTCCCCCTTAAAAAAAGGATCTGAAGTTTATCCTCGTTGATAATGCTCTCAAAGTTCCCAACCACCCTGAAAAGCAATCCAAAATTAACCCCAATGATATTCACAACATATTAGTGTCTGAATAATGTTTTCCTGAAAATATTTCAATCATGTGTATACTTACTTGCCAATGTTCCCAACCAAGTCCCCAAGTTTGTGCATTGATGTTGTTTAGACATTCCAAACAAAGCTTCAAATTGACATTGCTGATAAAGTTCCACTTAGACTCTATTATTTGGGATGGTTGGCCAATGGGGTTCTAGAAAAAGCTCCCAGAGTAAGGGGTCTAGGACAAGGCAAGAGGAGAGTCGAGCCTAGCATTTTTGCAATGTTCCCCCACACTTGGGCTTTAACCATTGTAAAGCACAAGGTAAAGGCTATCATATGAACCTAAAACATTGCTTGATCACAAGCAGTAGGAAGGGGATGCTTCTTATCCATACTCCATAACAGTGGGAAGCAATTTTACACCTATAAGTTGGCATAGATGATACCACCCAATCTTACAGGGGACCACCAACCTACACTTAAAAGTTTTGGAACACATGTGAAGGAGATAGAGTGGTGGGTGTGGTTGCCAGTCAAGTTCATTTCAACCATGGATTTTGAAAGCTCAAAAATATCTTGCATGGTCCAAAGCTTGCTTCCGGAAAGATGATGCCCTTAAAAGCCAACAGAGTGGTTGTCAATGGGTTAAAGGTTTCTTGTAGCTTGTTAACATATACAATAATAATAGTGTTTTTTTCTCCACTATTGGTGAGCGCTCTTTCCATATTCTAATGACTTAAAAAGTTTCTTATAAGGTTCAAAAGTTTTGCTTCCAGAAACATTTCATTAAAGTCAACAGAGTGATATAGGGAGTGCAACTCATATTCATTTGTTGTGGGGACCGCCAAAGTTCAATTTTTTTTCCTTTTTCAATGAGCATCATTGATAATGGGCCCATCAAAAAAAAAAAAGTTCAATCAAGCTTTGGACACTCCTAAAATAGATATATTATAATATCTCCTTTTGGGCGAATTACATTGGTTACAAGAGTACAACTTACGGATAGAGGGGAAAATTGAACTAGTATTGGAAACATGTTGGGAAACACATTGGGAATTTTGTGATAACACAAATTGGGTGTATGTTGGTTCAATGCATTGGTTGCAAAGAATTTTTATGCCTACTTCTATTTTTAAAATCATTTTTGGTCTAGGCTAACGATAGGTGCACAAATTGTGGGACATGGTGAATTGGTTTAATTCTTTTGGTAGCTTGTTAATATAATGATATTTTTTTTTTCCCTCCTACCAAAAAGCAATCTTTCTAATGATGTAAAACCATTTGAGATTTTTCTTAGTGTATTTGGAGGTACACTTACAAAGTGTAAAATCTCATGGATAATTTTAGGAAACAACATGCTCACCACATCTACTCATAATTTTAAAAGAAAAATGGCCCACATATTCTTTTCTATGTGGTACATGTTAATTAGATACTCATTGAGTGTCACAAACACCAATATTGATAAGTATAACCATCATCGACATAAATTGTAGTTCAATGATAATTCATTCATCAGTTGTTCATAGTGAATTGTACATTATTTGTAATTTAGTCTGAGTTCATTTGTTATTCAGTATTAATTTATTCATAGTTGATTTTTAATTCACTTATAATTAATAAAGTTCTTCAAAAAACAATTTAACAATAAAAATCTGTGAATTTTTTAATGAATTTTTTTTTGAATTAGATTTTCAAAAGGGTATAGATAAAAGTAAAATCCCCCGTTATTAATAATTTGACATACAATGTTGCATCATAATCTTGTTCATTTCATTTCATATTGAAATTTTCATATTTTGTTACCATAAAATTTTGTTTAATTTCATCTTTTAAACAAAAAAAAGTTAGGTTTTCGAAATTTGCATGTGCAAATCAAAACTCAAATGAATCTATTCTTCTTGCCAAAGCTTTCAAAACAAAAATAACTTGTTGATGTTCAAAACTCAAATTATGTCCACTTTATGTTTGAAATTATACAACAAATTATATTTAAACTTCATATTGAAACACTAAAAAATAATGACTAATAATATCTAACTAGTAAATCAATACAAGTCAAACTTGCAACCAATAAAAGCTACCAGTTCAAGTCTTAATCTATAATTTGTTCAAATGGTCATCTTCCAATAAACTAAATCTGAATTTATACTATATATCTCACTACAAAGTACAACAAATCTTATTACTATAGATGTTATTACCAATCAAAACAACCTCTTAACATGAGATGACGATTATCATGAACCTAAACATATGTACACTACAAAGCATAGGAGGGGAAGCTTCTTACATTTTACTCCTTAAGAATGAGAGGGATTTTACATGTATAAGTAGGTGTAATTTTCATCCACTCATAGTGAGTAGGCATAACAGCCCTCCTCTATTCCTGGAGGGATATTCATGAAGATAAGGTACCCTCCACATACACTTTGAAATTTCTTTGAGTGCTTTACAAAACCACAGAAGCACATTGCTAATTTCCTTGTCCCAAGGGTTAACAATGACTTTTTGTTTTATGCCAAAATTGTAAAGAAGAGATGAAAAAGAAGCTTGCATCAAATTCCATGTTTCCATGCAAAAGGCTATTGGGTCAGGAGTGGTGTGAGAGCTACGGGGACCAACCAACCCAGAACATATGTCCATGGATTCTATAGGTAGACTGTGTCGCTCTCCATGTGGGGGCATGCTCACTTTTTGCAACATGCCTTGATGAGCATTGGTATGGAACCCATTAATGGGGACCACATGTGTTTTTAATACATTTTCATGAAACCCTAGACCAAAATGACTGTTTGAATTCTTTTGACGGATTGCAGAGGATTCTTTCCCATCCAATGACAACATTTTGACGACCAGAAAACCAAACTCCCAATCTTCATTTTTATTTAAAGGATAAAAGAGAATTGATAGGTTAGGAGGCAAGGTCGCAGGTGGGTTCCATTTCCAAAGGGACTTTCTATCCAAACTCGCAATCTTCATTTTTGTTTTGCAAGGATAAAAGAGAATTGATAGGTTAGGAGGCGAGGTTGCAAGTGCGTTCCATTTCCAAAGGAACTTTCTAAGTATGTGGACGATCACAAAAAAAGTAGGTTCTGATGTGCTTCTATTCAAATTACTCTCCTAAACACAGCCCCATCTGTTTCCAAATCACAGAGAAACTGGAGGAATTTGTCCACATTTTGCACTATATTTTTTATTGGCAGCAAAATAAATTTTCAGCTGCTTTTCCAACCTAATAATCAATCAACTCCTTTTTCTAACATAGGTATTGAAATTTGTTAAAAGTATTTGGAACATTATCTTGTCCATATCTTCAATTCTTGTTCATTTCTCCTAATATTAGTCTTTCCTCGAAATAGAAGGTTATTTTCAACCTGATTCATTTTCTGTATGGCTTTAAATTTAAGGAAGTTAGATTGATATTCAGTTTGGACATGAGTTTATTCATCAATTTTCCAGTATTTGCTAGCTGTTTTAGCCGATAGTTTTAAAGTGCCATTCGACATTTCAGTCGTGAGTGGTAAATTTGCAATCATTCTCTGTTTCTAACTCTTACCATGGAACCAATAGGGGTTTCAAACCAAGGCATTTCCGATGCATCAACAATTCAAGTTCATAATAAGACAGCAACAACATCACCATTTACAATGTGATGAAAAAGCGAGAAACAAATAAATCTATAATATTAAGTACATGTGAACTTTTCCTTTCCCTTTAAACAATAATGAAAAGTGGTTCATGTAAATTTTACATGAATGTGAAAAGATATTTTGCACTCGTGGTGAGGTGTCTGTTAGTTGTCGCTCTTGTGAATGAAAATACAATAAACATTCGAATGTAGATTTTCCACAACGCTGCTAAATGCAAAATGAATGCAGCACAAAAGAAAGAAACACGAGCGAGCGAGAAAAAGCATTTGTCACCATTTTGTGAAAAGGATAGGGCTCAATTCATCATCATCAGCCTGATCATCACATTACTGAATTTCCAAATACATGACTGACAGCACCAACCAGTTTGGGAGGTTGTTTCTCTCTTTGATCACAAGTACCATTCCCGGACGCCCCCGTGTAACCAGCTTCAAACCTTAAAAGAAATAACTCACATAAATCCAATTTGAGCAGGACCTAAAGCCATTCTTCATGTGCACAAAGCTGGAGACTCGATACAGTAAAGAGGTCATCTCGACAAATAGTACAAGGCCAGTTGTCATTTACACATCTGGCCTCTGGACGAGGAATCCGGTAATTTGCACCTGTCTCTTGCTATCGAAGCCCAACACACGGATGAATGCCTTAGGATAGGCCTTCTTGCATTCGGCGATCTCGCGCAGCACTGCTGCGGCATCACTGCACCCGAACATGGGCAGCTTCCACATGGTCCAGTAGCGGCCGTCATAGTAGCCTGATCCGGCAAAGTTAGTCCTGGAGATATATCCTACCTGATATCAGCAGAACAAAAAGGTCAGTCATTGCTTCCATTTGACCACTGCAATCGGCATAGTGCAATTTCCAAAAAGACTGCAGCACTTACCAAGTCGAATTCAAGGCAAGGGATCAAGTTCTTCGAGAGCATGTAGTCAATCTGCTTGGCGATTTGGTCATTGGTCAATGGCGGCAAGTAGGACAAGGTCTCGAACTTCTTGTTTCCCGTTGGCGCCCATACCTGCAAAAACAAATCACCCCAGAAACAACATCAAACTCGACATTCCCATAGCCGCCATACAGCCCACCACAATGCAAAACGCCGCTCACAAAACAGCAAAACCAAAGAAAAATAATATTGGCACTGCGAAAGAAAAAAAAAAAACCAGAGGCCACCCTTAAGAAAGTGCACCTGCATGCAACTGACGCGGCTGCCATTCTGCACGCCCAAAGACTGCTCAGCACTTTCCCTTGCGATCAAAGGTGCGGACCTGAGGCCGGTGAAGGCACGCACGGGCGACGACTCCGAAGTAGCGACACGGGGGACCGCCGCTGCGAATGCAGCCGGGGCAACGACATGCGAGGCAGAGGCGATGGAGGCCATGTCTATGCTGTAATACCAACTGCGAAGTCGCCTTCGCTCTGTAACACACGGAGGGAGCGAAGCAGCGGAGGAGAGCGAGAGCGCGAGAGAGAGAGAGAGAGCGAGAGCGAGGGAGCACGCGAGGAGCACCGAGCGCGAGTGTGGAATCAGTTGGCGGAATGGGGTACATGAGGGTTGCCAGCTGCGAAGCACAACCACACACAAGCGAGGAGCCAAAAGGGCCGCCGGATAAGGATAACATTTGAAGGGCAATCAGATGAGGACCGCCCCCAAACTTTTTGCGCCTTACGCGTGGCTAAATCACACACCTTTCGTTGGTTTTACTTACATTCAGGATAAACAAAACAAACACAGCATGCACATAGCCTAGCCTAGCCTAGGTAATTAATTCTATTTACTTTTTCACCCTCCTCCTTCCCCAAAACACCTTGGGCTGTTATTACCTACCCAAACACCTCACCAAATCTTACTCACTCAATCTATTTGGACACCACACTCCAAAGGGGAATTTTTCTGCCTCTCACAAATGCTAGGCTAGGGCCTTCCATTTTCAACAAGCGCTCTTCTGCCGTTTGGGAGGTAAGTATCTCCCCTTTTTCCCACAAGGATAATCTTCTTCTTTGTAGATTATCTGCCTTGCCATTTCTTGAATAATCTCATCCATTCCCAAAAAAATTGGCAGGTCTTTGCCATTGCTAAGCCCCTTGACCTTGGGCCTTACCATACATGTTCTTTTACCATCCTTGCCCTTGGAGTTCAAGTAACTTCAAAGTGAAGGTGTCCATAAGGGTTTCCAATGGTTTTGGGCACAACCATGTTTGGTCCATGGAACCTTCAATTTTAGGGTTTTGAGAAGCTTTGAGCACACCTTCTTTGGTCCTTGGAACCTCAATTTTGAGTGTAAGTGATAAAGTTTTACAAGGTTTCCTTGAAATTTACCATTAATGGGTTTTTGCCCATTTTATTATTCCAAACACCATGTGTTGGAATCGTCAAAAGAGCCTTCAACATTAAGGATGTTTCTTAAACCTTGAATGATCATTCATCCATTCATCAAGTTATAGAATTTGATTGTCAATTTCAATTAATAACTTCAATTAGGCTCTATCTATGGATTTCATTAATCCCCTTTTTTTCTATCATCAATGTTATTTTATTAACATTATCCCCCTCGTAAAATTATATAGTGTCTTCACATAATCACTACTTCCATGTCTTGGTTTACGCTGGTCTATATTGTAATATATCAATTGGTGTGAGGATATCATCAAAAGTCGTCACTAGTGTTTTAATCTAACTTAGAACTTTTGGAATTCCCAATGCAAAACTTGTTTTGTTCATCAACTTTTGATATTTTCTTTTAGCTCTAATGCCTAGTGGATGTGGGGAACACTATTGGTAATGTTGTAATGTCAAGGTCTTTAGCACTCTTTAAAACTAACTAGTGAATCTTCACACACAAAAAGTTGCAACCTATAAAGTGTAAGGAATTCGTCCTAAATGAACATCCCAATTATCCCAAATTTAATTCCTTTAGTAGTGCACCCACCCAACATATTGTGTTCATTGTCTCTTAATACAAATCTTTCATGGTTACCTATTCCTATAAATAATTTGCCATTCCTCACCTTTCACCATTTTCTCCACAATGTTTAAAATGGCCTTGGGTCTCACCTTTACAAAGTTGGGTCATGGATTTGGAGTTATGGGACTCTTCTAGTATTACTTCTAATATGCCATGTCTAGTTGGCACTAATACCTTATGGCATACACACCTAGATAGCCAATTAGTTTTTCCAACTTTTCACAAAAGTTGTGATTTTCATGAAATATAATGTACCCACATATGATGTTGTAGGCCAAATATTCCCTAAATTTCAAGTCTTTGATCCTCAACATGTGCTCAAAATCTTCAAGCTTAATGATATTCCCTAACATTGGTGGAACAAATCCAATTACGATATAGTTTTGTAAACAATAAATTAGATGATAAACCCCTGGATTCGGAATCTTTATCACCATGTATTCCAACCCCTTGCTTACATGAACATGTTCAAGGAGCACAATTTCATGCCCATCACCTTAGCATTTAATGGTATAGGTACCCCAAGGTGTTTACTCTTTATAGATGTTGTGTCATTCAACCAAGTTTGGTATAATCTTCATGTGACATGTGAGCTTCTATTTTCTTAATATCTTTTCTTCCGAATGGTCTTTGACTCAAGCTTACAAACTATTTTCTAGCTCCAACTGATTGTTGGTTCATATAATTTTCCACCTATAATCTTTTCCTATTTTAACTAGTTCACTACGGATGTTTTTTTTGACTGCAAGTGAAAATTTGCAATCTAAGAACTTTCAATTCATCATCTTTTCCTTCCTCTCATGTTGTTCTTCCAATTCTTTGATATATGCATGAACTTCATTCTATTGTTTTACCATATCTTCTTCATATTGGTAATATATTATAAGCATAAGCTCCCCATTCTAAAATGAATGCACTTTTTTTTCTTTTTTTTTAACATCTTCACTTTATTATACCCACTATACCCATCCATAAATGAATACATTTCATGGCATGTAGTAATGTAAAGTAATAAATCCATGAAAGGTAATGGGAAGGGGTCTTTTCTAATTTGTGTATTAAGTTTTCAATGATCCCCACAAATACATAACTTGTTCTTCTTTGGCAAAACAACAAATGAGGAAACCATTGAGTAGTATCAATAAGATAAATGAATTTGGCATTTAATAGTTTGTCCAAATATTCTCAAATGCTTTGAACATAATTTGGATTCATGCGATATTGCATTTATTTGATTGTTCATGCATTGGTCATAAGTTTAATCTTATGTTCACACATTTCTCTTGGTATTCCTCTTAACTCCTTGTAACTCCAAGCAAATACGTCTTTAAACTTTGTTAATAAACACTTGATCTCCTCCATGTAAACAATAGATAATGATGCACTCACTAATATTATCTTAGGGTCTTTTTCATTCCCCAAGTTAACTTTGGTCAACTTTTTATCAATTGTTAGATTCCACCTTATTATTTGTTTTTAACATGTATTTAGTTAATTTTGGATTAAACTACCAATTATGAATTTTTTTTAACCTAGTGGTTGGGATCAAATTTGAAACAAAACATTGTTAACATATATTTGTTGGATCATTTAGTGAAGTAAAACATTATTAATATTTATTGTTGCATCATTTGGTGGCCCCAAATGAAAATTTCTCTTTAATTTTCCAACTTCCAAATGGTCAAGTGTTAATTTTGAACTTTTCAAAAGTCTAGAATTAACTAAATACACGATTTATTCTTTCTTGTCACATTAGCATATTCATACAATATTAGCATTTTTCCTTTTCATGATGATAAGAGCATACTAAATAATTAAATGTTTTGTTTGGTTGTAACATTCCATAGAAGATTTTTAATAAAAATTTCAAATCATTAGGACTTACTTCTCCAATTGGCCACAACTTTGGAACAATTTGATAGAAATGTTCCTCATCATTACCAATGAGGCCATTTTCCTAATAATAATTATTGTCCAAATTACATGGTCTCCTTGATGGAAAAATAAAAGTTCTTTTCAAAGTGTTCAATGTAATAATCTTATCTTTTATAAGAATTGTCAAGGCATTATTGCTTTAGTCATGATAAGCTTTGCTTACTTTAGCCAAGGTCTTCCCAATTATAGTATGGAGTAAACTTCTTGTACATTTTCCATATATAACATTGTCATAGTTATTTTATAAATACATCCTTTTAGTTCAATTTTCAAATTGCATATTGACCCAATCAATTGCACCTTTCTTTAGGTAGCCATCTATATTATGAAAGGAGTTGGTTTAGGCTTCTTCAATCCTAACTTCCTTCTCATCACATCCAACATTATATTCTGCTAGACCCTCCATGCAATAATACATCTTGGAATTCACCTTTTCCCACACACACTTGAACAACTAACATAACTTCATCAAAATCTTCACTTTTGGTAATTTAACCACAAGTGTTGATGATAGGATCAAAATCTTGACATACCTTCAACATAATTTTTCTTGATTGAAGACAAATACTTCACAATTGTCCTAGTTTGAGTTCCAATTTTATGTCCATAATTTACTTTAGTAGTTTTTCATTTAGTTAGCCCTTTTGATCAACTAATCACAATTGGTTGGACTAGTCTCAATAATCATATTAATTGGTGAAATTTGTTTCTACTTTTGACTCCTTTCCTTTAATTTCTTTTCCATTGCCTTGCTTACCAAATATTTTTGTCAGCAAGTTGTCATTAGCTTGGATATTTTGCAACTCATCCATTATCTCTTAATGAATAAGTTTCTTTCTCCCATTTCATTCATTGTCTTCTCATGGGACTCATGTGTTTTAGTTCTTTTTCTAGTACATGTAGGCTTTCCCTTTAATTACATGTGGTTACATAATTTTCAATGACAAGTTAATTCCATCAACTAGAGCCACATTCACTTGCACCTTGGGTTTTAGATTTTGAACTTCATTTTCCAAGATTTGTTTCCATATCAAACAATCTTTATGAACACATCACTCCTTTTCATAGCAAAAATATCTCAAGTCATTGTTTTGCCAACCTCCTTTGTTTTAGTTATAATTATTTTAATTGTACCCAATTTGATTTATAATTGTCTTGTTGATATATCACAATGATAATCATCATGGTTATAACTATGCCAACCTCCTTGGTCTTATTGATGATTCTATTTATTATGTCATCCTTGTCCTTTCAACTTTTTTATCAAATTGTTTATTATCAAACCTTTTATGGTTATCCAACTTTGAATAAGCCTCTTATTTCTTTTCTAGAACCACTAGCATTTATGATTATGTCACATTTGTTGCAACTTCCTTGCAAGGGCATTGTCCTCTTAACATCCATTGTGGGTTTTACCCAATATTATGCTCATTAGTTTTGCATAAATGCAAAACTTCTACAACAATTTTGATAATACACATCCTTTTGGTAGGTGTTTAAATTCACCTTTTGTGTTTTCTTTTAAACCATTTTGTTTTCATCTTCTTGTGAATATTCTTCAAATTTTTGATTTTTTTTATTTCATCCTTATTTTTGGCTTTTTTATTTTAATTTTTTTTCAATATTTTTTTTTCAAATTAATAACTTCAACGATAGTTCTTCCAAGCATACCCAAAATTGCCAATTTTAATTTGGTGCATAACCTTTCACAAAATGTTTTGCATAAATAAGCTCATTTGGTCAATTTGCCATCACAACACATAATTGCAAGAATTTGTCATACTAATCTTCGATATATTCATATTTCTTTTGTTTTATATCCTTGAGCAACAATTGTCTACCCTTCACTCTGCACAATAATATTCCTCTTCACCAAATTACTTTTGGTTCATACAATATATGGAAAATGATAATGAGGATGGTAGAATTACTCCACTTCCTTTAGGTATGCACTTTGAACCTTAACACTTTGAAAACAATTAGTTCACATGTGCTTGGATGGTTTTTTTGTGAAGTATGTATTCTTATAAGATTCAATTACTAGATTTTGTTTGTAATTGGTTTTGATTATTGTTTGCAAATTACACGAAGATGTTTGCAACTATGAAATGTAGAAAATGATGTTATCCAATTGGATTCTTGTTTTGAAATGACATTATGTAATTGTGTATCTAACTATTGGACAATGATGGATGCCTTAAAAGTATGTTAGCAATATGTGGAAATTTCAAACCTCGAATTTGCAAACTTCCAAATTCAATTTTTCTAATTTTAATTCAAATGACACAAATGCTTGATAGAAATTTGATGTATATATATGAATTTTATTTTTGGATGCATGATTTTTTGCCAATTCATTTCAATGATTTACATCTAAATTTCTTTTTATTTTTCTTGCTCCACAAAAGGGTTGTCATCCACCTAGTGGCCACTAGATTATCCTTCAGGTCTTTTTGAATTCGTAGAAATATTATGATCCTACCTATTGTCCACTAGGTTTTCATCCAAATCTTTTTGAATCCATATAAGCATTGTGATCCTATAAATGGCCACTAGGTTTTGATTCAACTCTTTTTCATTCCTTAAAAAGGTTGTGTCCACTTGGTGGGCATAGGTTATCATCCAAATCTTTCTAAATTTGTATAAACAATATGATTTTGCGGGTGACCACCAAGTTTTCATTCTTTTTTTCATTCCTTAAAAGGGTTGTGCGCCACTTGATGGCCACCAAGTTCTCATCCAAGTCTTTCTGAATTCATATAAACATTACAATGTGCTAAGTGACCACTAGGTTGTAATTCAACCCCTAAAAGAGTTGTGTTCCACATGGTGGTTTACTAGCTCTCATCAAAGTCTTTTGTACAAACATTTTGATCATGCAAGTGGCCTCCAAGTTGTAATTATCACTTTTTCATTCTTTAAAAAATTGTGATGCACTTGGTGGCCATTTGGATTTTAATCAAATCTTTTTCAATCCATAATGTCTATGATTATTGTTTATTCCAAATTGTTTATTGTTGTTTTTGGACTTTTCTAAAGTCCAATCCAAAATTAATTAAATACATTATATTAAATCTTGCTATAAATGATCATTAGACCTCTACCGATGTTGTAGCTACATTTGTTGTTTCATACCTATCAAACTAATATGTTGTTTTCTTTCAATGAATTTGGGAAATATTATAATTTATGAACATTAATATTCTCTCCATTAATCACACAAATTTTTGTGGATTGATGAAGATGTGAAGTTGGATCATCACCATCACAATGCAATGATAGTTACATTTTTAGAACATTTCCAAGTAGTGCTTCAAGTATTATTACAACTACAAGTTGAATAATATTTGGTGGTGATTGCATTATGAGAGTAAATTGTGCCAACAAGTTGATAATTGGTCAAAGATTAAGGTTTCATGTCTCTTTATTCACATGAATTTGAACATAATGAATTTGATTGAATGCACTAATATTGACACACCTAATATAATGCACCTCTTTTATGTCAAATGTGTGTCAAATATTTGGATTTTTGTTGAATCAATTGGAGTTAATTGCTTTAGTTTGCCTACCATTTGTTTTTGGTCAAAGTGTAACTCCAAAAGTATTCCCATCTTGGATTGTTTTCTTCTTTTGATACTATTGGTTCTTGGTCATTCCAGGATGGTCTTACTTCATCCCATTCATCACTTGTGGTGTAGAACCCAATGATCTTTCTTCTCCCTCACTCAAAGGTCCTAGTTGTTTTGTTCCCTTGATTATTACTTGTGTTAGCAATATTGTAAATTCTTTTGGTAATGGTTCAAAATGACCATATGGGTGGAAGTATGATTGAGTGGTACAACAAGGAACCATCTCAAGGAATGGTTAATGAATTAAAATTGGCCAAACAATATTCCTAGGCCATTTCATTTAAATGTTTTTAATATTATAAATTATTATTTCTCATGTTTCATCGCATGCCAAAGTGTATGGCCTTACATTGGAATAAAATATGTAAAGTTTGTTACAAATTTGTATTGATAATTATTGTGGCCCCTTTATGAATCACAAACTTGAACTTTGGAAATTCATAATTAGACTATATTTATTAAATGAATTACCCTTAAAAAATAGAATACCATCTAAATTATCTTTTAAAATATTATATATACAACCCCCCAAAATATGTATCAAAAGTGTTCTTGACCAAAAAATTCAAAGAACATAACCACCATAACAACCTTCCAAAAACAAATTGGTTAGGAAATGATTAGGAACATCAAAATTCAAAATATTTTTGATTTGATTAAAATTTCAAAGTCTATACATCTTAGTTAATGTATTTATTAAAAATAGGATTAAAACCTTTTTTTAAGTGTTTTCTATATTTAAAAAAAAGTCAATGGTTCTTGTACAATGGAAATGTGATGTTCTTTGTGGTACCACTAAATCATGTTTTCACCCATATTTAAAAATTTTATTTAGCTACCCCAATCCTCTCCATTTATGGAAGTACCTTGAATTTTTGACAAATAATTTTACATTCAAATATCATTTCTCATTTGATTCATCAAATCTTTCTACATAGCCTCCTTTTAAACTTTATCTTTATTCAACATAGGCTTTTGATAAGACTTTTCCAAATTGTTTTATTAACATTCATATTTATTTGATAAATTTCTACCTTATTCATATGGATTTAGTAAAGTTAATGATAACATTCCTTCATATGATGGACAAACCAAAAAATGATATTCATCATTATCTCTTGTTTTCATTACATTATTTAAAACATTGTTTAGTTAATTTTGGACTCAATTGTTGATATTGAATTTTTTAACCTAGTGGTTGGGGTCAAGTTTTCTACTAAATTTGAGACAAAATATTGTTAACATCTATTTGTTGGATCGTCTAATGAGGCAAAACATAGTAATATCTATTGTTGCATCATTTGGTAGCCCCCAAATCAAAGTTTTTTTTTTTTTTTTTTTTTTTTTTTTTTATTTTTTTTATAATTAAAATAATATAAAATAATTTTATTTTTTTTGTTTTTATATTTTAATACCCCAAAAAAAAATTTTTTTTTTTTTTTTTTTTTTTTTTTTCCAATTTTATTAATTTTCAAATGGTCAATTATTAATTTTGAACTTTTCAAAAGTCCAAAATTAACTAAATACATGATATTAGTGTTAATGGTTCCAAGTGCCCATAGCAAGTCATAAGTGATCCATTTTTTATTCAAGGAATTTATATTAACTTACAAAATTATTGTCTATCAATAAGAATTATTTTGTGGTGTGTGAAAAAAATATATTTAATTGGCAAAAAAATGAATACACACATTATTAACAATAGATATCATCTATATTTAATTAGTGCGGCTTATTTTTCATCATAGTTCTACATTGTATGCACCACTTGGGTGTCCCCATGTTTTATTCTCAAAATTAGTTGTTGCATATTGATGAATAATTCTTCAAACTTTTCAACAAAATTATTTCAATTTTCCTTCTTTGGTGAGTTTCATGGTGTAAGTAAATATTCAACAAATGTCCATCCATATTAATTATTTGGTTTTAGTCTTTTTTTTTAGTTTCCTCAACAATTATGGTTTTTTTTCAAATTATTCATTATTTCTTTTTACTACTAAGATATTCAATCTACCAATGTTCATGTCACCTTTGGTACACATTGTTGTAATAATTAATGAAAAAAATAGACTTAATTACTTCTTGTTCATACTATGTGAAATTATTTGAATGAATTGTCACATGTTCAACTTTTGGCACAAACATTTTGTTAATCCTCTCACTATTCTTTCTTAATCTATACATTCCTAATTGCTCAATAAATTCACATGAATATCTACTTATATAATATCTTTGAATTGTCGTCCTTTCCATCCATCCATCCCACCATCCGTCCCGGAAGTTCCTCATCCCGAAAGAAGATGAGAAACGGGAAAAAAATGACGACTCCTGGCGACGGCAATAATTTATCCACACAAGTTCTGATCCTCCTGCTCTACACAAGGAGAACATCAAGAGGCTGAGCGTGCGGGTACAACTGGTTTAATATAAAGTACATGAAGATCAAACTGGATGAGGAAAATCAGATCAAGGAAAAATAAAATGAACTATGGTAGAACGGCTCATCATCAATCATTAGCCTATCACCGATCACTTTGGCAAATCTTTCTCAAATTTTCTCCATTTTGAGTGATTTAAAATGTTATAGGAATGCCTTCTCAAGCTCTACAAATCATCTTTGAAATGCAAGGCCAAAAGAACAACCCAAAAAGAATAGGAAAAAAAATACTCAGTTCCTACTTCATCAATGCATAACTTTCTCATTTTTTTTTTCAAATTGAGCGATTTAAATTGCCATCATAAGGTCTACAAATCATCTTCTAATTTTAGCGGCAACAGAGTAATAATATTTAAGGATTTTTTGAGGGGATCAAAAATAGGCTATGAACTATTCCATCAAAAAAATTCTATATAACTGACTCGCCCTATTTCTAGGGGCTGTAACTTTTTCGCCTGCAATTCATTTTTGCCGATTTTTAGTGCAATAGATGCGTCAAGAGGAGGGCTCCATCCACTCTATTGACACCATAAGCAATGAGGCTCTCCTACAAAAACGGCGAGCAAACCCTGCCTTAAGTGATCGCTCATGGGTTGTTCTACTCTATTGAGACCCAGGTAAACGGGTAAAGTAAAACCGTTTACCTGGGTCAGGTTCTTAAGATGCAGTGTACAAGGTTTAGTGCACAACCGTTGAACATGGTTTTGCATTTAATGCACAAAGTTCGAACTGATTATAGCAATTGTACTGCTACAAGCAGTGAAAATATATGTAGCAGCAAAAAGGGGGGGGGTGGGGTGGGGTCGAGGGTTGTTGAACCTGACAAAACCATCTATTTTTGTGGTAAACTAAGTTTCATCCTGTATTTCCTTCCTCCCCCTTCCCCCCGCCCTCCAACCCATTCAGTAATGTGTTTGTTTTGCAAGGTTTTCAAAAAAAAAACTCACCCCATGTATGACCAAACTCAGGGTTCAGGTGCAATGTTCTACATGCTTTATGAATAACTATGATTTTTTAATTTTCAAAAAAATCAGTAATTTGTTTGTAATTTTGATTTTTGACTTTTAAAATAATAATAATGGGTTGGTGAGAACTGTCAAATGATAATGGATTGTTCTCAAATTTATGAGAACCAGCATCATGAGAACTGGTTAATTTTTTAGAATAAAAATCTTGATATCCTGACTTGATGTATGTTTTTTGAATTAAAAAGTGAGAATCAAAACCTTTTTGTAATCTATTTTGTGAAAACTGAATCCAATAAATATCAAAAAATCTGATACCCACCCAACATTGATATGTAAGTACACGCACACATACCAAAGTTCAACATAACATGCCAAATTGTTATATAATTGCTCCCCCAAATTACCAGAAGTGAGAGAGAATTCTCGTCACATAATTGTTGTGTTTGGTCCTTGGAACTTCAAATGTAGGTTAATGAGGTTCCAAAAGACCTTGGGCACACCCCATGTC
>Ga0116227_10007591_pt1 | contig 21040 bp, 21 predicted proteins | sample S1TSphgellanicum_FD_89693 | JGI IMG/M metagenome (GOLD analysis project Ga0116227, IMG submission 89693) | Host-associated microbial communities from peat moss isolated from Minnesota, USA - S1T2_Fb - Sphagnum magellanicum MG | ecosystem: Host-associated > Plants > Peat moss > Unclassified...
CACAGCCATATTTTCCGGTGTAAACGCAAACACCAACAGGCCTGTTCCTTAACCAGTAATTTACCTGTTGCTCACAACGGGCAAAAAAGCTGTTCATATCGATAAACAGTATGCGGGCTTCTGTCTTTGGCTTTAAACTATTTTGATTCATGGTGAATCAAAAGTACGAATAAAGGCTATAGAATACTAAAAATATTAGTATTTTGATTTAGCTTGTAGATTTGAAATATGCCAGTATAGATGTAATCTGCTTTTTATTTAGTATTTCTGCTAAAGCTTTTTCATCAGCATCTTTTATTTTTTTAACAGATTTAAAGTGGGTTAATAATTTATCTGCTGTTGTCTTTCCAATTCCTGGAATTTGCTCCAGTTCCGTTTTTAATGTACCCTGATCCCGCTTTTTGCGATGAAAAGTAATCCCAAACCGATGTGCTTCGTCACGCAGTTGCTGAATAACTTTCAATGTTTCTGATTTCTTGTCCAGGTATAATGGCAGTGAATCACCTGGGTAAAATAGTTCCTCTAATCTTTTTGCAATGCCAATAATGGTCACTCTTTTTTCAATGCCAAGCAACTTTAAACTTTTAACAGCCGAAGATAGCTGTCCTTTACCACCGTCAATAATAATCAGTTGAGGCAAAGGCTCATCTTCTTCCAGCATTCGTCTGTAGCGCCTAAAAACAGCCTCCTCCATTGTTGCAAAATCATTGGGCCCCTCAACAGTTTTAACATTAAAGTGCCGGTAATCTTTTTTAGATGGTTTGGCATCTTTAAAAACAACAATGGCCGATACAGGGTATTTACCCTGAAAATTGGAATTGTCAAAGCATTCTATATGTTTGGGCAATTGGGTTAAGCGCAAATCCTTTTGCATTGTTGTTAGAATCCGTTCAGTTCTTAAATCTGGATTTAATTTTTCATACTGGTTTAGTTTCTCTTTCTTAAAGAACAGTACATTCTTTTGCGAAAGTTCCAAGAGCTTCTTTTTCTCCCCAAGTTTAGGTATGGTAAATTTTAAGTTCTCATCCTGTAAAGAAAGCTCAAAGGGAACAATAATTTCTCTTGATGTGCTGTTAAATTTTGTTCTGAACTCTAACATGGCTGTTGTTAAAAGTTCATCATCACTTTCATCCAGTTGTTTTTTAATTTCTATCGTTTGGGTTTGGATAATTGTGCCGTTCATTACCTTTAGGTAATTTACAAAAGCATAACGGTCATCAGAAGCAATACTTACAACATCTACGTTGGTAATTGCGCTGTTTACAACCGTCGACTTACTTTGGTATTTTTCTAAAACCTGTAATTTTCTTGAGTATTGATGGGCCAGCTCAAAATTCAGCTCTTCTGATGCTGATTTTATAATTCCCTTAACATCGCGGATTACGTTGCCAATTTTACCGTTTAAAATTTCTTTTATCTCACTAATGTTTTTGTTGTAATCGCCTTCAGATTGATAGTTTTGACATGGCCCTTTACAGTTGCCAATTTGATATTCAAGACATACCTTAAACTTTCCTTCGTTAATGTTTTTTTGATTTAAAGGCAAACTACAGGTACGTAAAGGATAAGTCTCTTTAATTAAGTCTAAGATGGTATGCATCATACCAATTGACCCATAAGGGCCAAAATAGGTAGAGCCATCTTTAATTACTTTTCTTGTCCAGTAAATTCGGGGGTAATGTTCATTTTTAACGATAATCCAAGGATAGGTTTTATCATCTTTTAAACTAATGTTAAATTTTGGCTGGTGTTTTTTGATCAGGCTGTTTTCAAGCAGCCAAGCATCAATTTCGGTATCAACTAGCGTAAAGGTTATTTTACGTATTTTGGATACCAGAACTCTAGTTTTACCATTAAACTGCTGTTTGTCCTGATTGAAGTAAGACCCAACGCGGTTTCGTAAATCTTTAGCTTTACCAATATACATCAGTTTCCCATCAGCATCCCAATACTGGTATACGCCAGGTTTATGTGGAATAGCTGTTAATGCTGCTTTATGGTCGAAACTGCTCATTGTTACAAAAATAACGTAAGGAAAGCAAATTCACAGCAAAGTACTCTAATTTCATTAGAGAAATGAAAGGGGTCAAAAAATGAACAGCTAATCAATAGAGGTTAACCAGATTAAAAATTAAAATCCAAGCTTTTCGTCGAGTTCTGTTTTTCCTTCCTCCTGTTTCTGGTACTGATTGCAGTCAAAAACAATTGAGGTGCCATTTTTTGGAGGATCAAAATCGGCGTGACTTATTTTTAAAGCAGGATTTGCATAAACTCTTTTAATAAAACCAGCAAAAATTGGCAAAGCTGTATTTGCCCCCTCACCTTCACGTGTACTGATAAAATGAAATGCCCGATCTTCACAGCCAGTCCATATTCCAGTTACCAACTGGGGCGTTATGGCCATAAACCATCCGTCGGAGTTGTTTTGTGTTGTACCTGTTTTACCACCAATTGGTGCATTTATTTTATACTTGTAATTTAATCTTGATCCTGTTCCATTCGTAATTACGCCTTTTAACATTCTGGTCATGATATAAGCTACCTCTTCACTCATTACGGGTTTAGGAATTGCTTTTTGTGTATATAAAACTACTCCGTTGCGGTCTTCAATTCTTAATAAATAAATCGGTTGGGTATAAAATCCTTTATTTGCAAAAGCTCCATAAGCTCCAACCATATTAAAAACAGAAGCATCAAAAGAGCCAAGGCAAATAGAGGGATAGGCCGGTACATTTGGGATACCCATTTTTGTAGCCAAATTGGCTACTGCTACAGGCCCAACCTGTTTCATTAAATAAGCTACAATATAGTTTTGCGAATAGGCCAATCCTTTTTGTAAAGTTAAATCTCCTGGGATTGTGCCTGATGACCTGGGTATGTAGGGCTCTCCATAACCTTCTATTGTTACGGGTACATTCGGAACACTATAACATGGTGAATACCCATTTTCTATGGCTACAGTATATGTAAATGGCTTTGCTGTTGAACCCACTTGACGGGTACCCATTTTAACCTGATCATATTTAAAATGCTCATAGTTTATACCGCCAACCCATGCTTTAACATGGCCACTTTGTGGGTCCATAGTCATCATGGCATTACGCAATAACATTTTATAGTAACGCACAGAATCTATAGGTTTCATTGTGGTATCTATATTGCCTTTCCAGGTAAATATGGTAAGTTCTGTAGGGGTGTTAAAGTCAGTTTTAATTTCTTCGTCTGATTTTCCCTGTGCTTTTAACTCCTTGTATCGGTCAGACCGTTTTATTCCCTGCTCTATTTGTAATTCTTTATCTTTAAATGGGTTTTTGCCTTGCCAGCTTTTTATAAACTGGGCCTGCAAAACTTTCATATATTCTTTTTGTGCTTCCTCTGCATACACCTGCATGTCAAAATTTATGGTAGTATATATTTTGAGACCGTCACGGTCAAGGTCATATGGTGTTCCATCGGGTTTTACAATAGACTGTTCTTGAAAAATATTTTTAATATCATTTTTTAATACGGACCTAAAATATGGTGCTATGCCATCATTAATGGTTGCGGCATTGAAGTTTAGATCGAGTGGCTTATCTTTTTCAGTATTAAACTGCTGTTCAGTGATCATGTTCGATTTTAGCATCATGGCCATAACGGTATTCCTACGGGTTTTTGAGCGCTCCGGATGACGGGTAGGCGAATACATGGTAATGCCCTTTTGCATGCCGACCAAAGTGGCCGCCTGGGTAATGGTCAGCTGATCTGGAGTCGTATTAAAATATACACGTGCTGCCGATTTTATCCCATAGGCCTGGTTTCCAAAATCAACAGTATTAAGGTACATGGTAATGATCTCTTCTTTGGTATAGTTTCTTTCCAGTTTTACAGCGACTATCCACTCCTTAAATTTGGTTAGAATAAGGCTAAAGAAATTTAAATTTGATTCACGGGGGAAAAGGTTTTTAGCAAGCTGTTGTGTGATGGTACTTGCTCCTTGTTTTTTGCCAATTAAGTTGTAAAATATAATGGAGAATGTACGCTTAAAATCAATGCCCGAATGTTCTTTAAAACGCGTATCTTCTGTTGCAATTAAACCATTAATCACATTTTGCGATATATCTTTGTACGTCACATTTGATCTGTTCTGAACAAAATAAGTGCCTAATGGCCGACCATCTTCTGTAATAATTTCAGATGCCTGATTACTTTTTGGGTGCTCAATATCTCTAAATGAAGGTAAAGGGCCAAAAATACCTAATCCCAGCAACGAAATAAAAATAGCAAAAAGGGCTATCGAACCAATTACTATTTTCCAAATACGGAGGTTATATTTTTTGATATCTGCTGTAGAAAGTTGATTGTTCATTTTAATATTAATACGTCAACGTATTCAACGTATTTGAATGTTGACTGGTTATTGGTTTGGGATTTAGCCCGTATATAGGGTTAATAGCTGTTTTTGTAAAATTCTAAATATTGATCAATGCGTTTACGATCGGTAAGCTTTAAGAAATTTTCTTTACTAATAATGAAAGTTTTGTACGTATTTGAAGGGATTTTCATAATATTTTTTAACTGCCCTTTGATGCTTTGTTCATAAATTTTGGCATCTTCTAAATCGATAAAACTAGTAACGTAAATTAACTGGTCTTCATCTAATTCTATCAATTTATGTATTAAATCACCATCAGGATAATTGCCTCGATTAAACTGGCCAAGGCCAAATCTGGATGAACTTAAGGTAATGGACACATCGCTTACATCAACTACATAATAATAGGTGTCTGATGTTGCATTGTTAAAAACACCATCACTTTTTACCCCAGTAACTACCGTAATTGGGGCTTTGTTTTCTTCCGGTTTTTTGACCGTTGCGGATTCAGCAGGTTTCGCGCCAACATCAGTTTTTGGATTTTCAACAGGTTTCTGTGCCGGTTTAGCCTGACTTATAAACCGAGGCTCATTGGTGTCAAAATCAATTAGGGCAACCCTTCTTTGCTTAAATTCATTTATATGATCATTAATATATCTTAAATGATCTTTTACCAGAGGGGTAATGAGTTGATCATCGGGATAATTTGAAGCGATTTCATTAAATGCACCAATAAGAGCATCTACTTTTTGTGTGCGGCCAATGGCTATCGCCTTTAAATATGCATACTGCGGTGCTAAGTTATTATTTGGAAAATTTAGGGTGCTTTCTGAAACTTGCTTAATTACGTTAGGATAATCTTTTTTTGTATAAGTATTAAAAACTAGGTTGTAGTTGTTATTTACTGCATTATCCAAAAGATTTTGCTTGCTTGAATACAAGGGATCCAAAATGTTTTTAGCAAAATTTGAATTTGGGTACTTTGTTAAAACAAGTGCTTTGTACTCATCTGATTTAACCTGTTCGCTTCCCTGATAATTTAAGTATAAACTGTAATAAATAGCACTGAGCTGGTTATTTTCTGGGAAACGTTTAAGGAGTTCGAAATAAATTTTATTGGCCTCGGCTTTGTCATTTAACTCCTGTTGGTAAAAACTGGCGATTTCAAAATAAGCATTGATGATACGTTGATTTGATTTGTTGAGTAAATCTGCATCAGTTGGTAGGGCATCAAAATATTCTTTCTCTAATGAAGATTGATTTTTGCCCAGCTGATTATCTTGGTTCAGGGCATTCGGTAAGCCGTTTGCAACATTTCCACCACTTAAAATCTGATTTGTTTGCTGTGCCGAAGAACGGTAGCTCTGGCGCCAATTATCTTCTAATGTCCTGTTGCCCCAACGTTTTTTAAAATCAGCAAACCCATTGCTTACAGCCCCGGCATTATTAAAGTAAAAATTACTGCCGTTGCCGTTTTGTCCGGTAGTTTGGATGGGATTTTGGTCTGCAAATAAAGGTATATTCAAATTTTGATTTGAGCCTGAAACTGTGTTCGGCCCATTTACAGAGGGCTGTAACCATGCTTTTATTTTAGCTTCACGGTTTGATGCAGGCAGTTGTGCGATTGCCTGTAAGGTATCTTCACGTGCAATAATTGTATAGCGGTCTGTTAAATATTGAAGATTGGCGGCTTTCTTAGCAATATTATCATACTCTGGATAGGTTTTTGGCAATATTAAAACAGTACTGTCATAATATGTTTTCGCCTTAATATAGTTGCTAAACTGCTTAAAGTTCAAATCAGCAATTTTAAGATAGGATAATGCCTTTTGGTTTTGGTTGCGGGTACTTTTGCTGGCTGATTTTAAGTAATTTTCTTCAGCTTTTTTATATTTTCCCTGTTCGCTAAACAGTTCTCCAACCTGATAATAAATCTGATCAGTATAATCTATATTCTTATCATCTTTTAGCAGCGCCAGTAACTGTTGTTCATTGTTTAAAGTTTGCCCACTTAAGAGTGCTTTTAGTTTAATCCGGTTTAAGTTGGCATGAAAATACATTTCAAAAGGAGCATTGCTTTTTTCTACTTTGGTAAAATTGGCAAAGGCATCTTGTAAATTATGTTCTTTTTCCTGTAGCTGTGCTAAAATAAATCTCCACCGGGTACGGTCTTGATTAATGGGGGAGCTTTTTATGGCAGACTCTAAAAGTAATATGGCCTCTTTATATCTTTTTTGATAAATGCGCATCTGTGCAGTTGTTGCCAGAGGTTCTGCCAGATCTTTTTTAAGCTGGTCTGCTGCACGCAGCATTGTATCTAATATTTTATCAGCAACCATCATGTTATTAAGCTGCATCTGGCTTTTCGCTTTCCAGTTTAAGGCTAAAATATAGGTTTTCAAGTCATTTTCGTATGTTTTAGCTGTATAATCAAAATACTCTGAAGCAATAAAATAGTTTCCTTTTAAATAATTGGCTTTGCCTAAAAGCATGTACGCATCGTCAATATAGTTGCTAAAACTTTTTTCATTAATAATTGCCTGCCCTTTAAAAATGACTTCATCAAGCTGCTTGTTGTCAATGCCTGGAGTTAAAACCAGATTAACCTGCGGTTCGGGATCTAAATAAACCGGAAGGATTTTCTCATAATTTTCTGCATAATTTTGGGCTGCTGCTTCATTATATTCTGTTAATAGTACATTTGAATTATAGATATAATTGTATCTAGCCGTTAAATTTTGCATTTTTCGACTCAGCGCAGTGTCTTTAGGCGTAATACAGCCATATAAAAGCAGTATGCCTAGGCAAAAAAATAAAGGGTTTAATTTTTTATAGATATAGTTTTTCAAGTATAAAATATCTTAGTGGATTATACAGTTAACAAAATATATGCAAAAATATTTTATTAGGCACAGGTTATTTTTTATTCAAAGTTAATTTAATTATTGTATTAAAAAATGGAAAACCAAGAAGATAATAAAGATAAAAGAATTGGCAATATGGCAAAATATTCTGCTATAGGCTTTCAAATGATCGCTACAATAGGCCTATTTACATTTATAGGGTATAAAATCGATGAAAGTAGAGCCTCAAAAAATCATCTATTTACAGCGATTTTGGGTTTACTCGGAGTTTGTTTAGCACTTTATCAGGTCATCCGACAAGTTTTGAAAGGCTAAAAACGCTGAATAGGTTATTAAAATAAAATAGATCCTATTGAACAAAGCCTGTTTATGTGCTTAATCTGATGCTAAAAACTTATATTTGTAGCATTAAATCTGATATATTGAATCTAATCAAATTTACCAGTTCCTATTTTGTTTTTGTAGGCCTACTTATCGGTGTTGCTGTGCTGTTGCCATCATTGTTTCCCAGTTTGGTCTTGTTCCCTGCTAAGTTTTGGTTGCTTTTTGGCTTTATGGCCGGTATCACATACATTGCTTATGTAGTTGCCTATTTGGGAATAAAAAGAAATCCTGAAACAGGCGTGATGGCGATCATGGCATCAATTGCAGTGAAAATGATTTTTTGTATGGCGTTTGTGCTGATTTACAGTATAAAAGCTAAAGGAAACGGGATGATATTTACACTTAATTTTTTTTCTTTATATTTATTGTTTACGGCCTTTGAAATGTACTGTTTGTTACGTAACTTGCGCCACCAAAATTTAAAGTAAAAATCTGCCAATAAATGGATTGTAACCAAGTTTTTGTGTCGAAAGTTAAAAGGCTAATTATTGTTTTTACGCTTTTAATTGCGTTTTTCTCTATTAAAGTTGATGCTTTTGCTCAAGTTGATAGCGCCGCTCATGTTGTTGAAGCTCCGGCTGCTGAAAGTAAGAAGTTTGATATAGGCAAGTTTGCCCTGCATCACATAGCTGATTCGCACAGCTGGCATGTAATAGGGGAGACCTATTTAGGCCTGCCTGTAATTCTGTATACAAACAGTGGTTTTGTAACATTCAATTCGTCAGATTTTAAGCGCGATGATAATGCAACGGTTGTGGTTGAGCGCGATGGTCAGCGTTTTGTGAAAATGCATGAAAAAATTTATTATGCCAGTGCAGATGCCAATGAGCATGGTCAGTTTGTTGAGCTAAATGCAGAGCACCATGCAGAAAATAAACGCCCTTTGGATTTATCTGTAACTAAAAATGTTTGTACCTTACTGATCTCTATTGTAATTATGCTTGCTGTATTTTTAAGTGTGGCAAAAGCGTACAAAACACGTAGGGGGAAGGCACCTAAAGGTTTACAGTCTTGGTTAGAGCCTATCATTCTTTTTGTTCGTGATGATATTGCAAAACCAAATTTAGGCCATAAGTATGAGCGTTTTATGCCATATTTGTTAACTGTGTTTTTCTTTATCTGGTTTAATAATATGTTAGGCTTGGTTCCTTTTTTACCGGGTGGTGCAAATTTAACGGGTAATATTGCGGTAACAATGACACTGGCCGTTGCAACTTTTCTATTGACCATTTTTAATGGAAACAAGCATTACTGGAAGCATATTTTTTGGATGCCGGGTGTACCAGTGCCTATGAAAATATTTTTAGCTCCATTAGAGTTTGTTGGTATATTGACTAAGCCTATTGCTTTAATGATTCGTTTGTTTGCAAATATTTCAGCAGGCCACATTTTAATGCTTTCGTTGATCTGTTTAATATTTGTGTTCAACAGCCTTTGGGTGTCAGTAGCTTCAGTGCCATTTGCAATATTTATTGGAGCCATTGAATTAATGGTTGCTTTTATACAGGCTTTTATTTTTACAATTCTATCTGCCTTGTTCATTGGCATGGCGATAGAAGAACACCACTAGTAGTTTATTATTTTTTAACACATATAAATACCAATTAAAATGACAGGAAGTATTGCTGCAATTGGTGCCGGACTAGCCGCGATTGGCGCTGGTTTAGGTATCGGACGTATCGGTGGTTCGGCTATGGACGGAATTGCCCGTCAGCCTGAAGCTGCGTCTAAAATTCAAACTGCAATGTTAATCGCAGCTGCGTTCGTAGAAGCGGTTGCATTATTCGCAGTAGTTGTTGCCTTGATGGGTAATGGCTAATTGAGAAATTTGTGCCCGGTGTTTTAACCGGGCACTCATTAAAGTTAAAAACTATAAAATAATATATACCAATGGATTTATTAATTCCAGAATACGGCTTAGTAATTTTTCAAACCATCGCATTTTTGCTTTTGATGTTTATTCTGGCAAAGTTTGCTTGGAAACCAGTTTTAGCATCAATTAAAGAACGTGAAAATTCAATTGAAGATGCGTTGAATAAAGCTGAATTGGCTAAACAAGAAATGGCTCGTTTAACAAGCCAAAACCAAGATTTAATGCAACAGGCACGTGCTGAACGTGACGAGATTTTAAAGGAAGCAAAAACCCTTAAAGATGGCATTCTTGGTGAAGCAAAAAAACAAGCTCAGCTTGAAGGTGCTAAATTAATAGAGAAAGCTAAGATTGAGATTGAAAACCAAAAGAAAGCGGCTTTAATTGAAGTTAAAGATCAGGTTTCTTCATTGTCATTAGAAATTGCTGAGCGTGTTTTACGTGGGCAGTTAGATGATAGGAGCAAGCAGGAAGCATTAGTTGCGAACTTGTTAAAAGACGTTGAATTAAACTAGTTTTGAGTAATGAGTTTTGAGTTTTGAGTGGGATTCCCAACTCCCAACTCCTGGCTCCCAACTAAAATAATATGTCAGAAATTAAAGTAGCAGGAAGGTACGCCAAATCATTAATAGACTTAGCTAATGAAAATAATGCATTAGAAGAGGCTAGAAAAGATATGGCACTTTTCGAAAAAGTGGTTGATGAAACACCTGAACTAGAAGCAATTTTAAAAAACCCAATTGTTCCTTTGGATAAGAAGCTGGGAATTTTAAATGGTATTTTTGCTGATAAAGTAAACAAACTAACCCTGTCATTTTTTAAAATTGTGGTAAGCAAAGGCCGTTCGGCTATATTATTTGCGACTTCAAAACAATTTTTACAACAGTACAACCTTATTAAAGGCATTGTTACTGCTCATGTAACCACAGCGGTTCAATTGAGCGATGTTGCCAAAGAGGAGATTATTGCAATTGTTAAAAAAGAACTCGGAGCCAATCAAGTGATTGTTAAAGAGAAAATTAATGAAAAACTAATTGGTGGTTTTATCTTAAAAGTTGGTGATAAGCAATTTGATGCAAGTATTGCCAACAATTTAAATAAATTAAAAAAAGAATTTGCACACTAAGTATTGCGTAGCGAAGAGCGTATGGCGTTGCAAACGCTAAGCGCCATACGCTAAGCACTAAACATTTACAAAAAGATATAATTAAAATTATGGTAGAGGTAAGACCAGACGAAGTATCGGCAATTATAAGACAGCAATTGGCGGGCTTTAAATCAGAAACCGAACTGGAAGAGGTTGGTACCGTGTTGCAAGTGGGCGACGGTATTGCCCGTGTTTACGGTTTAACTAAAGTTCAATCAGGAGAGCTGGTTGAGTTTGAAAACGGTTTACAAGGAATTGTATTAAACCTTGAAGAAGATAACGTAGGTGTTGTATTATTAGGCGCATCAGACGAAATCAAAGAAGGAGATACCATTAAACGTACCAAAAAAATTGCCTCTATTAAAGTTGGTGAAGGTATGCTTGGCCGTGTAGTAAATACTTTAGGTGAGCCTTTAGATGGTAAAGGTCCAATCTTAGGTGAAACTTACGAAATGCCTTTAGAGCGTAAAGCACCAGGTGTAATTTACCGTCAACCGGTAAATGAGCCTTTACAAACAGGTATTAAAGCAATTGATGCAATGATTCCAATCGGCCGTGGTCAGCGTGAGCTGGTTATTGGTGATCGTCAAATTGGTAAAACTGCTGTTTGTATCGATACCATTATTAATCAAAAAGAATTTTATGAAGCAGGTCAGCCTGTGTTCTGTATATATGTTGCTATTGGCCAGAAAAACTCTACCGTAGCCAACATTGTGCGTACATTGGAGGAGAACGGTGCTTTACCATATACAGTTGTTGTTGCCGCTTCGGCTGCAGATCCTGCCCCAATGCAGTTTTATGCGCCATTTGCAGGTGCAGCAATTGGTGAGTTCTTCCGTGATACGGGTAGACCAGCTTTAATTGTTTATGATGATTTATCTAAACAGGCAGTGGCTTACCGTGAGGTATCTTTATTGCTTCGTCGCCCACCGGGCCGTGAGGCATATCCAGGTGATGTTTTCTATTTACACAGCCGTTTGTTAGAAAGAGCCGCAAAAATTAACTCGAATGACGAGATTGCTAGAGCAATGAACGATTTACCAGATTCAATCAGAAGTATTGTTAAAGGTGGTGGTTCGTTAACCGCGCTTCCAATTATCGAAACTCAGGCAGGAGACGTTTCGGCATATATTCCAACCAACGTAATTTCAATTACTGATGGTCAGATTTTCTTAGAGTCGAACTTATTCAACTCAGGTATACGTCCGGCTATTAACGTAGGTATTTCTGTATCACGTGTAGGTGGTAATGCGCAAATTAAATCAATGAAAAAGGTAGCGGGTACTTTAAAGTTAGATCAAGCCCAGTATCGCGAGTTAGAGGCTTTCTCTAAATTCGGTTCAGATTTAGATGCAGCAACAAAATCAGTTTTAGATAAAGGCGCACGTAATGTGCAGATGCTAAAACAAGCACAGTTCTCTCCATTTACAGTAGAGAAACAAGTTGCAATTGTTTATGCAGGTACTAAAAACTTAATGCGTAATGTGCCTATTGATAAAGTAAAAGATTTTGAAACAGAATATCTAACGCAGTTGGAAATGCGTCATCCAGAAACTTTAGCTGCATTAAAAGCAGGTAAATTTGATGATGTAATAACAGGTGTTTTAGATACAGTAGCAAAAGAGATTTCAAGTAAATATTAATATTTAGTCAACAGTTTTAAGTCCGAGCCGCCAGTCGACTTTGGACTTAAGACTAAAGGCTAAAGACTATAATAAAGAATGGCTAATTTAAAAGAAGTAAGAAACCGGATTGCATCGGTACAATCAACACAGCAGATTACTAAAGCTATGAAAATGGTTTCAGCAGCTAAGTTGAAACGTGCTACCAATGCAATTATCGCTTTGCGTCCTTACGCAACTAAACTTAAAGAGATTTTAGGAAATCTCTCGGCAAGTTTAGAGGGTTCCTCATCACCTTTTATACAAGAGCGTGAACCCAATAAGGTTTTAATCGTTACCGTATCATCAAACCGTGGTTTGGCTGGTGCTTTTAACATGAACGTAATTAAAGCAGCCAATAATTTAATTGCAGAAAAATATAGCGAGCAATACAAAAACGGAAACGTAAGCATTATCTCAATCGGTAAAAAAACACAGGATTTTTACGAAAAACGTAAATATAATGTTATTGGCAACAATAATGAGGTTTATGCGAATTTGACTTTTGAAAATGTAACCAAAATTACGGATGCTATTATGGCAGGCTTTATTAAAGGTGATTTTGATAAAGTAGAAGTTATTTACAACCGCTTTAAAAATGCAGCTGTACAGTTTATTACAACAGAACAATTATTGCCCCTGCCAAAAGCTGAAGAAACAACTGTATCTAAAACAACTAATGTTGATTATATATTAGAGCCTTCGCAGGAAGAAATAGTAGAACAATTAATTCCTAAGTCAATTAAAATACAGCTATATAAAGCAGTACTTGATTCTCATGCATCTGAACATGGTGCCCGTATGACATCGATGGATAAAGCGACTGAAAATGCAGGAGAGTTATTAAAAGCATTAAAGCTTTCTTATAACCAAGCAAGACAGGCTGCGATTACAACCGAATTAACGGAAATTGTGAGTGGAGCAGCTGCATTAAACGGATAGAATAAGCTGAGGTCTATAAAATATAAACCCATTTCTTAATCGAGATGGGTTTTTTTATGGATAATAATTTTAGCATTGATTTAAAATTATTATAATTGATGCTTTTGTTTTTAACTGTGCATGCTCAGCCTAAGGAGTAATTTATATCTTTGTTAAATAATTTTTAATCATGAAAAAATATACATTCATTATCCTGTCTTTAGTCTTGCCACTTTTCGCCGTGGCCCAAAGCCCAGCAAGAGACTACACCAATGCAGCTTTATGGCAACAAACTTCAGGCGAATACAGAGCTTTATGTTTTCAAGCCTATAATTTTGCCCGACTGTCATTAAAGGAAGCTTTATGGGAATCGACAAATAAAAAACCAAACTGTATTATTGTTGATATAGATGAAACTGTTTTAGATAATTCTGCATTTCAGGGCCATGAAATAAATAAAGGCATAAGCTACAATGCTGCTGACTGGACTGCATGGACCAATCTTGCACAAGCAGATACTGTACCCGGTGCACTTGCCTTTTTAAAATTTGCAGCATCTAAAAATATTGAGACTTTTTATTTGAGCAACCGTGATGATAAAGATTATGCAGCTACCTTAAAAAACCTGCAAAAATTTGGTTTTCCTTATGCAGATGATGCACACCTGTTGGTTTCAAAAGGTACTTCCAATAAAGAGCCGAGAAGACAAAAAATTGCTGAAAATTATAATATTTTATTGCTTTGTGGCGATAATTTAAGTGATTTTACAAATGTTTTTTATCGTGAAGGGAAAAATACCTTTGAGCAGGTAGATTTAAATCAGTCGCTTTTTGGCAAGAAGTTTATTGTACTTCCTAATCCAATGTATGGAGACTGGGAAAAATCTTTATATAAAGGAGAAAATTTAAGCGATAAAGAAAAAGCAAAACAAAGATTAGAACGTTTAAAAAGTTACTGAGTTTTATAAAAAATTCAGCAATAAGTATTACTTTTGCTTCATTAAAATATTTAACATGGAAAACGAGTTAAAACATAATACAGAAAGCATGAAAAAGGCCAATGAGCCAGGCATTTATAAAATGATGATATTTGGTGTGTTGGTTTGCATGGTTGGTACTTATGCACGTTTCGCATTTGATTCATGGATTTTGTCTTTAGTTTCATGGATTATTTTATTTATTGGTGCAATTATTTGCATTAAAGGTGTATTCAAAATACTTGACGCATAAAATATTCTCTCTAAATATCAAAGCCTGTCCTGTTCATTCAAGACAGGCTTTTTTTATTGCTCAAAAAACCCAATATGATACCTCAAACACAGTATGGGTTACCTAAGCCACTTTTATGTATTAATAGGAAAATACGTTCATAAAGAATGTAAGTATAACTTCTAATGGCCATTTGAAGCTGATATTAATAAAATGATTAAAAATTTAGAACCACAAAATCATGAAAAGGAATATTATTGCTTTGGCTGTAGCCGTAACTTTATTTGGCTGCAACAATAAAAAGAACTTAGAAGGCGCAGACATTATCAGTACACAAGAATTAAAGAATGAAGCTGCTTCTGATACCCTAACCTCAAAAATAATTAAAACTGCCGATATGAGGTTTCGGGTTAAGAATGTTCAAGATACCAAAGAGCAGTTAAGCAAAAGTATTAAAACAGAAGGCGGTACTGTTGTTGAGTTTTCGATTGAAAGCAGAATTCAGGAAACAGAAAAAGTTAAACAATCTATAGATTCATTAAAAGAAATAACTTCTTACCGAACAGAAGGATATTTGGTCGCAAAAGTTCCATCAGAAAAGCTTGATGAATTTATAAATACTATTGCAAAACAGGCCGTATTTGTTAATAGTTCATCAATGAAAATGGATGATCAGAGTATTATATATTTAGCCAATAAACTTAAAGCTCAAAACCGTGTAGAAACGATTAATAAAATAAATAAAACTGCGAGTAAAAGGAATATAGATGTAGAGTCATCATTATATATCAAGGATGATTATATTAATAAAAAGGTAGAAAATATGCAGATTGATAATCGCGTTAAATTTAGTACGATTAGCCTTAATTTTTATCAGGATAATACGGTTAAAGTGATAACTGTTGCCAATGATAATTTGTACGATTACCGTCCAGCATTTTTAAATAGACTCTGGTTAAGTATTGTAAATGGTTGGACTATTTTTAAAGAAATTATTCTTGCGCTTGCTAATCTTTGGATGTTAATTTTAGCTGGTTTAGGTGTTTTTTTTGTTGTGCGGTATTTTGTGCGGAAATGAACTAGCGCTATAAGAAGCCCTAAAGAATTTGATAAAAAGCTCAATTCCTATCGGTTTGACTCTTTTAATCCCATTAGATTAAGAATTTTGTCATTCCGATAGTTTACAAATGAGACATGGAGATCTCTCTTGATTTATTTAAATTATGCTTCTGAGTATGGTCGTGTTTTAATTTGATTAATCGGTGGTTGTTGGAATGCAGAAGGCATTGAAATGGTACAGACCAGGCGTTATAAGATTAAAGATATTGCTATAAAAACAGGCTTTAAAAGCTATGCTCATTTACGGACGTATTTAAAAAGCATTTTGGCTATATGCCAAAATACATCAAAATAAGTGGATAAAAGAGTATTATTCTTTAGTTATACCTACACTATAAAGGATTATACTTGCATCTTTTTCACTCGGCTCGGATGAGGTTTTCAAAGTGATTTTTTTATATTTTTTACTTTTATAGATCAGTTGAATATTCCCCTTATCAATTGGGAAAGAACCATTTTTTTCAAAGCTAAGCTGTTGCATTTCTGCCAAATACTGATCAAAATCTGCTTTGTTTGCTGTTGTAAACCTAAAATCGCGGTTATTGTTATCCACATTCCAGGCGCCATACGAAATGGAATTGAAAATTTTGCCGTAGAATGATATTTTACCCCCCCATAATTTTACCCTTTGTGACCATAACCGGTTTGTGCCTAAGGTAGAGAATGACAGCACTGGTAACCACAAATTAAAAGGGTTTACAAAGTTAGCAATGCACTATAAGAACATGATTAGTTCATGAAATAAAAACTACTTCTTAATCTTAACCGCGCTCCCCTTAATTTTAGTTTTATTGTCACTTACGAAAGCTTCCCAACCAGAATAGGTTTTGGATTTGCCTCCAGCAGTTATTTTTTGAAAAGAATGGCACATTGCAACCGCTAAACCATCGGTCGCATCTAAAAATTCTGGTGTTTCCTTAAAATTTAAAAGTCTTTGCAACATTGCAGCAACTTGTTCTTTTGTTGCATTTCCATTACCGGTTATGGACTGTTTAATTTTTCTGGGCGAGTACTCGGTCACAGAAATACTTCTTGATAACGCGGCAGCTATAGCGATGCCCTGAGCCCTTCCTAATTTTAAAAGTACCTGTATGTTTTTTCCGTAAAAGGGAGCTTCAATGGCTAAAACATCCGGTTTATACTGATCTATCAGCGTGACAGTTTTTTCAAAAATACGTTGAAGCTTTAAAAATGGATCATCAAGATGGGTCATCTTTACAACACCAAGACTAATCAATTCTGTCTTGCTTCCTTTCTCCAAAACCACACCATAACCCATTACTGCAGTTCCTGGGTCAATGCCCATAATTATCCGTTCCTTTTTTTCGCTCAACATTACAGCAATATTAAGCATATTTGTAAAAAGAAAAGTTAGATTTTGACGGCTAAGCATAAAAAAGTATTATCACTCCTTATAAAAGCTGCAATTGTGGTATTTGCTTTTTGGTTTATCTATCATAAACTTGTTGCCAATAAAAATCTGCAAAATTTTGAAGGCTTATTAAAAGACATCCCTAAAGTCCAGATTACTGTTGTGATTAGTATCATTTGTCTGCTGATGCTGGTTAACTGGTTTTTGGAGGCGGCTAAGTGGAAGAAACTGATTAAGCATGTTGAAAATATTAGTTACTGGCGGGCTATAGAGTCTGTATTTTGTGGTCTAACATTGGCCATTTTTACTCCAAACCGATTAGGTGAATATGGTGGCCGTGTATTTTTTCTCTCTCCAAAACGAAGAATAGTAGGTGTTGTTGCCATGACTGTGGGAAATATTGGCCAACTGGTATTAACCAATGTATTTGGAGCAATAGCCGCTTGTTTTTTTGTTTATCGGTTTATTCCAATCAATAGCCTCGTATTTACTGCGCTTGTAATTCTTGCAATTGCATTTTGTTTGTTTTTTATTGTTTTTTATTTTAATATCCAGTGGTTAAATGGCATTTTGCTCTCTTTTAAGTTTACAAGAAAGTATAAAAAGTTTTATAGCATTTTAGGACGTTACAGAAAGGCCACTCTATTTAAAATTATACTATTTTGCTTGGCCAGGTATGTTGTTTTTAGCACTCAATATTTTATTTTATTTGTTTGGTTGGTGCCAGGCTTACATCATTTAGATATTATGATGATGACATGTCTGCTGTTCTTGATTCAGTCGGCTTTACCATCATTGGATTTGTTTGATGTTGGTGTTAGAAGTGTTACTGCCGTAGAGTTGTTTAAGCATGTAACAGAGGAACACGTTGCTGTGATTGCATGCATTGCAAGCATATGGTTTATAAATATTATAATTCCTGCTATATTAGGAACATATTTCGTCTTTAAACTCAATTTTTTTGGAAATCTTAAATCTAATTAGTGTAATTGCCGCCGCACTAACAATTCTGTATGGATTTTTAGTGCTGAACTTCCTGCTTGGCTGGCATAAATTGATCTATTATAAAGCCAAAAACACAGTAGTAAAAACCAAAGTATCTATTATTGTTGCCGCCAGAAATGAAGAAAAAAATATAGCTCAGACTTTAGATGCCCTAATTGCGCAAAAATATCCGAAGGCACTCACTGAAATTATCATTATTGATGATCATTCTACAGATAAAACAGCTGAAGTTGTTAAACGCTATGCGGATAGAAATATTAAGCTCATAGAACTCAAGCTAAAAGAAGCCTTAAATTCCTATAAAAAAAAAGCGATACAAACTGCTATAACAAGTTGCAGTGGTACATTGATCATTACAACGGATGCCGATTGTACCATGGGAGCAGATTGGTTGAATACAATTGTAAGTTTATATGAAGAAAAGGGATATAAAATGATTTCATCGCCTGTGGCTTATCACCATGAAATCAATTTTTTTGAGCAATTGCAATCATTGGAATTTTTATATCTAATTGGTTTGGGTGCTTCTACAATTGGCAACAAACAGCCCTCTACTTGTAACGGGGCTAATTTGGCATATGAAAAAGAAACCTTTTATGAAGTTGGTGGCTTTACAGGTATTGATGATCTCGCATCAGGGGATGATGAATTGCTGCTGCATAAAATAGCTTTAAAGTATCCAGATAAAATCGGATTCTTAAAAAATAGAGAAGCAATAGTGTATACACAGGCAAAAGAAACATTAAGCGCCTTTATTCAGCAACGTAAACGCTGGGCATCGAAAAGTACCCGATATAAGAATAAAGGTATAATTGTTTTAGGGGTACTGATCTGGCTGTTCAACCTAAGCATACTCGGAAACTTTGTTGCGGCTTTATTTCTGCCAAACTTTTTAACGGTAGTTTTTTATCAGTTGTTAGTTAAAATGATATTAGAAACGTTATTTTTATCCGATGTAACAGCATTTTTTAAAAGAAGAAAATTACTTTTTTTAATTCCTGTTTTAAGTGTAGTGCATGTTTTATATATAGTATACATCGGTATAGCTGGTAACAGCGGTAAATACAACTGGAAAGGTAGAATAGTTAAATAATGGATAATAGCCCATCAAAAAAAGTTTGGTTAAAATTTAAGCGTAATAAATTAGCCTTTGGCGGATTGATTTTTATTTTTATTTTAATGTTAATGGGCATTTTAGGTTATTTAATTATGCCTGATGATTCACCTAATGCCAATACCATGCATCTGGCTTTGACCAATAAAAAACCAGGCAGGCAGTTTAAATTTCTGATTGTTAGCCGAAATCCTAAAATAAATAAAGTTAGTTTTTTTGAACGGATGCTGTATGGACAGGAACCCAACTTTAAGAGCATTCCAATTACCAGCTATAGAATAGTTGGTGATCATGTTTTTGTTTCTGAATATATTGGAGAAGAAGAACGGGCAGAAGAAAGCAAATACAACTTATATGATATTTATGCGGGTGCTTTACCTGCAGATAAAATGGGCATCAGCGCTGCGTTATTTGAAAAGAACAATATTTATAAGCAAACATTTTTATTGGGTACTGATGTATATGGCCGGGATTATTTAAGCCGCTTAATTTTAGGGATTAGAGTTTCCCTATCTGTTGGATTAATGGCTGTTTTGATTTCCCTGTTCATTGGAATAAGTTTAGGGGCAATAGCAGGTTATTTTGGAGGCAGGGTAGATGCATCCATCAGCTGGTTTATGAACGTAGTTTGGTCACTGCCTTCACTGTTGCTGGTTATTGCCATTTCATTTGCTTTAGGGAAGGGCTTCTGGCAAATCTTTATTGCTGTTGGACTGTCAACCTGGGTAGATGTGGCGAGGCTGGTTCGTGGGCAGGTAATGGCCTTTAAAGAAGTTGAATTTGTTGAGGCCGCACGCGCCCTGGGTTTTAGCACAAGCAGAACAATTGTAAAACATATTTTGCCCAATATCGCCGGACCAATTTTAGTCGTTGCATCTTCTAACTTTGCCTCCGCAATTTTATTGGAAACGGGTTTAAGCTTTTTAGGCTTTGGTGCACAGCCACCAATGCCAAGTTGGGGAAGTATGATTAAGGAACATTACGGCTATATTATTATGGATGCAGCTTATTTAGCTGTTTTGCCCGGTTTGGCGATTATGTTTACCGTTTATGCCTTTAATGTTTTAGCAATTGGCCTCCGGGATGCATTTGATGTAAAAGGTCAAAATGTTACGGTTTAAATAATAAAGATAAAATCAAATTGAGGCTGTCGATTTTAGGTGAAATTACTTCTTCTTCTTAGCCGATGATTTGGCAAGAAGGTTGAATTCCAGCGCAAGATTAATCCAAAAATCAAGATCTTCATTTTTGGCAATTACATCTTCAGATACAAAAATGTAACCTTTCATGATTCTGTTTCATGAACCATTTGTCGGCAACCATCTTTTTCAGCTATAATATCAGCACTAATATTAGGATTGATCCTAAGCATTAAGCCATATTGTTTAACACCGATGCACATTTTTTCATTAACCATAAATGTTAGACCATTGAATATAAAAAGCTCTTCAACGTGAATTATACCATTTAGTTTTTGGCGGGTACGATTGGCTAAAGTTTCGTTATGGTGTATGATTATTATGCTGCGATTATAATATTTTGATGTAGGCTGTGTTTACAATTTGATCATTATTTCCATTAATCACTTAATCGCAGTAAATTTGTAGTTGTATGTTATTAAACTGTTATCAGCAAGAATTTTTAGAGGCCGGATGCGATGAAGCAGGCAGGGGATGTTTAGCCGGCCCAGTTACTGCTGCAGCTGTAATTTTACCAAAAGGATATTTTTTAGAAGGTTTAAATGACTCTAAAAAGCTCAGCCATGCACAAAGAGAACAACTCCGGCCGACAATAGAACGCGATGCTGTAGCTTGGGCCGTTGCATTTGTAGATCATGAAGAGATTGATAAAATTAATATTTTAAACGCTTCTTTTTTGGCCATGCACAGAGCAATTGAAAAATTACATACACAGCCCGGTTACCTTGTTATTGATGGGAACAGGTTTAAGGCCTATCCTCAGATTCCTCACAGTTGTATAATTAAAGGGGATGGCAAATACCTCAATATAGCCGCAGCATC
>Ga0116227_10007592_pt1 | contig 21037 bp, 17 predicted proteins | sample S1TSphgellanicum_FD_89693 | JGI IMG/M metagenome (GOLD analysis project Ga0116227, IMG submission 89693) | Host-associated microbial communities from peat moss isolated from Minnesota, USA - S1T2_Fb - Sphagnum magellanicum MG | ecosystem: Host-associated > Plants > Peat moss > Unclassified...
AATGAAAAAAAAAGAACCAAACCATCAACACCAAGGTATTTAACTAAAAGACCAAACCACAAATAACCAAACTAATATAAGTAAAAAAAGTAATTCAACCTTGTGAAAGTAACCTAATTACTTTCTCACTCTAGTAACTAATGAAACTTAACTAGTTGAACTTGAATTCTCAACACTCCCCCTTAAGCTCAAATCCACTTCTAGTACACTAAGCATTTTTCTAAACTTCTTTAGCTTGTCTATACCTAAAGCCTTTGTGAAAATGTCAGCAACTTGATCTTCGGTATTGACATGAATAAGGTCAATTTCTTTTGCTAAAACTTTTTCTCTAATAAAGTGGTAGTGCACCTCAATGTGCTTTCTTGTCCTTTGGTAAAGCTACCAATTCCCAAGTAGTATTCGCATCCAAAGCTGCCATCTCTTCATCCATGGCATTGTCCCATTTAGGGTTTCCAACTGCTTGTTCAAAACAAGTGGGTTCAACCTCTTATATAACTCTCACCATGTATGCATAATGATGAGCTATAAAGCCATCATATGTGAGTATTTGTATAGGGTACTTGACTCGTGTGGATCTTCGTACTCCATTGTTGTTGTCAGGTGTTTTCAAAACTTTCTTGGCCATCCAAGTTCCAGGAATAATAATTGAAGGGATTCTTGATCCTTCACCCACACTCTTCTTTGAATCACTTGACTCATCATCTACATGAGGATTTCTAGATGATGTTTGAGAACTACCATGTACAATGTTTGAAGATCTTAATCTTCCTTTCCATGGAGTGCTACTGGACCCATTAATTGAAGATTCTTTTGGTCCACTAATTAATTGTGATTCTTGTTCCACATTTGATGAAACATCACCATTTCTAACCTCTCCATCTTTTGCTACTTTAGTGGTGAGTACAAACTAACCATCTCACCAAACACAACATCTATACTCACTTCCAACTTTCGAGTGGAAGGATTGAAACATCTATATCTTTTTTGTTCTAAAGAATATCCAATGAAGATACATTTCTCAGCTTTTGGGTCTAGTTTTGATCTCTTCTCATCAGGAACATGCACATATGCAATGCAACCAAACATTCTGAAGTGTGAGACATTTGGTTTCTTGCATGTGAATTTTTCTTTAGATGTCATGCCATGAACTGCCGCTATGGGTGTTTGATGATATAGACTGCAATTGTTACTGCTTCAACCCAAAAGTAATTTGGCAAATTCTTCTTATTCAACATGGCACATGTTATTTTTGCAATGTGCTTATTTTTCCTTTCAGCAACTCCATTCTGCTCTGGGGAATAACTACATGAGTATTTCCTTTGAATTCCATGCTCCTTCAAATATTCACTGAATTCATTTGAAAAATACTCTCCCCCTCCATCGAACCTTAGGCACTTGATGCTCACACCCTTTTCCTTTTCCACCATTGCTTTGAAATTCAAAAAATGTTGAAACACTTCACCTTTGTGTTTCATGAAATAGACCCACACCTACCTTGTGTGGTCATCAATGAAACTCATGTAGTACTTCCATCCTCCAATGGATTTTGTCTTCGTGGTCCACACATCTGAATGGATCATTTCCAAAGGTTTGGAACCTACATGAGTTGTTTGCGCTGGGAATGGATGCGTAGCTTGCTTCCCCAATTGGCATGCTTCATAAACTTCTAACATCACCTCTTCTGTTCTAAATTTGGGAAGACCTCCAACAATATTCTGTTTCTCCATCAGCTTAAAACATTGGAAATTAACATGGCCAACCTACTTGTGCCAAATTCCAATGTCTCGAGCTCTTTTTCCATGTGTGAATAACATGGAATTCATTTCATGCATGTTCACATCGAAGGTGAACATTCGTCCATTCCTTTCCCCTTTTGCAATCAATTTGCCCTGGTTCTTCATGTCTTCCACAAAACATCCATTTGGGTTGAATGTCACCTGTAAACCTTGTTCCACCATTTGGCCTACGGAGACCAAATTTTTTGTTATGGTTGGAACATGAAATACATCTTTCAGGTATTTTGTTTGCCCATATTGCATGGACAATGGCACCTTGCCAATTTGTATGATGGGATGTGATGCATTTGACAAACTCTTATGATATTACTAGAGATTCTCAAGCTCTAGTTCTAGATACTTTCTAGCTCTAGATCTCTTTCAACTTTTTCATTCAACCTAAGCTCTGATACCATGTTAACAAATAGGAGATCTACTCAAGTGCAAACATAAATTTTTATTGAAAAGAAACTACAACATGATGTTCACAACACGAAACATAACATCAAGATCACTTTAAGGTTCTTGTCACATGAAATACACAAACTTGTGCAATGAAGAAAAGTGAACCAAACCATCAACACCAAGGTATTTAACTAAAAGACCAAACCACAAATAACCAAACTAATATAAGTATAAAGAAAGTAATTCAACCTTGTGAAAGTAACCTAATTACTTTCCCACTCCAGTAACTAATGAAACTTAATTAATTAAGCTTGAATTCTCAATAATATGTTTATTAAACAATCTATTATTAATTGTAATTATGACTATAATATTAATAATCATTTTGAAAAAAGTGACACATAACTCCTTGATTTTTTAATTACTTAACACACTAGCTTAGGTTAACATACCTATTAAATTAACCTATGTATGTAGGCTACCTAATAAAAACTTACTTCGTAATATAGGTTACCTTATAAGTTACTTAATTAGACATAATAAATTTACTACATCTAGTATGTTTAAATATACTTAACATAGGTTACCCTACTAATAAGTTAACCTAGGTAGGCTTGCTTAGATTCCTAGTTTTAGGTTTTTTGCCAAGTCAACTTAGGTAACTTCATTAAAAGATATTTTATCAAATTTGTAACCACCTCAAGTTTGTTTACAACTAGATGTGACCATGATGTGACTAAATGTGACTAAATGTAACTAAATGTGACTATGATGTGATTAAATGTGACATAATTATCCTAGGTTTTTTCACTACTAGAAATTTTGTCTTTTGCAGCTTGTCTTATGCAACTAAAAAGTCTCACATGCAATTATTTTGGAGTTGCATGCAACATGTGCAATTGCATGCGACATTTTTTAGTTGCATAAGACAAGTTGCAAAAGACAAAATTTCTAGTAGTGTTTTTAGCCTAAAAATGTTTAGGTTAACCTAAGTTAGGTTAGTAAATAGCATTAGTTGACAAACTAGTTCATTTTAAGTCAACCTAAAGAGGTTTAGGTCTAGGTTAAATTGTTAGGTAGTAAGTAAGTTAACCTAGGTCAAACTAGGGTGGCCAAGGTTAATTATAGGCTAAAATTTTTGAGCTTTATAACTTTGTGTTAAATATAATTGGTATAAAAAAATGTGGGAATGCAATGGATGAGGATTTGAACCCCAAAATGAAGGTGACACTACACCAAAATGCATCTTAATTCACTTTGGGTTTCTTTAGATTTTGCCATAAGTATTTTAGCCTAACTTAATTTAACTATGGTTAGTTTAACCTAATTTAATTTAGCCATGGTTAGTTTCACTTTTTGGTTTATTTAGCCTAGGTTAATTTAGCCATGGTTATTTTAACTTAAGTTAGTTTAGGTTAGCCTAAGTTAGCATGGGGTTAACCTTAATACTAAAGGCACATAATATTATTATACATAGCCTATGTAGATATATTAAGTATAATAATTTAAGCATGTATAAATTTAGGCCATCATTTTTATGACGTGTCCATGTTATACACATTTAGTTCCACATTAGTTGCACACACAACCATATGGTTGAAAAATTATACATACCTAAATTTATAGTTGTAAACATGACCAAGATAGTTGCAAACAACAACTAGTTGCATGCTAGTTGCATAGTGACTGGTTGCAAACAACAGGATTCCTAGTAGTGACAAAACATATTCCTACAATTTAGTAGATCTATGCTCAAATGTGTTATGTGCTTCAAGAAGTAATAGAATCAAATGTTTATTAATAGGCTATATTGTTGAAAATAGTTGAATGTTTTGTTCATAGAGAAGAATTTATTTTTACAAAACTTTTTAAGCCCATCATGTTATTGTACTATAGAATGTGATTGAGATCCCATACTTGTTGCAATTAGGGGTTAGAGCCAAATAGCCATCCCACAAGAGCACTTGAGGTGTAATCTACTCCTAGTGCCTCACAATTCATGTGATATATATTGCTATGATTTGAATCACCCGAGCTTGGTGGCCACATTTTAGTACTTCAAGTGTACACTAACATTCTTCAAAGCATATGCAACATATTTCTTATGCAACACTACCATTCCTCTATACCAAAATTTCGCACAAACTTGATATTTTTCTAGAACACCCTCAAAAGGCACTAGACCAAAAGTAAAAAAATTTACTAGTGCACAAATTGGGTTGGTAAGCATAGAATTGGACTTCTAGAGTTATTTTGAGGTCTTGCCAAAGACATTTTTTCTAAATCTATTATATACATAACTTATCTTCCATTCTATGTCATTCATTTTTCTTTGTTATTTATAAGAGAAAACAATGATGCTTGATACCAACTATCAAAGAATGGAACTACCTCTTATATGATGAATGAGCTAAAATTTACCCCAAGCTAGAAGTCTACTAAACTGGGAGATGAATTCCCAAGTCCAGGGGGTTCACTTCTAGATACCACATCACTAGAATTTATAGGCATGTTGTCTAAGGTCAATTGTTTGTCATTTGCATGAACCAATGCAGTTTGGAACAACATTTTGGCTTGAGGTTCCAACTTACGTATGAATTTCTAAGATGAGGCCATGTAAGGGGTTGAAGAGAATTAGGGTTTAGAAGTGCAGCACAAGCAATATTCTTGTATTGCAAAGCAATGCCATCATGTAATCACCTGCAAAAACAAGACCACATAGGAAAATAAGGTCAATCACCTCCCAAGGCCTTTTAAATTTGGGAGCTTTTAACACCATTAAAGGACATCATAAGTAGCCTTAAGAATTGCCTACATTATTATCAATGTTCAATTCTACATTATTTTATCAAGTTCAAGTTTTGGATCTCTCAAAACCATAAATTAATGTAAAACATATTACCCCATGATATTAGTTACATCTTTTGCACCCCATGCTCACAACTCCCATACACATGCCACATATTCTAAAAAGAGGTGAGCTACCTTGTCTAGATTTGGTATGACAAAATCACAATTCAATGCCCAAGTTTAGCAACAACATTCACCATTCTATAGTAGGAGGGAAAACTAACAATTGTCTTCTAGCACCCAATATATGCAAATAAACCTTTGCATTGGAACAAGGTAGCATCACCAACATGTGCCCATTAACAATTGGTGACTTTCTAATAACATGTGTGGGGCCAAGGGGCTTGCACACACTCTACTAATACAGTTATTATTACAAACCCAAGTAAATTTCCTATGTTTTTGTTGATAATTAGTATAGAAGACCAATGTTAAAAATGATCAAAGAGAAGCCCACCCTAAAACAAAAACTAACAAAAAACCCTTGTACAAAGATATTTGTGAAGTTTACCCATTGGTGGTAGTGGTAACCAACACCAAATCAACACCACATTTTAGTAAACACTTCACAATTGAATAATGACTACCCAACACAGCTAAATGAAGAAGCGTTGCCCCATAAACATCCCTCATATTTAAATACCTCACAAAGCCCATGGAATCCAAAACCACATAATAACCAAGAATTATAGAAATAAAAGTTTAATAGCACAAACCTAGAATTTTTTGTCAAATATTGTGGTGCTCCATCATTGCAAGAACCTTCTCCCTTTTGTTGAAGATGTCAAAAATGTTAGTTGATGCATTGAGGCAACAACAACCAAAGCATACCAATACTACAAATTAACAACTTTCTTTTGATGTAAATCTAAATCACAATATTACACATTTACAATGACATTGATGCATGCTAGAAGAAGCTTTAGAAGAAATATCTAGATATCGTAAACTACAAATAGTTGAGCTAATATATCAAATCTTTGAATTTGTAGTAAAACATGCATGTTGCACTAGCCTTGCAAATGCCCCATGGCTCAAGTAGAAGCACATGATCCAATTATGGGGCCACCAAAATCAATTTATGAACTACCATAATTTTGAGAAAATAAAATATCCAAGCTTTTGGATAATGCAAATGCAATCTAAAAATCAAAGGTTAATTTGCATAATGATCAAACAAGAAATGTTGTGGACAAATTAGATTGAAGGAACTAACTTCAAAATTGAAAAAAATTGGTCACTTACGAATATAACTAAAGGACTATAAATTGACAAACATGCCAAAAATTACATTATTCAAAACAAAATTACATAAAATCAAGACCTAATAGTTCATTGCAAAACTTTGAGCTTAGGCTTGGAAACCTATAAATAGATGTAGTTTAATTCAATTAAGACCTCCATGGACAACATTGCAAACTTGATCAATTTCACTTGAGGTTCTTGAACTCAATTCCAATTCAACTTTGTACATGAAAAGTCAACAACACATGTCAACAAAACATAAAAATAAACCCTAGGCTCCATAGTAGAACAAAAATCTAGAACATAGTGGACAAGTAAATACATTAAATATTATATAACAACATTTGAAGCATGTTCATGCAGGTTCACTTATTATTTGGATAATGTATTTTCTTTTGGCGAGTCTAAATGTGTTGAATAGGTTGAATTTTTGGCTTACCTTTATATTTGGAAGGTGGTTTTGCCCATATTTCTTCTTATTTGAAGGACTTTGCTTTCCAACCTTCTGTGGGTCCAAATTTTTTAACGTGTACCAGAATCTTGTCAAATGGTTTTCTATCTTTTTTACCTAGTCTTTTTTTATCATGTAAAGACACATTTACAGATGATTATGATGGAATCTAAAATTGTAATGGTTTACAATATAGTCCTTTTGAAAATTTTAACTCATTATTTTTTATGGGGATCCAAATATAGGGTAAAAAAGGACTACAATAAGGACTAGACCTTTTTCGTCTTGTGTGGTGCACCTTTCACCCCCTTGCCTTTAACTCACCATCTTGTAGTTCCAAACCTTCAACCTACTCTAGATTGTTTGTTAATTACAAATTGGCCTCACCATTATTATGTTCCTACATATCTTCTTCCAAATCCAAAAAATGTACCATCATCCATATTTTTGGACTACTTGTGGACATCAAGATTAATTGGTTACATGACATCCATTTGATTGTTTTTTTGTTTGCCTTGCTCCTTGTAGTACATCCAATTTTGACATCCCCATGAAATCCAATTTGCATTTTGATGCCAATTCAGTTTTTAGATTTTCAACTACCACAATTTTCAATGTTTTGTTTGGAAATGAAACCTCAACTTCTTCAAGGTAATGCTTATGGTTTGTGGCTTCAATTAGTATCACAACCCTAACCTTGGGCTCGTGACCAAGGCAAGGGCTTGCGAGGGTGTGAGCCAAGAGTGAGCCCAGGAATCACATCTCATGCTCCCGAGAGTGCAAAAGAATGTGAGGGAATGAACCCTCATGCTCCCATGTGAACTTCCATTTTGGGAGTTAAAGTCCCAATGGACTTCCGAATCTTTAGAGGGCAATTGCAGGGGTCAAAACTTATTAGATTGAAATGTTTTTTATATCATTAGAAAGCTCTTGGAACGTTAATGTCTGAAATGGGCTTGCATGACCCATTTGGATACTGAAACACAAGTTATAGCCAAAAGAAGGGTTGAGAGTCAAATTGGCAATTTGACTCCCAACCATTAAAAGTCAGGAATCGCCTCGATTTCCTTGCATGCAAGTGATGTGCAACATACCCTTGGAAAGATCTTGACGAGGGCTACAACTTTGCTTTGGACCTCATCTCGATCAGAGCTCTACACACAAAGTTATTGGCTCCCAAAAGTTGCGGGAGTTCCAAGTTTGAGAATTTCGGGACTCCCACTTGGGAGTTCCGGGACAAAATGCCATTTGGATGTGGGCCTCTTGGAGAGGCACATAGTATACTATAAGGGGGAAGGTGGTGGCTTCCCCCAAGTCTAAGTCGTGGTGAGTCTTGTGAGTCTGAGTTTGCTTGTGGCTCATCCTAGCACCAAAAGTGTTCCAACTATGCACTAACAAACTTGTTATTTGGTTTATGCAGGTCCATGTGAGTGATTAAAATGCTTGTCAATCTCCCCAAGCTCCAACATGCCCCTCTACCCCCAAAATGTTGCGAGCCAGGGAGCGTGCCCCAACTTCCTACACTTTTGTTATTTTCATTTTAGACTCACATTTGAGTCTCTTGAGGAGGGTGGGAGTGTGTTAGGTTTCATGTGGATATTCCCCATGCTTGGACTAGGAGTTGTGAGCTTTTCCTTTGGAGGTGGTGCTTGAAATGGAGGCTCAAGATCAAAATTGGTTAACACTGAAACTTGGGTCCTTGCATCATGTGAAGAACGTGGAAAACCTACATATTAACAAAAGCATGCAAATATAAATGGGAACCTAACTACAACAAGAACATGGAAATAATTGTTCCTAATAATTCACTATCAAATAAACCTATGTACTATATTTGTAATTTGTTTATTTAATAATATGTACTAAGTGCATCACATATGGACTTACATGTACTATCAACTTGTATTTAATCAAAAAAATGTAGACTATGTACATTGATAAAACTTGAAATCTATCATAAATACTACTTCAATCCTTGGAGGACTCTTATGCATTTTACATAATCTTTGGACTTATAAAATGTAATACTTAAGGATTCTAAATTATTGATTATGGAATTTAATTACAACATTAATTACCGACTGCAAATTGTTCTTAAGGACTTGTCAATGTTGATTAAAACTACAATTCCTATTTTAAAAACCCAGAACGTTGATTAAAGACTCTAGTTCCTAATTGTGGAACCCATAATGCTGATAGAAGATTTTGGTTCCTAATTAAGGACTTCAAAATGTTGATTAAGGACTTTGGTTCCTAATTAAAAAACCCAAAATGTTGATTAAAGACTTTGGTTCATAATTAAAAAACTTAAAATGTTGATCAAAGATTCTAGTTCTTAATTAAGGATTCTTAATGTCGATTAAGGACTTTGGTTCTTAATTATGGAACCCATGATGTCAATTAAGGACTTTGGACCCATAATGCTAATTAAGGATTTTGGTTCCTAATTAAAAGCTTCAAAATGTTGACTAAAGACTTTGGTTCCTAATTAAAGAACCCAAAATGTTGATTAAGGACCATAGTCCTTAATTAAGGACGCCATAATGTTGATTAATGCATTACTACAAAAACATGATTTCTACGCTACTAACATCATGTCTAAAATGACTATATAGTCAATATCTAGAATACATTACAGTTTGAAACGATTAAAATGTGTCCATCGTTACTAAAATAAAAAAATTGCAATGTCTATTATGATTAAAAAATTTAGCATTATAGTCAAAATTAAACAATATGTTGCATAAGTAAATGTGGGTGCCCACGTGGATTTGTCTATGTTGACTAATACAACCAACATGAATAGAATTAGTCATAAAATATGACACACATGATTATAATGTCATTTTTAATGACATGGTATTAAAAAAATGGGGAAAAAAATCATGTTTTCATTTTAAAAATTTCATTACAAAAAAATGACAAAAGATATAGTTTTCATGATTTCAAACATTATTCATAATTATATTCAAATAAATAAATAATTTACAAGGGGAAAATTTTGAAAAAAAAGGTAATGAGAAAATGGAATATTAATTTAAAATTTTCTATTTTTATCAAAATTACAGAAAATATAGCATAAACGTACATGTTAATCTTGAATTATTCAAATTCCATGATTCAATTCGTATTTGTGATGAATCAATTGAATGCATATATATGTCCAGATTAAATTAGCCCCAAATTAAACCATCTATTTATTTATTTATGATCAAATGACATGAGTAAAATGGAATAATAAAACAAAGTAGCTTCCTTTAATTTAATAAAAAAAATAGAATAAAACTAATGTACATCTCATTTAAATTTGAAATTTTAAAAAATAAAACGTAATTAATTTATAAAATGATAAAAAAATCCATTTTTATTACAAAAAATTATAACATTGAATTCAATTCTTTTATTTTTATTACAAAAATCGATATAAGATTGGAGGTATACAAATTTTAATACCATAATTTCAAAAGGGAATTTGTTTTTTATGATATTTTAAAGATATTTTGTTAAAGATTTAATTTTTGACAAATATGTGGCATAAATTAAAATATGTGAATTAATGGAATGTCTAAAACTTTGGATTAAAAATATTATAAAATTGAAGTCAATGATGTAAGTAAGGAAACCAAATGTACCCAAATAGTTATATGTGAAATTTCTAACCCAAGCAAAAAAAACCATTGCTTGAACTTTTGAAACAAATATTGAAAATGTTTTGAAATTGAAAGGAATCACAAAGTTCAATATGATTATGATAATAATTTTTTTTCCCTAAACAGTTATAGATTATAATTCAATCAAAGATTTAATACATTGTATATGATTTTTGTAATTAAGTGATATAATTATTTATTCACATTTTGAAACTCAAGAAATTAAAAAATTCAATGTAATTGTGAAAGTAAATTTTTTATTTAAATAATTATATTTCAGACATTACATTTGAATTTTTTAATAAATATTTAAAACCATTTTAGTTGTTGTACATTTTGAAATGGAAAAAATCACAAAGTTTCATGAAAGTTAATAAATTAGATGTGTTTAAATAATATTTGAATATATAACTCAATTCAAAGTTTCAAATGATGCATTTGAATTTTTTAATAAATGAGTATTTACAATAATTATCAACATTATGGACATTACCACAAGTTCCTAGTGTTAATTATGGACACTATGGACATTAAGGACTCCATAATTAAGGATATTGGTTCCTCATTATGGAACCCATAATGTTAATTAAAAATATGGACAAGGTGAAGTTATTTACATGCATTTTCCAACTTACATGTGCCTATAACATCATTAGACATTTAAACACAATTTGGATTCATAATTCACACTAAATGTACACAATAGTTAGACAACCAACCTATTATAACAAAAATGGAAAGCTCGCATCGTAAAACTCAATAGTAGAAGTTGGAACACACCTTTGACCATTATTTAAGGTTGCCAACCTCTTCTTGCCTCAATCTTCAAGATGTCAAACCCTTCAACCCCTCTTGGTTTCATCAATCCAACACAACCCCACCATGCCTCATGCATTTTTGCCTCACAATCTTTGACAATACACTTAGTAGACATACCAAAGTGGTATGTAGTAAACTAATCGAGGTACACATGTTTGCAAGAAGACATCCTAACTACCCACATAAGAGCAAATCCTAAACCATAGAAAACATAATGTTTTATGGGTAGCCACATCTTTTTTCCAAACTTTGTTGTGGTTTGTAATTCAACATAAGGTTGCAATGGCATTCTCTTCAAAACAGACCCCCTTTGAGTTCGAGTTATTAGATCTTTAATTGCACATTCATGACATGTGGAAATCAAAACTTGTTCTTGCAACTTAACAAATGACCCAAAAAAATCAACATCTCTACTTATGCACTTTTGAAAATGCACTTTCTCCTTCATCTACCAAAATTTTTAAATGCTTCTATGACACCTCATTGAGCATCAACTTGCCTACATAGGGCATGGATTGCAGGATTGAGAAACCTTAAAAAAAAAGTAGCTATAGTGTTGTCAAACTCGCTTGAAGCCACAATGGTTTCTTCTTTTTGAAGTGTAGAAACTAGGATCTCCTGATTTGCTATAACTTTTGTTAACAATGTGTTCATGTACTCCCTTTTGCCTTGAGTGAGAATATTTGCTCTAACCACCTTCTCCTTTTCCTACTCCTTGATGGCCAAATCTTCTTCTGTTAACACAACCAATTTTTGAACAAAGAGGAAATACCCTTGGAACTATTAAAAAACAAGCGAACCTTTCACCTATCAAGGATCTTTTAGTTTTTCTATGTCATCATCTAAAGCCTCCTCTTGCTGAAACCCGTAAGTGTTCCAATCTTCAAAAAAATTTGAATCTTTTAAATGACATTGTTGAAATAGCTTTTGACTTGTCCATTTTGCGTAAGCAGCTTAGTTCATTTGCTTCCCATTCTCCTCACAAACTAAACCTTTTACCATTCCTAAGGTGATGACTCTTCTAGCTAACATGTAAGGTTCTCAATTTTTGCCATAAGCTTTGGGTCCACATAGCTAGTGTAGTGGTGCCCATTTTTGTTTACTACGAGACTAAAAAGCTTTATGATTTCTTCCTTGGTGTAGTCTCTAGGCACTTTAATTTGTTTTGGGTTCAAACTAAAATGACACATCTTATACTTTTGTGCAAATTCCTTTTTGGTAAAACTATGACTACCATCACCCTTAAGCATCTTTAGAACCTCTTTGTACAAATAACTTACAAACCCTGCCTATGTACCATTGTTGGCGGGTCCTCCTTTTTGTTTCACCTTCTTCCTCAAGTCATCACTAGTTGAAGGTGTGACACCTAACATCCTTGATTAGCATGGTCAATGATTGTAAACATAATTCATTAAACAAAGAAATTACAATGTTGACAACACGAAAATCATCATGAAACGTCCAAGATTCATGAGAGCCAAGAAAGGTGTGAGAGACAAGGATTGGTCCAAGATCGGCCCGTAGACTAGCATAAATGAATATAGTGATGTCCTCTAGTATCTCGTGGCCACTATTCCCTCTTTTTTTTATTTGAATTAGCTTGCCCATTTTGGCCCTTTAAAAAATAAAATGGACTTTTATGATCTCTATCGATTTTTTATCACCTTACCATGCTTTCACCTGTATGAGAAATGCAAAGTTTTGAATGACACTATAACCCTAGAATTTGTGCATGGATTACTAGTCAAAAATTCTAAAATTCAATTCAATTAGGCTACTTATGCACTTACTGCACATGAGAGACACAATGATCTACAAATTATGAGGCAAGTTGCAAAGGAAAAGAAGACACACTTGCAACCAATTTTATTAGAACAAACTTTTGGTGTTACACAACCTACAACAAAACCATTGAATGTTCTTGCTAGGTTCAAATCTATGAATATATTTGTCGAAGGAGCCAATAGACTACAAGCTACACGATCATCAAGAGGCTCAAGGTCTCATCGACCACCTCCATTTGGGGCTTCCAGGTTGAACGCAATGTATTATGTAAAGCCAAAGGTTGAACCAGGCTCAAGTATGAGTACATCACAAAGACTCTTCAAGTCTTCATCATCATTACATTTAGGAAAGATGCTGAAGTTGTGTAGTTTAGAAAGCATATCCAAAGTGTCATAGATGTTGGTTTCAAAATAAGTATGCATTGAAACCCTAAAATAACAAGTAGAAAAGATCCAAAATGATTTGGTACAAAGAAAAGGTGACGAACAAAGGAAGGCTCACCTACATGTAAACAATAAAGAGGTGATTCATTGTGAAATAAAAATGTTCTTGACAAGGTGGAGACAAATCTTGAAAAAACCTTATCTTCATGTGAACCTACTAGTGGACTTGTGGTTTCTCAAATATTGTGTGCTAATGAAAACACAAATGATGAAGTAGTCCTTAATCTAAATGTTGCACAAGCAAGGATTGAGGAATTACAACAATAGATTAGGATTGAAATTTTTTAAAATTGCAACAATGCATTTTGAAATTGAAATTAGTAAAAGTTGATTACCTCTTATGTGATTCTAATGTTGCTAATTGTGAGGAAGCATTAGTTTCTTTTATGCTAAACTTGACGGTTGCCCACGACCTTATAACCATGTTGGTTGAACAAGTTGTTCAAAAGAAATCAAGGGCAAGCCCTTATTTTGAACCATTATGACAACTTAAGCCATCTACACCATCTCAATATGTCATCAAAATAATCAATGTTCAACCTTGTTTAGTTTGTGGTGAAAAATTTACTGTTATGATATTTGTACCAATTCATGCAATTACACATATAATCCATGGTGTTTGGTGGCACTCACCATGTCTTCAAGAAAATGCAAGGGGTCTAATTGTGAAGAAGTGTTTTAGGAGGATTGGTGTGCTTCATTCAAATTGTTAGAGCTTGTGGTTGATCTATGTGGTTCACTAAAGAAGGTGCGAGGTATTAAAGATGCTAAGAGCCTTCAAATAACTTGAAGTCCCAAACCTTTCTTTATCATTTGATGTTCTTGGACTATATCAACTTTATAATATCTAGGATAAATTGAAGACCTTACATCTCATTTGATGCTCCTATATTTGCTTGTCTTCTAGGTCATTTTTATCATTTCCAATGTTGATTATAAAACATGTTTCAGATCCTTTATTATGGAGCTACAATCCTTGATGCACCTCCTAGAACATCTATGTTCTTGCGATTTCTTTAAATCCTTACTATTAAAGGTCATTTGATGAAATCTTGGAATTTATTTTCTTAGGTCTTAAGGATCTTTGCATAAGGTTATGTTTTTGGAACTTATTTCTGATTTTGCTGAAGAAAACAACTTTCCTAATATTTGGAACCAAGTTGCAAGGAACTGTTGTTATATCCTAGACTGATGGCTAAAAGGAATAAAGGGTTCAAGTAGGATTTCCTTTTATGTATATTTGATTTCCTAGATGACAATCGTTATATCTTGTCTCTTGATGGCTAAAAGGAGAATTGGGTCCTTACTACTAATTGATTTTTTAATATGTATATTATATTTCCTAGATGACTATCATTATATCATGTCTTCTGATGATTGAAAGGAGTATTGGGTCCTTAATACTATAATTTTTTTTGAAATGTAGATCATCTTTCTTAGATTAGATGTGTTGATTGGAAACAACTTCCAAACTTTCCTGAATTAAGGATTAAATGGCTCAAACCATGGATGAACAAGGAACTTAAGTCCTAATCATTTAATTCCAAAACCATAAGTTTTCCTTATGATCATGATGGTTGTGGCTAAGGAAATTTTGTTCTTGACTTATATCATGGTCCAAGAAAATAGTTTAAGGTTTAAGGACCTAAAACATCATGAGTGGGCAAGTTTCTTGATTCATATCCTAAATGGATCATAGCTTAAGAAATTCTTTCAAAATTCCTAACCTATTTATTAACTTTGTGTACTTTTCCATGTGTAGATGTATAATCTGACTATGGTGCATCTACAATTGTTTATATGTAACCCATGGAGATAGGCACAATGAAGTTAACCACCTCTACATCCTCAAAAGAGAATTTCACCTTCTCTATAGGTGAACAAGGTATTCCAAAATGCACACCTGATGGTGAAGGTGAAGTTGGTTCAAAGAAGTTTACCATGGATGCAAATGGAAACCAAACTAATCTAGGATTCCATCCATCCCAACACCCTTGCATCACTTCCACTACATCAACGACTTGTGAAATTCACATGGCAAAAGCCATCTCTAAATGTGGTATACACTTCAATAAAAAATGTAAAATTAGTGACACTTTGAGTTAGTACTTGATTCCATTTCCATTTTTATTTTTTTCCCATTTTGTTATGCTAAAATTTGTTGCCTTTAAGTAAATTGACAAAGTGTTTCACTAAATTCAATCTAACATTAAATGAATGTATGGCTTTTGAATGTCAACAAAATCTGATAGGAATGATCTATAGGATATTTTTCAAATTAATTCACATGTTTCAATGATATATTAAGAACCTTACAATGGGTCCAACCATGCTATTAAGTTGTTTTTTTTTAAAGAATAATTTTAGAATCTTTTTAATACATTTAAAAAAACATTTAATTTTTTCTTAATACTATTATGTTAAGGTGTATATTTAAAATAATCCCAAAATATGTCATAAAGTTTTTCTTAAAATGTGCTTTTAGTGTCAAAATTGCTTTTAAATTACTTTTAAACAACTTTTAAAAAGTGATTACAAGTCTTAAAAGTTCTTACACGTATTTTTCACTCATTAGATTGATTCCAATTTTTTATGATATGTACATAATGTATCCACAATAAAATTTTATATAGGAAAAATTCTATTTATTTATTTTTACAATCCAAAGTTCAAAAAATGAAGCAATGGTTACGATTGTTAATGATACATGTTAATATGATTGCACCCCAATATAAAAAGGTCTTATATCTTTCAACACCAAATTAAATCGCCATTTCTAAATGTGAAAAATTAAATGGGCATTACATTTGCATGGCTCTTGTTTGTGTGATTACACCCAACCATCATCACTAGAATTTCTTAGTTACAAGGGCTAAGTTAATCACCTACCTATTACCCACCTTCCTCCCTACCCAAGTTAGGTTAAGTTACTTACATACTTAACCTCATTACCTATGATAAAATATGTTACATGCATGCTGAAACCTAATTACTCATGATAGGGTATGTTACTTGGGTGAAAGCATACTATGGGGTGGGGGGGGGAGCACTCTGGGCCTTTTTAGGACATGTATTATATAAAATATATTTTTGCAAAATGTGTTACATTTAATTTTGGGTTTCACTTTTGGTTTTTGGGCTTGATATTTTGATTTTCAAAAAGTTAATGATGTCTAATATTATTTGAAAAAAAGAAATACATTTAAAAAGATTAAAGTCAAGGAATAATGAGTATTTTTATGGTATATGCAGTATAATATAGCATGTTTCTATTTTTGGATTGCACTAAGGTTTGGGTTTAAATTAGTCAACCAAAAAATGATTGAAATGAAAATTAATATAATGACCCACCTCACATATCTTGTCATTTTCCATTTGAAAATGATAGTTTGTCAAAATGTTAATTTACCACATACTTATGGTTATTGCCCCCAAAAACACCCATTTGTGATATGATGATTATCAAACCTTTCACATGGTTCACAAATTTATTCCAATCATGTGGAATCATAATGTTTAATAAATACTACAAATTTCGTAAAGACTAAAGATCATTTCAATCATTTTTGGAGTATATTTGCAATTTTTAGTACATAATGATGTACATTCTTTGCCATAAATATATTTTGGAACCACAAAATATAAGTTGGAAAAAGGAATTTTCTTTTTGATTGAATTTTTTAATATTATGGTCTACCATATTATGCAAAGCATTTGGAAAAATATGTTCCAAAATTAACATGGTTGAAGTTCAAACATGGATGCCCTTGAAAAATAGTTCAATCTGACAACATTTTTGGCCCCCTTGTAGTGTGTTTTCACCCACTTGCATAACCTACATACCTATCTAAATCAAATTCCCTAGATGTGTAAGTAGAATTGCAATTTTAAAAAAAAAACTTCATACATTATATGTTAACAAAAAAAAAACCTAATGAAAAATTGTGGTTCAATGGTTGGAAACTTGTTTTTTCATTGCACGGAGATGAGGGGTTCAAATCTTCATACTTGTAACTTAGGCTAGACCATTGCCTAGGCACCTATCAAAACAAATGTTGTTTAGGATGACATAGGTGGTAGAGGGGCCTAGTCCTAACCTACTTAGCCAAGTTAGGGCAAGCTATTATGTTCCACCTAGGCTACCTATCCCTAAACCTAGCCTTGGGCGACCTAGCCTACCTAGCCCTAAGTTTAACTTTAAGTGGCTTAGTGATGTAACCTTATGTGGCCTAGGTTACGTAGTTTAGACCATGGCCTAGGTTGAATGGCCTAGGTGACCTCACCTTGGACTATTAGCCTAGGTAGTTTTAGGCCTAGCCCTAGACTATTTAGCCCTAGGTGGCGTAAACTACTTAACTTTAGGTGGCCTAACTATCTAGCCTTAGGCTAGGCCATGCCTATTTGAAAGTGGCATCTACCACAATTAAATTATTTAGCTTATTTATGGAAACATTGAATTTTATTTTTGGCATGTCACTAGATTTCATTTTTTTTCACATGGATTATGTATTATTCATGGCATGTCTCATTATATTGCATGATAAAATAGACTAATCATTATGCCATTGTTGTATTAATCAATGAAACTATATAATAGATGTGTTGATTATAACTACAAGAACCTATCCCATTACTTCACTTGCGTTATCCCTTCAAGGGATATATCTATTAATGATAGTCAATATTCATCTTTTTCCCAACCCAAGATAGAAAAGTCAAACTCCAAAGTTGTTATGTTTGCAAAAATGGAAGCAAATCCACTACAAAATTGGATTAGAATATTGAATTGCCCAACTTTCCTTGAAAGATGTGCATCAATCACATTCATCAAGTGATTTTTTGAGATTAGGCATATGTTGTTTGTGTCATGTAGATTCATATGGGAGGTCTAAATGATTGATTTAACATCTTAGAACATCTATAGCTTAGAGTGGTATTGATGATAATGGCAAGAAACTCACAACCACACAAATGCACCAAATGATGTGGTAAAATAAGGGGAAAGGATTCAATGATGATGTTGGTGTTGTTGATGATATTTCATTCCACCTAAATATCTAGCATCTTGTTTGGCATACAAACAATGAGTGCATGTACTAGCAATTTACATAGACTTACATTGTCTTATTTATGGCTCATGTTGAAACATATTAATATACTAAATATGGCATCCAAAAATGAAATGTCATATTTAAATAGGCATAGGTCGAGTTAGGTGCCACCTAAACTAACCTAGCCCTAGGCCTATTTTAGGTGGCCTAGGTTACCTAGCCACATAGCCCTAGGTTACCTACCTAGATAGGCCAAATCATGTCACAACTTGTCAACATATTTTCAATTGTCATGTGTCCACATGGGTCCAATTGCTATGATCTTTTCTTTTGTTATGCTTTTCATGATTATAGTCACAAAGTTTGATTATATACATGATGGTTGAAACTACATAACTAGATGTCCTATGTGACACATTCTATTTGAGTAGGTAGTCATCTAATTACATGTAGTCATATATGTCATATACAACTATGACATGTCAGTCATATGTGTCATAAAAAACACATTTTGGAATAATGATTATGTCTAGTTCAAACTTGCACATTCATTTATAATCATGCATTGGGATACACAATATTGTAGAAATGCATTGCATCAATATTGATAACAACATGAAATTGACAAAGTTGTAGTATGACATTCAACATTGGAAAATACACTACTAAAACATTTTTGTGGTTGTTTTTTGAAAGGGATAGCAATGTCCAATTTTGGATTTGTTTCTTGGAAAAGGTGGGCAATGAGACTTATGAGTGGGGGTGGTTTTGCTGTAAAATTTCAAGGCCTTCAAATTTTAAGGTATGGGGCTTTAGGGCAAATAGCTAGAAGTAGCAAAGTAAAAGAAAGTGGGAAAATGATTTGAAAAGTAAGCAAAATGAATTTGGACCATTAGATGATATTGAAAATTTTGAAAGTTGATCATTGGATCAAATGTTTTTGGACCTTTTTTTTTTCATGCACGAGGACAAAAGCAAGACCCAAACCCTTTAGCCCTGTCATTTTGCTTCTAGGGGTCTAGGCTAGTTGAATGAAAGCTTGGGGTTTAAGCCAATTGAACAAAAGCTTGGGGTATAGGCTATGAATGAGACTTGGTGTGGAAGCAAGCAAAACTAAAGAATGGAGGTTCAGAATGAAAATCAAACATGGCAAAAGTTCAACGTTAGTTTTTTTTTCCTTTCTCCATTGTTTCTTTTGTTTTTGCTTTAATTACTTTTATCTTCTTTCATAGGTGTTTTTAGTGAGTAACAAGGTGCATATATTTGTGATGAATTTTTTTTTACATTTCTAGAAATCAACACCTAGACTAAATGAGTTGCATACATAAGTGCAGTAGATTATCAAAATTGGGACTGCTAGATGGTTGAATTGTGTTTTTAGGGTTTGTCTTGGCCATAACTTTGAAGATGATGGTTGTTGACCTTACATGGGGATTTTCTAATGCTGCTAATTTTTTTTTTGAGGAGCAATGAGGTGCATACATTTGTTTAGTAGATGATCAAAAGTTTATATTACCACCCATATGCTTGAATTGGATTTTAGGGTTCAACCTGGCCACATTTTGAAAATTGTGTTTGTTCTTGCATGCAATATTGATCTAATGCCAAACTCGAGTAATTTAATATCTTGTTGACTAGTGAATATATATTAGGTTCATTTTGTTAACAAAGTCATGTCCAACACGGTGTTGCAATAGAAATGTCAAAGGTCAATTTCATACAATCATGTGTACTCGTCGCACTGAAAAGGTGGCCACATAATAACCTCCTTAGAGATTTAATTTCATGTTTATGCCATTTGGAGCAATTAGGTCTACTAATGTTTCTTTTGTCTTATGTATGTGCATATGGAGTTATTTTCAAAACTAATCTTGGATGTTGAGCCTCTTGAAACTGATTATCATTTACTTAATAAATTTTTTGCTACAAAAATCCATGTTTTTTTTGTAGATTCTGACAAGTGTCTTTTGTGGCTATTGTGTGCCTCAGTTATGAGATCAAGTAAATGGTTGCACCATATACATCAATTTCATTTTGTTAACAAAAGTATGTTTTGTGGCATTGTAACATGATCAAAGTTCAACAATGTTATTAAATATGGTATTGGATTAAAAAGGTAGCAATGGAAGACACTCCTTGAAGTTTTGGTTTTATGCTTTTGCCATTTGTAGCACTTAGGTCTGCTACCTTTTTCATCTTATATACTTGTAAAAATAATTTAGAAATTGACCACTAATTGAATGGGTTACATTGTTTGTTTTGCAACCAGAATCCCTTGTTTCTTTATAGATTTTGAGGAGTACCATTGTTGGCTATTATGTGCTTTAGTTGACAGATCAAGTAAGTTGTTGAACCATATAGATCAAGTTCATTTTGTTTACAACAATGCATGTCCAGTGGTGTGTGAGGTGACTTCCCGTCCCTCTACTCCCGGTTCTACAAGGTGATTATGCATGGAAGCACAAATGCTACTAATGAAGGACAATTACAAATGTAATTTTGGAAATTAGATTGCGTTTGTAGTTGAAATTAAGCAACCTACCTCCTATGCATTATTTATGAT
>Ga0116227_10007593_pt1 | contig 21037 bp, 23 predicted proteins | sample S1TSphgellanicum_FD_89693 | JGI IMG/M metagenome (GOLD analysis project Ga0116227, IMG submission 89693) | Host-associated microbial communities from peat moss isolated from Minnesota, USA - S1T2_Fb - Sphagnum magellanicum MG | ecosystem: Host-associated > Plants > Peat moss > Unclassified...
ATAAAAAGAATTATCAATAAAATCTTTAACAAATGAAAACCATGTGCTAAAACGTTGGACCTGAAAATTAATAAGTATTGTTCGCTCTTCAACCGTAAAATTTACTGGGATATTATTGCCATCCCTATAGCTTAACAAATGAATTTCATATTTTCTGATAATTCCAGATTCAAGGTCAGAAAAAGAATCTCTTAAGACCTTAAAGGTTATCTTTTTTAATGGATGTTCTGTGAGGATATACTTTCTCAAAATTCCTTCTACTACAGGAATAAGTGTCTTTATACTACCTTCATAATCCCTTTGGAAAGCAAGTATTAAACTATGCTCTATGGAAATTAAAAAAGGCTCAATGTGACTACATCTGTTGCAATATCCTTGCAAAAAAGACGCCGTATGACTTAAGTTATAAAACTTCCTGTAAATTATTCTTAAAACTTCATTTTTATGATCGCCTTCTTTCTTGCTTAAATCATATAATAGATCAACTTCAAAGCCTTGTAAAAAAAATGGCGAAAGAAAAAGCCAGTTATATTTTTTCAGAAATGCATTTACAATTTTATATTTTTCTAAAATACCATCTTCGCTTGTAAAAAAAGATTTTTCTCTTTCGAAATGAAATTCATGTAAGGTCATTTTCTAACAGTTATTGTTTAAAGGGCTTAAGGTTAGTGAGTATAGAATAATAGTTTATCCTAGCCCATCTATTGCCTCTGCCAACACCCTATCCTTATCCGTCACCACATCACCGGCATCATGCGTATTCAACCATATTTCCAATTGGTTATAGGTATTTGTCCACCGTGGGTGATGGTCATGTTTTTCAGCAAGCAGTGCCACACGTGTCATAAAGGCAAAAGCTTCTGAAAAATCCGCGAACTTATATTTCCTGTAGAGTGCATTGTCTTTTTCCTGCCAGGTGTTGGTACTCATGATAGAACAGTTTTTTGATGTAGAGATACGGATCGTTCCTTAAAGTTATTAATAATAGCGGCAACTTCTGGCAGGGCATTGAACAACTGGCTAAAACAGTTTATCACAAAATATTGCTCCTGCATCACATCGGTACGGTAAGTGGTGGCTAACATATGGGCAGGACTGAAAGATGGTCTCGGGGTACCGGCAGCTACGCTATGCAGGGCCTCTCCCGGCGATGAGATGATACCGGCACCATAAATTTTCACTTCATCGTTTTCCTGTATCATACCAAATTCCACTGTGTACCAGTATAGTCGGCTCAGCAGGTCTATCATTTCTCCATCGTCTATCCATTGCAATGCCATTTGTCCAAATGCCTGCATGAAGCGGGCATAGTTGTCATCGGCCAGCAGGGGCACGTGGCCAAACACATCATGGAACATGTCTGGCTCCTCTATGTAGTCCAGCTCGGCCTCTGTGCGCAGCCAGCAGGTGGCAGGGAATATTTTCTGTGCCAGCAGTCCGAAGAAATCTTTTGGCTGCACCAGGCCAGGCACCACGGTAAGTTGCCAGCCGGTAAGGGGTTGCAGCAATGTGTTCACCTCTATAAAGTTGGGTATTGCGTCTGCGTGGAACCCCACTTTTTCTATACAGCCCAGGAAGGTAGGGCTGCCATGGTGACTCAGCAATTCCACCTGCCTTTCAAAAAGGGTGCGCCATACCCTGAGGTCTTCAGGAGTATACAATTCATAGTTTTGTGTTGAAGGTCTGTTCCGTTCCATTTTTTATCTTTTAAGTTGAGTATAAGGCAAAAAAATAACCCGGTCCTTTTCGGAACCGGGTTGCAGTTGATATATTTTATATACGCGTATCCCTATTCCGAATGTAGTTCAGAATAATAATAATAGGATACTTGTATGGCTTTGTTCAGTCGCATTGATACAAATATAGGATATGAAATGAATAAAGTAATATTATTTATTTCCTCATTTTCAATGGGTAGTGATCTTAGGTTATTTTATATTACCTTAGCCAAAATTTTTTTTACGTCATGAATCTGCATGAATACCAGGCTAAAGAATTACTAAAAAGATATAACGTACCTACACAAGAAGGCATTGCAGTTGACAAGGTTGACGATGCTGTGAATGCGTACAAGAAAATAGCTGTAGAGACCGGCAGCAAGTTTGCTGTAATAAAGGCCCAGATACATGCTGGCGGCCGTGGTAAGGGTAGAATGATAGAAGTGCCTGACCAGGCTGGCGTACAGGTAATAAAAAGTGCTGAAGATGTGGAGCGTGTAGCCGGTAATATACTGGGCAACACACTGGTGACTATACAGACAGGCCCTGCAGGTAAAAAAGTAAATAAGATACTTATAGCCCAGGACATGTACTATGATGGACCGAGCGAGCGCAAAGAGTTCTACATCAGCGTATTGATGGATCGTGCTAAGAAGCAGAATGTTATCATGTACAGCACCGAAGGTGGTATGGACATTGAAGAAGTAGCACACCACACTCCTGAAAAAATATTTAAAGAGTGGGTACACCCTGCTATGCCGTTGCAGCCCTTCCAGGCACGCAAAATTGCGTTCAACTTTGGCTTGAGTGGTGATGCATTCAAGAACATGGTGAAGTTTGTAACTAACCTGTACAATGCATATGTTGGTTTGGACTGTGCAATGCTGGAAATTAATCCACTGTTCAAAAGTGCGGACGATAAAATAATAGCTGTTGACTGCAAAATGAATGTGGATGATAACGCACTGATGCGCCACGCCGACATTGCAGATATGCGCGATAAGAACGAAGAAGACCCTACAGAAGTAGAAGCAAGCGAACATAATCTTAACTATGTGAAGCTGGACGGCAACGTAGGTTGCATGGTGAACGGTGCCGGTCTTGCTATGGCCAGCATGGATATGATAAAACTTGCCGGTGGCGAGCCAGCTAACTTCCTGGATGTAGGTGGTACTGCAAATGCACAAACGGTAGAAGCAGGTTTCCGCATCATTATGAAGGATCCTAACGTGAAGGCAATACTCATCAACATATTTGGTGGTATCGTACGTTGCGACCGCGTAGCTGCAGGTGTTATCGAAGCTTACAACAAGCTGGGCAACATCAATATACCTATCATTGTACGTCTTCAGGGTACCAACGCAGAAGCTGCTAAGGAACTGATAGTGAACAGCGGTCTTAAGGTACAGTCAGCAATACTGCTGAGCGAAGCTGCTGAACTGGTACAGAAAGCAGTGAATGCGAACTAAGAAATAACTGTCTCTTTTATATAGAAACTCCTTCCCCAACCGGAAGGAGTTTTTTTATGCCCCTAACTGTGCCCGCAAACGCGATGCGCATTTTTTTTTGTTGCTGCACGATATTAACCCAGGTTAAAATTGTTGTGCGTGGCGTGTTGCAATTTTGTGTTATCAAAAAAACATAAAAAAAACAAAAAAATGAAAACAACACTTGTAACGATCGTCATTTGCTTATTCGCATTCGCAGCATTTTCTCACACTAAAACAAACAAAAAAATGAAAACAATTGTATTGGTACACGGCGCGTGGTCAGACGCTTCTGCATGGAGCGCAGTATCTCCGATCTTAAATGCAGGGGGTTATGATGTAATTGAAATAAACCTTCCGGGACATGGCAAGGACAATACCTCATTTGCCACTATCACTTTCAGGTCTTATGTAGACCTGGTCAAGAAGTCTATTGGCGACAGAACAGATGTGGTGCTGGTGGGTCACAGTATGGCAGGCATGGTCATCAGCCAGGTAGCAGAAGAAATACCCGGTCAGTTGAAGGAGCTTGTTTACCTGGGCGCTTTCTTGCCCCGCAATGGTGAAAGCTTACTGGCACTTGCCCAACAGGATGCAGACAGCCACATAGGCAAGTACCTACAGGTGAACGAAGCCAATGGCTCTGCAAACCTGGCTAAAGAAGGTATTGTGGATGTGTTTGCGGCTGATGCGCCACAGCATATTGCCGACTACCTGGTTGCTAATTTCAAAGCTGATCCTTTAGCTCCACTGGCCACACCAGTAACGCTTACTGACGCCAATTTCGGGAAGGTAAAGAAAGTGTATATCCATACACTTAATGATCATGCTGTAAGCTATACCTTGCAACAACAGATGGTCAAAAACTCGAACGTAGAAAAAGAATACGCAGTGCCCAGCAGTCATACTCCGTTCATCTCTATGCCGGGTGTAGTTGCCGCAATTATTTTGCAGGAAGCACATTCATAAAGCATCCGTATAACTGGTGTATCTTTATTACCAACTCACTGAATTTATATTCAGTGAGTTTTCATGTTATAAACAACAGCTCATTTTTATGGAAAGCGGGACCGAAATAGACTTGTTGCAACAAAACTTACTTGCAGCCACCGGCATGAGTAAAGAAGTATTTGATCAATCGCTGCCTTACTGGCAATTGAAGACATACAAAAAGGGGGAGTTCTATAACGAATACCGAAATGTTTGTAAACATCTCGGCTTTATTATTGACGGAGTTTTCAGGATATACAGGGCGAATGAAGAAACGGGTGATGAGAAGAACATTCTGTTTTTCAGCAAGCACCAGTTTATGACCTCCTTTAAGAGCTTTCTGACCCAGACCCCATGCAATTTTTTCACACAATCGATGGCTGACGCCAACATATTATATATTCATATTGACGACCTGAATCGACTCTACAAGCGATCTCATGGCTGGGAACATTTTGGCCGGGTCATGGCTGAATCTTCATTTAACCTTGTATTGACGAATACCGAAGGTTTTTTATTTAAAACTCCTGAAGAGCGATATCTGGAAATGATAGAGCAGCACCCTGATATTTTTAATTCGGTACCCCTATATCATATTGCATCTTACTTAGGCATCCAGGGGCCATCATTAAGCCGGATAAGGAAGCGGATGGCCATAAAAACATGAGATATAGCATACTTATAGCCGCTAAATACTAAACAAGGCGTTTAGTTCCTTATGCTCTTTGAAAGCCGAACTGCATTGTCTATCGTAGATTAATTAAAATACAGGCAACTGCTCAGATCAGCACATTTCAGTTCTTTTTGTTTAACTTTTGTATATCTATCTATAGACGAAATTGATTACTGGTAACTTTATATTGTTTAACTTTGAATTGAAATAATTAAACAAAAAAATGACTGCGACAGATTTCGATAACATGTTAGTGTTGCACAGTGAATTTTTGAAACCGTATGCGGAATCGCTCACCCGTAGCCATGAAGATGCCAAAGACCTCTTCCAGGAAACAATGGTAAGGGCTCTTGTTTATAGGGAAAAGTACGAGTTTGGCACAAACCTGAAAGCATGGTTGTATACTATTATGCGCAATATTTTTATAAATAACTACCGCAAGAATAAGAAGAATACAAAGGTAGATTACGTACCTGCAACAGAGGCATATATGTACACCATGAACAAAACCGCGCAAAACGATGGTTGGGCACAATTGCGGATGAACGAAATAAAGGAAGCCGTAGATTGTCTACCCAATGTTTTTCGCTTATCTTTTGAGTTATATTTTACAGGATATAAATATCAGGAAATAGCAGACCTCCTGCAAGAGCCTTTAGGAACCATAAAAAGCAGGATACATTTTGCCCGCAAAATGCTGGTAGAGAAAGTAGAACGATAAATAATTGCAGTTGCAAAAAGTAGTGATCATAGGGAGCGGATTTGCCGGCTTATCGGCAGCGTGTCATCTTGCAAAAGATGGTGCCCGTGTCACCGTTATAGAAAAAAATGCCCAGCCTGGAGGGCGCGCCCGTTCATTTTCTGCCGACGGTTTTACATTTGATATGGGACCAAGCTGGTACTGGATGCCCGATGTGTTCGAGCATTTCTTTAAGCAGTTTGATGCTAAGCCTGCCGACTACTATCAACTGATACGCCTCGACCCATCTTACAGGGTGGTCTGGGATGATGAGTACCTCGATATTCCAGCCAACTATCAGCAGCTAAAGGCAATATTTGAGCATTTAGAACCAGGTGCAGGCCACCAACTGGACCTCTTTATGAAAGAGGCCGAGTATAAGTACCACACCGCAATGACCGAGCTAGTATACAAGCCTGGCCTGTCGGTAACTGAATATATGAACTGGGACGTACTCAAGTCCTTTTTTAAAATAGACCTGATAAAGTCAATTCATAAGCACGCAAGAAAATACTTTACGCATCCTAAGCTGCTGCAATTGGTAGAGTTCCCGATACTGTTTCTCGGTGCTCTGCCCCAAAATACTCCTGCGCTATACAGCCTAATGAATTATGCCGACATGAAATTGGGTACCTGGTACCCTATGGGGGGCATGGTGCAGATAGTGAATGCCATGTATACACTTGCTGAAGAACTGGGGGTACAATTTGTACTTGACGAAGCAGTAACGGACATGGTGATAGAGAACGGGGAAGTGCGCTATGTAAATACCAGAACCAACAGTTTTGAAGCTGATATAGTTATTGCTGCCTGCGACTATGCTCATGCCGAGCAATTGATACCAATACAATATCGCAATTATACCAGCGATTACTGGCAGGAGCGCGACCTGGCGCCATCGTGTTTGCTATACTACATTGGCCTCAACAAAAAGTTGCAAAATATTCAGCACCACAATTTGTTTTTCGATGCTCCTTTTGATGCTCATGCAGCCGAACTATATACTCATCCTGCATGGCCGGTAACTCCACTCATGTATGTATGCTGTCCCTCTCGAACAGATAGTAGTGTGGCCCCGGTAAACTGCGAGAATTTGTTCATACTTATTCCCGTAGCTACCGGTCTGGTAGATGATGAAACGATAAAAGAATACTATTACAACCTGGCAATAGAACGGTTGGAGAAAAGATTTGAACAGAATGTTGGTGATGCTGTAATTTACAAAAGGGCATACGCGGCAACTGACTTTATAAAAGATTACAACGCCCTGCAGGGAAATGCGTATGGCCTTGCCAATACCCTTGCACAAACAGCGATACTAAAACCATCGATCAAAAATAAGAAGTTGCACAACCTATTCTATGCTGGGCAACTTACAGTACCAGGCCCCGGTGTGCCACCCGCAATTATATCGGGGCAGATAGTAGCAGCAGAAGTAAAGAAATTATTAAAAACACAAGCCGCCAGCGTATGATGTCTCTATATAATGAAGTGAGCGGTAAATGCAGCCAGGAGATCACACGGGCTTATAGCACATCTTTCTACAGTGCCATACAGTTGCTGCATAAAGATCTGCGGCAACCCATACACAATATATATGGCTTTGTGCGGCTGGCCGATGAAATAGTGGACACTTTTCATGGGCACAACAAAGAGGTCCTGCTGAAAGAATTTATAGAAAGTACATGGAGTGCAATAAGCAATAAAATAAGCCTGAACCCAATATTGCACAGTTTTCAGGATGTGGTGCACAAGTACAATATACCACACCACCTGGTAGAAGCTTTCTTGAATAGCATGCAACTAGATCTTTACAAAACGGAATACAATACACCGGCAGAGCTCGATGATTACATCTACGGATCGGCAGAGGTGGTGGGGCTCATGTGCCTTTGTGTATTTTGCGAAGGTGATATAGCTCAATATGAAAAATTGAAAGTGCCCGCAAGTCGTTTAGGTGCAGCGTTCCAAAAGGTGAATTTTTTAAGGGATATGCGCGATGATAAGAACAACCTGAACCGAACCTATTTCCCCGACCTTGTAGGCTCTGAATATGATGGTTTTGTGCGTGTGCAAATAGAAGATGATATAGAGAACGATTTTAGGGAAAGTCTCGCTGGTGTCAGGATGTTACCTGTAAAGGCGCGCAACGGCGTATACATTGCATACCAGTATTATTACACACTATTCAAGAAAATAAAACAAGCACAGCCCAAAACCATTATGGAACAAAGGGTGCGGGTGCCCGACTATCAGAAATTACTGATAGCCATAAAGGCGCAAATGTATAGTAGGCTGAACCTCATTTAGGTCTCAGCCGTAGATCACTTACTTTTGAACATCAAACAGACCAGATGGTTGGATTAAAGACAGGCGAAGTTATTTTAGTGAACGAGAAGGATGAATGGCTGGGCACAATGGAAAAATTGCAGGCGCATCAGCAGGGGTTGCTGCATCGTGCATTCTCCGTTTTTGTATTGAATAATAAAAATGAACTGCTGTTGCAGCAACGGGCTGCAGCAAAATACCACTCCGGAGGTTTGTGGAGCAATACTTGCTGCTCGCACCCGGCACCCGGCGAAAGCACCATGGCCGCCGCACACCGCAGGCTTCAGGAAGAAATGGGTTTTGATTGTCCCGTACAACAGATATTCACACTAAGGTATAATGCACAAGTAGGAGAGGGGCTTATCGAAAATGAGTACGACCATATATACCTGGGGCACTACAATGGCATCGTAAAGAATAATGAAGATGAGGTGCAGGACCATAAATTCATATCGCTTGATGAGTTGAGGAGGTGGATGAAAGATGAGCCGGCACTATTCACACCATGGTTGCACCTTGCACTTCCGCGCTTTATCCTATCCATTTCCCCACAACCCATAACCATTTAGTAGTTGAGCAGGCATGCGGTTATTATTGGTGCTGGTGTGGCAGGATTAGCAACATCTGCACGCCTCGCAGCAAAGGGGCACACGGTATCCGTATACGAAAAGAAGAGCACGGCCGGAGGTAAATTGGGTAAACTACAAACCAATGGATACACCTGGGATACCGGTCCATCATTATTTACTCAACCCTACCTGCTGGATGAATTATTTACTGATTGTGGGAAGCAACTAAGTAACTATTTGCAATACCAGCCACTACCCATTAATACACATTACTTTTACGAAGATGGTACCATTCTTATTGCCCATAAAGACAGGCAACTGCTGGGTGAAGAAATGGAAAGGAAGTTGGGTATAAAACCGGACAACCTTTTTAAATTTCTTGATGAGGTAAAAGATATGTATCTCAACATCGGGACAATATTTCTCAACGAACCGATACACCAATTTAGTACTTGGACCACTAAGCGTATACCACTTGCTTTAAGAAGTTTGAGACCAGCTTACCTGCTCACCAATATGCACAACTATCATGTACAAAAGTTGCAGCATCCCAAACTGGTGCAGTTATTCGATAGGTTTGCTACCTACAATGGGTCAAACCCATACCAGTCGCCGGCAATGCTATGTATGATAGCCCATCTTGAAATGAATGAAGGTGCTTACTATCCTGCAGGTGGCATGATAAGCATTGCTGAAGCACTATACAGATTATGTTTGGACATGGGCGTGCAATTTCATTTTAATACGGCTGTGGAAAAGATAATAGTGAATGACAATGCTGCCACCGGTATTAAGACGAATACAGAGATAGTACCTGCAGACATAGTAGTGAGCAACAGCGATATATACTACACTTACCAAAACCTGCTTGGCGACACTAAAAAGGGCGCGCAAATAAAGAAGCAAGAGCGGAGTAGCAGTGCTGTTATTTTTTACTGGGGTGTGCGCAAAACATTTAGTCAGCTAGGCCTGCACAATATATTCTTCTCCGCTAATTATAAAGAAGAGTTTGAGGCTATATTCTACACACATGACGTGTACAACGATCCTACTATCTACGTAAACATTACTGCTAAAATGGAGCCTGCTCATGCTCCTGAAGGTTGTGAGAACTGGTTCGTATTAGTGAACACGCCCGGTGCTGAGTATGTGCCGGATGATAAGGTTGCTGCTATCCGCATAGCGGTCATCAGCAAACTCAGCAAAATGCTGGACGAAAATATAGAGCAGTATATAGATACAGAACAAGTGCTAACTCCCAGTGGGATACAGCACAACACAGGCAGTTACTTAGGTGCCCTCTATGGCACGGCATCTAACCACAAAATGGCCGCCTTCCTGCGGCACAGCAATGTGTCATCCCAATATAAGAACCTGTTCTTTGCAGGCGGAACGGTGCACCCTGGCGGTGGCATACCACTATGCTTGCGCTCAGCTAAGCTGGTCAGTGATGCAGTAACTGCGAAGGGATAGTTTACTTCGCTTTGTAGCAGCCAACATCAATTGTGCTATTACTATTATTCCACGCAGTTCCATCAAGGTCAGTAAGGTATGACCAAGGTAAACCATGTGCAGCCGCTGGAGAGGATGTGGATATGTGAAAATCAAAATTGGTAGGATTTTTAAACACCGGGTCTGTATTGGCAATACAGTTGGTCAGTTTTGGCTGAGCAAACCGCTCTATAGAGTCGGCACGATACAGACAGTTTTGCATCACCAGGTTAAAGGTTCCTCCCGGTATAGAATCTATCGCAATTTCTGTGCTTAGTCCACCCCATATTATGCAGTTGATGAGCATGGTGTTCAGGTTTCCGTGATATACATGTGTTTGGTCTACCGCATAATAGTTAAGAATAGCGACAGTCCCATTATCAGTATGCGCCACTTTATCAGTGCCAAAGCAGGCAAAGGTGCAGTTCACCAATGTGTCGTAACCTCCTTGTATCAACGCAACTGCCTGTGCCCCGCATGTGTTTATCAGGCAATTGTCCATGTGTATGCAACCACCAAAACTTACGACACCATAGCCAGCAGAATTCTGTATGATACAGTGGTCCATTTTTAACTGCGATCTGCCCGGGGCAAAAGTGTCTACGTTAACCTGTATTGCTGCAGGAAGAAACCCATCGGTCGACCCTCCACAATTTAACAGGCGGGTATAACTCATAGTGCTGCCGCTGCTCGCCCCGTCAAAATACAGGCCGCCCCACTCTCCGGGATAACCCTGATAGCCAAAATAGAACCTATCAAGTCGGTCGCCCTGAAATACAACAGTGTCGGTTTGCGTCCCATTTACATGCATTGTGCCTAGTACAAACAGACGGGAATCCTGGTTCACATATATTTTGGTTCCTGGTGCTATATCAAGTGTTGCAAAAGAGTCTACCTCTGCATTGTGTATTATTACGTATGGCAGCTTGTCATCGTAACCCCAACGATAAGTAACGGGTAAGTACATGTTACTATCTACTATATAGTGGGCGTTCTGTCCATATGCAGTGAATGGCAGTATAAAATTCTGCCCATTCATGGTGGCTATAAAGCTATCAGTGATGATAAAAGGCGATTGGGCATTGTTGGGATCTATATTCACTGTTGCAAATACATAAATGCTGTCATGTGCTCTTATTCTCAGATTGGCCTGTGTATTGCCCTGGAAACCATCTACATTCAGGTGGAAGTATGATTTGGTGCCTTCTGCCAGGCGTACACCACTAATAACAACATCCTGATTTTGGGGATTGAATATTTTGAATGAAGTGGTAAAGCTGCCTGCAGCAGTAAAGACCGTATCGAACTCAAGGGTATCAATAGAGTAAACTAATTTCCCTCCGCTGCTGAGCGTAGTGGTCTTCTTGCAGGACGAGCACCATCCGGCAACTACGGCAAGAAGGATAAAAACATAAAGGGCTTTAAAGCGCATGCATTTGGTATTGGGAGCGTAAAAATAACGAAGTGTTGTAATAACGTGCAGTATGAGAAAATATTATATTGGGATGCGTATGAGGATGAGGGATTTGGTATTAATTTTTGATATTTATTATTGCCCTTACTGATAAAGATCGTTTATAGCAGTTATTATGTGTTATACCGATTGAACTGTATTTTTGCTGTCGGTACAATAATTGTATAGGCTACTACAACTCATTATTTTCTAACAGATCATTTAGTGGATTTTAAATTTATATATTTATTAATATTGTTTTTCGTTATTTGCGGTAGTGTAAAGGCTGGTGCTAATTTTGATAAAGCTGCCTTTTACAATATTATGGCAGCTGGCGACATGGCTAAGGTAGAACATGAGATCGGGGTGGTACAAAATGCCACTATCCCTGAGAAATTAGGCTATGAGGCGGTTTTGCTTATTCGTAAGGCAGGTCTATTGGCCAAGCCCAAGGACAAATTGAGATATTTTAAAGAAGGTAAGATCAAATTTGAGCGCGCTATTAATGAAGATGATAACAGTGAATATCATTTTTTGAGGCTCACGATAGAAGAAAATGCGCCCAATATTGTGAAATATAAAAAGGATATAGACAGTGATAAACAATATGTGATACAACACTACAAAAACTATCCTGCGGTGGTTCAGAAAGCCATAATAGACTACTGCAAAAGATCTAAAGTGTTACACAAAGAAGATCTTAACTTTACCACCAATGGGTAAAAAGGTATTAGCAATTTACTATACGCAATCGGGGCAGATGGGGGATATTATAGATTCCTTTACAACGCCTATTGGGCTCGCTGGTGCAGAAGTAGAAAAGGTGGTGGTAAAACCTGCTACCGACTATCCGTTCCCATGGACAGGTACTAGCTTTTTCAGCGTCATGCCCGATAGTGTATTGGGCGTACCACAGTTATTGCAGCCATATACACTAAAGCAGCAGCACTACGATCTGGTGATAATGGCCTGGCAACCCTGGTTCTTATCACCTAGCATACCCTCCAATTCCATTATGCACGATGCTAGTTTCCGCAGCGTGATAAAAGGTACCCCGGTCATTACTATATCAGCTGCCCGCAATATGTGGCTGAGTGCTTACGAACGGGTTCATAAGACACTTCAGGATGCAGGGGCAAAGCACGTAGGTAATGTGGCGCTGATAGACAGGCATCCCAACTTTGTTAGTTTTGTTACCATATTTTACTGGATGCTGACCGGCAAAAAGGAGCGCTATCTTAATGTATTTCCGAAACCGGGTGTAGATGAAAAGGATATAACCAGTACCGATGTGTATGGGGCTATTGTGGCACGGCACTTGCAAGATGGTTCATGGGGTAGTTTGCAAGACGATCTGCTGGCAGAAAATGCAGTGACCATAAACTATCCTTTGATGGTAATAGAAAGTAAGGCAAAGATCATATTTGCAGTGTGGGCTAAAATAATTGCTAAGAGAAAGAACAAAACAAGGTGGTTAGTTGTATTCAAGTACTACTTGTTCGCTGCACTTTTTCTTGGCGCTCCATTACTGCTCACGCTCGATGCTTTGTTTGTAAGGCCATTCACAGGTAAAAGAATAAAACAGAAAAAACAGAATTACTTATTGCTAAAATAATTTAGAGTATCTATGTCAGCTCAGGTATATATAAACAGAACATCTTCTTTCTTCCCAAACGATCCGGTATCTAACGATGAAATGGAATCGTACTTAGGCTACATTAATAACAAGCCTTCTAAGTCAAAGAAAATAGTACTGCGTAACAATGGTATTGTTAACAGGTATTATGCGTTGGATAAAAACCAAAAAGCGACACATACCAATGCCGAAATGACGGCGCAAGCGGTGCGCGCATTATTTAAAAAAGATCCTGCTGAGATAAACACTATAGAATTGATGTCTTGTGGTACCTCATCGCCCGATCAGATGATACCCAGCCATGGCGTAATGGCACATGGCCAATTGCCAGAACTGAAGGGGATAGAAGTAGTATCACCATCAGGAGTGTGTTGCGCTGGTATGCACGCACTTAAGTATGCTTACCTTGCTATAAAGGCAGGCGATGTACACACTGCTGTAGCTACAGGGTCAGAAAGGTTATCAGGGTTGCTTGTTGCCGATGTGTTTGAGGAAGAGGTACAGCATCTTGTTGCCCTGAATGAAAATCCATACATAGCTTTTCAGAAAGAATTTTTACGTTGGATGCTATCCGATGGTGCATCGGCATTCCTGATGTCAGACAAGCCAAATGCGGAAGGCCTTAGCCTGCGCATAGAGTGGATAGAAGGCGTATCGTACGCCAACGAGATAGAGACCTGCACGTACATGGGCGGTGAAAAAAGGGCTGATGGCTCATTGCAGGGTTTTATGGATTTTACTCCCGAAGAGATAAAGGACCATTCCATATTCAGTATAAAACAAGACATCACCCTGCTCAGCGATAACATCGTGAAACGGGGTGGCGCGAAAATAAAAGAGATATTTGAAAAGAAAGGGCTTACCGCAGCAGATATAGATCATTTCTTACCCCATATTTCCAGCGAGTTTTTCAAGAGCAAGATATACGACCTCGTGGAAGAATACGGCGGTGGCATACCATATGAAAAATGGTTCATCAATCTATACACCGTAGGCAACGTAGGTGCGGCATCGGTATACTTGATGATCGATGAACTTTTCAATAACGGCACGCTGAAAAAAGGAGAAAAAATATTGTTGCTGGTGCCAGAGAGTGCGCGTTTCAGCTACATGTATGCCTTGCTCACCGTTTGTTAAAAAACTATCTCAACAGTTATGGAGCAAAAAGACGTACCACAGGATAAAGGCGCACTTGGCAAAATGACAAGGGAGGTTTGCTATGCAACCGATGAGAATGGCAAGTACGTGACCAGCCTCAGCACGGGTTGGGAAGTAAAGAATGGCGCCCTGGATACTACATGGAAAGATATAGAAGGCCGCATAGCGGTAGCCCGCCAGAAAGTAACAGCAGGCGAGGCCAGCCCGGTGCTTTTTTTTATGGAATACAGGTTGATGGATATAAACATTTTGAAAGACTATACAGGTTTGTGGAAGTGGCAGATAAAGAAACATTTGAGACCAGCTGCATTCAACAAACTATCGCAAAAAATACTTCAGAGATACGCTGACGCTTTTAATGTAAGTATAGACAAACTAAAAAGCATGGATATTGATGAAGGCTGATTTTGAACACAGGCAGGCAGCACACTGTGAAACTGGTGTGACCATGAGCCTGCTGCGCAATAAAGGAATTACACAAATAACGGAACCCCTGGCCTTTGGAATAGGTGCAGGCTTGTTCTACGTATATGTACCATTTGTAAAAATAAACAATGGTCCGGCTATTGCATTCCGTACGTTCCCTGGTGTTATATTCAAGCGTACCTGCAAGGCGCTCGATATTCCTATCGTCCGCAAGAAATTCAATTCTAAAGAACAAGCCGCGGCATTTCTTCAGGAGCAGATAGATGCTGGTAACCCTGTCGGCTGCCAGGTGGGTGTCTACTACCTTTCCTATTTTCCTAAAGAATATCGTTTTCACTTCAATGCCCATAACATCATTGTGTATGGTAAAGAAGGTGATGATTTCCTGGTGAGTGATCCTATTATGGAGCAGGCTACGCATCTTACTTCTTACGAGTTGGAACGTGTACGTTTTGCAAAAGGAGCACTCGCACCCAAGGGGCAGATATACTACCCCGCAAAGCACGTAGAGCTTACTAATGAGAAGGTGAAGCTGGCCATCATAAAAGGGATAAAAAATAATGTGCAGAACATGCTGCACATACCTGGTTGGTTTGGCGGCGTTGCCGGCATAGCATGGACCGGCAAAAAAATAAAAACGTGGCGCGATAAGCTGGGCATTGAAAAAGCCGGGCTATACTTGGCGCAACTGGTGCGCATGCAGGAAGAGATAGGTACCGGTGGTGGTGGCTTCAGGTATATATATGCCGCGTTCCTGCAAGAAGCTCAGGCATATGTTCCTAATGATCAGTTGCCAGGTATTTCAGCAGAGTTTACCAAAGCTGGCGATCTGTGGCGTACTGCGGCGGTGCAGGCCGCGGGCATATACAAAGGCCGTATAGGCACTCAGGCAGATTTTAATGTTATGGGCGACTACTTGCTTGAAGTAGCAGAGATAGAAAAGAAAGCTTTTACTGCGCTAAAGAAAATAAAATGGTAGTAGACGCAGCAATAAAAATAGAGAACGTAGCATTTTCATACCCGCGCAATACGGGTATCATATATACGCACCTGAACCTGGAAATAAAAAAGGGCGACCGCTTTGGTATATTCGGGCCAAATGGCGCCGGAAAGACAACATTGATGAGCCTGATGACCGGCCTGTTGCAACCACAGGAAGGAAGCATAAAACTATTGGGTAAAGAAATAGGCAAGAACAATAAGGCAGTGAACAAATTGTTTGGTTTAGTCCCGCAGGATTTTTCTTTCTACAAAGAGCTGACCCCCGTTGAGAACCTTGAATTTTTTGGTGCATGGGCGGGACTGGATCGGCCGGCTATAGTTCGCCGCACGCGCGAGCTACTAAATATCTTAGGGCTGGAAGATGTGCGCAATAAACAAGTACAGGATTTTTCGGGAGGGATGAAGCGCAGGGTAAACCTGGCAATAGGCGTCATACACAATCCCGCACTACTGTTCCTCGATGAGCCAACTGTAGGGGTAGATGTGCAAACACGGCATGCTATCATCAGCTACCTTAAAGAACTGAATGATAATGGCACTACGCTCATCTATACATCGCACCAATTGACAGAGGCAGAAGACCTGTGCAATGAGATGGCGGTAATAGATGATGGTAAAATAGTGGCTAAAGGCAGCATCGATCAGCTACTGGAAAAGCACGATACCGCCAGTCTCGAGAATTTATTTTTAAACCTGACCGGGAAAAGTTATCGAAATTAAGATGTTTAAACTCTGGTCATCCATAGTAAAAGATGCAAAGTTATTGCTGCGCGACCGGGTAGGTTTAGCGTTGATATTCGGTATGCCCATATTGTTGGTCATTATAGTTACCAGCATACAGAACAGCACGTTCCAGCTCATCAACAAAACCAAGCTTAATACTATACTTTGTAACAAGGATACGGGTATATGTAGCAAGCAGTTCATCACTTCTATTGATAAGATAGGCCTGTTCAATATTACAACGGTATCATCAGGTGCCGATGAACAAACTATAAAGGAAACGGTAAAGGACAAAGATGCAATGGTAGCTATCGTTATACCAGCCAACTTTACAGCAGCATTGAACGGGAAGGCAATGGTCGTCACCAATAAAGCACTGGAAAGTTTTGGCTTGCCTGCCGATAGTAACAAGTCCAAACCTGCAGACCTTTCACCACTTATTTTGTATTACCAGCCCATGTTGCAGGATGCCTATAGGTTCTCCATAGATGGTGCATTGCAAAGTGCTATACAGATAACGGGCAGTCGTGCTACACTTAAACAATTATACAGCTCTATCAACGGTGGGTCATTACCTGCAGATATGGAGCAGGACCTTTTGGGTAGCCCTGCGCCTATTAATGAGATCCCGCTCTCACGTAACGCGAACATGCCCAATGCGACACAGCACAATGTTCCTGCGTGGACAATTTTTGCTATGTTTTTCATAGTATTATCACTGGGTGGCAATGTTGTGCGCGAAAAGCGCAATGGTAGCTTCATACGCCTAAAAACACTACCTACGCCATTTTGGGTGAGCTTATTATCTAAACAAATTACGTTCCTGACTGTTACACTAATACAGGCTGTGGTGATATTCTCGCTGGGTATTTTTTTGTTTCCCCACATTGGTTTGCCGGGACTTAAAATACCTACCGATGTTTTGGCACTGATATGCGTAACTATAGCATGTGGATGGTGCGCTGTGAGTTACGCTATTTGCGTAGGTGTGCTTGCACATACACAGGAACAAGCAAATGGATTTGGCGCGATATCTATTGTCATACTATCTGCAATAGGTGGCCTCATGGTGCCTAGTTTTGCTATGCCAAAGTCGTTTAGTACTATTACAATGCTATCGCCACTGCACTGGTCATTGGACGCTTACTACGAACTTTTTTTAAAGGACGGACGGTTCGCAGATGTGTTGACAAATGTTTTATTATTAATATTGACAGCTATAGCTTTTCAGTTGTTGACCCTGTGGGGACTGAAACGCAAAAATTTAATTTAACGGACCATGGAACAAGAAGCATTAAAACTGCAACTGAAAGAGCAGATCATAAAATTCCTCAACCTCACCGATCTCACACCGGCTGACATAGAAGACAATGCGCCCCTATTTGGCGATGGTCTTGGGCTAGATTCTATCGATTCTCTGGAGTTGATCGTTTTACTGAAAAGGGAATACGGTATCACCATCAATGACCCTAAGGAGGGCCGCAAGGCTTTCACCGATATTAATACTATGGTGAGCTACGTAGAACAAAACAGGATAAAATAGGAATAACATTGGGCAGGATAGTTGTCACCGGCATGGGTTCTGTAAGCGCTATTGGTACCACAGTGGCGCAGCATCACGCTGCTTTATTGCAAGGCAAAAGTGGTTTGGACACGTTGCGGCAATTCTCTTCTCGTTATTCCACAATGCCTTTTGGCGAAGTGAAGCTGGACAATGGAACACTAAAAGAAAAATTAGGTGTCAATATTGCCGGTGTTACCCGTACCTCCTTGCTGGCCCTTCATGCTTTTGAGGAGGCTGTGCAAGATTCAGGGTTCACGCGAACACAAATAACAGATGCTGGTACTGCACTGATAGTAGCCACAACTGTAGGGGGGATGTGCCTGACTGATGAGCTATATAATGATGGCCATGCAATAGGTGTCCCAAGTGCCTATCTTTCCTCCTACGACTTCGCATCGGTTAGCATGTTGCTGCAAGATCATAATAAAATGAGCGGTATTGTAAATACTATAAATACTGCGTGCTCCTCATCGGCCAATGCCATCATGTACGGTGCTCGACTCATACAAAATGGCTTTGCTGATCGTGCTATTGTAGGTGGAGCCGAAAGCCTTTCTAAATTCATTATCAACGGTTTTAATGCGCTACGTATACTATCCCCAGAACCATGCAGGCCATTTGATGCTGCACGACAGGGCCTGAACCTGGGTGAGGGCGCGGCTTTTCTTGTACTGGAAAGGGAAGAGGATGCAAAAGACAAACAGATATATGCGGTCCTATCTGGTTATTGTAATGCCAATGATGCATATCATCCATCAGCCCTTTCAGACCAGGGCGAAGGACCTTACTTATCTATGAAGGGGGCGCTGGAGTATGCGCATCTTACACCGGGCGAGATCGATTTCATAAATGTGCATGGCACAGGTACAGAGAACAATGATGAAGTGGAGAGCAAAGCCATGCTGCGCTTGTTCGATAAGATACCTCCGTTCCAATCTACTAAGCCATATACAGGTCATACTCTTGGCGCTGCAAGTGCCATAGAGGCAATACTTGCTATACTCAATTTGACGAATAACGAACTATACACCAGCCTGAATTTTGATACAGCGATAGCAGGAACGAATTTACAACCAGTACTGGCTTATAGTGAAAAGAATATGAAGCATGTTATGTCCAATTCATTTGGTTTTGGTGGCAATTGTACATCTTTAATTTTCTCTAAGGCATGAGTATGTTCTACATCCATAACGTAGCATGTATATCTGCGCAAAATTCTTTTGCTGCACCAGACCTCGGGACTTTAGTAGACTGTTCAGTCAATAAAATGGTGGCTATAGAGCCTGCATATAACATGCCAGCAAATATGGCCCGTCGCATGAGCAAGACAGTGCGCATGGCTACCGGAGCTGCATTATCGTTGATCGATGGGTTCAAGCCTGACGGCATAATAATGGGAACTGCGAATGGCAGCATGGTAGAAAGCGGCAAGTTTCTCGATCAGATAGTTGAGTTTGATGAAGACACTTTATCCCCTGCCAATTTTGTTCAGAGTACCCCCAACAATTCAGGTTCACAACTGAGCATACTCACCAACAATACCAACTACAACGTAACCCATGTGCACAGGGCGCTCGCTTTTGAGAATGCTGCTATAGATGCTGCTATGTTGCTGCGCGAAAACCCAGCCAATACCTACCTGCTTGGCGCAGTTGATGAAATAGCCGGCTACAATTACAATATAGATACACTTGGGCATTGGCATAAAAAAGAGGATATAACTGCTGCAACACTATACAGTACGCAAACACCCGGAAGCATACCTGGTGAGGGTGCAGCTATATTTTTGGTGAATAACAAGTCTGAAGGTGCCAGGGCAAGAGTGCATGCTATAGAGCAAGTACACACCACTGATGAACAAGTCGTAAAACAAAGGTTCGAACGTTTTCTGAGTACACATGCACTCAATGATAGACCTATACTGTTGTTGAGTGGTGAAAATGGCGATAGCCGCCTGCAACATTATTACGACATATGCGAATCAGTACTGCCAGTAACGACCACCGTAGCACGTTTCAAACACATGACCGGCGAATATCCTACAGCCATATCTTTTGCAGTATGGCTAAGTGCAATGTTGCTGGATGGGAGTATAGAATTACCAGCACACGCCATAAAAGAACAAGGCGAATACATCAACCATAACAGCATACTTATCTACAATAACTATAAGGGCCTGCAACATAGTTTTATGCTCATCGGTAAGGCCTGATAATATCATCCACCGGTCTAAAACAACCTATCCATATTTTCAGCAGAGAAAGGAATTGAACTTGAAGCTGCACCTAGTTCCACAAGAAAAAGACTGGTTTTATACTCGCTGCCCAATACATCCACCCATCCAAAAACGCAGGCTTGCAAGCCTCCTGTTTCCATAGCACTTACCACCTGTTCATATATCAGCGCAGCATCGAACGTTGGGGTAATATAAAAAGCATTCTCTCCTTTAAAACCATTCCGGATACTGATCTCTCCAATTACAATATTGGGCAGCGTATACACGAACAAAGCCGGGCTCGGAACACCCTTTAGTGAATCAATGTATTTAATATCGCTATCTAGGCTGGCATTTGCGTTTGATAGCACTACGCCTACTTGTTCTGAACTATACTTTTCTTTATCAAAACTGTCTTTAAGTAATACCTCAGCAGCCAGCCAGCCCAGCTTACTGATGTTGTCCATCTTGTAAAATTTAGGATACTGCGCCTGCAGGTATTTGTATGTGGCGGCAAGGAATTCATTGATACCTGCACTACTATCCTCAAATAGCAGGGTGCCGTTCTTTAACACCTTGTTTTGGGCTATGGTGCACGATGCGGTTATGTATTTTTCTATACTCAAGATCAGTTGTTATTTACCCATTATTAAAGCCGCGTTACAACCACCAAAGCCCGACGCTGTTTTTAAGCAATATTGCAGTGAAGTGTGGAGTGGGGTAGCCACTACATTTATTGGTCGTGTTACTCCCATCGTTTCAAAACCAGGTGTGGGCAAAACAATATTTTGCTGTAGGCTATGCAGCGATACCACAGCTTCTACAAGCCCCGCCGCGCCAAGCGTATGGCCATAATAGCCTTTAA
>Ga0116227_10007594_pt1 | contig 21033 bp, 16 predicted proteins | sample S1TSphgellanicum_FD_89693 | JGI IMG/M metagenome (GOLD analysis project Ga0116227, IMG submission 89693) | Host-associated microbial communities from peat moss isolated from Minnesota, USA - S1T2_Fb - Sphagnum magellanicum MG | ecosystem: Host-associated > Plants > Peat moss > Unclassified...
CATGGGGGTTTTTTCAAAACAAAAAAAAAAATATTGGCCCCCAGGACGTTTTTTGTTATGAAAAAGAAAAAAAATTTTTTGGTTAAAAAAAAAAAAATATATGTTGGGGGGGGGGGGGGGGGGGGGGCGCTTATTTACCATGGTCCCAAGGCCTGAAAATCTTGTTGTTCTTTTGGGGGTGCAAGGTTAAGGCCCCTTGGGAGAGTATCCCTTAAATTGTCCTAAAAGTGCCTTTCTGATTTGCCATTATTCTTTTAGTGTAATTGTGAGGCAGAATTTTGCTCAGTCTTGAGCCCTACTTCTAGGGACGGGCGTGACACTCATCAAGCCCTTCGACAGCTTTTTTTTTAACCATCCTTCTAGCTTCAACAAGTTTTCATACAAGGTAGCCTAAACCCTAAGGCTTCCATTATTCCAAGTATCATTGTCATAAGCTCCCTATAACCTAGGGATGATAGCCCTTAGGGTTAAGGAACTTACAATTTACATCCATCTAACCCCCAATGGGGGGACCCTCAATGTACATGGAAATTGTTGTGTTGAAATTAATAACCTACAGCAATACAAATGTCAAAGATAACAGAGTTATGTGTAAAGTCCTTCTATTAGAGGGCGAGAATGGCCAGTTTCGGCATAATAGGGCATCAAACGCGTAACTGGGAATGAAAATTTTACAAAACGAAATAACTGGGACTCAAACTAGTTTTTCCCACCAATTTTGGAAATTTTCCTTTGTCTGTCGTTTTTCCTGAGCACCTCCACAGCTACTACATATATTTTGACTGCTCCTACCTGTACAACTACTATAACATGTCTCGAACTTCTTTGTGCATTAAATGCTGAGTTTCAGCATTTCATACTGAGATTTAATAAAATTTCCTTAATTTGTGGATACAACTAAAAGAGGAGATAGGGGTGATGTGAAAGCACGCCCAAAGTGAGGGTGAAGACAGGGTGACTTTACGGATAACTCTATTAAGTCAATCCTTATCTTGCATCTATCTCATTTCCACATAAAGACATCCTCAAAAGTGCATCCAAAGTTCTGAGCTCTAATGTGTTCCTTTGGACACTTTTCATCCAATTCTATTTGGAGAAACCTGGCTCTCCATGGAATTACCATCATCCTTTCCCAAAGACTAATTAATGTAAAGAATTCATCCGTCTTTGTCTTTTCTACTTAAGGTATCTGTTATTCCTCTCTTTCTTTGTATTTTGTTCTGTCTTTTTTTTCTCTCTCTCTCTCTCTATCTTTCTTTCTCTATCTATTTCTTTCTTTCTTTTCTTTGGTTCACTTTTCCTTCCTTCTTTGTTGATTTTTTAATTTCTTTCCATGGACGTTGCTGTGAATGTTGACAATACTTGAAGAATCAAAATCCTCCTCAAAAGAGTCTAAAAGAGGCCAAAAAGAACATAGTTTTTTGGGGGGTCATGGTTCAATAAATGGGGGATGTTTTGGAATCCTTTGCACCATTGTCCATGGACAACTCCAAAGACAATTTTTAAAATAATTATTTCATTTTCAAGTCTAACTACTTCATTTCTTTTTTAATAACTTATTTTTATTAACTTTCTTAATAATTATTTTCATTTTGTTACTATCTCACTCTTTTTTCCTATCCAGGGACATGGATATGAAAGAACAAATCAACATGTGTCTTTTCATGTCCATCAAACATACACTAATTTAAATTAAATTTGACATTGACATAAATAATGATGAATTATTGAAAATCGTATAAAAACATAAGAAAAAAATTAAATAATTGATAGTCACACTAGTAATGCTTAGTAGCACAGAACTGAAATAATTTAAATGAATTTTGGGATTTTTACCATGGTAACAACAAGGTTGCTGGTTCATGCCTGTAAAGCCTGTAAGCCAGGGTAGTGTTGAATATCTGTTAGCTATGTTGGGTGTAAGGTAAATAATGCCCTTTGAGAACCAAGTTCCCAACCACGAGATTTTTTTTTTAAATTTTTTTTCTCTCCCCATTTTTGTGATGTAAGAATTTTGAAGGTTTTTTTTTCAAAAAAAGAAAAAAATTAGAGGAATTTAGACGTAAAAAAACCCAAAAATCCAAAAAAAAAATCCAATTTTGGGTTTTAAAAACGAAACAAAATTTGTTGAGGAAAAAAAAATCACTTGTTGCTAACCCTTAAAATATGGTGGAAACTATTGGCAACGCGCAATCTGAGGATTGAAAATATGGCACTTTGGGTGGGTACCTAGGAACATTATATGGCCAAAGCAAACCAGCACCCACCAGCACACCATCCATCCACGGGATGCCCGTTATTCCTCAGTCATGGATGAACCTCAACTGAGTTAATATTTAGTTCCACCTTGGTAACCAACTATGTAAGAAATAGCTCTCAAACATAGATAGATAAATAGATAGGTAGGTAGGAAAATACATAACCACTAGGTAAGTAGATGGTTTATACATAGGTAAAGGCTGTTTTTACTACCTACCTGATAACAACCTGCTTGTGAGTTGTGAGTTGTTAGTAGGTAGGTAGGGGAAAAAAAAAACCCCCAACTGAGCTAACCAACCACCATGGTTAGCTAATGAACTGGAACCCAACAGAAAACTGTTTTCTGACCACTTATCATTCATCCTTCATGGTTCGCTGTGGCCCTCCTGTTGCGCTACTTACTCCTCGTCTTATTGTGCCCCCGTCTCCCCGACTCCCTCCCTCGCTCTCTCTCTCCGCGTCGCTGCAATTCCCCATCGATCGTCGCGTTGCGCAACAGCGAATTCGCATCTGCCCAAGCGTGCCTGCCATGTCCAAGTTGATCGCAATGTTGTCTCCGGGAATCAGATCCAAGTGCTGAGAGAGAAAGCGAAACAGACACACACACACAGAGAGGGTGAAACGACAAGAGAGAGGTACGTATGTTGCTTTTTTCCATCACCTGGTTTGGTGCTTTTAGGACAAAGAAAGAAAAAGAGATTCGTTCATGGTCGACTTGGTTTTTCTGGTTTGCTTCTACTGTGGTCTTTTCGCTGAGGAAAATCTGTTTTTTGTACTGCCGTATTATTAGAGAGTTTCGTTTGATTTCGTAGCGATGCTCATCATCAAGAAAGAATGGGGTTTGTTTGTTTGTTTGTTGCTCCGACGGAAACAAGCGCAAGAATGATGATGCGTTTGTGTTTGTGTTTGTGTTTTTGTTTTCGCTGTGTTCGTTTGCTCTCGCTGGTTCCCTCTCTAGACTGTCATATTGGGATGAACACGCTTCGGGGAAACTGACTTAGCACTGTTTCTCTTTCTGTGGCGTCGTTAATAGCTGCTGCTGTTAGAGGAGATCGAGCTCTAGGTGGGGGGAATGTTCGGGAACCCCACTTGGCACTATTGTTCCTCCAGGTGCGAGGTGGCGGTTCAAGATTCAACTACCGGTTTGCTCAAATATTTAGTACTGGAAAGGGGATCTGAGAGCGCAGAGAAATGGGATCAACAGCGACAGAGATTGCACGCGCAGCCACAGCAGCGAATGCAACAATGGTGAAGTCGCAGTACGAAGCAGTCACGAATCTACCCTTGGTTGCGGCATTTGTGGCCTTTGCTGTGGCCCAGTCGCTCAAGGTCTTGACCACTTGGTACTCCCTTGATCTCTTTTCTCGCCTCCCTTGCGCTTCTCATCCCCTGGTCGCGACAAACTAAAGAGATTCGTAGAAGAGATCCCCTCCCGACTCCTCCTCCACCCCCCTCTCTCTATGTATGTATGTATTTATGTGGGATGGCCTTTCCTCTTTGAAGGAGTGAGTTTCTTGCATCCATCCAGAAAGTAAGAAGAATTTTTCAGCAATTGAAGAGCGGAGTTGTTTTGCAATATCTTGGTGTTCTGATGAAACTGTAACCTAGGGCTCCCACTCCCAAACCCTTGCAGGCAGGTGTATACAGCCAAGTTGCCATGGTCACATTTGATGATTAGCCAGTAATCTCAGAGGTTTTACTGTTTAGTATGCATTGTGTTTACAAAGAGGTGTGTTTGGTAGGAATACAGACCAAGCTCATTGTCTATCTCTCTTTGGGCTTTGTGTTAGTTGTAGCATAAACAGAAATGGTTGTATCAAACATCCCTTGAGTCAACTCCTAGGGTTCCTGCACATGGCTGGCGGATGAAGTCTTGTGATGAGGAATGCCAATGTTTGAGTATGATGACATTTTGGATTAAATCTAAGGGGGGAAGTAGGTTTATTACAGTTCACAAGCTTGTTGACTGCCAGGGTTCTGCACTTTGAGGAATGGTACATTCTTTGTGAGGAGGAATTCTTTACCAAAGCTTTCTTTGTAAGAGGAGTTTGGCCAAATCTCCAATCACAAGACCAAAAAGAGTCCTCAGCTTTACGGCCTGAATTTATATTGAAGTGTCAAAGTTACTTCTTACTACCTGTTATCTCAGTGGAACGTTGTAGAGCCTTGGACCATGTTGGTGAATTTAGGCTCATGGATGAAGAACTCATGCCTGTAGTTCTGTTTGGTGAGGATATGCAAGGTTGTGGAAATGCTGCTGAAGAAGGTGGTAGGTGGGCAGGTATAAGGAGAAACGTTGGGATGTGAAGAGGTTGTATGGGTCAGGGGGCATGCCATCCTCTCACTCTGCCACTGTAATGGGCCTTGCTTGTGCCATTGGCCTTCGCGAGGGTCCTGCGTCACCCCTTTTTGCAATCGCATTGGTTCTTGCCAGCATTGTAAGAAAGTTTGTCAAAACTTTTGTAGCTTCCTGTGTGTGAGGTCAAAAGATATGGATTGCAGATGCTCAGTCCAGGATCTTATCTGCATCTGCCATGCATTAATGCCTCCCTATAGGTGGATAACATGAAGTAGCAAGAAGGGGTTCAACATTTAAAATCACACAAGGCAAGATGAGACATGAAAGAGAATTTATGAATGTAGTGTGGCCAGCTTAAAAGACCATTGCACCAAACAATATGAGAGTTGCATCCTCAGAAACTCAGAGAAATCGCTATGCTATCAAGAAAGAAAGAGGAAAAGAATGGAGGAAGAGGTTTTCTACAAGGCCAGGTAGGAAGGAATTGTGAAGGTGGGCTTTGTGGGTGTGGGAATTTTTTATGCAGGTTATGTATGATGCATCAGGTGTCAGGCTGCAGGCTGGTCGACAAGCTGAGGTTATCACCACATCCTTGTGCCTCTTTGTTCTTCTAATTGATTGAGATTTGTGAGTTTTTGAATCAAGTTGACCCAGCTTTATCATGTTGGTTCCATGAGGAACCTGGGCACAATGCCAAGTCCTGACAGGTTCATAGAATGATTTTGCTTAAAATGACATTTGAGCATGCTTTCAGATGTATCCTGGTCCAAAATTTTCAACTACTCTTTCAAGATGAAGTGGGTCAAAGCTCAACATTCACATAATAGACCATTTAACTGTGCTCTACAGCAACTCAATCTTTCTTTGTATCACTGAACCCTAGGGATGCATTGTACAATGTCAAGCAGCAGTGTTCTCTTAATTTCCATTTTTATGTACCAGTCAATTTTGAGGTGTCTGTCAGCACAGACAATGGCTTGTGACCATGCATATAATCATTAGCTTTGATGGGAGCTGGCAAATGTCTAGAAGCTGTTATTTCCCCTAGTAGCTCTGCTTGTGGTGTAAACAAAGGTCTGAACATGCCATTAGATGGGGTCTCTGATGGACAACAGAGATTACACACCTCCCTGTCGAGGCCAAACAATTAAGATTGGACAAATCATCTTGTATTGAGGTAACAGTGTACTGAGTTTCTCTGTGAACTCAATTGGCAATCTGCCTGTGAATTTATGCAATAGAATTGTCTCAGGGAATAATGAGTGGGTATGAAATGGGTGCAGGTTCTAAATCAAATAGTTTTTGAGCTTCCACCGGAGCACCCACTTGCTGATATTCGGCCTCTTAGAGAGTTTCTGGGGCATACACCTCCCCAGGTATCCTTTTCTTTTCATGGTGTATTCTAGCCTTGATGAAGGGACTGGAAATTTTTACAAAAGCCCAATACAGCACTTGCCACATAGGGGGAAGAGCAGGGTAGACTACCAATGAACGACCAAGTTGGAAAATTCAAACAGTTTGCTTGTTAAACATGGTGATGAGATTGAAGCTTAATATCCAGTTGTTCTCACTTTGTGCTCCCATGAGAACATCTCATCCAATGTGATAGCTGTTTCAAGCAAAAGATGTCTACATTCCCAACTAAATAGTCCAACTACATGACCATTCCTGTGGTGCATTTTGGTATTGGCAACATGGAGCTGTGCAACTGAAAGTTGCTCTTTTAATGGATCTGATTCTTTTTAAAGTCCTGATTTGTCATAGGTTTTTGTAGGATTCTAGAGAGTTTGGTATGCTAAGGAGGCATATGGATCCTTTACTGGACCCTATAGGAGATCTTCTGATGCAGTGGAGGAATTTCTGTGGCAGGTGGCTGCAGGAGCTTTGTTGGGATGCTTGATAGCTTACATGTTGCACCTCATCTCCTTACTCTCACCTTCGACCTAGCCCCAGGTGCATGGTGTTAACTTAAAATTGAAGGCAACAGCAATCATTTTTATTATACAATGTGCCAATAATTAAACATTTCAAGGTGCTTTTCTCTTCAAACGTGGTGCTCTGACATTGAAAAGTTCCACTTATAAGAGAGTTTGGTTCGACGCTTTGTTAATGAACCTTGTTGATTGTATTCTCATCAAGGTTAATACTGTAAATTGAGCTGTAGTTTTAAGCCCAGGCATGGGCAGTGTCTCCTATCTACCACTCTGCTTACATCCCTTTCAGAATATACACATTGCAAGCTTTTGGTTTTCATATTCTTCCATAGATAACCATCTGGTCATATGCATCAGGGTCAGCAATTTCCCCATGTCACTTTCATCTAGAGACTCCAAAATTACTTATTCTGGGCCAATCCTAGAAAGGCCATGTTTGTTTCTCATACTGTTTTACTTAAGTACAGTTCACTGCTCTTGCAATTGCAGCCTTCACACTTGACAGTGCTGGATAAGCAGACCAGGACAAGTTCTTAGTTCTCTGTTTTATTTCATGCGTCCAGAATGCACATTAATTCTGGTGTGGGTGTGTCAGGGGGCTGCACTGACCCTATTATTGTAAATTATTGCTGATGTTTTCAAGCACAGGTTGGTTTCAATATCTTTCATGGGGTTCAGGATTTCATCACTGGCTGTCTTGAATGAATCCAGGGACACTGCATGTGGGCTTGGTGTAAAGATTCAGTGTAGATGTCATACAAAGTCATGAAATCAATAGGAAATCCTTCATAACCTAACTTTTCTTCATCCTCTGACTGTAACACCATACTTCTTTCTTCCAGTGTGATTGGCAATTGTCAAGGATTCAAACAGACTCTAGAGCAGCTCCACCAGTTGCAGTATAATGGTCTGGAAACTGTAATTTGGATGAAGTTCAGGCCCTTAAAATAGTGTAAAACTGAGGGATGCATCTATTTGGGAACATATGATTATCCCTTTGTCAAGACCTCATATTCAGCTTACTTACGCCGAAAAGCAAGCATATGAAATTCAATTTCTTATCCAGAGATAATGTCTGGTGGGATTGGATCAAACAATTTGGCTTCTGCTCATGGAGGGTATCTGCTTGCAAAATCACAGATTTAATGAAGAATTGCAGTTCACAAGTTGGCAGTTTAATGGGAGTAGCCTAGCATTGGGGAAAGTCTAGTATAATGTGTCAAAAAGCTTATCATCTGAATATCAAGAATCACGATCTAAGAAAAAGGTTGAAGCTTAGATAACTATGATAATTAAATGTCCAACTCCACCCAATTTACGATCACGGATTAGGCAAAAACTGACAATGGCTAAGCTTTGACAGTAATCGCATGGCATTAAGAAGGATTAGAACAAAATTGTAAAGGATGTCTAGAACATCATCATCTTCATCTAAAAGTCAAGATTCAGGAACTAAGTAAAGAGCTTCCAGACTGATAACTAGGATGAGCACAATGATACTCACATCCACATGGGTGGGATACATGATTTGCTATACTTCATCTAAAATATATCGTACAGGCTGTTTTACTGCTTACTGGTGGAGATGCTCCCCACTCAACAACTTCCAGTACAAGACTGGATTAAGATTGATTCAGCTGCTCAGAAGTAGCAGCTGCTACTACTACTACTACTGTGCAGTGTGTGGGCAGCGTGGACAGTGGCTGTGATAAGTATGTACAAATCTACTACTTCAATTTCTTAGATGTACCAGCACTTTTTTGTGTGATTCATCAATGGGTTTGGTAAGTGCAACAGTACTAATCATACAACACTGGTTGCTCACCAAATACCAACATATCTTTTCAGTGTGATATTCACACACACAAAATATAAATTACATATTTTTGTTCAATGCTCATCCAGGAACTTTTGCATGAAAGGTTAGTTAGTTTTTTTGAATGTCAGACAGTCCTTACTTCCAACCCCTAACATTCAGGAGAGCTTGAGCCGCGTGGTCAGTGCAAAGCAAACTATTCAGAAGAGCTTGAATATGCTAAGTGGGATTATGTGATTCAGCACCCGCTGGTGCACAATCCATTGGAAACCCATTTATGACTCAGTTGTGGATGGATCAAAGGTCCACCCCAGTAATCTATCCTGTACATCTTCCTACTTCCCCACAGCACTGTCTAGGTAACTACTAAGTCCGTAAGTACCATAAGTAAGTAGAGAGGGAATGCTAGTGATCATATGATAAGGAGGTAAAGCACACAGTGGCTACTAGGCGAGTAGATGCTTGTGGATGGTTAATACATAGCTCATCACAGTACTGTTTGTGTGTGTGTGTTAATGCGTGTTATCTATTGGTCATGTGCTTAAAGAAAAAGTGTTTCATGTCTAGACACCCATCCATCCTTCATGGTGCCCTGGGTGCTAGTTCCCTCTGGCCATAATAGTGTGACTAGGGCAAGGACTCAGGAGCCCCTTCCAGGTTTGGCAGTTTGAATCACTGTTTGCAGATCTGAAGACCCAAATGACAAGTTGAGATACCTATATCACCATGACAATGTTTATTTACTGATATCCATGATACATTTTGAGTAAGGGAGTTTCAATGCTGCTATTGTTCCTTGATGCTTTAATGATAAAAAAAAAAACAAGGGTTACAATGGGTTTGAATCCTTTCACCACCAATTCTTCAAGGTATTTCCTCTGCCAAAGCTCCCACTTTAGAGCTCCCTCCATATCTGCCAAGAGTAAGGTTATTTTGGAGGAGGGGGTCAGGTGTGAATTGTGTCATTTTCTTGATCACATTATACAACATAATCCTCTGATAATGATCATACACTCATAATAGTGATCAAAATGTGTCTGTTGAACATGACTACTTTTGAAAAGTTGTTGCATCTGCTACCACAGACCTTAATGCCATGGAATGGCTTGCCGTGCCCATTATGTTGGGTGCATCACTTAGGTCACCTTAACAGGCTTGCCTTGTGCCTTACCTAAGATAATGGGCAGGGCTTGACCATTCCATAGTACATAAGAGTTTTGTAATATGAGATACAAAGGAACTATCCATTCCAAAATGAAGCTTGATTTGTCAACCTACCTACAAACTATAATCAGAATCATGGAATTCTGATCAACGGGTTGAGTGATTATAACCTAGAAAAAACTATATTATTCCACCACATCACTTTGGAATTGGTTCAAGTCACCTATAAATCCAATTCATTAGAGGTCATCCTTCACCTAATGTATCTGAATCCTCGTAGAATATGCATTAGAAAGAAACCCATGCAGAATTTTTAGGCCAAGGGGTCTGAAGTCTGAACATGTCTTATGGTTGATTTATATGGCATAAGACAATGGAATCTGAAGAGAAGAAAGTTGTGTAAGTGGTTGAAACTTGGCATGAGAACCCTCAATTTCACCAAAACAGGTCATGAGTGACAAAAAAGTCAAGATTGAAAGTTTGAACACAGGGCCAAAAAAACAGGGGATGAAACTGTAGGTTGGTCCAAAACTGCCTTTAGAGACAGATAAGGCTAATATGTGGGACATGTTTTAACATATTTCGCTTGCTTTATACCTAGTGTCTTGTGAATCATTCAAGTCCAATTGCCAAAATGCTACAAATCAATCAATAAGCAAAAATGAAAGTAAAATTTCACAATTCCACAACAATGATAGGAAGCAAAAAATCGCATTTGATTTAATTGCATACTGAAATTGCCCCCAAAAAAAATGCTTCCCAAAGCTCAATTTCAGCTTTAAGTTTCATCTACAGTATAAAGAAAATTGCCAGATTTTTAGAATAGGTTGCAATAGGTAGCCAATATTATAGAAGGATGCTTAGATTTGTTGACTTTCATATCTTGTTTATAGCCAAATTTGGGTAAATCTTCTTCCGGATGATAGTCACTTTGGCTCCACATTGCAAAATTGAGAAGGAAAAAAGAAGGATTGGATATGTACACAAAATACTATTCATTCTCTCTCTCTCTCTCTCTCTCTCTCTCTCTCTCATATTTTACCCATCTTTAATACCAACTTAAAAATCAATAATTTTTTTTTTTAAAAATTTAAAAATACTTTTCTCCTTTAATGGATTCATTACTCACTCCACTCATGGTTTCATGCTTGATGATCACCTTTGGAAAGGAAGTCAGTCAAAGGTTTTTAAGTACAACACTGGAGCTCTTGAAAGTACAGCACATGCATCCACCTGAAATAGGCTAAAGGGTTGGGGCAAGGCTTCCCATCAATGTTAATTTTAGGAGTTATTGTTTGTATTTGTTGGTAGCCAAAGTGGTGATCATCCATAGGAAAAGATGTAGAAAAAGTGGTGACCCATGAGTAGTAGTAGGAAGGTTTAGCCAAATATGGTTATAAATCAGATATATGAAGTATACAAATCTTTTAATCATCCTTTTTTTTATATTTTTGGCTACACAAATGAAAACCAAATATTAAAAAAAAATTGACAAAAATTTACCCAAAAAGAAATTCTCTCACTTCTGGCCCATAATAAGAGCCATACCATTTCTTAGTTCAAGGGCCTTTTTGCATCATCATATATGCCATTATGAATCTCTCTAGAGTTGAATACCATAGGGAAAGTACCTTGGCAGCTTTGACACTAATTATATTATTTGTAGATATGTTGAATTTTTTTTAAAAAAAAGAAGTTTCAAAGAACAAAATTTGTGAAGGAAAATAAAGAATATCTTGGAATATCCAAGAACATAGATATATTTATATTTAGTATCATTATTTATTTATTTTTAAAAAATTCCACACATGGAAATTTAAAAATTAATTAATTATTGGACAGATATGTGTTGAAGCTGGGCTTGTAAGTTTGTTGTAGTGTGATATAAGTTAAGCATCCCCATTTCAATGGGCCAAAATTAGCAGGGTACCTACCTACCTACCTACCTACTAGGTATTTAGGGCACATAGGTAGGTAGGTAGGTAGGTACTTGGTAGTAAACAAAAGACACAAACAAACAAACACCTGGTGAACATTCCTGAAAATATGGGCACCAAATCAAAATTGAAATGGGTTTTGGGTTCTCTTCTCCTTTTGACCTTTACAGGCAAGAGAGCCAATCAATAATAAATGAAGAACAAATAGCAAAAGAAGAAAAAGAGAGAGAGAGAGAGAGAGAGAGAGAGAAAACCCAAAGAGAGAAAACCCAAAGAGGAGAGTAGGCCTAGTGGTGGTAACAAAAAAGTTGCTGGTTTTGGGTTTGAGCTTCTTCTTCTTCTTGTTGTGTTTTGCAATGTCCTCCACCAGAAGGAGCTTTGCATCAGTTTCCTGGAAGAGCTTTCTCCTTCACTCCTCCTAAGAAGAGTTTTTTGTTGTTGTTGTTGTTGTTGTTGTTCTCTCTCTTCTGCAGTTGTTGTTGTTGCTGCTGCTGCTACTGTGTGCTGTCTGTCAATCTGTCCCCACCTCCCCCAGTTCGTTCCTGCCCCATTTGTGTTCTCTCGTGTCCTTCTTCCAACAAATAGAGCTCACAACTTCTCCATTCTCCTCACTGCATTTCCTTCCTTCTCGCACTCTCTTCCCCGCACACACCCCCATTTTGTTTCTTCCTCTATTGTTCGCTGCTTCATTTCCCTCATTGTTGTTGCTGTTGGTCTTCTTCGGCTGCTGCTGCTGCTGCTTCATTTCCCTCATTGTTGTTGTTGTTGTTGGTCTTCTTCGGCTGCTGCTGCTGCTGCTTCGTCTTGTGAGCCCTGTTTTCTCCAAGCTGTCGCTTTTCGAAGCTTTTGTGTTCGTAGATCAGGTGCCAGATCCGGCTTTAGAGTACATAGATCAAGAGCTTTGTATGTAAGTGCATTGCCAAAACAAACACACACACAAAAAAGGTAGCAGCTGTGAGGTGGCGGTGGGGGGGGAGGTCCAAGTTTCGATCTTTGAGGGTGGATTGCAAGAAGAGAACAAAAGTCTCGGCTTCACAAGTATTGTTAGGGGAAAAAAAAAAGGGATAAAGCTTTCATTTGGCGTCTCCAAGCTCAATCGTCTCTACTTGGTGGGAAGAGGAAGACATCAAATACTTAGCAGAAGGGTCTCTGTGTGTGTGTGTGTGTGTGTGTGTTTTTTTTTGTTTTGATGAAGGATAGAGGTTAGGGTAGTAGTCGGTCCATGGTAGTGAGAAGAAAAGGTTGGGTAACTTGGACAGCGTGAGTTGCATTTTGTGTTGTGGGGAGGGAGATGGCACCTTCGATTGGAAAACCAGATCGGAATCCGACAAGCAAGGCAGACAGGAAAGCTGCTCTTGATGTCGGAGCATGGTTGTTCAATGTTACAACCTCGGTGGGGATCATCATGGTTAACAAGCAGCTCATGGCGAACTATGGCTTCAGCTTCGGTTTGTACCCTTTCTGTTGACTCCCTCTTCTCCTTCTCCTTCTCCTTCTCCTTCTCCTTCTCCTTCTCCGTCTCCTCCTTCTGCCCTGTGTGTGTGTCTTCAGATCATTGACTCATGCTTTCCTGCCCTTGTCTTTGCTTGAGGACATGAACTTGCTGCTGCTGTTCTACAAATCTTTTTGTGTTTTTCTTTTCTCCCTCAGATGGGATTAAGTCTTTATTCCCTGATCTCAAAATATTGGCATTCCTCAGAATTCACAGCTGCACCTCACTAGAAGACTTGGGGGTTTTCTTTTTCTCTTTCTCCTTGCCAACTTGCTGGAATGTGTCATAGTGGTGAAGAACCTGCAAACTTGTTTTCCATGCCTCGTTTTGTTTGCATCTTCGAAGATTCTCAAGGACTCTGTCTGTATGCAGCAAGTAGAAGAAGGTATTGTTCAATATGATTGTTCTATCTGAGGATCTCAAGTTCTTCCAAATATTTTTTTAGTTTTTGGCAGCTTGTGCTTCTTCAGATCAAGCCTCATTTTCTCTATCCCTACCTGACAGTTTGCTATGGTCAGATTGTCATGCTTCCTCACCATGAAGCTACATTTTGATTTTTACTGTGACTCTAGAAATGAAAAGAACTGAGACCAAACATAAAAACTCTTGCAACTGTTGAGGGAACCGCTTCTCTCTTTTCTCAAAGATCTGTCAAGTTCCCTTTTGATTGCATTGCTCTGTTCAACATCTCTGTCTTGATCACGAGAGATATGGAAGCAAACAACCTTCACAAAACAACTTCCAGTTGTTGTGACTTTGGTTTCAAGCACACCCACAATCACTCCTCTGCTTATAGACTTGCATGACCACGGATGTACTTATGTAATTTGTCACATTTTGCAATGTGGTCATGATGAAACACTCCTTTGAATTGCATCCAAGTCTTAATACATCAGTGTGGAAAAAGGAAGAAGAAAACAGACGATTTGGTCAGAGAAAATACATTTTATTTCCAGATTTTCTTTATGTTGTAAGCCAGCATACCACCTAATTGAGGTAGTCCTCATAGAGCAGTTAGGTATGTCTATGAAGAGCAGTTTGAGAAAATGGATAGGTTGTAAGCAAAGTTATAAAAGTCTAAGCAATTTTTTGAGATTGCCAACGCCAGGATGTTGTGATCTTCAACATGGATTATACAGTTCCCAAGAAACAAAGTTGATTTCTTAAGAAAATTACAAACAGTGCTTTGTTTCCAGTACAGGGTTTGATTTGATGAGTTGCAACTGATGTGGTTTAATATTGGTGGAATTTATTGCAGCAACAACATTGACAGGTCTTCACTTCTCAATGACAACACTCATGACGCTTGTGCTGAGGTGTATGGGATACATTCAACCATCACATCTGCCACTTCTTGACCTTGTGAAGTTTGCTCTCTGTGCAAATTTTTCCATCGTAGGCATGAATGTTAGCCTGATGTGGAATTCTGTCGGCTTCTATCAGGTAAACTTACTCAATCTTGCTGCTATCTTTTTGTCAGTTTCTAGATCCTGAAAAATAGGACCATCTACAAGTCAAGTTCAAGGGTGTTGAAGGGTACAAAATTTGCCCATTCCACAACACAGCAAAGATGTAGACAAAGATAAGTGAGACCATTGTGAAGGCCCTAGAGAAGACGAGAGTTTGCTGTGTTGTGGAGCTCTCTTTTTTAATGGCATCTTTCTCCACGGGATTTCTAGTTGATGAAGTTTTTCCTTTGAATTTATTACGAGCTAATCATGCTGGATTTTCTTTATTCCAGCAGTTTAAATGAACCACAGAAGCTGCCATAGCTTGGAACGCCTAGTTCAAAGTGCAGACATGACAATCACAAGTTTTTCATAATCCTAAAGTGCATTCCCAATTTTTCAGTAGCATCACTCCCACTGTCAGTTATTTGCGGCTGAATGCCTTTGGTTGGGATGCAGCCGTATTTGAAATTATTGTTTTCATGAGTTTTTGTTGGAATTGTGCAGATTGCCAAGCTGAGCATGATACCAGTGTCATGCTTGTTTGAGGTGGTGTTTGATAAGATTGGGTACTCAAGAGACACAAAGCTGAGCATAATGTTGGTATTGGTGGGTGTTGCGATCTGCACAGTTAGTGACGTGAGTGTTAATACAAAAGGCTTCATTGCAGCGGTTGTTGCTGTCTGGAGCACTGCATTGCAACAATATGTAAGTCCCATGATGCTAAAACATATCTACTTACCAACCGCAAAGGTGACACAATTTCCTGGTGTCTCTGGACTGCTGGATTACTGCTTGCTTCTCATTGTTTTCATTGCAAAAGACCAGAGAAATTGTTTCCTGACATGATTTGTGGGGCTTGAATGTGACTGTAGTATGTTCACCATCTACAAAAGAAGTACTCGTTGGGCTCATTCGACCTTCTTGGGCACACAGCTCCTGTACAAGCTGCCTCACTCGTTCTGTTGGGGCCCTTTGTTGACTATTGGTTATCAGGCCTGAGAGTTGACCTTTTTGACTATAGCCTCCCTTCTGTGGTAAGCATCCATCTCTTGGATCTCATGCATTGAGAGATCAACTTCCTTATGCTACTACTCAGCTATCTGTGATCAATGTTTCTCTTGAGGGTTTCTGAATGCTCAAATTTGCAGCATTTCTTGCCCTGAAGTAATAGTGTGGAATGCCTGTATCTAAATCCATGGATATGATATTGTGCATTGTGTTGAGAACCCTTCAATTGCTGAACTGAGCTTTTGTGTGGTGGACAAAATGTGCAGTTTTTCATCGTCTTGTCATGCTTGATTGCGGTCGGTACAAACTTGAGCCAGTTCATCTGCATTGGGCGATTTAGTGCAGTCTCCTTCCAGGTGCTTGGGCACATGAAGACAGTATTGGTGCTCATAATGGGGTTCTTCCTGTTTGGCAAGCAGGGATTGAGCATCCAGGTTGTCCTTGGAATGCTACTGGCAATTTGTGGCATGATTTGGTATGGTAATGCATCATCAAAGCCTGGTGGCAAGGAAAAACGAGTGTATTCTCTTTTGAGTGACAAAGGTTCCAAGACTGGAATTGTTGATGAAGAACTTGGCATGAAATCTGAGAAAGCCCAAAACCTTAAGCCCTAAAACCCTTGATACACTTACTTTCAGATGTCTCCAGGGGCAACTAGTCAATTGACCCAAGCTGCATGTGGCCTTCAAATTCTTTTAGCTCAAAATATGGCCTTTGGTTGTTTCTCATCAGAAGGTGCAAGGGCTGTTGATCCACAAAGAGCTACTTAGAAAGTTGTAACAATTGTTAGTGAAGTTTCTTTAATCTTGCAAATCACATACTGTTGCACCAATTTGTCACTCTTCTGTGTCCTTTCTACCTTGGTTCATTTCTGTGACCTGTGCTTGATCTTGAGTGTTATGTGCTCCATATGAGTTTTGCAAAGAGCATCACACTGCTCATTACTGTTATATTCAAAATAACACACTGCAGTGCACAAATTCTTCCTCTCAAAGATTGCCATGAAAAAGGTGTAAATCTGATCCTCTTGGGAGTGCTTCAGAGTTGCACAGAAATTCTATGGCATTACAACTCTGCAGGAGCACACATGTTTTTGCAGTGATATCAAGAACCAATGTACAATCAGAACTGGCTTACCTGAAGATGTGGCACGATGTTGCACCTTGACAAAACTTGGTAAAAAACAGCCAAATTAATGGGCTCAGCATTACATCTTCAGTGCTGCATCACATCCTTGATTTGTGCAGACTGCTGTACTTCATTCCTTCCACCAGCAAACTACCCTCCTTTTAAGAGTAGCTCTAAAACTCCTAGCCAGGCTGCATAGCACAGAGTGTTTCTATTTGAAATTAGATGCTCTTTCCTTGACCTATATTTACGGAAATTTCAACTTCACTATGGTTGCATGTGCAATGTTGATGAAACCACTTCCATCAAATTTTACCATCTGGGAAGCAAACAGATGGCCATCTTAGCTTTGGGCACTCAGTATTTGGAGCTTAAACACCAAGTCATCCGTGGAAAACAGAAGCTGGAGTAATTGCAGCAGGGGGAGATGCTCTGACATCTCAGCTCCCCTGAGCCAGGCTACCTGATTATTTGACAGACATGCAGAATGTCAGGCTCTTGTTACATATATCAGTTCTTCCACAAGAAGGGGGCTTGAAAGGAAGGAAATCAGAACAACGAGAGGTCATGAGAAACACAGAAAGGATTCAATGGAAACTTTTGTCTTGACGATTGTCCTTTGTTCCACTTACTGCTAATTTGCCCTACTTTCTAGCATGCCTGTCTACTTCTAGCTAGCCCAGTAATATGAATCCCTGTAAGTGTAGACTCCAGATGAGAGGACAGAACTCAACAAGCTGTAACACAAAGGGCAGTTCAACCAAGTGAGAAAGTAAAACTAAATAAATAAGCAAAAAATAGGATAGTTTGGCAGTACCCAGTGCTGAAAGATGGAACAATCAAGTGGAAGATGTAAAAGCTGAACTTCTTTCCCGTCTCCTGTATAGCAGCATCAAAGTGCTTGCTCTTTTCTTCATCCTCCTTCAATCCCAGAAATTGGAAGCGAAGAAGCCACCAGGCTCTTGTGCGTGGCTTCAACTGCAAAATACGCATTCACCCTCATGTCACGACATGAAGGGAAACCAGTTTGTAGCTTGACAAATAAAGCTCATCGCCCACTCACTATTATAGCATCAGTGTGCCCATAACAGAATGAAAAATGTTGTGGGTATTGCACTTACAGGTTTTATGATCTTCCCAGGCTTTGCAATCATTTTGACTGCCTGCAAATGACGATGCTTGCCTGCAAGGACAAAGTTCCAAATAGTTGTCCTTCACTATTAGCCCACAGCATCTCCAGCATTACAATCAGACCTAGGGTAATGTACTGTACACAATGTTGACATGCATTCCCAACAAATGATTTTCACTTCATTCAAGCTTCTCTTACTACTATGCTCAGAACAAACAAGTACACAATTGCATTTGTCTGTAGGATCAAGAAACAGCAGGGTTCCAGGGCCTCACTGACAATAACAACAAGGCTGTGTGCAGACAAGCGAGAGAGCTCATTCAAGGTTGTGTTCAATTCGCGCACTTTCATCACATCCAATGTATCTGTCACCAAAACAAAGGAGAAGGAGCGGGATCTGTAAGGTAGAGGTCTATTGGCATCAGCTATTCGGATAAATCCCTTGTGCAGAAGATTGTGGCATGTTCTGTGAACAGGCTCTTTCATTTTGAATGGCTGGATGCCCCATGCTTCAGAACCCCCCTCCTTAAGCAACTTTGAGACAACACCACATGTTCCAGGTCCAATATGCAGCAGCCGATGCATAGTCTTGCCATACATATCCAATAAGATAGGTATAACGTCACACACTGGTGCTGAGCACTCTGGCCGTGAAGAAGCCCTCAACCCTGCAACCCAGGTACAGAAATTTGCACTTCATAGTCAGCACCACCATCGTATGACAAGCACAATCACATTAGACACACCTCATGACACTCTTATGAGACAGAAGTTGATCCTTCAATCAATCCACAGGGATTATGTGTACTGAAGGGTGGTACTAAAGACAGCCTTAGTGTGCAGATGTGTAGATAGATGCAGGATAATAGAGAAATCCATAACATGACCCTGCTTTTGGGTCCTCCTTTCAACCCTGACCCCCTATTTCAATCTCAAACCTTGCTATCTGCAAAGTGAAGGAATTTTATTGAATCAGGGGAGAAACTCAGTACCACAATATCTAAAGCACAAGATTTCAAGTAATTATCACAGCAACAAGCACAGCAGCAGTGAAGGCACTCAGGAAAAAAGAGAAAGATAGAATGAAACACAGATTACCACAAAATTCAGTGTAATCTGAGTTTCACCGTCTTCACTCCCTGTTAAATGCAATGTACATTTTTACTGTTTTTCTCTAATCTTACCCCCCTTAATGACCAAACTCAGGGTACTCATACTGTGGTTCCTTCACTTTACAGATTTCTCTAATGTCTGGATGGATCTTATCCATTTTGGAGACATTGTTGCAAACCCTTAAGGTCTTAAGGTCTGTATGAAGACATTACAAATTTTGAGATTTCTCATCAATTTCCAATCAACCTACATTTGCAATTTGTTGGTTCATGCCTGACTGCGCTTGGATGCATCCTTGTTCAACTGAACTCACGAGTCCAGAATATTCAGTAGAATAATTGCATTGCCCATAGAAAAATCTACCAGAAGCATCAGAGTTGTACCATCCCAAGTAGAGAGTATTGTGCCAGAATCAGCAATGTCATCCCCTGATCTGGCAGCTAGCAACCGTGCACTGTTGTGGCCAGCATTTATCCCTGTGCTCTCTGTGTGTTGAAACACTTCACACCCAAAGAACAAACCACACCTATTAGTACTCTTTCCAGAAACCCTAAAAGAGACATGACATCCAGTATCTCTATAACGTGTGCTATGCAAAGTTGGATTGCAACTTACATACCCAAATATCGCTTCACAAAACTGACTTCAATATGTTCATAAGTATTCCAAACTTCTCAATATTTTCATGATTTCTGAAGAGAATTAAGAAGAGACTCAAGAATATAGTTTGATAGATTTCAGATCGACAACCAAATCCATGAATAGAACCAAGAGGAGGTCCAACCCTAAAAAACACCAACAAGTTTGAATTCAAGCCCACTATTCTCAATTTCATACATGAGAAAGAAAGCTGAGCTGTTCCCAGATCTTGTAGTGTGACTTCTACATGGCAAAGGAGAAGGGTAGCTGGTAGGTGATCTCAGACACAAGCTAAAAGACAAGTCTGTTGTGTGTTCAAGTCAGGTGTGGAAAGTAAAGGGGCAATGCACCTGAATTTCCATATGAGTATCCAATCAATGCCAGAGCACCCTAAACCCCACCAACAGGAAAAAATTCGGGGATGATGTTGAGGGTTTCTTTATCAGCAAAACTGTTATTGCTAAAGCTGCAACCCACAGCACACAAGAGCTTCTTTCCACTCTACTTTCCACCACTTACTCTCTTCTTCTTCTTCTTCTTCTTCTTCCCCTTTCTCAGATACAATGTACCCTAAAATATGCATTTGCTCACATTCCCTCAGTTTATGTGATTAACTGCCGAAATGAAGCTGAAGTAAAGGAAGGCAAGATGGACCCACCATGAGAAGCAAGCAAAACGAGACCCAAGGAGAAGTTCTGGTCTTGGGCGTCACAGAAGTTGGGCTAAAAGGTGCTGTTTCTGATACACGCCTCAATGGCACCGATCCAGTTCGACGAGCCATTTGGGCTGCCCTCTCTGCTGCTGCTGCTTCTTCTTCTTGTTCTACTCCACTATTCCCTTCCCCCACCCCAACCACGCAAACATCCCACCCCCTTAGTCAAAGATGCTTGCATTGCTTCCACCCAAATTTTTAAAATCACAACCAGAGAAAAAAATACAAGAAAAAAATTTTGGAACAAGTTTCACCTTACTCTGAACTCAACAACACCGCGAAGAACACCAGCAATCCATACACATCAAACTCCGATCCCTGCACACATTTTCGGAAAAATCTTGACAATGGGAAAAATGGGAATCAAAACCCAGTGCTCAAAACTACACAAAACTCAACCACATTTGCTCTAAAGATCTCTAAAACACACACATGAAGCTGCTGCGACTTACCCAAATGCAAATGCTGCAGCTCCGCAGCGCAGCCTTGAAGAAGCCTCTGCAGAGAGCAAGCATGCAAAGCAAAGCTCATGATAGAAGAGTGATATCCAGAAGGAGCGTATGTACGTATGTACGTATGTATGTATCGTGGGTTTGTACACGTATGTATTTATGTATTAAAATACGCATACGTCTTGTTCTTCCCCCTCAGCTTCCCCACCTACCAGAATTTTATTTATTTTTATTTTTCAATTTTTTGATATCAAAAATTTGGCGAATTTTTCCAAAAAAAATTAGCAAAATTAGTCCAATTTACACTAGAAAAAATAAAAATGGGCCCTTCTTTTTTTTCAATTTTTTGATATAAAAAATTTGGAGAATTTTTCCAAAAAAAAAAAAAAAAAAAAAAATTAACCAAATTTGCAAAAAAAAAAAAAAAAAAAAAGAATTTGGGGGTAGGGGGGATAAAAAAAAAAATAAATGGACAAAAAAATCGCTGGATTTTGTAG
>Ga0116227_10007595_pt1 | contig 21033 bp, 20 predicted proteins | sample S1TSphgellanicum_FD_89693 | JGI IMG/M metagenome (GOLD analysis project Ga0116227, IMG submission 89693) | Host-associated microbial communities from peat moss isolated from Minnesota, USA - S1T2_Fb - Sphagnum magellanicum MG | ecosystem: Host-associated > Plants > Peat moss > Unclassified...
ACCTTCAATTCCATTTAACTATGGTTTGAGTATATATGGGAGTCTTAAGACCATCCAAGTGAAGAAAAAAAAAAAGCCAGGCACGGGCGGATTGTGTCCGACCGTCATGGGTACCCACTAGTTAATATGAATCACATTATACAAAAGGAGATTAAACTAAAGAAGTGAGTTGAACAAGTTTTGAGGTTGGTTTGGAAACCAACCTACCCAAACAATACTTGGTCCTTGATTTCACCCCTACACCATTTACAACCAATGTAATGCAAAGGGCAAGGTTCCATATCAAGGGGTCCTTACACTTTTGCATCCATTATAAGGACTTTTTAGGAAGGTCTTTACATTTAGGAAGGACCCCATATTGAAGCCTAGATTGCAAAGTTGGGTTGAAGGTGTCAAAGTGGAAGGTGTAGGGTAAGGACCAAGAAGGGAGCCATTATGAGAATGAGGGCCCGATACAAGGCAAGAACCAATTAGCACAAGACGGTCCTTACCCAGTGTAAGGAACCCATAGTAGTTTGCTTATAAAATGGAGGGCCTTGGGAAGAGGACCCTTATTTTGGGAATGCCCTGTTCCTAGGGCATTACCCTACTCTTTATGTAATGTAAACCCTGCCCATAAGGCAAATTTTATGTCCTACCCAGTGATTTCTCCTACACTTTACGTACTACGAACCCTGCCCAGTGGGCAAATTATATGTCCTGCGCAGTGATTTCTCCTGCACTTACGTACTGCAAACCCTGTCCAGTGGGCACATTATATGTCCTGCTCCGGTGATTTCCCCAGCACTTCACGTCCTGCAAAACCCTGCCCATTGGGAAAATTATATGTTCTACCTGGTGACTTCTCCTACACTTCACATACTAGAAAGCCTGCCCATTTGGAAAATTCTATGTCCGGTCAGTGATTTATCCTACGCTTTAAATACCGGAAAACCTGCCCAGTGGGCAAATTCTATGTCCTACCCAGTGATGTATCCTACACTTTACGTACCAGAAACGCTGCCCGTTGGGCAGATTCCACCTCGTAGTGAGTCATCAGGGCAAGGCCCGTGGAATACGTTCCCTAAGTGCGCTGAGTTCCCTGTCCTCGTTCTCCACAGTTGGGCCCCTCCCCTCCCCTCCCCTCCGCCTGGTGTCCCCGAGCAGGCGGAGCGAGCGAGGGAGCGAGGTTAGCAGACGGAGAAGGAGCGAGAGGAGAAGAGCTTGGACCGTCAATTTGCTGCATGCAACGCTACTGTTGACGAGCCACGACGACGCACGGTAATGAGGATGCCGTGATTCTGTTTTCTTGCGAAAAAATCCTTCGCTTGTATGTGCTGCATTGTGGAGCTTTTCGTGTTTAGGTCTAGAGAGAGAGAGAGAGAGAGAGAGAGAGAGGCCAGTGGCGCGGGGGAAGGGCGAGGGGAAAACGAGGTTTCTTTCGTGTCTTCTTGTCTTGTGTTTGCCGTAGGGACTCTGTCAAAAAAGCAAAGCATTTGTCTGTTGTTTTCTAGGCTTGATGCTAAGCTTCCGGGAGAACCCGATTAGGTTCAGTCTGGCGTGTATCGTCATGCATATTGATTGTTCCCGAGAGTAACAGGATCAATCGACGGAAACTTTTCAGGTGTTCTGTTGTGTTTTGGAATCGTTTTCCTTCAGTCCGTCGTTGTGTAGAACGTCACATTGTAGGGTTTGATGCCTCTGATGAACCGTATCTATAGCTGGTGGAAATCTGGTCTGGTCAGTCTTGGCGGATTTTGTAGATTTGAGTGAGATTTACTGGCAGCAAGTGCTGCTGTAGGGGTGAAGACTCTTGCATGTTTAGACGAGGAAATGCAGTAAAGAACAGAGATGACGTACTGATAGCCCTGGATTGTAGCTATGGAATCGACTGGATTAGTTTGTTGGACCGGGTCAAGTGGTGGATGCCGTGGGGAATGTGAGATTTGCTAATTGCTTGTCCAGCATCATTTTGAGAGGAATCTGACCGATTTCTCATAGTGAGAGTTTCGCTTCTCTTCTTTGTTGTTTTTGCTGTGAAGGAAATCGAGCAGGGTGTGGTGAGTTCTAGCAGAATGTTGAAGATACTATAGTGGCTGAAATGTGGTTGATTTGACAGATAGAATACACTTCCAGATTTGCAGGACAATGAGGGCTAGGGGGAAAGTTATGTATACTTCAGGGGGGATGTGTGTGCTGCTGTAGATTGTTTCCATCTGATTTGCAGAAACTACTTTGGTTTTGATTGCTGGCTTCCAGACTTCCTCTCTATCTTCTAATTGCTTTGAACTAAAAGGAGGATGTCTTTAGACTGAAACTTTGCAGGAGAGTGCACAGACACAAATTTGGGTGTTTCAATGTTACAAAATATACTTCATGGGTTCAGCCAGAATTTCTGTGTTTGACACAGGAGGGGAATTTCACCATTGAATGGGGAGTACTCATGCATTCATTCAATCAGAAAAGCTAATTGGTTGAGAGCTCCAGCTTTTGTGAAGGTAGATTTGTAGAGGTCTAGTGGGGGATGACTACGCATAAATGTACAATGATTGTTCTCCTTGGATGGTGCTATCTGTTGTCTATACAACAATCATTGTACATTTATGCATAGTCATCCCCCACTAGACCTCTACAAATCTACCTTCACAAAAGCTGGAGCTCATTCCCTAACAAACCTTATTGTTCTCCTTGGATGGTGCTATCTGTTGTCTTCTTGCAAGCTATTCTGTTCTCTTTGTATTGCTCTCCTGCTTGCTGGATGCCTTCAACAAATTCTTTTTCCTTGTGGGATAATTTTTGTTACATTATTGAGTCTCCCAGCTGTGATAAGAATCGCCATATTGACACTTAACAATTTTTTCTCTCGGAGGTTACTTTTGTCTCTCTCTGTGTGGTCACCTTTGTTGGGTTGCATTGTGTTGATTGTCAAATGCCTATTTTCTTCATGTTCATTAATTTTGTGGTATGTTTGTTTGTACAGTTACTTGCTTGGACGTTTGAGTTGTCTGCTGTAAGGAAGCAATCATGGCATTGGCAGCAACAGTGTCACCTCTGTGCACATGGTTGATTGCTGCTTATGTAGCTACAACTGTTGCTGGTCGTTCTGTTGAGGATGTTCCTGTAAGCTCTGGACCACTTGGAAGGAGATTCAGGAGAAGAATTGCACGTTCAAAGAAGTTGGCTGCAGAGAGCTGGTTTCCTAATGTTGGAATACCAACAAGAGCTCTGTCAGGGCAAAATTTAGTTGCTTTCTGTGAATCTGGCCTTTCAGAGCTAGGATCATTCTGTTCGCTTGAAGGATGTCCAGAGTACAACAACTCCAAGCATTCACCCCTGTTCGGAGATGGTTTCCTTTTTGGAGAGGGCTTTGGGGGTCTAGGATCCAAACCTGTGAGAGCTGCTCGGAGGAAGCACAACAGAGCTGGAGCAGGTATTGAAACCAGGTTTTGTTTTTAGCTTACATTTATTCAAATGGAGAAAGTGTTCATGGGGCATGGTGATATTGCATTTGCAAAGAATTTGCTAAATATTTGATGTGGAGGCAGGATCATCATGCAGCATTGTATGTGCTTCTAAAATCTTTGCAGAAGTTGATGACTTCCATACTGCCATTTGCTTTCATAACCTCCCACCATACAGCATTGAGAGATTTTATATCACCTCAACTAGTTCTTGTTAGTTCCTGATCACAAGGTAGTCTGTTAATGACTGGTTCTTTTCAATCTCCACTTCTCATGTCAATCCTTTTATCTTGGTCTGACTTATACAAGGAGGTAGGAAAGAGGATGCCAAGATGCCAGTAATGATTGAAATTGAAGGTGCATGTTAAGAAGCTCCTTATATAGCAGGATAGTGCACTTATCTTGAATTAACTTGTTGAATGTCACTTTTGGAGGTTTGTTGTAACAGAAAGGTTGCAACAGGTGGAAGTGTCTGTAACAAGGATATCTTCTTTGATCAGCCATTCATACTTGCAGAGGCTGTTTTACAATCTATTCTGGCATGCCTTAAGCCTCTAAATCATGCTCTTGGTCCCACACAACTCACTCACACAGAGACCAGATAAGCAAGATGTGTCTTGTATCTTGACACTTGTTTCTGACTGTATGTACACTGACATCCATCACTATCATCCTCTTTGGAACGGTCTGCTGATCCTAACTTCCTATCCTTTCATATGTCACCTGCAGGAAAGGCCACAGCAATTGCAGTGCAACCTGTGAAAGAAACACCCGAGAAGAAGAAAACTGCTACCAAGCAAAGACGGGTGGTTGTTACTGGCATGGGGCTTGTTTCTTGTCTTGGTCATGATCCACAGACTTTCTATGATAACCTTCTGGAGGGAAAGAGTGGCATCACAGAGATTGAGGGATTTGACTGCAAGGACTTTCCAACTGTAAGTCCTCAGTTGCTGGAATGCTGGAAGGTTTTGGTTGGTGGTTTGCTTATTTTACATGTCCACTTAGCTCCTTGTTGTTCACCAAAAGGCTGACACATGGCATTGGCTTGATTGATGTCATTGTGAAGAGCAAACTATGGAAATCATTTTATTTGCTTTCATGATTGTAGAAATCTAAATACTTCAACAAACAATGTGTAGAAGCCTAGAGTCTCTAATTCCTGTAGGCTTGTGTAATACTAGAATGTCAAGCTTTGAAGTGCATCAAGTTCCTTAAAGATTATGCTGGTTGTTTCTTCCAGAGAATTGCAGGTGAAATAAAGTCATTTTCAACTGATGGCTGGGTGGCAGCAAAGTTTGCAAGGCGCATGGACAAGTTCATGTTGTACATGCTTACTGCAGGAAAGAAGGCTCTTGCAGATGGCAGACTCACTGAAGAAGCCATGAAGGAGTTGGATAAAACCAAGAGTGGTGTGCTCATTGGGTCTGCAATGGGAGGAATGCAGGTATATGTTTTGACTTGCTTGGTGTTGACCCTTTGACTCTCTGAGTTGAGCCACAACAGGACATTGAATCAGCTGACAGTTGGGCAAGAACAGTCATACTTGAATTGTTTTCAGAAGTATGGTGTGAGGTTTATCTGAAACATGATAGGATCAAGATATTGATCTTTCAAGTTTCTGTCTACATGATTGTCAAGCTGCAGTATCCTTATTCACTTGCCAATAAGGCTGCCAAAAAGACACTTTAGAGTGTGTGAATTGATTGTGGACAGAGATAAGGAACTTCTGAATGTGTGAGCAGGTCTTCAATGATGCTGTTGAGGCACTAAGGGTCTCATATCGGAAAATGAATCCATTCTGTGTACCATTTGCTACAACAAATATGGGCTCAGCCATGTTGGCAATGGATTTGGTGAGTCCTATCAATCTCTGTTTGCTGTAGCTCATTTTTGTTCAAAGAGTGATGTTTGACTGTTTTGCTGATGTCTGTTTTTTGCTGCTATACAGTTAGTTGTTAAGTAGTGAATCATTGGTCCTTGCAGGGTTGGATGGGACCAAACTATTCTATTTCCACAGCTTGTGCTACAAGCAACTTCTGTATCCTGAGTGCTGCGAACCACATCATTAGGGGTGAAGCGGTAAGCTGCATGTGCGTTGTAATCCTCAACGATTCTCTTTTGACATTGTACCACCAAAGAATATGATTGGAGCTTGTAGGCGAAGAATTATGCAATGGTTGTGGCATGTATTGTCAGAACAACCTCAATTGCATTCAGGTGGACTTGAATTGTAAGGAGAAATCCATATATTGACAAAATGATGATGATTGGTGTGGTTTCTTTCTCTCGTGCATTCAGGATGTGATGCTGTCTGGTGGTTCTGATGCAGCAATTATTCCAATTGGTGAGCCTTTCTTGCATCCATGTGTGGGGTCAGGATCAATTTCAGGTGTTATGTAGAAAGCTCAATTGACTCAGGCCAGGTCATCTGAAGAAGTTGATGGTGACTTTGTCTACCTAGAATCATAAGCTGAAAATTTGAGTAATCCATACTCAATCCTGCACAGATTTTTTGGTCTGTCAAGCTTATGTTCAAGTTTTGGTTGTAGGCTAAGCTCACTGTGTTGTGTTTGGTAATATAGTGCAGCTTAGCTACACTGAGTGAGCATGATCATTCTGCTTTGATGTGTACAGGGTTAGGAGGATTTGTGGCGTGCAATGCACTATCACAGCGTAATGAGGATCCTATAAAGGCATCACGTCCTTGGGATATGGTATGCTTACATCTCAGTCTAAACTTATCTCTTCACTTTCTCCAAACTGTTGTACCTCCAATCACGCATGCACTGTACTTTTGAATAAAAGCATTGCAGCCAGCTCTGCTGATGCTCCATTACCTTGGTGGTAATAGTTCTGCATTTTTCTTCATAGTTCTGCATTTTTCTTAATGTTCGTGTGTTGTACTGGTTGGTACTGGTTTGAACTAACTTCACAATGTCCAGGTGTTGGAGTTCAGGAACAGATGACATTCACTGTTCAATGTTCCAGAACTGTACAGCTCCTTAATTGCTTGTACATTCTTCATTGTAATGTTTGTTTTGAAGGAACGGGATGGGTTTGTCTTGGGAGAGGGAGCTGGTGTTCTCCTGTTGGAGGAACTTGAGCATGCAAAGGTGTGTACTTATCCCATGAAGTGGCCTGTTGTCATATTAGCTGTTCCAGCTGCATTTTTGTGTACCTGACCCCCTGATCTCCTTCCCTGTTATGCAGGTATGTGTGTCTCAATCAATTTGCTCCTTTGTCTCAGGGAACCTTGTTCTCTGCCTCTTCCATGCAAGAACTTTCTGAACCTGTGGGACCACACTTGAATGAACAGAAGTCAGTGCCTTTTTTTGCAGAGCAGAGGAGCAGAGATTTATGCAGAGTTTCTTGGAGGAAGCTTCACATGTGATGCTTATCACATGACAGAGCCACATCCAGATGGTATATGAGGTTTTCCATGTTCTTATTCAACATGAATAGCTACAAATAGTAATGGCAGCTAGTTACTGTCATTCACGATGAGGTTATGGTCTGAGAATTTGTGAGTGACACTCTCAAGGTTTGACTGCACTCATTCTTGTTGACTTTGTTTTGGTTTTGGCAGACCTGATAAAATGGCTAGCTTCAGAGTGTTTTTGTGCTGGTTTCTCTGCAATCTCATAAATATATGTTCTTAATCAATGTAACAGCTCTTGATTGTATTCTTCTGCTTGTGGTAGTAGGAATTGTGAGGGCTGTTCTGAAACCACTTAATGAAACCAGGATTGACCATTCCTAGCTAGTTGGGGTCATATTTTGCAGCATGTTAAGACTGCAATGCTCTCAGTTGCTGAGCATTCATTCTGCCTTTGACCAATCAGAATACGCCATTGGTCACTGGCTTGTTGTACTGATGATTATGGCAACTGCACACTTGTCTTTTTTAATCATTTCAAGTCTTCTATGCTAACATAATCAGATGTGTTGTGTTTGTTATGTTTTGGCAGGGGCTGGTGTGGTACTCTGTATAGAGAAGGCCTTAGCGCAGGCAGGAGTAAGTAGGCAAGATGTTAATTATGTGAATGCCCATGCAACTTCAACACAAGCGGGTGATTTGCAGGAGTACAAGGCTCTCATCCGTTCCTTTGGAAAGAATGCTGAGGTGGGAATCATCTCAATCATGAAAATTTGAGTTGCAAGAACATTCTGCAGGATACTTTCTGTGGTTTTGAATGTATCCACGCTCTGGGGTGGCACTTTGGCATGGACCTTGTCGATTTGCACATGGGGTTGCTGCTGAGTCAAATTGTTGTGGTGTGTTGGTGTTCAAACGAGCACTGAGATCCACTCATGTGTAAGAGATTAAGATTTGCTCATACTTTTGTGCAGCTAAAAGTTAACTCCACAAAGTCCATGATTGGTCACTTGCTGGGAGCCTCTGGTGGTGTGGAAGCTATTGCAACTGTTCAGGTATGCAAACTAAGGGCAATTTGTGGATGGGATATGAAAGTGCAGGTGTACATGCTAGAACTCAGTTCGCTAAAAGCTGTTGTACCATTCTGTTGTGTTAGGTGATTTTCTGTTAAACTTCTTGATAGGTGTAACATGGACCTAGTGATTGGTTTCCATAATTGTACTTTATGTTTGATTCTTATTCTTGACTACAGCAAATGTTCAAATCAAATGTCCTCCTTCCATGTTTTTGCATACTTCAAACTGAACTCAAAAGATATGTGTATGCAGGCCATCAGAACTGGTTGGGTTCACCCAAATATCAACATAGAAAGTCCAGAAAGTGAACTGGTAAGACTGGGTGGTTGTTGATTCCAGGCAATATTCAATTCTAGAAGCATTTGAAAAGCCAAAAACCTTTTCTTTGAGACATGTAGTGTTTACTGCTCTCTGAATCTGTTTTGATGGTTAATAATCTATATATATATACATTTGGAGCTGCTTTGCTGTCAGGATGCTTTCAGTGACAGCCCCATTTGTTAACCATGCCAAAATTGTGGGATTTGTGGCAGGACATGAATGTAATTGTGGGACGTGACAAGCAGAGATTGGACATCAAGGTGGCATTATCAAACTCATTTGGCTTTGGGGGTCACAACTCTTCAGTGCTGTTTGCACCCTATGAAGAGTCAAATGACGTCTGAAACCTGCTTAGTGTCACTTTGTCTTCATGGAGATCCTTAAGCCTCTCTTCCTCACCTCAACAAATCTGTGTAAGGAGAGGATACCGCCCGTCCTTGCCCAGCCCCCTTGTCTAATATGAGTGTTGGCTTTGGCAGGGATGTGGTAAGTTCACATTGCAGGGATGTGGTAAACTGTATTGTGTTGGTGAAAGAATGTACGGTGATTGTGATGAAGTCTTTTCCTGTTTGCTGCTCATTCTTTGTAGCTTGCGTACTAGTCTTGTAAGTCTGGCAAGTTTGCTTTCTAGTTCTACATGGATCCACGGTCACAGTTCTACTCAAAGTTGCCCATCCAAACTTAAGGGGGGAGAACTTGCATCATGTTCACTTTCAATTGGGATGAGACATTGGTGTGGGTCATAATCATGTCCAGGAGATCACGAGGTTTTTCTTCCCAGATGCTGGTCTCTTGGTCACCAAATTTTGTGTCAAGGACCTTCGTATGTGGTGATGGACCTCTTGGGGACCTGGATCATGTTGTTGGACAGGGGTTCAGTACCTATCTACGTTACTGGACAGTGGTCCAATAGACACTACCCTGGCCCTGGCTGCTTCTGACTCTAACATGAGTGTCTGTCCATCCTACTTCATGCCCACCAAAGCTTACTTTTCCTGGACTTGAACAGATGACAACAGTAGGTGACAAACTCCACTAGTGGATTCCCAGTCGTTTTGCAGTATTTCCGCATCCTCAAGAAGATTCAACCAGTGCCTTGCATCATACTGTAACTGATGCATTGGTGCAAAATAGTTCTCAAGTGCGTAGGGAAAAACAAGAATTCTAACTTCACCTATTTTCTGAGAATGGAACCAGGGTTTTCTGTGCAGTGTAAAGCCTGAGAGGGAGGGTTCAGCTTTATGAGGATTAAGGGCCCTGTGAGGTGGAGGCAAGTGTGGGTCTGATTCCCATGTGAGGCTTGAGTCTGGTATGATATTATTTGTTGTTTAGGATGTGTGCATGACTTATGTGTTCACAAAATCCCATAAAGTTATGTAATTGTTATAGGCATTATGTATACAAATGTGAGGTGATATACTTATAAGGCCACTGTGGTTAGAAAGCCAATAAAAATATATACACATGTAGCCTACAAAGAGAGCTACACCTCAAGATTTATTGGAAAAAGAATAAACATTAATTTTACCATTTTAAACTTCATTTTATTTTATCTTGATGGTATTATTTTGTGTCCTTTGTTATGAATTTTTTTTATAAAAGTTATTTTTAATTCAATAATTCTAAAACCATATTTCAATACGTGAAAACCATTCAATGGCTTCTTTATTCAAATATTCATTTTTATATAGGTATATATCTCTCTGTTTTTTGTGATTTTGATCACATTCTAAATTCCTATTTACATATTTGTAGGTTTGTACATATCAAGAGTTATAAAAGAAGGTACATTATATTATTTTTAATTTGTGAAATTTTCATGGTTGCTTCAAATTAGGTGTTTATCAATGAACTTGAAAATGCAGATTAACTATTGAAAGAGGGTAAAGGAGGAAAAAGAATGGTGCATCTACCTATATGGGCATCCTTATGTAAAGGGGAAAAAAAATCTATTTTCTTATTTGGTGGCCTTTTTGCAAGGGGCCTTCTAAAAAGGGTTGAAGTAGTTTTTTAAAAATAAAAAATATTGCAAAATTTGAACAAACATGATTATTTCCAATAGCTTATTGTGACACAATAAAACCTTGACAATTAAGATTTCAAAACATAATAACATTTATGATGCAAGGAATAATTGAGTGTGCTTAAATATATCATCATGTTTGTTGAGTTTTGATTTTGTTACATTTGCTTAAGCTGGGTATTGTCAATATGTGAATTACATAGGTGCGTCAAGTGAAACTGGAAGAACATTGAGACTACCCTCATTAGGACATTTTGACAAAACAAAAGGAAAAATCAAATTAGCAAACTTGACACATAAATTTTATTTTATACCATATGTTCAAAGCAAAATATTAAGGCATACACATAGATAGTTAGCTTGTGAATAGGCCAAGTTACACACAATGTGTGAACACAAGATTTGAGTCATTATGTGGCATTCTATACAAAATAGTTTAAAATTTTGCATTCACACAAAGATCTAACCCTTTAAGAGATGTCAAATTCATGATGGTGGGAGTTAAATAAATGACTTCATTTTAAGGGGAAATTCAAAGATCTTGTCATATGAATACATAGTTTTAGATGTTAAGGAGATTAACCTACAACTATTTCATATTTCATTTTTGAGGTTTCATATTATATGTAGATCTAAATGAAGAAAAATAATTTTTTTTGTTCCATGTCCATATTTTAGTCAAAGAGTGAATGAAAGCCTATAAAACAAATATGAACAATACAATGCATTGTTACATTTTGAATGATTTTACTTTCTTTATTCTTCCTTACTATGTGATATGAAACCATTAGCTTACATCTTTAATGATCTCATTTGAAAATAGTTCATAGAATACAATAATAAAATTAAAAATATGTACAAGGTCTTTGCAAGCTTCTTGCTGATCTCTTGTTTTTGTTCAATACACATTCACCCACTTTGTTTGTTTTAAACAAAGGTGCACATAACATTGTTCCATTTCATACTTTGTTAGGGAAAGGGGCTTTTTGTCTCCTCTATAAGTTGAAATTCAAAATAATGATTTTTTTTCAATTGATAATTGTCATGTTTGTCTAAACATAACAAAGGACAAAACATTTTTCAAATACATGGACAAGAGGCTACCATGTTTCTAGATCTATGGTTATTGTAAGGTAACTATTAATGTACCAAAAATACCAATACTTTATTCACATGTTATGTGAACAATACATTCTATGTATCATCACTTTCCCATGCATGACAAATAGATGGCTATGTATTAAAAATTGGCACCTAGTTTACATTTCTTGCCATTTTTTTATTGTGGCCAATTCTCATTTGCCATGTTTTTTTCATACATTAATTTTTTTTCTAATACATTAAAAAATCCAATTGAAAGTTAATATGCACCCTATCAACATGTTAACTTTGTCATTGTATTACAATGTCATTACAACAACATATGAATGATTGATCAACATTTCACTAACATTTAACCCTGAACACATTGTTAAAATGTTGTAAAAACATAGATACATGGAGGGGGCAAGTTTGTGATGTGGCATGTGTCCAAATATAGCAAGGTAGGAAAACTTTCAAAATACACAGACAAAAAGCTATCACATTTCCAAGAGTACTACTAATGTAAAATAGTTACTAATTTAGCCAAAAAAAATGTTATTGGCACATGGTGTGTTTGCATTTGATAAATAGTGGTTACATATGAAAAAGTAACACCTAGTGTACATTTCCCACCATTTTTTTATTGTAGCCAATTAATACTTGCCATTTGCATTTTTTCATCTACTATGAGTATTTTGTTCAACTTTCAATAAGGATTATGTTGCAAATTAAGGTGTGTGGTCACATTTTTCAAATCGAATTCAAATCAAGATATATCCCCCCATATTGTTCTTGCATTATTACATGCATGTTTTGGAACAAACTTGTAACCTTTTTACAAATTTTTCACATGTTTTTACAATAAAGTTTTGTGTAAGTGAAAATTATATTCACTTTTTAGCTTGTAGGTGCAAATTTTATGTTAATTATTACATTGAATGTACTAATGTATGAGGATGGAAAAGTCCATTATTTTCTTTTGTGTCATGCCCGTATGCATGGCCTCATACATGATGGTTGGTTATGGGCATGCCAATCATGCCTTTTAGGTTTAATGTACGTTCTTAGGTTACTATATGCTATTAGGTGTTTTAGGGTTATGGCTTGTTTAGGGTTTCAACTTGTTGATGGCTATATAAAAGGCCAAGCTCTTCCCTTTTCTTGTTAGTTTTTTTAGAATTTTTTTGTCAGGGAGAATTTCTTCCATAGTCAAACTAGATTTCTAGATGCTCACGGTGGCTATTGCACAGCCACCGTTTACATACACTACGTTTTCTTTCCTTCTTTTCAATTTAATTCTAAAAAAACTGCTCTTTGTTACTTAATGTTGAAAGCAACAAATTTTTCTTGGCTTTGAATTTCTTGGGTTTCTTTTGCTTGCTAGTTTTTTGTGTTCTTGAGTTGTTGCTACTTTTTTTTTCTATTCTTGTACTGTAGCTACAATAGGAACAATGACAACCATAACTAGCAACGCAAGCGAAGGAGAAGGGACATCGAAAACAAGCTACAAGCTATGAAGTTCTGAGTTCTAGAGCTTCAAAAGGAGGAAGGAACGAACATCTCCAAAGCTTGTTTTACTGCTAGCTTTAGGTCTTGGGAGCACGCACACGCACACACAAGGTTTGATTGCAGTACAAGATTTACACTAGGTGATGTAACCCCACATACATTTATTTTCCTTGTACATGGGTTTTAAGGTTAGCATATAGGTTGTGCATTCCTATGTGTTTTTGAGCTTGCAATTATGTAGTGAGTAGCCCGTGTAGCAGCTTTGGAAGAAGAAGAAGAAGAAGAGAATACTAATAATAAAAAACACGAAGTAGAAAAAAAAATTCTTTTTTCTCTTCTGCACGCCATTGCTGTAAAGCTCGTGGATGCGGTCACCGTTCATCCCTGTCGACGCATCGTATTTTCCAAACCGTATGTTGTGTTAGAACTTTGTAGCTAGTGTTTTGTATTGATATAAAATTTTGGGACAGGGGACAACACCATGTCCTTGGATGATGAAAGCATTATCGCTCAGCCAAAGCCAAGGTATCAACTATGAAGTAACACATAATCATTTGAGCCGATTTCTTTAAGTTCACGATCTTCACGACGATACCATTAAGCGTTTACAATGCCATTGTCATCCAGTATAGTTCCTATTATGAATTCAGGTTTAGGTTACATTACATCAACGGTACATCAGAGTGCATTTGGAGGGGTTAATTAGTGGGGTATGCTTGTCACCGCACCAGTTTTCACACCATCACCATATATTTCATTGCAAACTGTTACTTCTACACCCATATACACCATGGAGGTCAACAATTCCTCTGGGAGAATTGAGAAGTTCAGTGGAAGGCTAGGTACCATTTCTTTGAGGGAATTTAAAGCAACTTTCTCAACTATGGTTTGTGAATTGGAGCTTAAGTATGGTTCTAATTACACTGAGGTGTTCGCATTCAAACAACTGGTCCGTTATGTGCATTATGAGGCATTGGATATCTACCAGTAACATTTTTCGAAGATTTTAGGCATCACCTAGATCCCTAATCCAGCTTACGCCACAACCATTACCACCGCCTCTCAAGCTACACTACAAGTTGTCATTGCACATCATGGGATTATGCCCAATAACCTAGATCCGGTACTTACTTCAATAAACCTTTTTTCCTCAACAATTCATTGTTGCTACCGCAAACATTCCTCCCATCATTGATGCACCAGCATTTGCTAATTTAGTGGGGGAATTTTTTCAAGTTCTTGAGCTGGAATTTCCGGTTAAGAATTCTAAATTTTTTTTGTAGCTCGCCACCTTTTTTTGACAAAAGGATGAAACTTTCAAGATGTTCTACAAGAGGCTTCTCAAGCTTAAAAATGATACATCACAGACCTGGAAGTTGCCCATCGGTATGTTCATTCGTTGGAATGTATTCTAACACTTCATGCGTAGGTTTTGCAACGAATTTTTGCAAAATTTGGAGACTCGTACACTTTGCTAGATGTGTACAACACTTTTGAAAAGTTGGACTTGGCTCATGCACACTATGAGGCCAATACTATGAGGCCTCCATCACTTTGAAGGCCTTATCCTCCATTAGTTGCGTTAACCAGATCATCACAATCTTCTTCGAGGGTTAAAACAATGCACTGAGCTGCACCCATCCTACCTTCTTGTAACTATTGTGGTAATTATGCCCACAAAGTTAGTGAGTGCAACATTCCTTTTGAGGATTTTTTTTGTGATTATTGTGGGAAAAAGGGACATCAAGAAGCTGTTTATTTTGCCAAGTTCCTGGAATGGAAGCAACTCCGATTACCATGGTAAAATCTTCCAGCATCTTCCACCGCCCCTCAACTAAATGCCAAGGCACCTCAACCTTCCATTCAGGCTTTCCCCACCAAAAATAATTCCAATAAGAATGCTAAAAAGAAGGAGCACAATGCTGACAAGAGGGAGGTGATTCAAGCCCATGCTGTTCAAGTTCAAACTCTGCAAAATGAATTCGAATCATTGAAGGCCCAACTTGTTAATTTAAAAGGCAAATTTTCCCAACTAACTAGTCATGCTTAACTTGTACAGGGTTCAAGACCACATGAAGCACCTTTTAAATTGTTCTATGGGCTTTCACACGATGCCATGGTCGGGGAGTACGTTTTTTCTTGTGCACACAATTCTAATCTCACACCAGAATTTGCCATTTCTTTTTGCCCTTCCTACTTCGCGACATAAGAGGCTAGTGTGGCACCCATAATTTTTGCCATTAGGGAGGTAATTCAGACTAATGGACTTGCATCTAGTTCAATTCCTATTACCAGGGCTAGAAGAACTTGAATAGTCGTGCCATAATCTTTTCGTCTTCTCAACATGGAAGAAAAGCGCATTTTGTTAGTGAGGGGGGAGGAAACTACTACACCACAAGCTATTAAGGCATCAAATTTTTGTGTCCCAGGAGTACATGTACATCAAGAAAACACACAATTTTTCATTGATCAGCTTATGGAATGCCAACTTCAAATGCGTGAAGTGGCACAAAAGCTTATGAATACACCGTTGTTTAGTTTTCAAGATTTGAAGCTAAACACTAAGGACAAAATTACAATAATAAAGGATACCCTGAACACTACATCAAGTCTTTTACCAATCCCTAATCCACATGCTATAGGGGTCCCATCCAACACCTTGGAGAAACATTTGATTGGTTCACATGTTGTAGATGGCGTTCGTAATGTGGTCACTAGTTTTAGCATGGCTAAACTAGTGGGCTCTCCTACTTCTAATTCTGCATTCACATATCAGAAAGGAGTTAAGAACACCTCACTTGTGAATTTGTTACTCAACAAAGGCGTTGTGGATAACCATTCTCTTCACAAAGTCTATCACTCATTTTCGAAGGTGGTGCCTAGTGAGAGAACTTCCATCGCCACTAAAGTTGCCATTATTGACAATCTTGAATCAACAATCTAGGTGGGAGGACATACACCCAAAGTGGTACTTCTTGATACATGTGCCCAACTAGTGATTTTTGGAGTTCCATTCACCAAAAAGATGGGCATGTTCGACTCCAAACTATGGAAACCTATGTGGCAAATTTGCACCGCTAGTGGGAACGTAGAAGGGGTATTTGGGGAAAACTTGGATTTGATTGCATTTAATTTCAATGAAGGTACAAATCAAGAGCTTTGCCTACAAGTCAGATGTTTAGTCACCAATGCCACCAGTTACAATGTGTTCATTGTGCAAGAAGCCATGTTTCCACCAAGTTTCACAATTGACAACTAGTTCGAGCATGCGTACTACCGAGTGTATTGTGAAATTGATGGCCACCACTTGGGATACATACCCCTTGATTTACATGGGAACCATAGTCCTGTGACTTACCATTGTATGCTCAAGGAAACACACATAATTTTCCTACATCCAACGAGAGCCACAAGTGGATAAAGGGAGATGAAGAGGAGACAGTTTACGCCCAAGCTATTGAAAGCTTGAGGGTGGTTCTTATAGACAATCAACATGGGCCAGAGGTTTTATAGAGGTTCAAAGTAGCCCACGAGCCCTTGGTCAAAGCTTTGTTTAGTTTGAGAACATGGAGAGCCATGGCGAACTGATTAAGTTAGTACTTCGTCAATTATCACTTGGACACCGCCTAAGGAGGGGATTACATTACTAAATCTTTTTGGTGGTATTGGTACAGGTTTTGAAGCCCTACTATAGTTAAGGATGGTGGTTTGGAGGTATTTTTACATAGACATTGATCGTATTGCAAGGTAAGTGGCGACATTAAGAATGATGGAGCTCACAGCCAGATTTCCACAATAGTTTACAACCACCGCATGGAAGGCTTGTTTCACTTTCTTGCCCTTTGACATACAATTAATTCAGAATAAACATATGGAATTACTTGGCCTTGTGGACCTCATCATTTCAAGTTGGGAGTGTCAAGGATTTTTTACGGCTGGATTTGGAAAAAGCTTGAATGACACAAGATCTGGTCTTTTCACGGACATGGTACGATTGATCACTTAGGTTCAATCCATTTCTCCTACACTTGGTTATGTAATTGAGAACACCCCTTCTCAGCTTGACCAGAGGGAGAAAGTCCAAGAGCATTACACACTGGTCAAGCATTACCTTGGAGAGCCGCTCGTACTTAATGCGATATAATGTGGTTCTTATGCGCATTAGTTGCGCAATTAGTGGACCAACCTTGCACCACTTTCAACACCATCATAGACCCCGACCTATAGGTTTTTCACATATTGGATGATCAGAGCTCCTACCAACCAATTATAAGGCAAGAAAAACCTCCTTGGTTTCCTACGAACATAATTAGAAAACCAAGAGGTGCTTGGCCCACCTTTGTCTCCTTCCTAAGAGCACGCGCTTTTTAAGGAGATGGACTAGGCTTGGTGTATTGTCATGCTTCAGCCACTTGGGATGAACCAAGCCCAAAAGAAAAAGAAAGGGTTATGAGGTTCCAAACTAGCACTACTAGTCACACCAAAGTGATTAGATTGGAGCGTAATGTTTTATTAGGGAGAGGCATGGACTTGAACTCCCTTACATGGTTGTTGGTAACCTGTGTACTCTTTTAAATGTACACAAATTGACACTAATTCAATTAGCTTGCAGTTCTGGTGATGCGACTACATGACACACTGACCAAGTACACTTGCTTATCTTCAGCACTCTACACTTCACTCTTAGTGTTGGGGGGGAGAAGGTACCATGTAATTTGACTCAAGTTGTTTTTGATACACTTAAAGGTACATCAACTTCTGGAGAAACAATTACAACCATATATGGATCTACACAGTTAGATAATGGAGAACCCAATACACTAAGTTTTTCAAACACACTTTCCAACTCCATTCCATGTGTTTCCAACTACCTTTTCGTTATGGGGAACCGGCTCACCAAGAAGGAGAAAGACCAGGTCACAAATTTGCTAATTAAGTATTTTCAATGAAAGATTTAGGTAGGTGTAAGACCATGCAGTTCTCTATAGACTTTATAGATGAGACACCCATCTATCGAAGGAGCCATAGGTTGAGCAAGCACGAGTGGGAATTGGTAAATGAAAAATTCAAAGAGCTCCATGAAGCTGGTTTCATTCAGCCATCAAGTTTTGATTTCATAGCCGCTACAGTAATGTTGGCAAATAAAGATTTAGTTGGATTATGGACTGAGAAAAGGATGTGCGGGGATTATAAGCCTTTGAACCTAGTTACACCTCAAGACATGTACCCCATGCCCATTCCTAAAGAACTGTTTGATAACATTGGAAACTCAAACATCTTTGTAATTGTGGATATGAAGCAAGGCTTCAACCATATTATGTTCACTAAGAAGGATTGCAAGGAAACAACATTCCATGGAAGTAACAAGTTGTGGGAATGGCTTGTGATGCCTTTTAGATTGAAAAATGCACCTACCTTCGTTTAGTGAGTCATGGACCAGGTTCTCGAAGGGGCAGATTTCTTGAAATGCTACATTTATGACATCCTAGTGCATAACAAGGGACTCCTGCAGCACTTGGTTCATCCTGAGGAGTTATTCAATAGGCTTCACGAAGTCAATATGAAGATCCATCCTAAAAAGTGTGAGTTTGTTGTCACCTTAGTAGTTTACCTCAGACACTCTAAGGTTTCTTCAACATGGGGAATACCCTCCCCAAGTTACATCAAGTCATCGGGATCACATATAACAATGGTCCAAACGCTACCCATGGAGGGACAATCACCTTGTCTGATGTTTACCACAAGGCAACAAAGTGGTTCCTCCACCACATGAACAACTTGGTTTTATTTAGAAGGTACATTCAGAGCTTGGACACTTTGGAGTCAAGCGTACTTATAGCCTTCTCGTTCTTCATTACCATCGGAGAGGTATGTATGTTCAAGTTTGAGATGTCATTGCTAGGTGTGAATAATGTGATGGAGTGAAAACTTCCTTCTCCTTTCGATAGCTCATGCTTTCTCCATTCCCTATTCGGGGCATGTTGTATTATTGGTCATGTGATTTAGTTGGAGAATTACCACAGACCTCCCGGGGTAATGTTTACATCATGATTATGATTTAGCATTTTTCAAAGTGGGTCGAGCTTCTTGCGCTGCTGGACAAGTCATCATACAACACCAGCCAGGTTTTTTTACAACAGGTCCTAAGTAGGTTTGGGGCTTGTGCTGAATGCTTTACTGATCAAGGATCAGAATTCAGAGGAGAATTCCAAGACCTACTTGATCATGTTCTCATTGACCGTCGCCGAACTTCAAGGGATCATCCCTAAGCTAATGGCCCTGCAGAGAGGATGGTTCATACATGCAAGAAGGGACTTTGGAAGATTTGCCTCATTGGGAACAAAGAGGATTGGGACCTGGCCCTACCTTACATCGCCATGGGTTACATGATGTTCAAACACGCCTCTTTGTCTCATTTCTTTCCTTACTTTTTACTTTTTGGGAGACATCCCATTCCACCATCTTCCATTGTTGCTCAAATGGTCCAGGTTGTGGACTTGGACACCCCAGCCACTTAGGCTAGGGCCATCGTAGAGGGCTGTTTTATTCAGGAGGGTTATGCCCATGGCCATGGAGAACTTGTCCATTGCATAACATCAAGACACCTTACAATATGCACACACACAAGGTGGTAGTTACAAACTTAAGGTGAAACAATTTGATGTTGGTGACTTTGTGTATTTCCACCAACAACCTAATGATACTCTAGACATTTCTTCCGGTTACACTATCTTGAAGATTAAGGTAATCAGGCCTACAGGTGTGTTGGAATTGCAAGGAGTTAATGGACGCACAATTTAGGATCACCACAAAAACTATGCGCCTTGCCACATGCCGAACTTGGATCCCACCATCATCATGTTGACTTGGATTCCTTCATTGCATTTAATACATTGCCAAATTCAATTAATAAATCCAAATTTACTCAAACTACAGCTTGATTAGATTCAAACAACTCAAGTATATTGAAAGGGATAATCACATCCACCTTAAATTGGGCACATCCACCACTAATTTTTTTTATAAAACAATATAATTTTTAAAATAAAATTGGGTCCATAGAAAAAAATAATTTAGACCCCCTTATTTTCAATTCTCATATCTTCCTCATTTCTTGTTCATTTTAAACAATTTAAAAAGCTATGAAAGCGCCATCTAAAGCTTTACAAAACTTTTTGAAATGCAAAGACAATAGAATGATGTCCAAAGATCTTAAGCTCTAGAACACAAATTGGTCATATGTGTAAACCCACATGCCCATGATCCCTTCACTTGGAAAAGACATATTTTGTTCATTCCTTCATCAATTATAATGATTTTTGTTGCATTTGATGTGTCAAGTGAAGGGCTAAAAAATCTTTTTGAACTCCAAAGGTAACAAAGTGATGTTCAAAGATCTTAAGCTCCAAAACGCAAATTGGTCATATGTGCAAACTCACATGCCCATGACCCCCTTCATTTGGAAAATACATACTTTGCTCATTCCTTGACTTGAGTGATTTTGTTGCATTGGATGTGCCAAGTGAAGGGCTAAAAATGTTTAATGAGGTCCAAAGGCAACATAGTGACCTCCAAAGATCTTAAGCTTTGAAACACAAATTGGTCATATTTGCAAAACCCACATGTCCATGACCCCCTTCATTTGGAAAAGTCATATCTTGTTCATTCTTTCGTCGATTTGAGTGATTTTTGTTGCATTGGATGTGCTAGGTGAAGGGGTACAATTTTTTTTTTGAGCTTGCAAGGAAACAAAACAATGTACAAAGATTTATAAGTCTTTGTCCTTAAGTTATTAGTAGGTTGATCCTAGTAGTTGCAATTAAGATGCAACTAAAATGTTTGTCCCATATTATCTATCATATGTTTCAAATTTGAAAACTATATAAATAGATACACCAACCATTTTTAAAAAAAAATGGTACTTGAGATGAGCTAATCAAAATGGATTAACCTTAAAACTAAACTTGAGCTGCATGCTTGAAAAGTCATGCTTGAGCTGCATGTAGTATCTCTTTACGCTTTGGCAATTGGTAACAAGCTCACTATTCAGCCAAGAGCACAAGGCTAAACACAAAGCAACTGCAACTTTTATTGAAAGAGAATCACAAACAAAACCTGGAATTGAAACAACCATAAACTCAATCATTATAAATAAGGAGTGGAGTGTACAAATCCTTCTGTAGTAACAAGAGGTAGCTTGACAAC
>Ga0116227_10007596_pt1 | contig 21033 bp, 24 predicted proteins | sample S1TSphgellanicum_FD_89693 | JGI IMG/M metagenome (GOLD analysis project Ga0116227, IMG submission 89693) | Host-associated microbial communities from peat moss isolated from Minnesota, USA - S1T2_Fb - Sphagnum magellanicum MG | ecosystem: Host-associated > Plants > Peat moss > Unclassified...
CAAGCCTTTCGACTGCAAGGTGTTGGGCACGGTGCTCACCTTCCCGTACCTCGGCGAGCGTATCGGCGTGCCCGCGAAAGTCGGCTTCAAGCCCTTGGACTATGATGCGGGCCTGGATGCTCGCGGCGTTCCGGTGGTGGCCCTGGCCGGCACCTGCATGGAAGCCGGCAAGACCGCGGCGGCTTCTGCCATCATCGCGCGCATGCGCAATCGCGGCCTGATCGTCGATGCCTTCAAGGCCACCGGCGTTTCGCTGCGCCGCGACATCATGGCCTTCGAGGATTCCGGCGCACGCCGCACGATGCTGTTCACCGACTTAGGCATCGTCACCACCACCGAGAAATGCGGACCCGCATTGACACGCACCATGCTTACCGAAATGGCCACCGGTCAGCCCGATGCCATCGTGTTCGAACTGGGCGACGGACTGCTCGGAACCTATGGCGTGGAATCCATCCTGAAGCAGAACGACATCAAGAAAGCGCTCACCGCCGTGGTGCTGTCGGCGAATGACCCGGTGGCGGCCTGGGGCGGCGTGAAACTGCTGCGCGAGCGCTTCGGCATCGAACCCTGTGTGGTGACGGGGCCCGCCACCGACAATCAGGTCGGCGTGGAAATCATTCGCGAGCAAATGCATGTCGAAGCGTTCAACGCGATCAGCAGCCCTGCGGATCTCGGCGATCACGTCATCAACTCACTCGGCATCCACCACGCGCGAGCGTCGCGAGTGATCGGGGAATGAATGCAGCCGCACAGGCCGCGGCCGCACAGGCCGGGAACCCGACGCCGGCCATTGTGCTCGGTGGCACCGGCTATGTCGCCGGCGAGTTGCTGCGCCTGATCGCGGGTCATCCCCACATGCGGGTGGCGGCCGTGCTATCGGAAAGTCAGCCGGGCGCGGCGGTGGCGGATGCTTTCGCTCACCTGCGCAGCGCCTATCCGGATATGAAATTCTCGGCAGCCGAGGACCTCGAAGCGCTGGTGCGCCAGGAGCCGCATTGCGCGTTGTTTTCCGCCGCACCGCACGGCGTCTCCGCCGCCATCGTCGACCGGCTGCTCAATGCCGCGTCGGCCGCCGGCCAGCGCGTGAGCTGCGTGGACATCTCCGCGGATTTTCGCTACTCCACCGCGGCAGCGTACGAGGCGGTGTACAAGCATGCGCATGGCGCTCCGGCACGCATCAGCGAATTCACCTGCGCAGTTCCCGAACACTTGTCGAAGTCCCCGACGGCACATGTTGCGCATCCCGGTTGTTTCGCCACCGCCACGCTGCTCGCCAGCGTGCCTTTGCTGGCGCTGGGACTCACCGAGACGCGCCTGTTTGTCACCGGCGTCACGGGCAGCACCGGCTCGGGGCGCAAACCGGTGGAAGGCACGCATCACCCGCACCGCCACAGCGATTTTTATAGCTATAGTGCTTTGAGCCACCGCCACGTTCCGGAAATCACGGCGTGCGCAAAGCTGGCCAGCGGCATCGAGGCGCAATTCAATTTTGTGCCGCACAGCGGTCCGTTCGCCCGCGGCATCCATGTGACGGTGCAGGCGAGCTTGAAGAAGCCCTTGAGCAGCAAAGAAGCCGTGCAGGCGTTGCGCGCCTATTACCAGAACAGCCCCTTCGTGCGGGTCGGGGACTCCCCGCCGCGCGTCAAGGACGTGGCCAGCAGCAACTACGCCCATTTGAGCGCGGTCACCAACGGCAATTCGATCGCCGTCATGGCGGTGCTCGACAATTTGAACAAGGGCGCGGCGGGCGGCGCCGTGCAATGGATGAATCGACTGCTCGGCATCGAGGAGACCTGCGGTCTCACCGCGCCGGCACCGGGTTGGACTTGAGGTAATCATGGCAGCGACTACGACTAATCCGACAACCGCGCACGCCAACCATCTGGCTCAGGTGTACGCGCAATATCCCATCGAAGTGGCGCATGGCGACGGCGTCTGGCTGCATTCGCGCGACGGCCGCAAGATCTTGGATTTCTACGGCGGTCATGCGGTGGCAGGGTTGGGCTACGGTCATCCGCGCTGGCTGGCGGCGCTCGAGCGCCAGGCGCGCCAGATGTCGTTCCAGACCAACGCGCTGCATCTCGCGGTGCGCGAGCGCGCCGCCGCGCGGTTGGTGAAGTTTGCGGGACTGCCGTCCTTGGACACGGTTTTCTGGATCAACAGCGGTGCCGAAGCCAATGAAAACGCGCTGAAGCTGGCGTTCAAATTCACCGGCCGCACCAAGGCGGTCGCGCTGGAACAGGGTTGGCATGGCCGCACGGCCGCAGCCGGCGCGGTCACCTGGGGCGCGTTGGAAAAATGGTATGGATTTCCCCGTACCCCTTTCGATGTGGCATTCACGCCGCGCGACAATCCGGCCGCCGTGGGCCAGGCCATCGACCGCGATACCGCGGCCGTCATCGTCGAACCGGTGCAAGGCGTCGGCGGTGCTTACGACATCGGCAAGCCCATGTTGCAGGCATTACGCCAGCGCTGCGATGAAGTGGGCGCGATTCTGATCTTCGACGAGGTGCAATGCGGCGTCGGGCGCACCGGCGCGCCGTTCGGCGCCAACTACTACGGCGTCACGCCCGACATCATCACCTGCGCCAAGGCGCTGGGGAATGGTTTCCCGGTATCGGCCCTCCTGCTGTCGCGGCGCATCGCCGGTCAACTCAAATACGACGACATGGGCACCACCTTCGGCGGCGGCCCGATGGCCTGCGCGATCGCGGAAACCGTGATCGACATCATCGAATCCGAATCGCTGCTCGCCAACGTGCGCCAGGTCTGCGCCTACATGCGCGCCAGCTGCATCATCGGCCCTGTCACCGGCGTGCAAGGTGCGGGATTTTTGCTGGGGCTGAAGACTTCGCGGCCGGCCAAGGAAGTGCAGGCGGCCTTGCTCACGAAAAACATTCTTACGGGCACCAGCGGCGACGCGAACATTTTGCGCCTTCTGCCCGCCTACATCATGAACGAGGGTCACGTCGACCGCTTGAGCGACGCCCTGGCCCAGATTTCTGCATGAAGCGCTTTCTCGACCTGGCCGACTTCAGCCGCGAGGAGATCGTCGATCTGCTCGCACTGGCGCAATCGCTGCAGGACAAGCCCGATCATCGCGCACTGGTGGGCAAGGTGCTGGGGCTGGTGTTCTTCAATCCTTCGTTGCGCACGCTCGCCTCCTTCCAGGCGGGCATGGCGCGGCTCGGCGGCAATTCCTTCGTCATCACGCCAGGACAGGGCACCTGGCAAATCGAGACCCGGGAACATGCCATCATGCGAGGCGCCGCCGCCGAACACATCCGCGAGGGCATTCCGGCCCTGGCCTCGTACTGCGACGCGCTCGGCGTGCGCGCCTTTGCCGACGGCAAGAGCCTGCAGGACGACATCGGCGAGGCGTTGTTCCGGCAAATCGACTCACTGTGCGACAAACCGCTGATCAACCTCGAATCGGCGATGAATCATCCCTGCCAGGCGCTCGCGGATTGGCGCACGCTGGATGACTACCGTGTTCCGCAGCGGGCCAAGTTCGTGTTGAGCTGGGCCTACCATCCGAAGGCCTTGCCGCTGGCGGTGCCTGCGGCGGTGGTGCACATGGCGGCCATGCGCGGCATGGAAGTCGTGGTGCTGCGACCCGAGGGCTACGCATTGCCGCCGCCGATCATGCGAAAAGCCGAGCTCGCAGCCAGTGCGGCGGGCGGCTCGCTCACGGAAACCTCCGACCGTGCCATGGCGCTGGCCGGCGCAGAGGTGGTCTACGCCAAGGAGTGGGGTACAACCCGCTATTACGGCGACGCGGAGGCGGACGCGCAACTGCGCGCGGATCTGTCGGATTGGTGCGTGCGTGAGAGTTGGTTCGCCGGCGCCGCGCCGGATGCCAAGCTGATGCACTGTTTGCCGGTGCGGCGCAACGTCGCCGTGGCCGATGAAGTCCTCGATGGCCCGCGCGCCATCGTGAAGCGCGAAGCTTTCAACCGCATGACGGTGCAAATGGCCGTTCTGCACCGCCTCTTGTCCTGACGCCGATCCGGAGTTTTGCCACGATGATCATGAGCCGACCCGATCCTTCGATTGCCGTGCGGGCATTGAAAAGCGCCGCACCGTACATCCGCATGTACAAGAACAAGGTGTTCGTCATCAAGGCCGGCGGCGCCGTGTTCGCCGACGACGCCTCGACACGCGGGCTCATCGAACAGGTGGCGATACTGCACCAGGTGGGCATTCGTACCGTGTTGGTCCACGGCGGTGGCCCGCAGCTCGATCAGTTGCAGGCGACCTTGGGGATCGAGACGCGCATGGTCAACGGCCGGCGGGTGACGGATCAGAAGTCCATCGACATCACCGCCATGATGCTGAACGGCACCATCAACACCCGCATCCTCGCCATGTGCCGCTCGCTCGACGTCGAAGCCATTGGCCTCAGCGGCGTCGACGCGGGATTGATCCGCGCCCATAGGCGCGCACCGGTGCCGGTGAGCCAGGGCTCGAGCGACATGGTGGATTACGGTTTCGTCGGTGACATCGATTCGGTCAACTCGGCGGTGCTCGAGAAGCTGCTCGACAATGGCTTGATGCCGGTGGTCAGCCCGCTGTCGGCCGACGCCAGCGGCACCCTGCTCAATATCAACGCCGACACCGTGGCAGCCGCCATTGGCGGCGCGCTGTCGGCCGAAAAACTGCTGCTGTGCACCGGAGCCAACGGCATTTTGGAAAACGTCGAGGATCCGAGTTCAGTGATCTCGTACACCGATATCGCGGGACTGAAACGCCTGCGTGAGCAGGGCAGCCTGAAGGACGGCATGCTGCCGAAGGCGGCTGCCATCGAAACCGCGATACGCAGCGGCGTGCATCGGGTGCACATCATCAGCTACAAGTCGGCCGACAGTCTGCTGGCGGAAATCTTCACCAACGAGGGCACCGGCACCATGGTGGTCTCGGACTTGGATGCGTTGAGCGCCGCGGAGCAGCTGGCGCATCCATGACGCGGCTTTGGGACAAGGGAGCCTCGCTCGACAGCCGGGTGCTCGAGTACACCGCCGGGGACGATCACGCGCTCGACAACCGGCTGGTGCGCTACGACATCGTGGCCTCGATTGCGCATGCGGAGATGCTCGCTGAACAGGGGCTGCTGTCGGACGAAGACCTTGCCGCCATCCGCGGAGGCCTGCAAGCCATCGGCGCCGAACATGACCAGGGCCAGTGGCGCGTCACGTTGGAACTGGAAGACAGTCAGACGGCCATCGAAAACCGGCTCACCGAACGCATCGGCGCCGCCGGCGGCCGGCTGCACGCGGGCCGCTCGCGCAACGATCAAGTGCTCGCCGCACTGCGCCTGTACCTGCGCGACGCGGCCGATGCATTGAGCGCCGGCGCCATCGGCGTGGCGACCGCACTCGATGCGTTGGCTGCGCGCCAGGGTTCGGTGGCCTTGCCCGGCTACACCCACATGCAACAGGCCATGCCCAGCAGCGTCGCCTTGTGGGCAGGCGGTTTCGCCGCGGAGCTGCGCGATGATGCCGAAGGCTTGACGGCGACGCAGCGGCGCATCGGCAAGAATCCGCTGGGCTCCGCCGCAGGCTTCGGCACCCCGAATTTGAATGTGAACCGCGAGTCCACCCGCAAGCGCCTGGGGTTCTCCGCGACTCACGAGCCCGTCACCGCGGTGCAGCTGTCGCGCGGCAAGGCCGAAGCGCAGTTGTTGTTCGAGGCCACTTTGCTGGCGCAGGACTTGGGCAGGCTGGCCGCGGATCTGCTGCTTTTCTATACGCAGGAATTCGCTTTCGTCAGCTTGCCGCCGGCCTTTACCACCGGCTCGTCCATCATGCCGCAGAAGCGCAATCCGGACGTGTTCGAACTGATGCGCGGTCGCAGCGCGGTGGCGCAGGCTGCGCTCAACGAAGTGCTCGGCATTACCCAAAAGCTCACCTCGGGTTATCACCGCGATTTGCAGCTGATCAAAGTCCCCCTGTTCCGGGGAATCGATTCCTGCCTGCAAACCCTGCGCATTCTGCCGAGCGCACTCGACGGCGTGCAATTTCGGCCCGAGAACATCCGCTTGAGTCCCGACATCCATGCGGCGGCGGCGGCCAACGCTTTGGTGGCGAGCGAAGGAATTCCGTTTCGAGACGCCTATCGCCGAGTGGCGAGCCAATTGAAGGACAAATAAATGGCCATTTGGCGCAGAGTGCAATCCCTTGAAGATCTGAACACCCCTCGCGGCAACCTGATCGACCACCTGGGGATTCGATTCATCGAAATCGGCGAGGACTTTCTGCGCGGTACCATGCCGGTCGATACGCGCACCGTTCAACCTTATGGCCTGCTGCATGGCGGCGCCTCGGTGGCGCTGGCCGAAACGCTTGGCAGCATGGGCGCGGCCATGTGCGTGGATGCGGCCGAGTACCAATGCGTCGGTCAGGAGATCAACGCCAATCATGTGCGTTCGGCGCGCAGCGGCCTGGTCACCGGTACCGCACGGCCGATACATCTGGGCGGCCGCACCCACGTGTGGGGCATCGACATCGTCAACGATGCCAACAAGCTGGTGTGTGTTTCCCGCCTCACCGTCGCCGTCATCAAACTGGGTGCGCTCGGCGGATAGAGTTCGCGCTAGCAATTGTCAACCCAAGAGGCGTATCTTCGGCGCCATGAAAAAACCAGCGTTGCAATGTTTACACTTCGGGCTACTGATCGCCGCGGCACAATGGGCGGCACCCGTCCTCATGGCACAGACCCCCACCTCCCCGCCGACGGTCGCTCCGGGTGCGGATCCCGCGCCCCCGCCGACACCCGATCAGATCGGCTACCAGTTCGGCTTAGGCTTCGGTACGCAACTGCACGGCGCCGGGATCACCAATGAAATCTCGGTCGAGGCGCTGGCGCGCGGCGTTCAGGACGCTCTCGCCGGCAAGACCATTACCCAGGCCGACCAGCAACAGATCCAGAGTTTCGTGCGCGGCGTACAGGCGAAGCAGGTGTCGCGCAATCAAGCGGCGGCCAAGAGCTTCATGGAGCGCAATGGCAAGGACAAGAATGTCGTTACCACCGCGTCCGGCCTGCAGTACAAGATCAATGCACCCGGAGACAAGAAAGCCCCGGCCATCGGTCCCACGGACACCGTCACTGTGGACTATCGCGGCAAGCTGCTCGATGGAACTGAATTCGACAGCTCCTACTCGCGCGGCGTGCCGACGAGTTTCCAGGTCAACGGCGTGATCAAAGGCTGGCAGGAAGCGATCGTGCTGATGAAGCCGGGCGCCAAATGGACTTTGTGGATTCCGCCCGAACTGGCCTACGGCAACTCGCCGCAGGGAAAAATTCCGGCCGCGTCCCTGCTGATCTTCGACATCACGGTGATCAGCTCCAAGCCCGCGAGCGCACCGGCGCCGGCCTTTACCCCGCGCCCCACGCCGAAGTAAACGGACTAAAAGCGAAAGAAGGCGTTGACCATGAAGGCATCAGGATCGCCAAACGGCGAGCTGATGCGTTCGTACTCCGCGCGCACCGTGAGGTAGAAAGGCAGCTTGTACTGCACGCCCGCGCCGTACGCGAACTTCGTCTGGGTGATGGGACTGCGGCCAAGGGGCACCACGGTGCAGGGCGAAGTGCTGCAATCACTGGCGTATTGGTCGATGTCCATCTTCAAGCGTGCCACACCCGCCTTGGCGAATAGATCCAAATACGGCAGGGGTATGGGCAGATAGCCCACTCCGAAAAGTATGGGAGCGCGAGGATGGGAATCCTCACCGAAGTAAGCCGGGTCGTCGTAGCTGCGATGGCGGCCGCTGGGCTGACCAAAATCGATGTACTCGACTTCGGCGCCGACGAAGGGTATCGGACGCAATCCAAACACACCCTGAAACGCGGTCTGATGATCGTTGTAGTAGCCGGGCAAGCCATAACCCGGATCGTCGCTGCGAATGGTGGATTCACCCACACCGCCGCCGATATAGAAACCGAGAGGATCTTCCGCCAAGGCTGCCGTTGACGCGCCGAGAGCCGCCAGGCCCAAGACTGACGCCAACGTCCATGAAATCCGCTTCATCTCACTCTCCGTTAAATAGCTGTTTACTCGGACCGAAGCGCGACCTCAGAAGTTCCGGGCAAACGCTGGGACGGCCGCGGGTATACTCCCGGTCATGAAGGGCATGCGGCTGTTAACACTGGTTAGTTTGTCGGCCATGCTGCTCGCGTGTGGCCAAAAAGGCCCCTTGGTGCTGCCCGACAAGCAGAAGCCGAAGCGCGTCATTCCTTCCGCCGCCAAGCCGGCCGCCAAACCGGCGCCGGCGACTCCCGCACCGGCCAATACTACGCCCGCGCCGGGCGTCGCCACGCCGGGCGTCGCTACGCCGGGCGCGCCCACGCCGTCGAGTCCGGCTCCATCGACCCCGCCCGCGCCGTGAATTGATTCGATGGGCGCGCGCAAGCTCATTCTGGTCGATGGCTCGGGCTATTTGTATCGAGCCTTCCATGCCCTGCCCCCGCTGACCAACACCCGCGGCGAACCCACCGGCGCGGTGCTGGGCGTGCTCAACATGATCAACAAGATGATCAAGGAAGAAGCCCCCGATCGCATCGGCGTGGTGTTCGATGCGCCAGGCCGCACGTTTCGCGACGATTTGTTCGACCAATACAAGGCGCATCGCGCACCCATGCCGGACGATTTGCGCGCGCAGGTGCAGCCGCTGTACGACACCGTCGAAGCGATGGGACTGCCGCTGTTACGCGTGATCGGCGTCGAGGCCGACGATGTGATCGGCACGCTGGCCAAGCAAGGTGCCGCGGCAGGATTTCACGTGCTGATATCCACCGGCGACAAGGATATGGCGCAGCTGGTCGGACCTGGCATTGAATTGATCAACACCATGAGCAACAGCCGCTTGAATCGCGAGAGCGTGAAGGCGAAGTTCGATGTGTATCCTGAACAGATCGTGGACTACCTCGCGCTGGTCGGCGACTCCTCGGACAACATCCCCGGCATTTCCGGGGTGGGACCGAAAACCGCGGCGAAATGGCTGAACCAATATCAAACCCTGGATGAGCTGATTGCGCATGCCGCCGAAATCGGCGGCAAAGTCGGCGAGAACCTGCGCGCGGAACTCGACGTGCTCGAACTTTCGCGCAAGTTGGCCACCATCGACACCACGCTGCAGCTGGATTTGTCGGTGGAACAGCTGGTGACCGGCGCTGCAAACGTGCCGCGCCTGCGCGAGTTGTACACGCGGCTGGAACTGCGATCATTGCTGCGCGCCCTTGGACCGGAAACAGCCGAGGCGGCGCAAGCCGGCGCGACGCAAGCCGGCGCGGCGCATGACGGCGCGGTGCAGGTGGAGGCGGTGGCTGCAGCAGTACTAGAGCCCCAGGGTGCCGTCATTGCCGAGGCCGTGGCGGTCATCAGCGCACCGCGCAAGCGCGACTACCACAAGATCGTGTCCGAGGAAGTCTTCGAGGAATGGTTGGGGAAGCTCAAGGCAGCTCCGCTCATTTCGTTCGACACCGAGACCGACAGTCTGGATTACATGCAAGCGCGCATCGTCGGCGTGGCCTTCGCGGTGGCTGCCGGTGAAGCCGCCTATGTACCGCTGGGCCATGATTACGCAGGCGCGCCCCACCAGCTGGATCGCGACAAAACCTTGAGGCAGCTTAAGCCCATTCTCGAGGATGCCACCAAGGCCAAGCTCGGCCATCACCTGAAGTACGACTCGCACATTCTCGCCAATTACGGCATTGCGCTGAACGGCCACCGTTTCGATTCCATGCTCGAATCCTACGTGCTCAACAGCGTCGCCGTGCGGCATGACATGGATTCGACCGCGCAGAAATACCTCGGCGTGCAAACCATCCATTACGAAGACGTTGCCGGCAAGGGCGCCAAGCAAATCACCTTCAATCAGGTCGATGTGGATCGAGCCGCCGAGTATTCCGCCGAAGATGCCGACATCACGCTGCAGTTGCATGAGGCGCTGTGGCCGCAGATCGCAGCCATCCCGGCACTGCGTACCGTGTACGAGGAGATCGAGCAGCCCCTGGTGGCGGTGTTGTTCCGCATGGAGCGCGCCGGCGTCTTGGTGGATCGCGACCTGCTGAAGATTCAGAGCTCGGAACTTGCCGCACGCATGCTGGAACTGCAATGGTTGGCGCACGGGGAGGCCGGCGGCCCGTTCAACCTGGATTCACCCAAGCAGCTGCAAGAGATCCTGTTCGGCAAGCTCGGCATACCGGTGATGCGCAAGACGCCCAAAGGGCAGCCCTCGACCGCGGAAGATGTGCTCGAGGAACTGGCGGAATCGTACGCACTGCCGAAGCTGATCTTGGAATACCGCGGCGTGGCGAAATTGAAATCCACCTACACCGACAATCTGCCCCTACAAATCGATGCCGCCACCGGGCGCATACACACTTCCTATCATCAGGCCGTCGCCGCCACCGGACGGTTGTCTTCGCAAGATCCGAATTTGCAAAACATTCCGATCCGCACTCAGGAAGGACGCCGCATTCGTCAGGCATTCATTGCACCGCCCGGCTATTGCCTGGTGGCCGCCGATTATTCGCAGATCGAGCTGCGCATCATGGCGCACCTGTCGGGGGATGCCAGTTTGCTGCGCGCGTTCGCCGAGGATCGCGATGTGCATCAGGCGACCGCGGCGGAGGTTTTCGGCGTCGCCGTGGACCAGGTCAGCAGCGATCAGCGCCGCTCCGCAAAGGCCATCAACTTCGGTTTGATGTACGGCATGTCGGCGTTCGGGTTGGCGCGTCAGTTGGCGATTCCGCGCGGTGATGCGCAGAAATACATGGATCTGTATTTCGAACGTTACCCCGGCGTGAAGCGCTACATGGAACAGACGCGCCAGCAGGCACGCGAAAGCGGTTTCGTCGAGACCGTGTTCGGGCGCCGCCTGTATCTGCCGGAAATTCGATCGCAGAATGCGGCGCTGCGTCAGTACGCGGAACGCAGCGCCATCAACGCCCCCATGCAAGGGACCGCCGCGGACATCATCAAGCGCGCCATGATTGCCGTCGATGCCTGGCTGCAAACCTCAGGCGTGAGCGCGCGGCTCATCATGCAGGTGCATGATGAACTGGTATTGGAGGTCGCGGACGAGGCGACCGAATCGCTTGTAGGACATTTACGGACACACATGGTTCACGCCGCCGAACTGGCGGTGCCATTGAAGGTGGACGTAGGGGTTGGCCGCAATTGGGATGAAGCGCATTAGATAGTGCGTTCTTGCACAAATGGGTGCAAAATCAACCTACTTACAGGTGCTGGGCAGCACCCCTCGACGACAGGCATGGTGAGTCAACGATTGAGTTCATAAGGACTGGAACTTTCGCCTAGCATCCCCATCTAACCCAATGAGCGTTTTAGACGCTCCTCGCTCTTCTCCCTGAGCGAGCATGACCCGGTTTGTCATCCCCATGCCGGGTTGGTCTGCCTCGATGGTTGCCCCAAGCGACCATCGGGGCTTTTTTAACACCAAAAGATTTGTCGGCATCACGTCAAGATTTGTCATCTTCGTTGAGCCAACGCTGCATCACCTCGCGCGCTTCTTCGATCCCTTGGGCCGCATGCGCGGAGAACAATTGCGCGGACACCGACGTGTCGGAGCATGCGGACAGCGTTTCCTTCAGCACGCGTTGCGAATCGCGCCGATTCAATTTGTCGGCTTTAGTGAGCAGAACATGCGCGAGGCGATCGCGCGCCAGTATCCATTCCAGCATCACCGCATCCTGTGCTCCCAGTCCGCGCCGGCTGTCGACGATCAGCACCAGACCCACCAACGATTCGCGCACGTTGAAGTAGTGCTCCATCAGGTCCAGCCATTTGAGCTTGACTTGCTCTGGCACCTTGGCGTAGCCGTAACCGGGCAGATCCACCAAGCGGCGATGCGGCTCCAACTCGAAGAAATTGATCAGCTGAGTACGGCCGGGCGTGCGGCTCACGCGGGCCAAGCCGTTGCGCTGCGCGATGGCGTTGAGCGCCGTGGACTTGCCGGCATTCGAGCGACCGGCAAAGGCCACCTCTCTGCCCTCGTCTGGGGCGAGCTGGTTGGCCTCGGCGGCACTGGTGATGAATTTCACATGGGGATAGGTGGACATAGCCGCCACGGGGACGCAAGTTATTGGGCTAGTGTACAATTAAGGGTTGACGACAGGTCACATTACACGGGGTATCAGGCGATCATGAAGCGTCTTTGGGTTTTCGCCGCGACAATTTGCGGCGTCGTCATCAGTGCCACGGCGCTTCCCGCCGGTAATATCGAAGCGGGGGCCACCAAAGTGGCGACCTGCGCCGCCTGCCACGGCGCCAATGGCAACAGCGTCAATCCTGAATGGCCCAGTCTCGCGGGTCTCGGCGAAGACTACATCGCCGAACAGTTGAAGAATTTCAAGGAAGGCAAACGCGTCAATCCCATCATGATGCCGATGGCCATGACGCTCTCTGCCGACGACATGGCCGATATCGGCGCGTACTTCAGCAGCCTCCCCAACACCGGCTTGGAAGCGGACCCCTCCTACTGGCAGGCGGGTGAGAAACTGTACCGCGGCGGCGATGCCAGCCGGCAAATCCCCGCTTGCATGGCCTGCCATGGTCCGACCGGGTACGGCAATGAGCCGGCGAAATTTCCGGCCCTGCGCGGTCAACATTCGACCTACGTGGTGAAGCAATTGACCGATTACGCGTCGGGCGCGCGTACCACGGGACCCAATGGCGTGATGCAGACCATCGCCAAGCGGCTCTCCCCCGACGACATGCGCAATGTCGCCTCCTACGTTCAGGGGATTCGCTAGAGATGCGGTTGCGGGGGTTGTTGCTTCTCGCTGCGGCTGCCCTCGCGTTGGCCGCTTGCGCCAAGCATTCATCGGACAGCGATCATGCCGCCAACGACGTTGGGGTGCAGCGTCCGGCGCCTGCAGCGAAGCCCGGAACGGCACCGGCAGAGGATCAAGCAGCGAAGGCCGAGAAGCGGCCAACGCTCAAGCGCTTGAACGAGGACGGATCCGAGACCGAAGAGGAAACCACCGGCGACAGCGGTGCGCATAACGCCCTATTGGCGGCCGTCGCCTCCACCGTAACCGCGGCCACCCCGAGCGCCGCGGCGGCCAGCTTGACGGGACCCACCCTGTGGCAAGAAGGCGTGAATTACACCCGGCTGGTGCCGGCGCAGCCCACCGATGTGCCGGCGGGCCAAGTCGAGGTGCTGGAGTTCTTTTGGTATGCCTGCCCTCATTGCAACGCCTTGGAACCCCTGGTGGAGGCTTGGGAGAAGACCATGCCCTCCTACATCACCTTTACGCGCGTGCACGTGCTGTGGAGCGAGGGTCACCGTTCCCAGGCGCGCCTGCTCTACACGCTGGAGGCGATGAGCAAACTCAACCAACTGCGCGGATTGAAGTTCGAGGCGGTACATTCCGAAGTCTTCAAGGAAATCCACGTCAACGGCGACCCCCTGATCGGGCCGGATCCCGAGAATGCCGCGGCAGCCGAGCGCGTGCAGCTGGCCTTCATCAAGAAGCTGGGATTGTCGGAAGCGGACTTCGAGAAGGCTTATCACAGCTTCGATGTCGAAAACGCTCTGCAAAAAGCCGACTTGCTGGTGCAGCGTTATCGCATCTCGGGCGTTCCCACCTTCGTGGTCAACGGCAAGTACCTGGCCGATGTGGCGACAGCCCAGGGGCCCGAGCGCCTGCTGTCTTTGGTGACCGACCTGGCCGCGCAAGAGCACAAGCACTAGCCGAGCCATGGGCAAAGGCAGGCTGGAGGCCTTCAGCGATGGCGTTATCGCCATCATCATCACCATCATGGTGTTGGAACTGAAAGCACCGCAAGGCACCGGCTTCGATGCATTGCTGCCTGTGATTCCGGTGTTCTTGAGCTACGTGCTCAGCTTCACCTACGTCGGCATCTATTGGAACAATCATCATCACATGCTGCACGCCACTGACAGGGTATGCGGTGCGGCACTGTGGGCCAATCTGCATTTGCTGTTCTGGCTGTCGCTGATTCCCTTCGTCACCGCCTGGATGGACGGGAATTTCGATACCGCACCCGTGGCCACCTACGGCGCAGTGCTGCTGATGTCGGCGATCGCGTGGTACATACTGGCGCGCATCCTGATCCGGGAAAACGGCCCGACATCGAAACTTGCACAAGCGTTCGGCAAGGACTTCAAGGGCCTCACTTCCATCGTGGTCTACGCCATCGCCATCGCCGCATCGTTGTGGAGACCCTCGGTGTCGCTGGGCTTGTACGTGCTGGTCGCCATCCTGTGGGTGATTCCAGATCGGAGAATCGAAAGGCGATGATGCGTACCCACACGGGCGGCTGCCATTGCGGGCGGGTGCGCTTCGAAGTGATCGCACCGGCGCGCATCGAAGTCGCCGACTGCAATTGCAGCGTCTGCCGCATGACCGGCTACCTGCATTTGATCGTGCCGCAGGAACTTTTCAAATTGATCCGCGGGCAGGAGGCCATCACCACCTACCGCTTCAACACGCAAGTCGCCCAACATTTCTTCTGCAGCCATTGCGGCGTGAAATCTTTTTATGTGCCGCGCTCGCATCCCGACGCCATCAGCGTCAACGCGCGCTGCATCGATGATGGCAGCATCGAATCCATGTCGGTGCAGCCTTTCGAGGGACGCGACTGGGAAGCGGGACGCGCCGCATACCGCGACTGCAACAAAACATAACGCCGGCATTCGAACCGTTATGTTCAGCGCATCGCAATGAACAATTTTGTTGATAAAAAATTTGTGATAAACATCACGTGAGCATGTCAACGCTATGCGTGATGCTAGTTCACGTTGTCGGTGGTCATGAAGGATGATTGGTCCATGCTGCGAAAAGGACCTTGCATGTTGACGTTGATGTTGTGCGCGTTGGCGCACAGCAGCAAGACGTGGGCCGCCGATGCGGCACCTCCCGACGATACGTTGCTCAACGGAAAAACTCTTCGGCCTGCGGCGCCGGCACCCGTGCTGTCTTTCTCCACTAATCCATTCGCACTCGACGCATCAACGGATGCGCTGCGGCCTGCGGGCGTAATGGCCGCCCCCGTCGATGACTTTTCGGCCACGGAATTCAAACCCCGCAAGCGAAGTTCAGGCAAGCAGGCGATGACCGACTATGGCAGTGGCGACCCCATGTTCCACACCACCACAGTGTGGCAGCGTCTCGATGAATTTCGCGCTCAAGACCGGGTTCGCGTGTTGACGCTGTTGGAAATGGGCGGCACCAACCTGTCTTTGCAAGCTGGCCGAAAGGGCGATCCCTCGCTGCAATGGAGCAGCAGTTGGACCAAACGCAGCAAAGTCAGCAGCGGTTTATTGGATGGATTCCTGGCGGCCTCCTTGAGCGGCATGACCAATCGGAATCACGCGTCGTCGCATTTCACTCCCGTCCCGGCGACACAAACCTCGCCATTGATCCCGACGGCGATTCCAGCTGCCAAGTAGGCATGGACGCCAGCTTCGGGCTGCGCACGATGGATTCGACGATACGCTTGAACAAGTCGAAAGACGGAGCGCCATTGTAGGGATCCGGCGCGTTGTAACGGCCCGCGGTGATGACGACGCACAGATCCAGCGCCGGAAGCACGAACAGACGTTGGCCGCCATTGCCCATGCCGCCAATCCAATTCCAAGTCTTCCCGTCGATCTGTAACGCACCCACGCGCCACAGATACCCGTAACGCCAATCCCCTTCGGCGGGTAGATTTCCACGGGTGCTTTCCTGGATATAGGCAGCGGAGAGGATTTGCGCGCCATGCCACCGGCCACCGTCCAAAACCAACTGGCCGATTTTGGCCAAGTCGCGCGGGCGCAATCTCAAGCCGGAATGGGCCCAGACTTGATCATGTCGCCCGGTTCGCCATTCGAGTTCTTCGATGCCCAAGGGCTCGAACAGTACTTGCCGCGCGTACTTTTCCAACGGCATGCCGGTCACGCGCTCCAACACCGCAGCCAGCACGTTGACGCCGCCGCTGTTGTACAGATAGTGAATGCCCGGAGGCTCGGCGACATCGCGCGCCAAAACATAGCCCAGTATGTCGGAGGAAAATTCCATGCGGGTTTCGTCGCTGAAGATCGAGACCGATCCGTCCTCGTCCCAAGCCAGGCCGGAGGACATGGTGAGCAGATGCCGCAGCGTGATCAGGCGCTTCGCGGGCGAAGCGCGTTGCGCATATTGAGGAAAGAAATCGAACACCGGCGTGTCCAATGACTTGATTTTTCCCTCGTCCAAGGCGATGCCGATCAGCAAACTGACGACGCTCTTGCTGATGGAGCGCAAATCGTGCAGCGTCTGTGCATCGAATGCCGTTTGATGCGACCAGAACTCCCCGACCACCAAATCCTTGGCTTTGAAATAGCGCTCAGCGAGAATCTGGCCATGCTGCTCCACCAGCACGCCGTGCAGCAACACGGCCGCGGCATCGGGGGGATTGACGATGGCGCACAACGCTCGAGGATTACAATCGCTCTGCGCGTGTGCCGGCAGCACCGCCAGCAGCAAGAAGTAGATCCATGGCGCGCGCGCAGTCAAGTTCATCGGTAGGACCCAAGCCGAAATGGCGCGCCTGACAAGATTCGAACTTGTGACCTTCGGCTTCGGAGGCCGACACTCTATCCAGCTGAGCTACAGGCGCATAAACGGGAGCGCGATACTACTCGCCGTCAGAACACCTAGTCCAGAGGGCTGCCTGACACCAATGCCTGAATTTTAAGCACGGTCGCCCAATTGCGCAAAGTCACGGTATCGCCGGCCTTGCGGCCAAAGATCTGGCTGAGCTTGCTGTCGATGGCGCCGGCCTCACACCATAAATAGGCTGCGCGCCCGGTGACCGCCAGCGCGTCGGGCTTCCAGGTCTGCTGCAACAGAGGCTGCAAGGCCGCCAAAGCCGCGCTGTTCGGGGCAAACGCGACGAAATGACGCGAGAAGTCCTTGGCAACGGACAGCAGCGGATTCTCGTCGATGATTTTTTTCAATTCCGGGGCGGTAAGCACGGCCACTGACACCGTGACACCGAATTTCGCGGCGATCGCCTTGACGATCGCCGCGGCGAGCTTGGGCGCGCTCGGGCGCGGCGCTTCGAAAATCACATTGCCGCTATTGAGCAAGGTTTTGACATTCTGGAATTTGAGCGCCGTGAAAGTCGCGCTCAGATCCGCCATCGGTATGCGCTTGGTCTTGCCGACGTTGATGCCGCGGATCAGTGCCACGCAAATCACAGCCGCATCACCCCGACGCTCCGCTGGATGCTGCGCCTCCAAACGGGTATTCCTCGCGCGCCACGAGCGGCGGCTGCTTTTGCAGGCGGCTCAATCCCAGCAGAACGAACCCGATCGCGAAGTAGGCGAGCAACAGACAGACGCCGTTGATCAGAGTGCGTGGATACCCAATGGCGGCTGCGTCGATAAAACTATAGGGATAGCTGTTGATGAGCACACCGCGAATGAGAGCATAGAGCAAGTAAAGGGTCGGGTATAAGCCCCACCCGACCGGATGCACCCAGCGCAATGATGCCTTAGGGGTCACCAGCCACCAGTAAATGACGTACAACGCCGGCGTCACGTAGTGCAGCAGATCGTTGGCCACCGCGTGCAGGCCTTGTCGATGCCAGACGTTACGCAACAACAGGTGAAAAGAAATGGCGACGAACAGAATGCTGGTTGCCACACCGAAGACCACATCGGGCTTGGAGAAGGCGGCAGCCCGGCGCGACGCCGGCGCAACCGCGGGCGCCGTCAGCGCCGCACACACCAGCAAGTTGGTCAGGATGGTGAAATAGCCCAGTAACATAATCAGGCCGCTGGTGATGCCCTTACCGCTGGTCAACGCTGAATCCAGCGTCAGGTAGACTTGCAGCAAAACACCGGCCCACGCGACCGCGGCGAAAACCATGGCGAGGAGTCTGGAGCGCTGCATAACCGTCCTGGTGAGTTTGAGATCCCGTTGGCTCGTCGATTCGTCAGTCGTTGATGTGGTCGAGAAACTCCACGATGCCCGTTTCCAGAGAATACATCGCACCGATGACCAGCAGACCGGAACTCTGGATCAGGTTCTCGATGATTTCCGACCCGTGGCGAAGATGCCGGACGGATGCCCGTATATTGGCGCGCACGGCTTCATCCACCAAGGTGTCAGGATCGTGTCCCCGGCCGCTGTTGATCACGCCTTGGACCGCCGGGCGCACCAGCTCGACGATGGAGCGCAAATTACGCGATTGATTTTCGATCGGACGGCGCAGCTGTTCGACCGTGGCCTCGATGACGCCGCACTGCGAATGCCCCAGCACCACGACCAAGCGTGTGCCGAATTGTTCCGCGGCAAACTCGACGCTGCCGATCTGGGAGGGCGCCACGATGTTGCCCGCCACGCGGATGACAAACAAATCCCCCAGGCCCTGATCGAAGACGATCTCCACCGGAACGCGCGAATCGGAGCAGCCGAGTATGGCCGCAAATGGCGCCTGTCCAAAGGTCAGCGCAACGCGGCGAATTCCGCTGGCGAAGGTGCCACGCTGACTGTCTTCCGTGACAAATCGATGATTTCCCTCGCGCAGCAAATCGAGCGCCTGTTTCGCCGGGATCATGTGCGCATCATGCGCGGAAGCCGTCGAGGGAAACTAATACGAGCGGCGGGAAGTATTGTCGCGGTACCCAAGAATACGCGCCGGAAGGAACAGGATGGCGCGCAGCAAGGCGAACACGGCTTCGAAGGAAATTGCCAATGCACGAAACGGCAGGGATATCAACCAGACCAATGGCCACAACACCAGGGCGAGAATCGCCACCGGCCAGCACAGTACCAACAGCAGGCACCAACCTAGCAACACAATCATGGTTTTCACGGTCTTTTCCTTACGACTCGCCACCAACCATATCACAACCTGGACCAACGGCATCAGCGACTCCTGGGTTTGATGAACTCCTTGCGGCGAAATCTTAAGGCAGACCAATCATCGTCGATGGCGACCGCGCGGACGGTATCGAACCCCGCCTTGCGCAGCTCGCCCCATCCCGTATCGCGATTGAATTCACAGGAGTAGCGCTTCGAGGTTTGCTTAGGATAGGCAAACCACAGCAGCGCATCGCCCTCGGCGGCTGCCGCGAGCAGCTTCGACAGCCGATCGACTTCTTTTTGCGTGGTGACGAAGGCCAGGGAGAACTTGGGTGAGGCGGGTTTTTTCGGATCCCGCAGCACCTCTACTCCTTCCAGGCCCGCCAGTTCGTTCTCGAAGGAGCTCGGCGCGTTGTAGACCACCACCGAGGTCAACGAGCCCAGGTTGAGTTTGGCGAATATCGGCAACTTGCTGGCGCTGCTCATGTCAGACGTCTCGCTTTCGTGCGGTGACCTCGATCTCGATCAGCATGCGCGGATCCACCAAGCCCGCGCAAATCATCGTCGCCGCCGGACGAATCTCGCCCAGATACTTGCGCATCACCGGCCAGCATTCAGGGAAGCGCTCCGCCTTGGGCAAAATGTAATTCACCCGTACCACGTCGGCGAGTTGCGCGCCCGCTTGGCGCAGCGCCGCCTGAATGTTCTGGAAGCATTGTTCGGTCTGCTGCGACAAGTCCGCGGAGATGCTCATCGACTCGTAATCAAACCCCGTCGTACCGGAAACAAACACCCATTCGCCGTCCAGAACGGCGCGCGAATACCCCATGTCCTGTTCGAACTTCGATCCTGAGCTGATCAGCCGACGCGCCATACCGTACTAACCGCGTGCCCGCACATCGCCGAAATCCCGGTCGTGATGACCCAGGTGGCGATTCGGTTCCTGCCAGGCCAGCTTTTGTTCCAACCACACCTCGAGGTTGGGCGGGTACGCCTCCGGCATATCCAATGACACCGTGGTGACATCGATGGTGTTGGGACTGGCGGCGTTCTCGTACAGCAACTGGCAGCCGCAGTTGCGGCAAAATCGGCGAATGACATCTTGAGAAGATTGAAATAATTGTGGATAGCCGGATAGTACCTGGAATTGAGCGCGGTCCACGGTCAGCCAAGCCACCGAGGGCGCGGAGCAGGCCGCGCGGCAACTATTGCAATGGCAAATCACCGACGACAACGGGACACCCGAGATTCGGTAGCGGATCGCCTTGCAAAAACACCCACCGTCTAGGATTGGCATCTTTCAATGTCCTCACTGCTGACGCCCAAGATCTTAATGGAAGAACTGGCTTAGCGGGACTTGGGCGCGAGCAGTAACCTCAAGCAGAGTGAGAAAGTGATCCACCAAATCACCGCCAACCACCACATGCCCGGCCAGTTGAATTTGAGCTTCAAGAAGTATCCGCCCACCGTCGCCAGGGCGCATAAGGTCGCCAGTCCGAGGATCCCTCGGGGTCTGATCGCGCGATTCCAAAATATGCGCACCAGCGAGCCGTAGGTGATGGCGCCCGTCATGGCGCCGATGCCGATCACCGCCGGAAGCCGCTGGCTGTTCGGAAGGATGGACAATGCGACCAGCGCGATGATTCCGACGTACAAGGTCATGATGCTCAAGGCGGCGGCGATGGCCACGAACAGCAATCTACGCGACGCGGTCGCAGCAATTCTAAGCGAGGCGGCCAATGCGACGGCATGCAATGCGCCGTTGACGGCCGAGGCGAACAAAGCATTGTCGTAGATCGCGAACTGGCTCAAGCCGGCGAGAAACGCGACGGCCACCGCGAGAAACAGGAAATGCCGCCGATAGTCGAATACGACCGTCAACGACATGCCCCACTAATTCGCAGCAGTACTGACAGGCGGCGTACGCAACTTCCACAGCAGCAGCAACGCACCCGCCATGATAGCCATGTCGGCGATGTTGAAGATGCCGGTGCGCAGGCTGCCGATACCGACGTTGAGAAAATCAGTCACGCGCCCGTGGTATAGCAATCGATCGATCAGGTTGCTGATCCCGCCGCCCGCCACCAGTGCCAACGCCACCACGCGCCACGCTTCCAAGCGACGCGCGAACAGCGAGGCAGCCACCAGTGCGATCAACAATGCAGCAACCGCCGCGGTGAACAGTGCGAATCTAAGGTGTTCCGG
>Ga0116227_10007598_pt1 | contig 21029 bp, 14 predicted proteins | sample S1TSphgellanicum_FD_89693 | JGI IMG/M metagenome (GOLD analysis project Ga0116227, IMG submission 89693) | Host-associated microbial communities from peat moss isolated from Minnesota, USA - S1T2_Fb - Sphagnum magellanicum MG | ecosystem: Host-associated > Plants > Peat moss > Unclassified...
CTTTTAGTTGGCATCCCCTTTTGGCGATTGAAAACCTTTTGTGTGGTAACCAAAAGGGCTTCAATCCCCACCCCCCCCCCCCCCCTTCCAATTTTTTCCCTTTCCTATTTCAATTCCCCTTGATGGTGATTGAAACCTTTTTGGTCACCATGTAATGTGATCTTCCCCCCCCTCCTTTTAACCTTCTTTGTTTTCCCCCCTAATGGCGGCTGAAACCCTTTCAGTTGCTATGTTGTGTGATCCATTCTTATAAAATTGGGGGTACTTATTCTATTTCATATTAAGTAGTTGGGGGTGCTTCACAAGTCCAAATTTTTTTTGGCACAATTTGATTGGCCCATTGCAAAAAAAAATTGAAACTATGGAGGCTTCCAAAAATAGAAGATTTTATGGAAAGATGGAGTGCCTCCCCATTTGGCTCACCTATATAGGTGAAAAGGGGAGGACTTTGGGCAAAACATATGGGATTAAAACAAGGTGTTATTGGGAACACCCTTGGGGAACACATTGGGAACCTAGAAAAGATATTGGAAACCTAATGGGGACCCATTGGAAACTTGAAAGAAACATGTTGCAAAATTTGACGCAATTTTGTAACACATCTTTTTTGTAGGGGCTAAAAAAAAAAGAAACATTAAATTTTAATTATTGAAATTTTTTAAATGAAAAATTACCCCAAAATATTAATTAATTGATTCGAACTGAATCAGTTGCAATATCTATCAAAAGATGAAACCTTGGTGATACACTATCAAAATAATATTTCCAATAGTTCTTAAACAACTCTCGTGGAAAAGATGTTTGTTCCTTTTTTCATGAATTCAACTAAAAATCAACAAATGTCGTATTGCATCAAAATAGTCTGGTGTGTCATAAACATGAAGCTCCATCAAGATATCCTTGTACAACAAATCCTTAGGAAAAATTGAAACATCTAAACATAGACTCCTTGAATGCACATGGAAAACATTTAACATTGATGTCATTGTGAACACTCTCCCTATCCATTACATTTTCAATTTTGACATATAATGTCAATGGTATGTCCTTGTATAATAAGTCATCTATTTAGTAACCAAAAAATTTCCACAACATATTGTCCTTCTTCTTGGCCTGGAAATATATGACATTTGTCCCTTCAAAGTCCTAAGTCATGATGGTGTGGTTGTCCCATTTACAAGTATGTTTGATTATATATCCCTCAATTCGATTGCTCGACATATTTCATTTTGTGAAAATAATTGAAATCACAAAAATAACAAAAAATAGTGCATGGAGTCCTCCCCCCCCCTTTTTTTTTTAATGTTGTGCACTAATTGCCCAAAATAACCAAAGTCCTACACATTGGAAAGAAAGTGAAGAAAAATGAAAATGTGAAGTTTTTCGTACAGGTAAAATTAGGGGTGCCCCAAAAAATTTGGCGATCGAAAAAATTCAGTTGCCCAATGGTGTTCCCATGCAACATCCACACATGGCTGTTAGAATGTTGTCAAATGGCAACTTAATTTTTTTAGTCACCAACAAGTTGTTTAGATAGTTGGTGACCAAAAGAATTTGGTTGCTAATTGGCTGATTGTATAGTTGGTGATTGAAACTTTCAAACGCAATGTGCCTGATAACGACTTAATTGGTTTTGGTTACCTTGAGTCGCCATTTAACACCAATGGTATGGTGGCGACCGAACCACTTTTGGTTTCCATTTGACAACCCCATGCTAATGATTCCTATAGGCCATTAGATGGGGACCAAAAAATTTGATCACCAAGGAATCTAAGCTAGTAGTATTGGCCCAATACTTAAATTAGGCTTTCAATGGAGACCAAAAGCAATTGAATTTAACCTAGGCCTAATCATGAGTCTTTGGGCTTGTGTGTGTCCATTATAAGTCCCACACTTTCCTCATTCTATCTACTTCCTTATGTGACATGTGAGGATTCTATTTGCTTTGAATAATTAAAGCCATACACTTGGAAAAAAATGGGAATATTTTTGGAGGGCTTTAAAGTTCATGACACCAATTGTGAAAACAATTGTGTGTTGAACTTCAAGGTTGAACCTCTTGAAGGACCTTGATACATATACATTTTTATCCTTAACCTTAATTTACCCCACCCTTAACCCTAATTTATCATTAACCTTAATTTACCCTTAATTTACTCATTTATTAATGGATGGTGGGTATGATGGTGGATGATGTGGACCAAAGGAAAATAGTCAAAGGCCATGCTGCAAAAAGAAGATGGCATGAAGTAAAATTCAAAACATTTGAAGACCCAATCGTCCTAGCAAATGTTGGATGGCAAATCCTTTTCCCACCTTGGTTGTACACCTTATGTTCACAGTATTTGTGATGGTGCCACATAGATAAGAAATGGCCACTTTCTAGGCATGAAATCCACAGAAAAAAATTCCACCCCATATACAAGTTGTGTGGATGAACATATGAAAACATGCATATTAGAGGTGCACATGGCCATGACGGGGAGCCATTTTTTTTCCAAAAACTAGGTGCCTTTGACTATGGTATGGATGGTTTATGTGGAGGTTGTGTTTGGGGTTCAAGTTGATTTGAGAACCATTTCAAGCTCTAGAAAATCTTGCAACTCCTACAACAATTCCCCCAATTCGTACATAAACATAACCCGAAGTTCCTCCCAGATCTGCCCATGTCACTCCCCTATTTTTTTTTCAACTAGTACCACTAATACCAATTGTTCCCAAATCAACAATAGTTTGTACCTTTCATACCCAAGATCCTTCTCTTGCAATGAGTGACTCAATTATTTAGCACCATGGGGAATAAAGTCCCCGTCAATTGATCACCATTGAACATGGACAACCCCATGGATGGATAATAGTTGGATGTTGTGGTTCAAATGGCATTTTATATGCCATTTGACATGATAGATTGTCAAAGGGGGTTGGCATAAGGTGCTAGCATATTGACCTTCACAAAACGGGCTGACATTGTAGAAGATGTTTTTGAGGTGTTGTGAGGGGAAATGGGCATAATGCAAATCCAACTTCAGGAGGTGACATTGGAACATGATGCACTACATGAAGAATTGGGTGCATGCCAAAGAAAATGTCTTGGGTTAGAACAAGAAAATGCCAATCAACACAAGGCTATAAAGGAGGCATTCATAAAGGCCATTCACGCGGAAAAGGAATGCTTAAATTTTGTGGAAGACATCGAACACTACCATCAAACATGGATTTACATAAAGGAATGATATCAAAGAGATGCTGAAGCATTTGTGAAAGCAACCCAACAAAATTCAAGCAACATGAAACTTGCATGTATTTTGGTAACATCTTGAGTTACGTAGATGGAGGTGGAGCTTGTAAGAATGCAATTGGAATACTGTGAAGATGGGAGGTTTTGACCACATAGTTTGACATCATGGCCTAGGGTTTAATAATTTATGAAAAATGCAAGAATATTTACTAGCATAGAGTGGGTGACACATCCTGAGCTCAACTAGGAATATGTCATTGTTGCATTGAAAAAAATAGGCGAACTCTTGTGGCCCACACCGTAACCCTTCACGCAAAGTGGGGAACAATGTCTTATTTGTTGCTCCTCATTTGGACCAAAAGGAGCATGGCTTTTAAGCATTTGCCAACACATGTACCATTCACAATGCTTAACAACTTTGATGGTGGCAAAAAGGAGATGTCTACAATATATGACCCCATTTGACCAACACATATACGAACAATTCAATTTTCAAGTAATCATGCCACAACATTGGGAGTACACCATGTTTAACACACCCAATAAGCCACAAGCATGGGGCATAGACATGAAAATGGATTTGGAATGTTGGCATGTCCATTATTACATGGGAGAGTCAATACAACAAATGGCAATATGACGAATCCATGATTTAAAAAACACGAGGATTGTTATACCTATTAGCGATTAATACATGACATTGTTGATTTTATCAAATATTTCAAGGGTGGCATAACCCAAGAACCAACAAGTTTGAATATAGTTTAAATTCAGAATATGTTTAGTACAACATGATGGGGGAGGAAATTGGGTGCAGGTTCACCATAAGCAATATTCAGTTTGAAACCAAGCCAACTTGACATTGGAGGAGATTAGTGAAGGGTCACATTTGAAAGATGATGTTGTTTTTGCATTATTAATTGTAATATTTCCTCACACTTTCACAATGTTTAATGAGTTAGATAATTTTCCTTGGTTGGATGCAATTTTGAATGGGAAACCCATTGGGTTAAAAAATCTTGCTAATCAACAACATGGTAATAATATTGGGGAAAATGCACTAAAATAAATCTTCAAATATATGACTAAGTTTATGATTGGTATTCCAATCATAAAAGACAAAAATGACTAATAGCCCTAAAGTCATTACAGATGAATCGTTAAAGACAATAGTTGTTTAAAACATGATGTGGCACATTTCATTTGTTAATCATAAAAGACAGATGTGAAATCATTAGTCATAGTTTAGTCATTGTGTAATTATTTCTTATTATTGCAAATTATAATAATTGGTATTTTTGTAATGTAAATAATAAGATATATTTTTATTTCAATTATTTTTAATTTCATTAATTTCATCCTATCAATTGTTGACATGTGTCACCACCTGAACTAGGTTAAAAACTAGTTTAATTGGCTAAGTAAACCACCTAATCTACTTAGGTAAGCACTTAATTTAGGTAGTCTAATTAGGTCTGGAATATTTGGTCAACATTCCATTGTTGATAGTAACAATGTCATTTATGAAGTTTGATCCTTGGACCCCAAGGATGAAATTGAAATCCTTTACCACCAAGCCACACCACTTGTTGTGTTAATAATCTAATGTTTATTTTATTTAAACCATACTTCATTTAAACATTACACACAACCTCAAATTTGATGATTCATATTTTATTGATAAATTGTTCAAATGAAAAAGTGAAAAACTTATCATAAATTTCATTCAATAATGTAAAAAAATTATATATATGAATTCATTTCAAAAGAAAAAAAATTGATTTTTGTTGTTGAATAATATCTCAATGACCATTTTTTGGAAAAAATAATTCAAACACATGATTTGTAAATGGAAAAACCTTTGTGAGTAGTACAAGAATAAATAAAATATATATTTCATATCTTAAACCTTCATTTGATTTATGATTTTATATTATACCAAATTTCTTCCAATATATCATAATTTTATTTATAACTTTTAATTTAGACATATGAGTCCTTAAAATTTACATAAAATATTTATGAATGGACCATAAATCAATTATAATATCTAAATTTATATTTATAATAATGTTTTTATTGTTAGTCATATTAAATTGATTTATAAATTTTATTCAATTTTACATATATACTTTAATATAATTGTGTAATATTTATTTATATACATATAATATATAAAATTTTACTTAAATTGATGATAAAAATTCAATGTAAAATAAATTATATATTTACCATATCTTACATTTTAATTTTATTTTTAAATTATAATTTTTAAAAAAGTACATCTTTTTATCAATAAAATTATTTCAATGTGTGATAATGAATTTACTCATATAAAATATTTTTAAATGGATCATATATCAAGTATATTCAATAAAAGTATAATTAAAAAATTTATATTATTTATATGTATAATATGAGTTGAAATTAGTTTCTTACATATCGTGATTCCTTATGTGTGAACTTATATTGATAGTCATTTTTGAATCACTATAAATTAATTCTATGATTGCATTATGTATGTAATGACATGTCATTTTGTCATCAATGCCATATGGATGAAAACTTATAATGAAAAAACAACATCAACCTTTGTATTACCACATCATCGTCTACTAGTCAAATGTACCACTAATACATGATTATAATTTTTTACACGTAGGATTTGAAGTAATATCCTATTATTATAATCAATTACTAGTCACTTATGACATTTAATCACTAATTTCTTGTTTGCAAAAGACAAGATTTCCTTTAATGGTGGTATATATATATATATATATATAAAATAATAAGGTGAGGTGGAATTTTCCATTGAATACAACCTATGTACATTGTAGAGTAGCCTCAATATTGTACAAAGGATGAAAGTACACTAAGCCCCCCCAAAATTGTCGTCACACATATAATCTTTTTGCAATTAATTTTTTTGGTAATGTATGGACATCACATTTTGGATTATATTTTCTTGTTTTAAGTATATTAGATTAGCTTTAGACTTCATCTAATCAATTATTTTGCAAAATTCAACAAACATTGAAGAATTTAAATATTTGGAATATATTCATGACAAAATAAAACCAATCACTAAGTTTAAAAGTTTGAATATATACTTCAAAACTAAAGTTGTGGATGGAATTTTTGGGTGATTTTTTTTTATGGTGTATGATATTGATATACATCAATTAAATCTAAGAAAATTTTGAAATTTGAAATTTTTGGATGAAATTTGAAATTTTTGGATGAAATTTCATTTTTTAAATGTGTTTTTTTACATTTGTTTAATAATGAATGCATAATAATATTTTTTTAAGGAAAAAATGATTACCATATAAAAAAGGAGGAGATTTTATAGATGGTCATTACACTATTTTTTTCATTTTCGTTTGTTTAATAACATTTCATGAATCATAAACATGAGGCCCTATGGCCATTGAAAAATTGTAAGTTATATGTTTTGTGTTCATTGATTTTATCCAATCCTCCTCATCTAATTGTTGGATCAAAATTAATTTCAATTCAAAATGAACATTGAGTTCAAAAATGTTGTGCAAATGCTAAAGTTTTTTACTTGAGTTTAGGATAACCAAAGGATGTCATCAAGATTTTGGCTTATTGCGTACTATAATACTTGTTATACATCACCTTTTTTTGAACAAAAGTGGCTCACCCTTAATGTGTTTTCACCCCAAAATTGATATTTATGATTGATTTATGGGGCAATATGGGCAAACAAGTTGTTTCCCCTAAGAGTTTGTCACAATTAATGTAAACCTAATCATACGTAAAATTTTACAATTGAAAAATGAGTTGGATGATTGGATTGTGCCCATAATTATTGAATATTGAACCTTTCATATGATAATGTGATTGGAAGGATTAGAAAACATATAATTGTAACTATATGGGGTCATTTCATTTAGAGTGCCCTTCAAATTGAAATTTTGGAATTTGAATTATGAAATTGAGATTGTCTTATATGAAAAACACCAATTTCCACTTGTATGTTTAAGGTGTTTATTAGTGTTTATTGTGCATCCCACTCTAGAATGATGATTAAAATTAATGGTGTGTTCAAGCTACTTGGGGGGCAACACTTCCATATAACCCATTGATTGGGTGTGTGTTGACTTTGGATTGTTAGAACATGTACAATCTCAGGGGGTTCATTAGACACTTGAACATAACCTTCAAATAATGGCATGTTCGGATTTGCATCACCATTATCAAACCCTTGAACTTGCAAAACTGTTGGATCATACAACAATCTTGAAAACATAATCTTGTCATCATTAAGGAATTCAAAGGGGTCATGTTTGACTTCATCCTCATCAAGCTCATTTGACACTATGGGGTCCTCACCTAATGATTCACTTTTGTCTACATTTTCATCAACATCAAACATCGAATCTTTAAACAACATATTATTCTCGTTCCATGCCATGGGGTTAAAGCCAGGTTGTTTTCATAAGAGTTTGTTATTAATGTATGTGTACACCAAGTCTTCCGTTATATTTGATATCAACTGGTTTCACACTTTGTTATGTATAAATGAATATGAACTTCAATTTTGCTCACACAATGATGCAAAACACATTTGCACCAAAATGCGATAGGCAATGGGTGCAAGTGTGTGTTCACTAACTTCAATCAAATCCACCATTCATGTGGGAGCAAGTTTAGGTCTTTCACCTTGGGGGGGGGGGGTGTTAGATAAAGGACTTCAACTTTCAACAAAATTTGTGAAGTTTTTAAAAACTAGGGCATAGGCAGTTGGCATATGAGCTATTTTTTGTAAAATTTTGTTTAAAGCTTCTTTCGCATTTGCATCATTGTGTAGGCAATCTTCACCCAATAAGTATGGATTGAGAAAGGCCCCTACATAATGTAGGTTGGTCATCAACACCTTCCACCTCTAACAAAATTGATCTTTAATCACATCTACAAGGTTTGATGGTGATTCACATGGTGGATCTCATAATGATAAAACATTTCGCTCCAATGTTTTGATGAAAAACCATGCCCTCCCCATGCAAGGTTGTTTGCCATCAAATTCTTTCAATGACATGAAAATTGGTTCCACCATGTGCACAAAGTTGGCACAAGTATTCCAAAGTTTGTCCCCTTTATGTTAGTTCGAACAATTTTCACCTTGGTCAACAACTTTTGACAATGGCTGCTGCATACTGTGTTATCAAAAGTTGTCCAATTAGGATTGACAATAATTTGTCAATGACAAGTTTAAGTTTGAATAAACTTTCAACCATTACAAAATTGGTTGCAAATCATGTTTCAATGGGGTTTAACAACATTAGGTTGCTTTCATAACAACAAAAGATTGTTAGTGGCACATGGTGTTGTCATACGAAAAATATATATATATTTGCCTTTTTCACAATTTATCTTGCCCATGTTGCTTTTCCCCAATCTTCCAATCCTAAGTTCAGACAATGAATAACAAAACCTTGAAAATAAAGACTTGGAAAATGAGAAATTAAAAGGTCAACTACATTTTTCATGTTTGAAATTTGTACAATGTTGTCGACTCTAATGGTTTCAATGTATTTAGTCAATGCATTACATATGTAATGGGCATCCTTTCACTCCCTTGTGTTAATGGAACCTATGAATATATCGCCATTTAGACAAGCAAACATTACATTCAATAATGGATGCCATGCAATTTGTCCCAACCATTAAAACAAATGGTTGCTCCATATTTATGAATTGAATTTTGCATCTTCTCAATTATTTGTTTGGACACATTGACCTTGGATTACTTTAACAAATATGTGCATAATCCATGGTATGATGGGGGTTTGTAATAGGTTCAAAATTCAAAGGTTATTTTCACAACTTCTATGAACGTTGGGTGTCGCACAACATTGAAGGGGATGTTCATCTCATAAAAGAAAGTTGCCCACTTCTTCTCCAAATCTTGTTTTTTGGTTGAATTCAATCTTTTGGGTAGTAAAACTTGTCGAAAGGTTTGAATGTTGTCATTTCTATATATGGATGAAAGCATGCTAAAGTATACAATTAAATGTCTTTGATTTAAATTAATGGAATAAAAAGTGAAACAATTTTTGACAAAACATAAGAAAGTAAATTCAAATTTTATTTAAATTTCATTTTGAAACCATGGTGTTTCCATTGGGTTTACAATAAGTTGAATACAAAATTTGAAATTTTTTGGACTAATAAAAGTAGGGAATAAGTATTTTTGAATTTGACTAATTAATATGGTGTTCAAAAGTATTTTTTCATTAAAACTTTAATGAAATATATTTGTGTGAAGTTATAACATAAATATCATTGTATATTCAAAGAAAGGAAAATAAATAAATTTTACTTTCTCTATGGTAGAACATACTTAAGACGTATTTAAAACAAATGTTACATTACAAAATGTAGGCTTCAAAAAGCTACTTACATTTTTAAAAGTTTACTTGAAACCTATTTTTACAATGTAAAATTAAAAACTGCTTCATAACAGTGAAGAAGTATCTTTTCTTAATTGTTTAAATAAAAATATTAATTGTATAATAATTTTATGATCGGTTTTGGTCCTATTTCTCATTAGTTTGACAAGTGAACTACCAAGGTAATTTTATTATATATTTTACAATGTGTCATCCATCTATTAGGACCTTTTGTGTTGTTTATAGGGGGGGGGATGAAAATTCAAACTTTTTCCACTCAAGACATTGAAATAGATTATCCTTCCACCAAAGGATTTGGTGTTTCAATAGCCACATCCTCTATTCACCCATCTAGGAAATGGACTAGTACTTCCATGGAATTTGGTGGTGGAAGGACAAGTTTGCCACATCAAGCAAATAAGGCCTTCACCTATGGATGTGCCCTTAAACACACTACAACTCCAACTGGCCCATTGCCATCATATCGATGGCCCAGTTGGAAGAACAATGTACCTTTGTAATATGAAATAACATTGTCACAAAACTTACATTCCACCTTCCTTGACTTGTTATTAGACATCAAATACCATGGATTCCACATGTTCCACCTTCCCTCCATCGATAAAACACAAGAACAATAGGCTTGATTAATATAATTGAAGTATTCACATTACTAGAATTCTTATTTTTCCAAACTAACCAAGTTGATTAAATGGGTGACACATTCCCAAGCTCCTTGATATATTCAAATGTGAGTCCAAGGTGAACACAACGAAAAAACGAGGAGTTGGGGTATGTTCCTTAATTTATAACACTTCGGGGGTAGAAAGGCGTGCTAGAGCTCCAGGATAAGGACTAAGAAGAGTGACAAGCAAATCAATTACTCACACAAACCCGCACAAACCAAACAAGTTGGTTAGTGCATAGTTGGAACACTTTTGGTGCACGGATGAACCACGAACACACATGAATTCATAAGATTCACCACGGCTTCAACTTGGGGGAAGCCACCACCTTCCCCCTTATAGTATTCTTTGTGTCTGGCCATAGGGCTAGTACCAAAATGTCATTTTGTCCCGAAATTCCGAAATTGGGAGTCTTGGAATTCCTTAAACTAGGAATCCTACAACTTTGGAGGCCCATAACTTTGGGTGCAGACCTCTGATTGAGGTGACATCTAAAGCAAAACTATAGCCCTCATTGAGAAATTTTCAATGGTATGTGATACGCCACCTACACGCAAGTAAATCAGAGTGATTCTTGACTTTTAGTGGTCGGGAGTAATTTGACTCCCGACCTTTCTTTTGGCCATAATTTATGTTTTTAAGTACCCAAATGGGTCATGTGAGAACATTTTAAACACTTAAGTTCCAAGAGCTTTCCAATGATATAAGGAGCTCTTCAATGCGATGAGTTCTGACCCTTGTAATCGCCCTTTGAAGATTTGGAAGTCCATTGGGGTTCTAATTCCCAATGTGGGAATTCACTTGGGAGTGTGGGGTTCATTCCCTCACACTCTCTTACAATCCCGGGAGCACGAAATGTGACTGCCAAGCTTCATTTTTGGCCCGCACCTTTGCAAGCCCTTGCCTTGGTCACGAACCGAAGGCTAGGGTTGCAACAATGGGTCTTTTTAATTAGAAGACATGTATTTATTACTAAAGGCCAAGGGCTTGAATGACAATGGGTATTTTTAACTAATCAATTTGATTAGAATGATCGATTTGATAATTAGTCAAATCAAACATCTAGTCAAATTGAACTTAAAAATACCACCAAATTAAATTGGCTAATGGCTTGGTCAATAAAACCACCCAATATAGTCAAATTGGCAAGTGCCCCAATCAACAAGGCCACCTATTATACTCAATCAATAAGGTTAATTAAATAGATTTGGTTAAAATGGTCAACTATAAATTATAATGTTAGTTGGGTATCTTGAGACTACATGTAACATTTTGACTATTTTTGACCAATTAGAAAAAAATTGAAAAATGAAAAAAATAACTAATCATAACTAATTAAATCATGACCGAATTAATTATGGTTAAACTAATTGTATATATGGTTTATCTAACTATGGTTAAATTGATTGTATTGAAATTGATTATGCTTCAACTACCTTTGAAAAAACTAATTAAAGTTGAAATTAACCATAACTAATCTAATCATCCAATCAATTTAATCATGTTCAATAACTATAGTTTTTTTAGCCATAGTTTGTTTAGTTGTATATGTTTTAACTATGGTTAATTTAGCCATGATTCATTTGTACATAATTAATTATTCCCTCATTTTTTGGCCATATTTAATTTAATTATGACTAGTTTAACCATGGTCAATTTAACAATATTTGGTTTAACTTTAGTAAGTTTAGCATAATTAATTTAACCATTACTAGTTAAGCCATTATTGGTTTTTCCATAATGAATTTATCCATGGTTATTAAAAGTATAATTAAATTAACTATATTTATTTTTTACATATTAGTTATTTTCCCTTATTAAATCTAACCATAATTAATTTACCCACAGTTAGTTTTGCCAAAATTATTTTAAACATTTATATTCTAACCATAATTATTTCATTCATGTTTATTTTAGCCAAATTCATTTTACTCATGGTTAGTAATTTAACCATGGTTGGTTTGGGATAATTATTTTAACCATTTTGATTTGAGCCATAATTATTTCATTCATTCTTATTTTAGATATAATTATTTTTTCCATATGTGGTTTTGCCATAAAATATTTATTCATTTGTTAGTATAGCCATATTAATTTTTATTAATGGTTAATTTAACAAAATTTATACTTATGGTTGGTATAACCATTTTGATTTTAGCCATAATTATTTCATTCATGTTTATTTTAGCCACATTAATTATATTCATGGTTAGTTTAGTCATTTTTAGTTTAGACAGAATTGGTTTAACCATGAAATATTATTTATTAATTAATTTAGCCATGATCAATTTAGCCATAAAATATTTATTAATTGGTTATTTTGGCCATATTTACTTTATTCATGGTTAGTTTAGCCTTTTTTTTTTACTCGTGGTTATTTTTAGCCATTTATGAAATAACCATATTTGGTTTTGCCATAACTATTTTATCCAAAATTAGTTTTGTCATTATGTATTTAACAATTATTTATTTAGACATGGTTAATTGAACCATAATTAGTTTAATCAAGGTTATTTTTCCATAATTATTTTTAATTTTTGGTTGGTTTAACCATTAATCATTAATTTTTCCATAATTACTTTATTCATGGTTAGTTTAATCATCATTGGATTTGTCACAATTAGTTTAGCCATTTTTAGTTTTGCCATATAATTAATTTTTCCTAGGTTAAATTAATCACCTAATTATGTAATCTAAGTATGTGACTAAATAACCTAAATACAAGTAGTTTATATATATGTGTGTATTTATTTATACATACTCTACATATATTCCACCTATTTACCTATATTTTAGCATGTAGGTTACCTAGTTATATAGGCTAGGGCAAGCCATTTACATACCTATGATAAATTATTAGTTGGTTAATTAGTTATTTACCTAAAATACACTATGAATGTGTAATTAAGTAGTTAAATATTAATGATTACAAATACATTGTTGATAATATATAATGAATTAGGTCAAATTTGTAAGGATTAGTTATAATTTGGTTGTAATTATCAATCAACAATATAATACATTATAATTATCTTGATATTTTACATAATTCAAAGATTTATAATATGGTTGCAATTATTAATTATAATTAAATAACTAGACATTAACTATTACTAAATTTTATTTTAACTTAATTAACATACATATTTAACTACCTATGCGAATGTTTAAATGCCATGTGGCTTAACTTGGGTGGCCGCTATCTAAATGCCACATAACATTTCCTCAGTCAAAATGGTGTTCGATTAGTCAGAAAATTGCTTGACTATTATATTGACTATTCAAAAATACTAGTCAAAAATGCCAATTTAAGCCTAGTCAAAAAGTACATGACTTGGTCATGATGGACAAGTTCAAAACGATTTGTCCAAAATGATTGAAATTTTTTTTGTTATGCTTGTCCAAAATGGATTTTTTAAAACAAAATTTCTAGTAAAAAAACAAGGATTCTTGTAGTGTCAACAACAAGATTGGATTCCATCTTCAAGGTTACAATTAAAAGTTAGCTCCAATTGCAAATGCAATATGATGATCTGAAATTCAAACAACCATAAATATTTCGCTTTTCCCTTCCAAGGTATATGGCAATGGTTGGTGTTAAACAACACAAATCCCACCCACCTCAAAGGAGAAAGTGAATTCAAATTGCAAGGTTTGTTTTTTATTACAAAGCAACACCAAATTTTCTTGCTGAATCAAATTTCATCGCAAAAACAATGATGGAGATCAATCCATCATCAATCAAACAACCAAGATCCAGACACGTATGTCAATGAAATATTTTCGATCGCCATTTGTGTGGTGACAAAAAACTTTAATCGCCAACACTGCAAATCACATACACACACATGCACACACAAAAAATATCTACACATATTTGGAATCTTCTCCCTCCCCCTTAGGTAGCTAACCACTATTGCGGTAGGTGGTAGCTATTACAAAGCCAAATCCTATTTTCTCTCCTTTAATCTCATTTCTTTGACAACAATCCTTCCTTCATCAATGGGATATAGGTAGGCAAAGTCAACCTTACCTTACCTAAGTAATTTCCTAATTACCTATTACCATAATAACTATAGTAAGGCTACAACAATTCTATTGTTCACCCTTTAACACCCTCTTATAAGAAAGAAGGAATAAGCATGCATATAAGATTATTCACACTCTTAAAGGATAAACATATTAGTCCTCACCCCCTAAACTTGATGATCAACAAATGTTTAGGATCATGATAACCTTTTGTTTCATGTTTTACAATGGGTTAAGCCTCAAAGTGGGGATGTTCCCAAAATGTGGGGTTGATCTTATTTATCCTTTTGTCTTAGGCCACTTATTTTTTAATCCTTTTGCATTATGTAACTTCACTTTACACATGACTACTAATTGTTGGAGATTTGATGCAAATTCAACCACTATTGTTTTTTTTCCATTGAACCTTGTGTTCAACTGACAATATTTGTACATGTTCTAAATCGTGACTAAACCACCTTTGTGAAAGTTTTCATTTTATATGGTGCACATCAAAGAGGAAAAGGAAATATGACACACTAACTCTTAATCATTGTGGTCTATGTACGATGACTTTCACCTTATGCTTTACGATGGGTTAAGTCCTTATGTCCCATAGTTTTTACATTGTAATGCCAAAAATGGTGATGAACACCATTTTTACATTGTAACACCAAAAATGGTGATGAAAATTGAGAGAACAAAATTCCTTGATCAATGAGGTGAGCCAACATGGGTTCAAAAGGCTTAGATTGTTTTCTTTAGGGAGTACATGGTTTATATATATAATGTGATGGTGTATGAGAAATAAGTTTTGGGGGGGGTGGGGGGTGGGGGGTGTGGAGAACATGGCGAACATCTAACTATAATTTGTTTAAATGGTTTTTTTGGTGTGATGGTTACATGGCAAACATGCTTATTCTTTTTATTTTGGGGAGAGGAACATGACAAGTAGAGCTATATGCATTCGAAACACTAGGTGTTCTTGGGCACTTTTTAATTTCATAAGTCATTTTCATGCATTCTTTGCTTTGCTTTCCTTCATTTTTTTTCCCTTTATTTGTTTGCTCATGTTTGAGAGTTATTTTCTTTGTTTTATTTTTTATTTTTTATATATGATAAGCAAAAAACCATATTCAACCTTATTCAAACTGAAAATTCAAATAAATTCCAAAAAACTAGGTTTTGTAAAGAAAAATCAGTTGAGGATGTGGTAACACTTGGGCCAATGGCACATGCCGCATTAGTGTAGATTAGGATTGATCTTCCCTTTCTTCATAAAATGACATAATTTTAATGCAAACACATTGAATTATAATTGACACATCACCTAGTTTTTAATTGTTAGTTTTACCATCCCAACATGTGAAAATCATGAGCATCTCAACTAGTTCCATTGAAATTTGTAATGCTTTAAATTTCAAAATGATAAATAAAGTTATTATGAATGTTTTCTTCAAAATTTCAAATTTAATGTTTAAAATTTAGATTTGGGTTATAGATTCAAATATTAAATATTAATTAAACTTAATTTATTAACTTTGGTATTTGATTTAACTTCAATTCCAAGTCATGTCAATCCATTACATGTATTTTGATATTATGATTTATGCCATTAATTAAAATATAATTTTAATTATACAATTTCTTAATAAAAATGAATTTCATTTATGGATTTTTAATAACATGTATTTAGTTTCATAATTCATTATTTTATTGTCAAATTTGAACACATTACATTGGTTCAAAAAATTAAATTAAATGTTTTTCTATTATAGTAGCGTAATTATGCTATGAAACTAATTAATGTAATCAATGTACATTATGTAACTATGTAATTTCATATTAAATTAATTTCACATGTGAAGTACATAATTATAAATTGATTATAAAATCTCATAGATTATTGAAATTAAACTTTTAATGTATGAAAATCTTGAAATATGAAAATAATGTTAACATCATTTTGTAGTAATTAATTTCAAAATAATTACACAATAAGTGTTTACATTTTAATGCACACAAAAAAGTAAGATAAAACTATTACATATGTCATAATTTGAATGTTTGATTTGATCATATTAGTCACATTAATCAAGATCTATTAATCCAAATAGGTGCCACATCCACCATATGTTTAACATTTTGTCCAATTTGATTAGATAGTTAGCTTTTTTAATCAAAGTTCAAAAACACTTAATTTGCATGTTAGTGAAAATGGACATAATCAATCATTTGAGCTTAATAAACTTCATTATACAAAATATTCTAGTCATGATGTTACTAGTGTAAAAACCATATTTTTTTAATAATGCAATAACAATGGCCATCTATTTCATCCAACTACAAATATTAACTACACCAAACATTCATACCCTTCCTAAACCAAACATTGGTTTGGTAGTTGAATATCGATGACAAGAAGATATGTCCATCACCGTTCCTTTTCAAGGTTTTATTTTTCAGTTTTTCCATATTAAACATTTGGCAAAATTTCCAAAAAAATAGAAAAAAAAGTTGAATTTAAATAGAAAAAATTCCCCAAATAAATCCAAGTTTTTGGTTGATTTTTTTGTCAAAATAAAATACATTGTTCCTTTTACACATGTGAAATACATGAATTGTTCATGTTTTTATGACAACTTCATCACAATAAGAAATGTCACCTATGATGCTTAAGGATTTTAACCTCATAAAACATCCACTTTCTTTCATCTTTTATTAACTTTAAAGTTTCAACTATTTTGCATATCTATTTTAATAACCTTATTAGTACCAATGAAAAATGGAAATGTTTGCATTTTGAACCACAATTCTTGTACACTAATAGCAAACACTTTAACCTCTTATAATGGATCAAAACCCAATTGAAACTCTTGAACATGTATTCATTATGGTTGTTGTAGGATATCTATCCCCATTACACTTTAAAAACATAACAAAAAACTTCATCATCAACTTGCCAAGCTCCTTTAGAATCCGTTTTTGAATCATTTCTTTCAATTTATCAAAACCCTCGTGTAACACAACATAGATTGATCAAATTATCAATGAAAAAAATGATTAAATGAAATTGAAATAGAAAAATGTATCTATTACAAGCCCAAAGGTTGTTTTTTCCTACTTTGGGTATGCAAATTAAATAGTACACAAATAGCATATACTTAAATAATCTCTTAATTCCAAAATCTTGAAGTTTCACAAGATGCATTAGTTGGACCATCACAAAGCAAGCTTGCCATTATTATGTCATCCAAAAATTAAGCAACACATTTTGAATTGCTACATATCCATATGAATGGACAACAAATTTACCCTAACATTCAACATGTTTATTAAAATGAATAATACAATAATCATCACAAGCAATGTAATATTAACATTGAACAATTCCATCTGGCTCTCATCTAAAACCACATCAATGTGTATTTTCTTAACAATGTTAACATATGCATTATTCAGACAATCAACAAATACAACCTATGGGTCTTGAACTAATGGTAAAATATATCAAATCACAACCATGATCATTACAAATGAGTTAGAATAAATGATTTTGTGTGTTGGAGATCATGAAGGTGTTTTGGGATAAGACTAAGATGAACTTTTCAAGTTGAATTTATGGACACATCAAAATGCATAAATTAAACAAAAAGGGCAATTATTGCATTGGGAACCAAATTAGTGCACAAACAAACCACAAACTCACAAGGTTCACCGCATCTCCAACTTGGGCTCATTATTCTTTTCGCTTTAGTATACTTTGTAGCTTTTCAGAAGGGCTACATCAAAATTGTTATTTTTCCTAGGACTTTCACATGGAAGTCCCAAAACTACCAAGTTATAAGTTCGACAACTTTGCCTAGGCTCATAACGTTCTCATTTTGTATCCATTGAAAAGAGTTTTTGAAAGTGTATCATGATCTTTAATTGGATGTAACTTGACCCTATAAATGTCATTTTAATGTTGTGTGTCATTTTGAGAGTTTGATTATTTAATTTTCAAGAGACCATGTAACTTGTGTTAAAGATATTTGTTTTGAAAATGCAGCCCCATTTTAGTGTATTATTCATCAAGACTTGTGTAATTGTTTTTTAAAATTTCAATTTGGGCAAGGTTTGGTCCCTTAACCCTAGATCCAAATATTGAACACATCTTGGGACTTTCAACTCCCAAAGTGGGAGTTGAACTTGGGAGTTTTGGGACTACCCTCCTTCAATTCCCACATACTTCCATTTCATGTGGGAATGTGCTTGCATTTTCTTGTGTTCATTTCAAATATGGGTCTTTTGTTCAACTTGATTTCACATGCAAGCATTCAATTCTTTTTAATCTCGAGAGATGGTTGCACACCCAAATGAAAGTCATGACATATTCCAAGATCAAAAGAAGGTTGCTATCACAATTCATTCACCATTGGCTATTGGTCATCTTCCAATTCATTCAACATTGGTTGCTAGTCATTAAAAATACATACACATGAAGACCTTTTCCTAGAATTGGAAGCACTCGTTATCAACTTTAAATGGAATAAACCTTCCACAAAGACTTGCATGTGTCCATTGTTAAGGTGTATATCTTCTTGTTCTTCTACATATCAAAAAAAAATTCACAAAACAACCAAAAAGCAAACAAGAAATAAAACAATTGAAAAGAAATTTCAACCATGCCCTTGGATCATAAGTGCTAAAACCTAAAATGCTACAACCCAAATTTCTTAAAAACATGGTAGGTACTTGTGACTAACTATCTATAGCTAATGGTCTTGAACCTCCAATTAATAATTTATATTTGGTAATTGACTCAAGATTGTCAGTTATTAAAAATAACTTCATTGCTACCATGCTTTAGTTAATTCCAATAACCAACAACCTCAAATCAATTACTTAATCCATAATTATTACTAGTTGTTAGAAATTTGAAACAAATTATTTTCACAATATTCAACCAACATTGTCTTTTCTATTGTACATGGCCAACTATCAATATTTCTAAAGCTTTTAAGTTGTGGGTAAACCACCTTTGTGAAAGTTTTCACTTTACTTGGTGCATGTCAATAAGGAAAAGGGGATGATGCCACAAACCAACATTAAAATAGAACAAGCAAAGTTTGTGATGAAACATTTGGCTGTGGACATTAGTGTTTCATTAAATCCATGATGACATACTCTAGACTACATTGAGTTGCGTCAAACATGTGACTTTCATTTGTCTCCTTGTGCTACAAGTTATAACCATATAAAACCCACTTTCCAAAGAAGGAAATGTATATATATGTGTGTATGTGTGTGTATAATGGTGTCATGTTTTCATTCACATGAGGTTTTTTTGTTTTGAGTAAAAAGGACAAAGGAAGAAAGGATCCCTTGCTCTTTTGGTTCATTGGGGCTTGGCATCTCCCTTGGAAAAGCAAGTCACTCTAGCTTTGATTAACGTCAAAAGTTTAGATTCCCATAGAAGACAAGGTGTAACCTCATCCAATAAAGTGAAGACATGGGTAGTAGTAATTAGAAGCGTGTGCTATTTTTTTCCCCATTGCTTGACCCAATCACTACCCTCTAGCCCATTCCTCAACCAATACACAAATTTATTGAAAAGAAAATTAAAATCCTTAAGTATTTGTCTTTTTTGGAAGCCACATTGTCCTCAAAACTCCCAACCTTAAGATATTGTTTTTCTAATATACCTATTGCGCCCCCCCCACCCCCCTCCCAAAGAATTTTAATTAAAAAAAGTTATATATATATATATATATATATATATATATATATGTCATGACATATGTATAAGAATTAGTCTTCTTCTCTTCTGATCTTTCCATGTGCATGAAAATCAATCTCTCTATATTATTGGAGCTAAAGTGTTAGATCCATCCACCCTTTTTCTCCTTCCTTTGATCTCAAAGTCCAACACAGGGAAGGAACTTGGAAGAGTTTTGTAGTTTATTTGGAGGGCACTTTATATTCATGAATATCCCTCCTACAAGAGAAGAGATAGGAGCGATATGATGCCTACTCATTAAGAATGGGACGGATCTTAGGCCTACCTTAGGCATGAGATCCCTCCACTCTTAAGACTATTTTGAAGAACCCCTCTCCTTAGTCTGCTTCATGATCTACCTATGTTAAGGTTCATGATGATAACCTTCGCCTAGTGCTTTACATCCAGGGAAGCCCATAGGTGGGGCACAATATTTCTATTATTGGCAAATCGTTGTCAAATTTTGTCTTGGAAAATATGATTCAACCTATACATAGTATTTTTCCTGGATTTTTTTTCACTGAAATTCGCCAGATTTCAAAGCCAAAAAAAAAATAAAATCAAATTGCCGACATTTGTGATAAGTTCTAGTAAGTAGCCAAAAATATAGAAGGATTCTATTTCATTTTTACTTTCATATCTAGTATGCAACCAAGTTTGGCTAAACTAGCACCACAGAACCATTCGCCACTTTGACTACATGACAAAAACGTCAAAGAAGAAAACCCTGGTGGGGGCGACATTCCCAAAATGCAGGGCTAGACTTGTCTACCACTCTGTCACGAGGCCCCCCTGCCCCCTCCCCCGGGTCCTTTGCAAGTGCCCCCACCCGGGCGGGGGGGGGGGGGGGAGGGGGGCGGGGGAGAGCTCCGGGACCACAAATAACATTACTTTCATTTTTGCTTCTGATGCAA
>Ga0116227_10007599_pt1 | contig 21027 bp, 18 predicted proteins | sample S1TSphgellanicum_FD_89693 | JGI IMG/M metagenome (GOLD analysis project Ga0116227, IMG submission 89693) | Host-associated microbial communities from peat moss isolated from Minnesota, USA - S1T2_Fb - Sphagnum magellanicum MG | ecosystem: Host-associated > Plants > Peat moss > Unclassified...
AATCTAGTCATGACATAAATTGACATTTCTCATTGAAATGGAGATTCACACATCATTGGATGCTTTTTGGTAGTATTTCCAATAATTACTTAAACTAAGCATTGGGTTGTGACTTAGAATGAATGAATGACTACCCTGGTCGTGATTCACCCATGCAACATGAAGGAAAACATGGTCCTAGTTTTTACATCACTTGATTTTTGGAAGGCTTTAGAAAACCTATCCCACTTTTTTATTCTTTTTCCATGAGTAACTAATGCATGTTTCTTCTGTTTAAGAGTTTTGACTTTCACCTCGTAAGTACATTCATGCTTTTGATCCATTTAACCCAACTTTTTCTGCTATGCCCAACATACATTTGCAAATGAACTTGTTTAGATGAATGCTATTTTTACTATTAGTTCATTTCATTGATCAGTAAATGATTATTTCATTAACAAATTAACTTGTTCAGAACAATTTCTGGTGCCTAATTTTTTGGTATAGTTGATTGTCCTTCAGAAAGACTCAATTATTTTGCTTTTGCTTGATGTGTGACCTTCAAATTATTATTTTTCCATAGTGGGTTCACTTCATTGGATGCTTGGGTTTTGTGCAAGAGTATTTTTTTCCGTTTCATGGGTTGATTTCATTTTTAAAAAAATTGGTTTGTTTGGGTTTTGTTGTTGAGAGACATTTGGTATTTTCAAGATGTTTATTCCATTAGCTTTTCATTCATAAAGGAACCTCAATTATTTATATTGGGTTTTTCCCTTTTACATTTGTTCACTTGTTCTGCTTGTGTTTTGGGATGAAACACAAAGAGGAATGCATGATTCCCTTCATGATAGTTTGGTAAAAGATATCCACGTCCTGAAAGATGAAATATGACCAAGGATGGATCTCTCACCCACATGCAATGCTCTGTGCAGATTTCACATTGAGGGCATGGTTTTGAAGATGGCAAAAGATTAAGTACACATTAAAGAGCCATCTCCAGTGGTACTCAGTATGTGACCTGCAAAAATATTTCTCACATCCGAGATCAGTTATTTACTTTCTTCCAGCTCCAGCCACAAAACTTGGATTGCAAATAGGTGCGAGAGTACTAACACTTGCTAGCCCTGGCAAAACTTGTGTATTGTAATTCTAATTTAACTAAATTCAATTCAACAATCAGATTAAGATTCAATTGAGTTGAATTTGAATTCAATTGAAGAAAAGTGGGATGCAAATTGGTGGAGAAAGTATTGAAAATTTGCCTATGAATATGATTTTGAGAAAAAGAACTCTTACAAAACACAAATTTGAAAAGACAAAATTCTATGCCTCTTTACTTGGAAATGGGTTAAATATATTTTAACTTGGAATGTCCAAATGATGACCAAAACTTATAAAACTTTGAAGTTGTTTCACCTAAACTAGATTCGATGAATCATCATCGCTGAATTTTTTTCTTTTTTCAAGGTAATGAATTCTAGTATCAACTATAAAACATTAACTAAATTATATAGATTTGAAAATTATTATTAGTAATTCAAGTATGATTTTTAAACTACTTTTTAAGTTGGAATTCCATTTGTCTTCCTTTTTCATCATAAGGAGTTCCGTTGCTATGGTATGACCATTTGTGTTTTACTAGGTATTTAATTAATTCTAATGTTTACCACAAAATGCTACTAAATCATTTGTATCTAAGAATTATTATTATTACTGATACAATTGTAAGTTTTAAATTAATTTTGAAGTTAAATTTCTCTTTTTTTTTCTTTTTTTCCCCATAAGGAGATTTGTTGGTAATAGGGTGACCATTTATGTTCTACTATGTCAATAATTCTATTGTTTATAACAAAATGTTAATTTTTTTGTATTTGAAAATTATTATTAGTAATTCAAGTGTGAATTACAAAGTGCAATCAATAGTAATGTTTTTATTTAATAATTAGATTCAAGATTAAACAACTCCATGAAAAGTTATAAATAAAAGAAATCCTTCCCCATCTTTTGGCATTCCATTGATAAAAAAATCTCAATTGTTTGCATTCATTGTAAACTTACAATGAAAACTAAACCTTATGAAATGCAAAGCAAAAAACTTGAATTGAAAAAGATGAAAAAAAAACTCTGCAACAATGAATTTTTTCTACAATAATGAAGTTCTTTTGTGACAAACCAACAAACCACAACAATAGAGCATTTGTTGATGATGGAAAACAAAAGAGCATTGGAACGCAACCATAAATGATGAAAATTGGAAGAGCGATCAATCATGATTGTTAACTATGCAAATTGTATGACAACCATAACAAAGTTTTAAACACTTGAACACAACAATGGAAAGTGGAATGTCAATGAACACAACAACCAATACCACAACACAAATTCCAACACTACATTTGGGTGTTAAATTTTGAACATGATGATGCAATGGAAACCAAAGCACATAAAACCTTTATGTATTGGTTTAAAATGGGACAATGTGCAACAAGAGAACTTAGAGTTTACCTAAACAACAATGTAATAGCCACCGATGACATCAAGAATAAAACACCTAGAGGGCAAATTTGATGATCTTATTTGTTGCATAGTTGTTTCCATTCTCCATCATCATGGCAACCAACAATTTCCACATCAACAACTTTCAAATGAAACCAAGGCCCATACCTTAAAATTTTTAACCCTAAAACTTAATGCCTTGCAACGTTGCAATGTGTGATGTGAGATGTTTGTTCCATTGGTGCATCTTATGGACTTTGCAAAACACAAGGCCATCGCAAGTATGGGCATCACATGTGTATGGGATAGGAAAAGCCCACCTAGGTACGATATATCAAAAAAATTCATTGACCAAGGCTTGTTAATTAGGGCACCTAATATTCGTGTGTGTGCCTTGATTGATACCCGACCAAAATTGGATATGTGGCCAACATTAGTTTGAACTTTTTTTTTTTGGTAAGGGGCAAAACCATCACTTACATGATGGGATGTTTTCCCCAATACAACCTTATTTAGTGCTCCCCTTCTTCCTTCATGTGAGAGACATTAGTTTATTATGAAGTTTTTCAAAAATTATTTTATTACCATGCCATCAATTGTTCTATTTAATATTATTAGATTCAATTTCTTTTGGGGGATTACAACTGCCCAATTGCATACTATGTATTGCAATTTGTGCCCTTGGCATTAGCCCATGCCAAAAATGGTGACAAACAATTTTGGAAATTAAAGGAAAAAAAATTGACATGCTAATTCAAATTGTTTTGCATGCACTTTTGAGGGGTCCATTTTTTTCCTTCACAAGGAGGACTTTCTTGTTCCCAATATGTTTTCATCATGTTCTCATGAGGTTCCTCACTTTCTCAAGTTGTTGTCCAAGACATTACCAATAGCACATTAGATTTATCCCATATGCTTTGCCCAAAGTTCAACTCTCATGTATATAAAGTGAAAAGTTGGGTCATAGGGGACCACATTGGAGAATACCCACTGTTCCCAACAAAATCAGTGATGGGCCAATGCATGTGGCCTTTTCCCTTCAAAAAACAATGTGAGCACACCCATGAACAAAATTACACTTGAGTAAGATTATAATTAAATGGTTATGTAAGCAAAATAAAGGAGTAGAAAAAAAACACTCTTATGCAAATATAGCTCATACTAGAAACACCAAGTTTAGAAATCCAAATACCATTCATTTTAGTAAATTACGTCACTGAGGTTACATACTTAGTGTTATCAACATTCCATTATTGTTGCAAACTTGATAGAGCAAAATTCAATGTTTTATGTGTCAATTTCCAACTAGTACACACATGATGTTTGCTTCCTAACTTGATATAACAATGGCTACCTGTTGGACCATCTATAAGATCATACAAAAGTGTTCAAACATTTAAATCTATAGAGGTATAACATGAAGTCAGAACTTTTAATGTTTGATCAATCCAAATGAGTTGTTAACCCATTTCCAACAAATGCAATGATACAAAAAAACCTTGAATTCCTAATTGAGAAAGCTTAACCACAAAGATTCTTGAACTCAATGTCTGAACCCAAATACTGGTGATATTCACTAGATTGATTAAAACCATTTAGGAATGGCAAATATTTGTGCAAATTTGGGCTATAGATATGTTTTTATTAACTCCCAATTTTGTTTTCATTTCTTTCATTCGACCCAACCCAAAGACACCCCAACTGAGGTTTTTAATGTTCAAATACCAAACCCATGATGTGGATTAAAAAAAAACTCACCAAATATCTTTGTACTCAATGCATATGCATATTGATTCTTTACATGCCCATTTAACTACAATTCAAACTTCTTCCCTTTGTCATCATACCTGAACATCAACCCCTTATAGAAAACATTTCTATTGAGGATACATTGCTTACCACTGTGTAGTTATTGGCACAATGAAAAAAAAAGAAAAAAGAAACAACTACTAATCAAGACAAGAATAACCCACTATCTCTTGATATTGATTACACAAAAAAAAATTGAATTGACATGCATTGTTTTAGAATCCCCCTTCTTATCTTGCCTTCCACCGTCCAATGCTCCAAACCTCCTTTCAATGTTGCACCTTCTGCAACCATCCATAGTTTTTTATCGTAGCTTTGTATAATACACAAACAAACAAATTTTCCTACCCATTCTCACAAGCTTTCTTGAAGTTGTTATTGTTGTAGTTATTTTGAAAAAACCAAACAAAGATGAAATATTTTTCATTGTTAACACGCAAAAAGTTGATGATTACTAAAAACAAAAATTAAAACCCTAAAAAATTACTATGTTCACATTATAATATTATTAGTTCACTTCCTTTCAAGTCACAATTATCCAAATAATGAGTTAGGTGCAAAAAAGACTTATAACATTTTAGGATCGGGCTAGTCAACCCCATTGAACATATTTGTGCACTAAACTCCTTAAGGGACTTTTCAAATCTTCTCTTCCACTCTTGTAAGCTACCAAAACAAGGCAAGGATACTATGTTTAGATTCATTATAGAGTATATAGTAGCTTAAGGGATTTTGGCCCCTACTAGGTAATAATAATAATAATAGGTCTATTTTTATACATATGAGGATTTTTGAAAGATGATATTTTTTGGCTTGTGTTGAAACTTGAGATTAGTTTATCATAGAGTTATAATAATATCTTGAAGGATTTATTTTTGGTTTGTTTTTAGAGGATTGTTTTGAAGATTATATTTTTGTATGGTGAAATATTTGAGTTTTCATAATTCTTTTTTTTTGGCCTTAAGATATGTTCTAGTGTAACTGGGCAAGTGTGACATACCCCCTTGTTTTTTTATACATAAGGCAAAAAAGGAACAGTTTTTTCAGCACTTTCGTGGATGGATTCTTGTCTCCATACTCAAAATCTTTTCTTTCAAAATTTGTGAAGAATTTTTCCCATTTCACTCACTTTCCTCCTCCAAGAGAGTCAAAGTTAGGTCTCAAAGCCCCGAAGACAAGAGTGACTTTCACCTTAAGTCTATTATTATGTAAATAATAAAATAATATTTAAAAAATAATATTATTAAAAAATCAATATTTTATTTTGTAATAATATTTTATTTTGTCTATTATTTTGTAAATAATAAGTCTATTTTATTTTGTATTTTAAATGTCTTTGGTCGGAAGTTTGGAGTAGGTAGGTAGATAGATAGGCACCCCTTCCCCCCCCCCCCCACAATTGGATTTTGAACTTAGCCATAGGGCAAAGTCAAGGCAAAAACTACTATTTTTTTTATCAAAGGAAAAAAAGGATGGTCGGCAATATGGTTTTGAATCCGGATATAGGCACAAAAAAAAAACCAAAAATTACATAATCTTCAAAACAATCCTCTAAAAACAAACCAAAAATTAAATCCTTCAAGATATTATTATAACTCTAGGATATAAACTAATCTCAAGTTTCAACACAAGCCAAAAAATATCATCTTTCAAAAAAAATCCTCATATGTATAAAAATTAGACCTATTATTATTATTATTATTATTATCATTATTATTATTACCTAGTAGGGGCCAAAATCCAACAATTAAGCTACTATTATACTCTATAATGAAATATTTTCAAAAATCCCACAATTTTGGACATAAAAATAAAATTTTTCCCAAAAATAATTTTATTGGGATTTTGGAATGAAAGTTTAACTTGCTCCTCAAGGTTTCATCTATCCACCAAACCCTAATTCTTGTTCTGTCTATATGTAACCCTAATTGCATTGCCCTTTGCAAAGGCAGAGTCAGAGGTAGCAGAAAGAAAAGACAGATCGCAAGCGACCACCAACGACCTCAATTTTGTAGACAACAATTTGTAGAGTAAATTTTCTGAGTTTTACAATCCGAGTCGAGGATTGTCTTGTTGTCTTTGTGGAAAACAAATGAGATTTGGGTTTGGAATTTTTTTCTTGAGAGAAATTTAGGTGGATTTTGTTGCAGAGGAAGAGGAGGGGAAGGAGAGGGGATTTGCTGTTTTGTTCAATGCCGTGGTGAAGAGGAAGAAGAGGAGGAAGAGATGACGGAAGCAGCAGTAGCAATGCAGCAAGTGGGGACGGCGGCCCAGGCAGTGGTAGTTGCTCTGGATTGGCAATCGTCGCCGGAGACTCGTCGTAATGCTACGGCTTATCTCGACTCGGTGCGTCGCCCTTTCGTTTTCTCTCTTGGTGCATTTGTTGGTTTTTTCTTAAGGAGTTTGTTTGTGTTTTTTCTTTCCCTTGCGATATTTGCTCCTGTTGTGTCAGAATTCTTTTTGTCTCTGGTTGCAATTTGAGATTCGGATGTGTTTCTTGCAATCTACCCACAGTTTTCTTTTATTGTTCTGTCACACATTGCGGATCAGGCTTCTCTCTTCGGATTCTTAGCAAATGGGACAATTTCTGGACTACAGAGCCTGCATGTTTGACAATCTGCTGTTTACCCAATTATGCGACTGAATTTTCGTGTAGAGGATATGACTCGGTAGACAGGCAATTCCAGCATTTGGCATAAAAATGTTTTTTTGCCTCCAACACCCCCCCCCCCCACTATGGATTCGGACTGAAATCGTCTAATGCAATGCATTTTTACTACTCTCCAAAGACCTATGTGTTTCAGTCTGGATTCAGATGTTAGGGTTGGATTTACTTGCCATTTGTTTTGCACCCAAATTCTTGTTCCAGTTAAATTCGGCTCCCATGGTTCCGACAATGGCTTCTGGATTCCAATATTAGGGTTGGTTGGCTCGCCATTAGTCTGCAGTCAATTTGTTTTTCCCGACAAATTGAGTTCCCATGGTTCTGACAGTGGCCTATGGTGATGATCTCAATTTCTTGAACTGGTGCTGTATGCATCCAGCACCCCATGTTTGCATGCCCAAAGTATATAGCTTTCTATTTCATGCCAGAAAAAGACATGTGTTTGTCCATCAGTTTGGCTGAATGTGAATGCCCATGATCCCAAGTTGAAAATTTCCTCTGGTGGTTATGAAATCCTCTTGTTGCAATGTTGTAGGAGTGTTGGGGATGTATGTGCACCTGCTGCCTAATTCTATTGTCATGAACCTAAATTTTTTCAGGTGAATACATGTATGTACTTCTTGTGCTTATGATGAATTATATTCTCCTTTTGTCTGTGTGATATGATTCTCATGCAGCTCAAAGCTGGGGATGTCCGCCTTCTAGCAACAGTGGCATTTGGATTGGTAAAACATGAGCAGACTTCTGAAATCCGGCACTTTGGCCTCAAAATGCTTCAAGTAAGTTCAAAGATTTTGAGTGGGTCATGAAATTGTGTAGATGGCTTTCTAGTTAGCCTTAGGCATCTTAGGCATGGTAGGAGAAAATCTGGAAAGCAATAAATAGTCAATAAACATCCGAACTGCAGCTTCAGAGCTGGAGGAATTGGACAAAGTATGCATGTGTGCACGATCCATCCTTCAATATATACAAATAAAGGGATGAAAGAGAGCGAAAAGTCCCTCATCTGGAGACCCTTGTGAAGTTCTTCTTCAGCTCTTTTAGTAACCAAAAATACATGCATTAGTTTTTCTGGTCATCATATGCAAAGAGAGAATGGGTCTTTGAATCTAGCAGATATTGCTGTTGTGTCTGCATTCATCCTATGTCATTTTGGTGCTGGATTCTTGCATTTTTGGCCCTGAAACTTAAAATGATGTGTGCAGCATCTGATACGGATGCGTTGGGATGAGCTTAATCCAGAGGAGCAGCATCAGATGGCAATTATGGCTGGTAATATGCTTCAAGAAAGTGCAAGACCTAGTGAGCCATGGGGCCTCAAGAGCCAGGCTGCTGCTCTGATGGCTGAGGTGTGTGCCCAGCATTCTGGTGTCTTCATTGAGTGCAAACAATTGCATTGCTTTCACTTTGAGTTCACAGGAGCAATAGATATTATTTCTGGTCTCAATGACACCTACTAGAGTGTCAGATTGATATCTACTTTTGTGATACATTACCTATGCAGAAGTAGACTAGAACCTGTAATATGTCTTCTACCTTTTTTGAAACGCTCTTTTCATACCATGTGCATGGGAAAGTGATTCATTTGTGTTCATGGTTTTGCCTATGCCAGACCCTTCTACATGTGAAGCATCAACTGCCTTTTGGTGTGAAAATAATTGTATTCTCTCTTTTTGTTGGTTGGGTTGGTTGGATAGGTTGCAAGAAGGGAAGGACCACCACTGTGGAAAGAGATGCTTCCAGCCCTTTTCTCTCTCAGCAGCTCTGGCCCTATTCATGTATGTTTTAGCTAGTGTACAAGTTCCCATGGGCCACGCATCAGTGGGAGCAATGAGTCATCTGTCCAGATGAAAGAGTTAATTATACTGAGGCATCTTATGATTAAGGTTGCATGCACTGTCCAAGGCAGTTGTGGGCTGTGATGTCTATGCCTGCATGACTTTTGTTGAAGGATATTAGGATTGGGTACAAGGTCAATGTCATTGGGCATTGAGGGATTGACATTGTGTTTTTGGCAGGCAGAGTTGGTTGCAATGGTCTTACGCTGGCTCCCTGAAGACGTCACTGTACATAATGAAGACCTTGAAGGTCTGCATATCAGAGTTTTCTTTCTACACCAGCCTATGTAGAAACGGTTCAGATGATTGTGTTTTTCTGGTGGTGGTAAATTGGAGTCTTGTCAATAGTGCATATCAGAGTGTTCTTTCTACACCAGCCTATGTAGAAACAGTTCAGATGATTGTGTTTTCTGGTAGTGGTAAATTGGAGTCTTGTCAATAGTTGACAACCTGTAGCAGTGGGAGATACTCTTTGTTTATCACCATTTATCACCATTTCTGAAACTCCACGAACATCTTACTGATATAGTTTTTCTTAGGGTATGTGTGAGCTCTTAGTGAGCTTTGTTCTGCCAGTGAATTCTATTGCACTCTTTGTACATACAGATTGGAGCAGATGTTATATTGTATGCCCCTTATGTGCAGCATGCATTTAGTTCATGAATGTTGTACTGTTATGATGCAGGGGAACGACGAAGAAACCTGTTGCAAGGGCTGACCCAGACTCTGCCAGAAACGCTACCCTTTCTTTATAAGGTCATTGCATTGTCTATGCAAATGATGTATAGTGATTGCAGATACTACCTTCCACATGCATTGTTTGCATTGTTTGTGGAAGTATGTGATCTTGATTGTGTATTGCAACAAAAGGCAAGCAACTGCTCAGTAGGTAGTATAAACTCATACTGGACATTTTGCTTGCAGCTACTAGAACAGCATTTTGGAGCAGCCATGGCGGCAGTGCAACAAAAGGAGTTAGAAATTGCCAAACAACATGCAGCAGCTGTGACAGCTACAGTGAATGCTGTGGCAGCTTATGCAGAGTGGGCCCCTGTCACGTCTCTGGCCAATTATGGACTCACACAGGCGTATGTTTTGCCACACTAAATCTACCAGAGCTATCATCTTCTTCTGTACATAGTTTCTTGCACCTATAAGAATGTTTCATATCGCGTTTACTGTACTTTCTGCATGTTCATTACTTGGAAAATCTGTTCTGCACAAAGTTGCACTTTGGTGTTCAGTGAAGTCTTCTATAATGGGTGACAGCAGCTAACCATTGCTCTGTAATTGTTCTATGGATATCCTTACTGAGAAATAAGTTGCCTACAGGTGCGGATTTCTTCTGCGATCAGTGGAGTTTCGTCTAAGTGCTTGTGAGGTTTTGAAACTCATTGCTGCAAGGTAGCTGCTTTCAGCCCAAGTTCAATTGGCTATTGGGTGTTTGTTTTCTTCATGTTGATTTGTGAAGAGAACTTGCTGGAGTTTTCTCTTATTTTCCATCTGGTACTTACTTTGAATCTGTGATGTCTTTCACCATGTAGGCGAAGACCAGTGGACGACACAGCCATGCAGTTTGATTCAGCCATGGAAGGTGTATTTGAGATTCTGTACACTGCATGGGTGGCGACAGAGGATGATGAGGAGTTTGCTGTGTGCTTCTGTGAGGCTATGGTAGCACTTGGTTCACAAAATCTATATTGTGTGGCTCAAAATGAGCTCAAACTCACAGTCTATCTACAACAAGTGAGCTGAAATTGACCATCAACCTTGAAAGAGTTTATGGCATTGTCTATTTTGCATGACTCCTCACTTAGGGAGTGTAGTTATTCTCTCAAATGTTTTTTCTGGTACTGTTCAACCTTCTTGTCTCAAAACTGAAAGAAAGATGTTTGGAAAAGACATCAAGTGGTCCCTGGCATGCTCAATAGGCTGAACTTCAGTTGTGTATGAAAGGAAGCTGTGTCACATCTCTTGTGATTCTCTGATCTTCTTCAGACTCTGCTGATGAAACTCTTATCCCATGTAGTTTATGCCCGGAGGTTTCTGAGGACATAAGAATCCTGCATTTTCTTGATTGCGACTGCTGTTTCTCATCAGTGGATGTGGTCTGCAGATGCTTGCATTTCTGCAGCACCCAAATCTTGCTGTGCATTCCCTGGCTCTGCCTCTTTGGACGGTATGTTTATTAGGGTTTGAAAGACCCTTTGATCAAAACCAATGTTTGCACATTTGTTTTTAGAGATCTTTGATTGTAGGGTACAACTCTAAGCTGATGTGTCCTCATATTACAGTTTGTGTTGTTGTGATCTTGTCAGACTTTGCTACGGGAATCTTCTGCAGCTATGGCTGCTACAGGAGCTACAGATCAAATGGTGAATGGGCAGGTATCCAGTGGAACAGCTTCTGATAAAGAGAAGGAGAAGAAAAGCTATTCATTTATCGTCCCTGCCGAGATTTGCTCCAGTCTTCTGGATGTGGCTTACTGGAGGCTGATTAAGAAGGGGCAAGCTGATGGCACACCTCAGGATGAAAGTGGATCTCAGGAATCTTTAATTCAGATTGACTACAGTCAGTTTCGGAGCCGCTTGGTACTGTTTCTTGTCCCCAACCTTCTCACCTGCTGCAGACTGGTCTTTTTTATCATCACCATCTAGTTTTTAGGGTTTTTTGGCTGCATGCATTATTGCTTGTTTTGAGTTTCACATTGGGTTGATGGATTTACAGGCCTTAATCACTGAGTTGATCCTGTACAGGTGGATCTGATTCGACAGATTGCTGGGCAGCGACCTATTCTAGCTGCTTCCAATGTAGCTCAACGCCTGGACATTGCTTTCAATGCCACTCCCCCTTCAGGGGTCTCTGCTCAAGTAAGACATCTGCATGCTGCATTCAGAGTTATTTTCCTTGAAGGTGAAATTAGCAAAAGCTCCGGTTATTAACAATGGTCACTGTTGTTGTTTAGCTTGAATTTCAAGGTCAGGAAGTAGATGGCAGCTTGTGAGGTGGCAACAGGAGTGAAGAAGGCCAACTTCTGGTTTGACAAATTTTCAGGTAGCTTCCAGGGTTGTCATATCATATTTTGATGCGACTGGGCTTGTGATGCAGCACATATCAACTTTGGAGGCCACTCAGATGATGCTGGAGAGTGTTGTGCATGGCATTCCTGATACAAGCATGGCTGCTGCAACATCATCTCTGGCTCTGAAGAGTGAGCTTGGGTCCATTATGGAAGGTATAATCTGGCCTTGAAAGCAATCTGCCCAACTACTAGCACCTGAATGATGTCATCCAGATATATTTTCAGCAGTACCTAGTTTTGTTGCCAGTTCATGTTTGAATTTCTCATGTCAATTTCTATTCATTTATGAGTGCTTGTTGGTTTTCTTTTGTCAGGTCTGTTGCAGCGTCTTTTGGCAGTACAATGGCATGGACCAGTGCTTGTGGAGTTGCATAGTCGACATTTTGATGCAATGGGGCCCTTTCTCAAGCATTCTCCAGCTGTAATTCCTGTAGTTGTCCAGAAGCTGTTCTCACTCCTGGAGTCATTACCTATTCCCAAGGTGATCAAATTGTAACAGCCCACATACTGGTCCACCACAAATCAAGTTAGATCAAGGTATATAACTGTGACAAGTTTGTCTTGATAATGACCTGACTTAGAATGATGTCTTTGGTTTCAGGGCCATGCAGAGTTCTCTCGTGAGGTTTTGCGCTCCCGCCTCCAAGTTTGCACATCATTTCTACGATTAGCCAGGGCAGCAGAGTCTGCTTTACTTCCACATCTGCAGGTTTGTGTATTTTCTTTTTGTTTTGTGAAGTTTCAAGTAAGTCCTTAGTTGGGTAAGAGCTCCTGCCAGCCAAAAAGGCATATTACATAGGGTGAGGTTTCTTAGCAAGCCATTCAAATCTTAGTGAAGTTTTGGTGTAAATTTGCAACCCATGTTTGGTCCATTTTGGGACATTAATGTTTGGAGTGTGTGTGCATTGTGCTTACCATTTGGTTGAGGGGCTCAAAAAAGGCTCTTAGTGTTTCTTTGCACCAATCTGTGAGCCTAAGAGTTTCAGTTGGATGTTCTGGGTGGCAGGCAATAGCACATCAAATGATAGTACTACAGCAGCAAGGTCTTCTGTTGCAGTCTGAAACAAATCTTATCGGGGAGTCACTTTTAGTTCTGGGATCTGCTGCTGGGTAAGTCATTGAGAGTGAACCATTGTTCCTCAAGCTACATGTGGTAGGATTTGGTGCTTCCTTCTTCTGTATGTTTCTTGTGTTCCTGACATGCTGTTTAAGATGCCTTCTTTACTCTCACCCAGGAATTGTTCAGCACATATATTCGAAATCTTTTCCATATGTGACTAAATTGATAGATGATAGCTAAAAACAGTTTCTTGCTGCACTTGCACAGGGGTGAGCAGCAGTCTCTGGTGTTGGAGTGGCTTTTGGGTCCGCTAAGGCAGCAATGGTTGCAACCCGAGTGGCAGGAACACTTCCTGTCTAGTCCAGGTGGCCTGGTGCAGCTTCTGACCCAGAGGCCAGGGGTTCCTGTTGACCAGAATACCAAGGAGCCAGAAAGTGAGCATAATGGGCAAATGTGGTCTGTCTACCACACTATCACTTTTTTTGAAAGGGCACTTCGGAGGTGTACACCCCCTCCTTCTGGGAAGACCTCCTTGACCACCCAGCCTGTTTCCTCAGACACATCTAACGTTGACATGGATGGATCAGTTACAGCAACCGCTGGCCATCCCATGGTTGCACATTTGGCCTGGATTCTTCCACCCCTCTTAAAGGTGAGGAGTCTATGTGTTGCCTGCAGAGCCCCAATCATTCCAATTGCAGTAGAAAGAATTCTATCACCTTGCTTTTTAGTGTTGCCTGTGGCAGGGTGCACCATCTCAATCAGACTGTTCTGATTACTTTATCTTCATTTGCTCTTCTTCTCTGCTTTCAGTGTTGGGTTGGATTTGATCTCCTTTTCTCTGCATCTATGGGGTCTCTGCTGGACAGGATAGATAATTATGTAGAACCACATACTGAAAGCTGTTCTGTGGTGAATCCTTAACCATGGTTGTGGAGGTGGTTGAAATTTGCAAGCAATTAGGAATAGACCTTGATTCATTGTTCCAAAAGATCCAGATGTCTTAACTATTGGCAATTGTGCAGATCCTGCGCTGCATGCATGCACTTTGGTCTCCCTCAATAGTAGCCACTTTGCCCACACAGCTACAAGAAGCATTGGCCATGGGTGACACAGAGCAGGCCTCGTTGCTTGGGGAAACAGCCTCACGAGCAACTACAGGGGCTTTCTTTGGAAGTGATGAGCTGAGAGTTGATTCAAGTGGTGTGAGTAACATAGAAGGAAACACTGTGAGAGAGCTACGCACGTGGCTCAAGGGTGTGCGTGACTCAGGGTAAGTGAAGCTCTTTTCATTTGAATGCATCAGAACTTGGAAAATCTGTCCATCTGTTGATTGTAATTAGGTGCAAATTGCTGCAAATTATATTTGAAGAAATATGGGTGGTTTTCAGTTTTGGGTGTGGCACATATATGAGACTCCAGTGTCAAGACATGGCACAAGAGGACTGTATGACTGTCGAACAACCACAAAGACTCTTCAGAGCACATTTTCCATCTCTCTGTATATGTTTTTCCTAAGGGAGGTTTGTGTGTTGTCAGGTACAATGTTATAGGTATAGCAGCTGTTCGTCTTGGAGAAGGCTTCTTTGATGATAGTGGTGGGCGGGCCGCAGCTCTTGCAACAGCACTTCTAGAGAATCTTGAGTCCATGCAAATTAATCATATCCGTTATCTTCTGCATGCGGTGGTAATCCCCATGGTTAGGTCATGTCCTCGTAGTCACTGGGACCCTTGGCTGCGTCTTGTGTTACCACCAATTTTGATTCACTGCTATGGAGTGCTTTCAACTGCCTGGACCAGTCTCCTTGAGGAAGGCACCATTAAGGTGCCAGGGAAGTGGGGCCATGGGAGCTCTGCACAGGAGATGAAGACGGAGGTCATGAAGGACAAGCTACTGAGAGATTTGACCCGAGAAACATGCCACTTGCTTTCAACTGCTGCATCAACTGCATTTAACCCCAGCCCAACCACCCCTGAGCAGCAGTCACATGGAGAAGGCACTAGCATGGATGTTGTTGGGATCCAATTCAGTATCTCTGACAGTCTAATTGGGTAAGTGTTTTGAAGCAGTCCCAACCTTCTCCCCTGTACATAAGCCTGTGTAGATTTTGCTTGGTTGTGGAATTCTTCTCCAATACTTTTGTTTAAATTTTCTAATGGAACTTGTGATCCTGGGTTTTTTGTGGACTGTGCAAAGTTGATAGTAGTCACCCACCTAAAGTTAATGGCATTGTATACACCACAGATTTTGTGTAATTAGACAGGCTACTGGACATCTTATGTTCCCAATTTTCTATTGATTCTATTCACTTGCAATTTCATTTGTATTGCTAGCTGAGATGGAGGTTTCAACAGGCTGAACCATATTTGTGTTTTGGCAGATTCATCATGCAACATCAGGATGCAGCATCTGCTGCTCTGCGCATTGGCATAGAAGCGTTGGAGTGGCCAGACAGTGAGTCTGTACACAAGGCAATTGTCTTCTGTGGCGCTGTTGTGAATATTGCAGTTTTAGGAAATGAGCCCAACTTGCATGAAGTTGTGGGAAAGGATATGTTCACTGCTGCTCTGAGGGGGCTTACACTGGCATCTAATGCATCTGCCCAAGCAGAGCTTATGGGCCTCCTTCGAGAAATCTATGTCCGCATCTCTGCTCAGTCCTCAGCGCCTCGTCAGGTGAGTGCTTGCCTGCTTTAGAGTCTGCAATATTTGTTTTAGGATCTACAAGAAAACCATTTTAATTCCTTCTTTAGAATTATTTCACTGTTGTGATGGTGAGGTGGGTTGTTATGTCTGTAATGGGGAGAGTGGGTTGCATTCTGTTCATGCCAATGTTGGAAAATGTGAATGCAAGAAGGTAAAAGAATACTCATAGAGCACTTAGCTTGATTTCTCAGGGGTAAGTTTCTGTACTTGTCTATGTGGTGTGCTTGTTCTGTAGCTTTCTCATTGTTTCTGAAAGGTTACCCCTGTCTCAATTGTTCCAGGTCCTGTTATCACTGCCATCTATCACACCAGAAGGGTTAGGTGCTTTTGAAGTTGCTCTCAGCCAAACTGCAAGTGCTAAGGAGCAGAGGCAGCAGATGAAGAGCTTCTTGCTAGCTGCAGGAGGAGACCAGCTGAAGGCCCTCAAACCTCAGAAGAACACCAGCATTATAACAAATGTCTCCAGTATGAGTTTCACCTGCTAATTTTTTTCTGTGACTGTTGTACATTATGTCTTGAGCGAGACTAGAGATGCTTGATGTGGAATTCCCCAGATAAGCAATTAGGCATATTAGCTGTAAATCAGCTTTGCCACATATTTCACCTCCCTAAAATGGCTTGTTTCCAACAGTGGGATTATCTTATTTTTGGGGGATTGGGTGCACAGATCGGAATCAAACAGAACGAGGGGTGCATCGAGATTTTGCAAATCGTGAAGAGCTTGGTGGCACAATGGGACTGGCAGCCATACTTTGATCTCTGCTGCCTGAAATTTTGTACAGCAATGATGATGCCCTTAGGAGGTCTGAGCTGTTTAGCAAATTCAATCATTTTTCTCCAAAGAAGTGGGGGCAGGGAGAAGAAAATTCCCACCCAGTCCCAAGTGTGGCAATGAATGGTGAAAGAAATAGAATCGAGAACCAGCACTATCATGATTTTTTTCCTGGGTCTCTGTCATGGGGTATACCTAGTGGTTTTGGAGTGTGCTGTGGACTGAGTAAGAAATGAGGTAGTAAGTGAAAACGATGTCGTAGCATTTATTATGGGAGCATTGAGAGTAGAGAGCATTTTGAAACTGATGAATTTGCAGCAAACCAAGAGCTAGAGTCTGATGCAAGGAAAAATCTGGCTCTATTTCAAAAATCATGCAGTCATTTGGTCAGCTGTTTTCATCTTGCTGTGGCACAAAAAGATGAGGGAAGACATGACTTCTGTTATGCCCCATGAATCCACTGTGTAGCACTCGGCCTCTAGCACTCCCTGCAACAGAAAACCTCTGGTCAGCTGATGGATCATTCTTGGTACCATCAATCGACCATGAACTACACCTGTATATGTAGATCCTCTACACAGACAATACTGTGACCACACAAATGATGCGTGAACACATCTTTTAGCAAAGTTTGTGAGCACTATCTCAATGAGCTTTGTTTATTCCTATGAAGAAACCTTAGGATTTTAATGAACTAGCTGTGACTGAATGGCAGCTCTTTGAGTAATAATGTTGATGCCACTGACGACTTGCATGTTAGAATTGACTCTTTTTGCAAAGTTTGTGAACACTATCTGGATGAGCTTTGTTTATTCCTATGGAGAAACCTTAGGATTTTAATGAACTAGCTGTGACTGAATGGCAGCTCTTTGAGTAATAATGTTGATGCTGCTGATATCTTGCATGTTGGAATTGACTCACATCCAGTTGCATAGAAGTGGGAAGCCATTTATGTATGTAGTCTTGTATAAAATGAATGCTAACATTTTCGTCTCAAAGTCAAATTGGATTATCCAATAAATGTCAAATAATTGCTAATGACCACTATTATTAGACACTATACATGTTCCCATGTATTGGATAATACTTACTGACATCATCAAGCAAGTGAAGCAGATCCCTAAACCTTATTTGGCAATAATCAACAAGCATGTAAGCCTTAATTGCTCCTTGGGGTATTACTTGGTGGTTTTTGTGCCTGTACAGAACCAAAATTTTAGTAGTGATGCTGCTGAAACCCTAATCTTGTACACAATACATTATGTTTCTCCAAGAATTCCCAGTCAATGCTGCTTAATGGAGATTTTCAACTGACCAGTGTTGACATTATGTGTGTCCTTTCGCTGGGAATTCTTTCAAATATCAACAGAATAGAAACCTCAATGAAATGGGGTTGGGGTTTGTTAGGTGTTGAAAGGGTTTAATTGCGTACATCAAGTTAGGCACATCATCCATAGGGACATCAAGCCCTCCAACTTGCTTGTCAACCACAAGGGCGAAGCTAAAACCCCATCTATCATCTTCTGTGTCTAACAACTTCATTGCTTGTTGTGTACATTTTTTTGCAACAGCCTTGAAGGGATGGGAGGTGGGTTTGCCACAGACAGCAAGGTGTAGAAGGGACAGCAGACAATGAACATCCAACAGAGGCTACACATCTGGCAGACTGACATTCTGGCTTTTGTGTGTGCTTGGTCTGTATCCCTTTCACCTCCTCTTCCTGTGAAGCTTTTCTCAATTTCAGAGTGAAGATTGACCCACCTTTGCAGTCACAGTTTTTATGCTAAATTGAGACAGACACAAAGAGTGCTAAACAAAAGCAATGGCTATTTGTGGTTCCAAGTATCTTGTTAAATAAAAAAATTTCACAGTTTGATATTTTTCGACACCTATGGAACTTTGATATATCACGGTGGATGTTTACAAAACATTTTATAATTAAAATTTTCAATTAATGGTGATTTACATCTCAATATATCATTGTATCATGAAATTGGAGCAAATATGAAAAAAATCATTATTTATTGGAGTACACTTTCATTTTGCAACACCCTTGTCACGATGTTGCAATTACAAAAAAAGACTACAAAGGACTAGATTTAATGGTAATTTATCCATGAAATTTTGCACATGTAAAAAGACAACCATGAAAAAGAATCTTCTTGACCAAAATTCTCAATTTTTTTTCAAATTGTGCAATTCATATCAAATGTTTTTAAAGCAATTATTAGTACATTATTTTATAATGATGATGAAAATGGATTTTCAAAATTAATAAAAAAAAAATGATAATCTGGTATAAAATAGGGGTTCTAAATCAATGTTTATGAAATTATTGGTGTATTTTTTCCCAATGATACAACTACTAATCCATTGCATATTGATGGGTTCAATAATTTATTTTATGTTTGAAGCTCAAAGTAACTACATGTGATTTCTAAAAAATTCAAAGAAGTGAAATCTTATGTGTTATTACTTTTTATATTGTATGTAGTCCTAGTTTTCTTTAAAATTCTTTACACCGTAGTGTGCTTTCACCCAAGACTGTGTTTCATTGTCATTTTATTTTTTTTGTCATTTGCATAGATTTTGAATGAACTACATTCTTCTTTGTATCCACAATCATAAGCTTCCCAAGATTTTTATAATGATAGTTTCCTAAGGAAAGTGTCCATCTAGAAAACTTGGCTTGCACAAAAATTGGCAATTCTAGAATATGAAGTTTAAGTGTAATGCATGTTGGAAAATTTGTTTTTATTGCACAAAACCCAAACATCAAATGAAGTGAACCCACTATGGAAAATAATAATTTGAAGGTCACATATCAAGCAAAAGCAAAATAATTGAGTCTTTCCAAAGGACAATCAACCCTACCCAAAAATTAGGCACCAAAAATTGTTCTGAACAAGTTAATTTGTTAATGAAATAAGCATTTACTGATCAATGAAATGAACTAATAGTAAAAATAGCATTCATCTAAACAAGTTCATTTGCAAATGTATGTTGGGCATAGCAGAAAAAGTTGGGGTTAAACGGATCAAAAGCATGAATGTACTTACATATTCCAAGGTGAAAGTCAAAACTCTTAAATGGAAGAAACATATGGGATGCATTAGTTACTCATGGAAAAAGAATAAAAAAGCGGGATAGATTTTCTAAAGCCTTCCAAAAATCAAGGTGATGTGAAAACTAGGACCATGTTTTCCTTCATGTTGCATGGGTGAATCATGACCAGGGTAGTCATTCATTCATTCCTAAGTCACAACCCAATGCTTAGTTTAAGTAATTATTGGAAATACTACCAAAAAGCATCCAATGATGTGTGAATCTCCATTTCAATGAGAAATGTCAATTTATGTCATGACTAGATTGGACACATTTGGAGCTATACCTCCAGATGCAGTCAATTCCAATAAGCACAGGCCAGTGGCCACTTACTTGATCAATTCTTGACCGTACTTGAGGTCAAGGCAGACTCTGCAAGCTTGTCAAAGTCACCAAGGTAGAACCGAGAGATTTGCTTGATCACCCACTCGTAATCAGTGGGCTGTGACAAAGTAGCCAGCCCATGCTCAATGAGCTGCTCTGGAACCCAGAGCTTCTGTCTGTCATACTCCAGAAGTTGTTCTAACACCTCAATTGTGTGTGAGTAGTCAGGGTGCCTGGAGGAAACAATGGAGGACAACATCATTCTGTCACCATATCAACATAGAATATTACAATAGCAAACATCAAATGACAGATCCCAATTGCAAAAAAAATTCAATCATGAGCTTCATGTGAGAATGGTCACATCAGGTTGTACAGTTGCAATGGCAAGGTGCAATGGGAAACTCACCCACAGAACGTCAGAAAATGATATGGTTTGTACTGCAAATCCATGGAAGCAACACCAAAGACCCAACCATTCAGTAAATCTCTACAGCAATTCTTCTTCCATCCTCCCGCCCTTCCCCCCCCCCCTCTAACAAATGCAGACATGTACAAACCCAGAACTAAACTGTGATGACTATGGTAAACTGCCCAATTGTCAAACCATAGTGAACCCAATTGACCATGTTCTACATGTTTTTGATAGCTTGAACTATTTATCAGATGTTTACATTTGTAATCAATACTGAGGAATTTTAGTTTGACATAGGCATGTCTGCAAGGCTGAAGGCCACAAAGTTTGACTCTCTGCCCTTGCATTCACGGGTGCAAATGACCCCATGCACATGAGCACCAGAAGAGAAAATTATAAAATTCCACTTTCACTACCATTTCATCTTCTCCCAGAAATTTAGACTTGCATATTAAGCCATCCTGATCAAGCTGTTCCATGATCCTCATGGATCTGACAGTTAAACACATGAATTCACATTCCAGTACAACAAACAGATTCGAGCTTGATCTGTGATCTAGTGCAAAGAAGTATTGACTTGATACATACAATAGACTGGAATTCTGTGACATTGTTGGAAGCAAGGACCCAGAAGTCAGGTGGTAGATTTAAAATGGCATCATTGTGGTGATAGTGCAATTGGAACTCCTTCTTCAGAGGATTAAAGAGGATTTGCCCCCTCTCAGTCACCCATGCACTTCTCACTGACACTTCTGAACCCTGCAAACACATGTAAC
>Ga0116227_10007600_pt1 | contig 21021 bp, 13 predicted proteins | sample S1TSphgellanicum_FD_89693 | JGI IMG/M metagenome (GOLD analysis project Ga0116227, IMG submission 89693) | Host-associated microbial communities from peat moss isolated from Minnesota, USA - S1T2_Fb - Sphagnum magellanicum MG | ecosystem: Host-associated > Plants > Peat moss > Unclassified...
AAAGGATGAAATGTATTTGTTGACTTTTTCTTTCATACAATACCCTTTGTGATTTGCGACTAGTTTATCACATGCGACTTGTCTTAGGCGACTAAAAGGATTTTAGTTGCAAAATGTCTCTTGTGACTAAAATTTAGTCACAAAGACTAGTTGAAAATACATGTTTTTTTTCTAGTGTTGTTTACTCAAAACACTCCTCATGGTGTGACCATAGAAAGTGGGTCAAACTTATACAAATATCTTTCCATTGATAGCCTCATCCTGGTTCACATCAATAACACACAGACACTATCAGCTTTTCAGTGCAAGTCTGAGTCCTGCCCAATGCAAAAGCCAGAGCTTCTTACGGGCTTTATTTGTGGCGAAAATGTGTGCAATACTTACACTACTTCCCAAAGAACATTATTTTCCTTTTTTACATATAATCAAAATTGATTAATTTCTCTTGTTCCTTGGATTTATCCAAAGTCTATGGTTTCAAGTGGTATATATATATAATAAAAACTTGTAATATGATGATATTAAACAAACCATGATGAGACGGATGGATGATGAGACAAATGGATGAAATGATGCTTTACGTCACGTCACGACATCCTTTAATATATGTAATTCCAAGTTCCAAAAGAAATTTGTACTTTTTGTGCAGAACTTAAAGGGTTAACAATCCTATGTGTGTAAGAAATTCTTAAAGTTATCACTTGACAACCAAACCTATATATACATAGTGTGATATATTCTCGATTTGTACCTCATTGAATGGAGTATTATCTTCTTAAATTCATAATAAAGGTGAATAAACAAATTTAGTAGTTAAATTTGTTTATTCACCATCATTGTTTCTAGGACCACCACAATCCCATTTCAATCTTGTTTTGACTCTATGGTGATGTTTGTTTTGCATCTAGTGCTTGTTACCAAGTCCCTTTCTTCGTCTTAAATTACCCAATGTTAAGATAATTAAAATCCATGGGGATTTTGATTACCAAGGACAACTAAAACAACTACTCTTATTTTCCATAATGCAAAGTAAAGGAGGGACAACTACAATTAATTATTTTGACAAGATTATGTTGAACATGAGTTGTAGGTATGGTAGATAATATTAAAATGTATCCTTTTTCCGCGTGTAGGACCTTTTTATTACCTATGCATAAACCCTTTTGCATGGGCACAACTTATGCATGAATGGAGAAAGATATATTCATGTGTGTGTGTCCAGGTGATTAGGGTTTAGGGTTGGACAAATTATTGGAAAATCCCTCTCATACATGAAAAAGTGTCCAAAAATCCCATTGCATTTGGCCTCTGAGAAATTGTCTTATTATTTTTATAAAAAATGTACACATTTTGTTCATAAATATTTGACTGGATAAATAAAGAAAACATATACCCTTCTATTTACCCGGAAAGAAGGGTATATGACACAGGGTACCCAGACCCTGCCCGAACTCAGCAAAATCTTTGAATTTCTGTTTACCCGGCTCTGACCCGGATAGAGAAATTTGGACGCTTTTCTAGGGTTTCTGGAGCGGAGTGTACGAGGAAGAGAGAGACAGAGAGTGCGCGCTAACGGAAGTGCACTTTTAGGGTTTATTAGGGTTTTTGGAGCGGAGTGTCCAAGAGAGAGAACGCTAACAGAGTGCACTTTTAGGGTTTTTAGGGTTGTGTGTACGAGAGAGAGAGAGAACGCTGACTGAGTGCACTTTTAGGGTTTTTAGGGTTTCCAGGGCGGAGTGTACGAGAGCGAGAGATAACACAGTGCACTTTTAGGGTTTTTAGGGTTGTGTGAACGAGAGCGAGAACGCTAACAGAGTGCACTTTTAGGGTTTCTAGGGCGGAGTCTACGCGAGAGAGAGAGAGAGAGAGAGAGAGAGCACAGTAACAGGGGTTCTCAGACGCGCGAGCGCGGAGTGTGTCTGGGAGGAAAGAGAGAGAGCAGCAGCAGCGGACGGTCGTGGTAAGAGATGGGGGGACTGATCGGGCAACTGCAGCAGCAAGACAGGGCGACGCAAGTGGGACTGTCGTTGGCGTTGGTGGCGGTGGTGGCAGGAGCGGCGTACATCTGGTACGCTAACCGGAAGCCCAGAAGTAAGCATTTCTTTTCATTCACGCCACTCTCCCCATCCCTTCCTTGACCGTGACGACAGTTTGGAATGTGTTTTTCTTTTCCCCTTGTCATGCTTGTTTTGTAAATTTGATGATGATAATGATGATGAGGGGGATTTGAGAATGAGGTAATCTGTGTCATGAAGAATAGATTTTATGTACACTAGTGCCTGTCAATACTTACCCTGCATTAGGGTTTCATTCTCGGTGATATGATGCCATGTCTTGATGGTGATGAGGAGTCCAGCATTTTTTTTGGAGACCCTGTGCTCGGCTTTGTGAAAATCAGGTCAAGCGATAGAAAGAGATTGGTGCTAAACAGGAAGGTATTGAATTTTTTCTTGTGGATGGATGCAGCGGTGCTGAGGCCAGATAGGTGGCTGAAGTTCAAGCTAGCAAAGAAGGAACAAGTGAGTCACAATGTGGTGAAGCTGCATTTTGCGTTGCCTACTCCAAAATCAGTGCTTGGGCTTCCCATTGGCCAGCACATCAGCTGCATGTATGTAACACACCAATGCTTGTTCCTGATCTGTGCCATTTCTTGTGAACTTCTGTATCTCAGTTATGAGATAGAGATTGCTGATTCTTGTACAGTAAAAAATGCAGACTGCAGTGACAAACCTGATGTCTCAGCCGCTATAGTCTGTCTGGCCTTTTTTCAGTATTTCACAGCCATTTCACTGTATTGACTGGTCCATCCACACATCCCAATTTGAAGCTAACAGTTGACTTTGTCACTGGTATTGCAACTTTATAGTGTCCCTATCTAGTTTCATCCCACAGGAACGCTTCTGGCAGGCCAGTTCAAGGTCAGCCAAGATCATCCCTGTTCACTGAAAGTCTTCATTCAGCACTGTGCACAGATGATGCATACATCTGCAGAGATGTCACAGCCTTGTTATGGATTATTTTAGGCATTTCAGTTTGCATATCTGACCTTTTCTGTGTGGTTATCATATGTTTCCAAATTGAGGACCATTATTTGTTCCTTGTCTATATCCACAGTTTGCAGCTCAGAGAGTCTTGTGTTAGGTGCAGAAGTCTCAGACTTTTGAGATCTTTTGTTGGTAAACACTTTGATCTCTTGGGTTTCTGCACATTCAATGAATGTTAGTGAGTCCTGCTTTTCCAAATTTATTTCTTTCGTTTTTCTCTCACATTTATGTATGAAAAAGGATGCTATGTGTTGTGTTGAGTTTTAGTACCTCTTGCTACAGGGGAATTGACACAGATGGGACAGAAGTAGTGAGGCCATATACACCCACTACACTTGACTCAGATGTCGGCTTCTTTGACTTGGTTGTCAAGGTAAGAAGTCAGGCTTTTTCTCATGGGCAGCAGCAGCAGCAGCTAGACTAACTGATTTTATAAGTATGCATCCTCCTTTATCATTTTGTGTGTATATTATTTGTTAGAAGCTGAGTGAGGACCCAAAAGTTGTTTTTGTTTCTAGCAGAAGACGTATGCCTGCCAAGTACTCTTGGACAGCTAATGTACTCAAGGAAGATTGGTGTTTTGCTAGCTTCTGTTGTGATTTGTTATCATCTCTCATCTTTTATTTGAAGAATCCTGGAATCTGGTTTTGTGACCAAACTAATAGATTTTCTGGCAGGTCTACAGGGAAGGCAAAGTGTCAGCCTACTTTGGCAGAATGAAGGAGGGTGATTACCTCTCTGCTAAGGGCCCCAAGGTATGGCCTAGCTGTGTTCTTTCAATGAGTGATATTCTGCCTGTTGAGATAAATTGGTCTGCCATGTCACATGACATCAATAAACAGAAATGCCCATTTTGAAAGGCATGATCAACTGCCTTGATGTAGACAGGCCTTGGCAACCTGCAGAGGTTGGATCTGGTCTTTCATAAAGTGTCTACTGGATGTTTGCATTGGAAGTTGAGATTTGGAAATTTTTGAAAGGCTGTGTGCTCAATTTGTTTGTTGAATCTTGGGGTGTGACGTGTAGGGACGCTTCAGTTACAAGCCCAATCAGGTCAGAGCCTTTGGCATGCTTGCTGGCGGAACTGGCATTACTCCCATGTACCAAGTATGCTGCCCTTCCTGTACACCACTTCAAAAATGTCCTTCATCATGTCATGGAATGAAGCTTAGTATGCTTTGCACAAGTCTACCTATGACGTCTCCCGGTTTGCCCTTAATTCAATAATGCATTGAGAAATGACTGGCTCATGGTAGTTACTTTGTAGTTGATAAAAGTAGCCCTTGTCCTTTTGAAGAATCCTGGAATCGTAATTGCAAGTACATGTCTCTGGTGCAGGTGGCACGAGCAATTTTGGAGAATCCAGAGGACAAGACAAAGATTCATTTGATCTATGCTAATGTCACTTATGATGACATCCTACTCAAGGTGCTGATTGATACTTCTTGCCTTTAGTTTTGCCTTGATTAATTGTGCTGTTAGAATCCACATCTCTGGTAGAGGACCACCCTCCCTTTCTCTTTCCAACTCAAATATGAGGTGTATCTGAGTCTTTGTCCTATGATCAGTTAATTAGAGCAAACTGGCAGCAGGGGACTTGTAAGAGCATTGTTAGATTTCTGGTCCAGAAATGTTCTGGAGAGAAGGTTTTCACTAAAAGGACTTTGATTATTAGATCGGATGTTAAGATGAACCTAGAGACTCCTTATGAGTGGTGGGTGCTGTTCATGGAAGGAATCAAACCAGGTGCCTATGAATGTGGTGTGCTTACTTCACAATTCCTTAGTATTGGTATTATTATCTATTCTACCATTCATGATATAGGCTTGATTCTTGAGGCATCTGTGTGACAGGAGGATCTGGACAGATTTGCAAGGGAGTATCCTGACCAATTTAAAGTGTACTATGTCCTTAATCAGGTAAATTCCTTTTGTAGAGAAATGCTTCATCACATATAAAATGATTGTTTTGCAACAATTTGGGTTTTTTCCCCACTAATGCTGAACTTGACCTGCCTATCTCCAGAATGTCAAATTCAAGACTGTGTTTAGAATTCTTTAGTTTTTTTCAGAAAGTCTTCTACTCCTGGCTCTGGTTGCAAATACTTCATGTATTTCCCCTATGACTGTATTTTTGTCATCTCACTTTTTCCTGCTATTGCAAAAATGGTTTTGCCATGGGTTCCAACCAATTGGATCTAGTTGATTTGCCAGTCCATCTTGAGATGGTCAGTTGGGGGCCTGGAGTGGTTACAGAATGTTTGAAGTGCAAGAAGCATAAGAATGAGCTTACTAGGCTACCTTTCTTTAAGTCTTTATCTTGGAAGGACTGTTCATTTGCTTAACTGTTTTGCGTAACCCTTTCAGACTTTATAGCGTGTTGGATGAGATCCGCACAACATGAGAATGGATTTTCACAAGATGGCCTTGGTTTTATGCAGCCTCCAACGGAATGGGATGGTGGTGTTGGATTTGTCTCCAAAGGAATGATAGAGGCTAATTGTCCCCCACCAGCTGATGATATCCAGGTAACATGTGCAGCAAGCCCTCCAAGTACTCTGATGTGTATGGGTAATTGTTTTCCATTCTGCGATGGTGAGAAGACTCAGTGTTATTGTTCTCAATTTTTGCATAATGGTAGGTCGTTCTCATCTATAAGACATTCATAATTCCTAAACCCTAAACCCTAAACTCCATTTTAAAGGAGATGGCAGAAGATCCCCCTCTGAGTTAATGATTTGTTGCCATAAACAAGTACCAAAACACTATGCTTATCATCTGTCATGATTTTTTGTCCTGCACCTGATTACATTTGACCAACAACACTTCACTGCTGAGCATTCCAAATTCACATCATGGTATATATATAAGCCTCCTGCAATGAGTAATGAATTGTTATTCCTCATCACAGCATTGGTTCAAACACAGAGTTATTCTTGGATAAGATCAATAGGAAAGAAACAAGTTGAAGAGTTGTCTGAGAATGTGATGAAATGTGTCCCCAGGTTTTGCGGTGTGGACCTCCTCCCATGAACAAGGCTATGGCTGCCCACTGTGATGCGCTTGGCTACAGTAAGGTGATGCAGTTCCAGTTCTGATTCCATCAGGAAGAGATACCAGGTGGCCATTTTTGAGATGTTCCTGCAAGATGGCATTGCTCCTGTCATCATCATCATCATCATCATCATTTGTTTGCTGGAAAACATTGTTTCAGTGCCCTGGTCACATTATGGTGGATGATTTGAATTCATTCGATACAATAGTGCTCTCAATTCTTTGGATTGATTTTCCAAATCCAGTATCTCAAAGATGCCATCCCAGCTCCCCACCCTATATGAATAGAACTTTCTGCACATGAAGGTACCTGGAAATACAAAGGAAAAAAATAATTAGGTCAAGCTTTTACTGAATAAGAATGCAATGAACTTTGAAAATGGGGCACCAACTTAAAAAGAAACTCAAGCTGATTTGAGTGCTAGAAATCCATTACCGTGTCCATATTGTAGTGTGATCCATATAAATTAGTTGGAGTTGCCTTGCAAATTCAGAATTTCTTTTTGCAATGAGCCTCTTTGATTGATTGGCCCATCAAACAAAAGTTTTGAAACTCTGTAGATTCCAACTCGCAATATAAAAACATTTACTCCAACACAAACAAAAACATGCAAGTCCCAATATTGTTTGCCCACTGAATTTGCGGGGGGCATTCTTGGATCTCACCTCGGGGTCACTTATTTTGGTAAAGCCCTACCCTGGTCTTGAGGCTTTTACCCTACTTTAAAAATCACTGGTTGCCTTCAAGAGGAAGTTAAAGGCCAGTTTAGACAAGAGTCCAAGGAGCAGCTTTTAGACACACTCATCCTACCTTAAGAAAAAATGTTTTTCTCGTTAGAGATATCCTTGAATAACACTTACACTTTGGATCTTCTCTTCACCACTATACCCCCACCACTCTCTTTGGTGCTATGGAGTTCACCATACACAGCACCCTAAAAAAAGAGAAGAAAAATCAATTAATTAATTAATTAATTAATTAACAACACTTATAACCATCTTTGGGAAATTATGTAACCTCTTCCCCTCTGTCCCCAGAGAGAAGAAAAAGAAAAAGAGATTCCCTAAAAAAGAGAATCTTTGGTGTAATATCTTTTAGTTCTTTGCTTTCAAGTCTCGTTATGTCTGAAGCTCAATCCTGAAAAGACAGCCCCCTGCTTCTTGTGTAAAAGGAATCCATCCCAGCTTGTCTTTGTCCTGTCCGCTAGTGCCGGGTGTGTGAACAGGACCGCCTCATCCTGCGCAGCTGCGCCCGCGCGCTTGTGCGTGCAAGTGTCGTCTCGCAACCTTTTCATGCAGTTTGCGGGCATCGGCGAGCACTAGGGATTTGGCACGGCACCAGGCATCATCCCTACACCAGAGCACAAGCTACTATTTCGGGGCTTTCTCTCTGGCGCAGGTTTGATCGATATTATGACCTCCAATCCCGGTTTTTGAAAAATTCCTCTTCTTCTTTTGTACTTGCAATAATCAGTTCCGCTTCACGCTTATCTCTCGCTGAGAGGAAAACATAGTTGGAACTTGAAATTCTTGTACTTTTGTCCGCCTGTCTTCTTCCATTTGTTGTAGACTAGAGCAATCTTTTGAATGTATGTATCATCGTGACCTCATATTACTGCTTCTTCTTGTTCTTGTTCTTCCCGATATGGCGATTTGCCGGGAAATATGTGGTTTCAAAGCGTTGTAGACGGAGAGAAAGTTTGCGATTGCTTGTCAATTTGCCAAGCTTAGTCTCCTCTTGATAGGTAGCCCGTGAACGGTGCTATAGATGTTAGGAGTCGGAACATAGGCTCTCTACTGCGGAATATTGAATAAGGCAGGAGATCGCCTTGAAGGAGCTCGGTGCTTTGGTTTTTTGCGACAATCGTTTTCCGGCACAAAAGCTTGCGTGGTTTCTTTTTCCCTTCTCCGACTTCCGGAGATTTCTTGGGACATGCTTGCCTCGTCGTCCGTTAGGAAGTTCCTTTTGGAAGAAGAGATTTCTTGGCTGCTTTGTACGTTCACGCAGTTCTTTAGAAGGAGGCCACGGTGAGGAGGAGAAACCGTACGTTAAGCGGCACGCAAAACAAAGATGAAGATTCAGTGCGATGTATGCGAGAGGAACAAGGCCGCTGTACTGTGCTGTGCGGACGAAGCCGCGCTGTGCACAGACTGCGACACCAGAGTGCATGCTGCAAATAAGCTGGCGAACAAGCATCAGCGTATACATCTCATGTCACCTTCTGATGCCCCGCGCTGCGACATTTGCCAGGTTTTTGTTTTGCAAACCTTCCACCACCTGAAGACTTGAGCAGAGAGTAGTAAAACGTGGATCATTGCAAAAGATGCCTTGGAGGAGGAGGTCCATGATGAGTAGTCAGTCTCATTTTGCATTTTCTTTGGAATTGTAAATTGGCGAATACGAAAAATTGTGTATTAGAGATGCAATCTAGTGTTGCGTTTGTTTGCAGGAAAAGTGTGGCTTCTTCTTTTGTCTGGAGGACAGAGCTCTGCTGTGTCGGGAATGTGATGTTTCAATTCACTCCGCCAACTCTCTCTCATCCAACCATAAGCGGTTTTTGATACCAGGCATCAGAGTGGCTTTGGAGGCAAAGATTGGACAAGAAGCTGCTGCAGCAGAACAAGTCCCTGAAGAAGCAGCTATACCTCCTGCTGTACCTGTTCCATCTTCCAGAATGATGACCACCACCCATACGAGAAACACTCCTTTGAGCACTACTGAAAAACCCACTACTTCTACTAAATTGAGATCCCCTTTGGCAACCCCATCACAGAAGTTCAATCCAACTGCAAGACGACTACAAGGAGCAATTGTTCTACCAAAGAATGGAGGGATGAGTCCAATTAACAACACAGGAAACCAGAATGTCTCAGAAGCTTGTTATAAAAGTAGCATCACAGAGTTTCTAACTGAGGCTGTACCTGGTTGGAGAGTTGATGAGTTACTCAACCTTGCAGACTTGGCTGGTGGTTTCAATACAGCTGATATGGGATCTTCTAAGGTACTTCTTGATTCTCTCTCTGCAACAATCATGCAGTTTCGTGTCATGTTCTGAGGTTGAAGATGATGTTATTGAAGATTTCATAGTAAGGATGTTCAGTAAGAAGATGTCATTGAAGATTTCATTGAAAGGACGTTCAGTAAGTTTTTGCAGGAGATGCACAAATCATTAGTGTGAGCTCTCAATATTGGCTCATGGAAATGAAAACCTTGTGTGGTCAAAGATTTTCTTGAAGATTTCATATCAAGGGTGTTCAGTATGTTCTGCAGGAGATGTGCAAAAACATGAAATGTGAGCACTCAATATGAGATGATGGATATGAAGGGCTTGAGAGGTCAAAAGATGTAATTGAAGATTTTTATACTAAGGATGTTCTGCAAGACATGTCATTAAGTGTTAGCTCTCAATATGGATGGTGGAAACGAAGACCTTCTTCTCAATGATCTTGATGGTAGTTGAAGGGTTTTGAAGGATCATGAGATCACATATCCTGAAAGACACCAGTGGTTTGTTTTTCCTGCAGGCAGATGTATCAGATGTTGGAGCTTTTGACTGGGCAATGGATTTGAGCTCATTTGATGAGCAAGTAGATGTGACTTCACATCGTCAAGTTCCTCAAATATCCTCTGCCCCAACTACGTCTGGTTTGTTCTGTTCCTCCAGAGTCGAGGGATCTGCCAAAGGAAATTTGAGGCAAGAAGCAGCACTTTTGCCAGATTTCAGTAGTGCATTTGTGGTTCCTGATGTTGATCTTTGTTCACCCTCAACTTCACGACCTCTCACAAAGCGTAGTCGAACCCAGTATGATATGTGAATATTGCACACCTCACCAAGCAATAGATTGAGCAGTGATGGAAATCTGTTAATGATTCATTCCTTCATTTCATCGTGCTAGAGTATCAGTCCTCCCCACTCCTCCAGTGGTTCTCCATAGTGGATGTAGTCAGCCTCATATGCAGCATCTTTGATGGAAGTAGTTTTAGGACTACAGCACATGTACAAAATCTCTTTGTTAACAACAAGCATGTCAATGCCATTTTTCTTGCCTTTGTTCATCTTTGTGCATTCTGTAGCTATGTCTCTTGAGTGCTAGCCAAAATCATGACTGGGTCTTGGCATTTCTGGAAAACTCAGGAAACAGTGTATATGTATGGGTTGGACCTTAATTGTGAGCAGATTGTTATATAATTCACCCACCACCTGAAGCTGATGAAATCAGTGGGTAGTCATGGCAGCTTGTCACTGCTATTTGTGATGAAGGTGATGATGGTCTGACACTCATTTGTCTTGTTACCTTTGTTAAGTGTCAGTTGTGGAGATTTCTCTGCAATCTCATAGGTATGTTGCACTGCATTCGGCTTCACAAGATGGTAAAGTGTCAGGTTCTTCTTACCTTAGTTCTGATTTTTAGCAGGTTTTCTCTCGAAGGCTTGCAGGCACCTGAAGGAGGGAGGGAAAAACAGATTAAAGAGGTATGTAATGGCAGAAATCCTTCCTGATTTGTTTATGTGCACCTTTGAAATTGAGTTTGTAACCTCTTAATGTCGGATCAAACATTCTTCATAGTCTTGGCATTGTGACTTTGAAGAAGTTTTAGAATACACAATAGAAGTAAAGCCCTCTTGAGGGGGAACTGTTTTGGTACCTTATCTTTCTGTTAAGATTTTCTCTTTGTGACTAGGTTAAGATTTAGGTGTTTTGGGAACTTTCTCTTTTCTTGTAGAAGATTCTATTTTTTGGGAGGCTAGTTTAAGATATGCTTTTTCTTTTTAGGGCCTTATCTTTTCCCATAGAAATTTCCATTTGGGGAGAGGTTAAGATTGGGTGCTAGAACTCCAAATATGCCAAGGATATAGTAGACTCTTGACCGATTCTCTCTTTTCCTGTTTTACCTATTTATGTCGGATGTGAAAAATAATGTCCCAATATAGTCCCTCAAGTGATGAATAATTACGTTTAAGAGTATTTCAAGTGCTTTGATAAGCATCTATCCTTTTGAGTGTTTATCTTGGGGGATTGCTTTGCTTAATTATCTTCATTACAAACTCTGGGAGGAAATACAGTTTAAATTCAAAGTTCAAACCCTTGTAAATGTCCGACTTTTAGGAGTTACAACCTCATATAGTGAAGTGATTTTGGATGTTTTCACATCTGTCTGCCACTTATCTAAAATATCTTTTAGTTCTCAAAAGACTTCCAATTTCTTGTATTGCGATGATCATCTAATGGATATGAATCAGGGGCAAAATTCATGTCGTGTGCTCCTTAATTCCTTCATGAAAACTGAGAGATGGTCATGATCCACATTGTAAGATCACAAGACTCATTGAACACAAGCATGTAGGACTTCTTGAAAGAGTACACCCCCCAATGAACTTTGCATCTGCAAAATCCACTACAAGATGGGTAATAGTATCATAAGGTCCAACACTAAGCTTCAGCTGATAATATCATTGTCTATTATATAAGCAGAATATTTTTTCTCTGGCTGATTGGGCTAAATATAATGTTCAGTTGAAAGAACAAAAAATGTTTAGAAAAAGCACCAACTTTTTAATTTGGTGACAATCAACCAAATGGAAAAACTATTAAACAGCTTCAACTTCCATGCAAGGACAAAACAGGTAGAGATTCAACATCATTAAAATTTATCTAAAGGACGAGCAAATGAACATAGCAAACTCAATACATTCCAACATGAACAACAAGGGGTGTGTCACACTTTGGCCTTGCCATTTACGTTAAAAAGTATCTTAAGGAAAAAAAAGGCTTGTGGAAACCCAAATATTTCACCATGCAAAAATATAGTCTTCCAAAAATCCTCTAAAAGAAACCAAAATCCTTCAAGGTATTATAACTCTATAACTAATCTCAAGTTTTAACACAAGCCAAAATATAATGTTTCAAAAATCCTCATATAAAAATGGACTAGGCTATTACCTAGGGGTCAAAATCCCTTAAGCTAGTATACTCTATAATGTAATCTAAACACGATATCCTTGCCTTGGTAGACAAGGCCAATAAACATATATATGTCTAAAAAACCCCTTGATCAAACTAGATTCCAAGCTCTAAAAGAAAGAATGGGTTTAAATTATCATTGAGGAAGTTGTTATTGTTATTAAACAAGGCATGAATCTCTATCAAAGTACAGGTCCTCATAGATTTTAATCTATGATAAAGATTTTGATTTATCAAACTTGAGCTCCGGGTTGCTTCGCATAACCACTGACAATTAACTATTTTTTCTTATATTCCCATATGATTGTCAATAGTTCATCATTATTTATGTCAATTTCAAATTTAATTAAATTTAAATTAATATAAATATTATGAACATGAGCAGGCACATTTTAATATATCTTTTCATATTCATATTGGTGAGTAGGGGAAAGGAGTGAGATAGTTGAACTTGAAAATGAGATATATATGAATTTTTTTTTTATAATTGTTTCTGAAATTGTCCAAGGATGACCACATAATAAAATTTTGAAAAATCACCCATATACACCAAATTCTTTGTTCCTCTTGTCACTAAAATAAAACACATCATGCAAGCAGCAACTTACAATTGCCAGGGGTCTAAAAAAAGGTCTACAAGAAATTTGGGAAATCGTAATAAATGCAATAATTACAAATGATCAAAAACATTAGAAGTAATCAAAACCAATCTAAATTCAAGTGACTACAACAATCTACACATGACCCAAAAAAATGAACATCTGAAGCATCATTGATGACCATTAAAATATCTACAGAAAACCAAAACAATAAAACATACTTTGAAAAATGATTGTGATGAAGTTATTTTGACATTTGCATTGATGCATATAATGAGAAAAGCACATGTAAAAATGCTTCATCATGTCAGTTTTAACAACCTTAGCCTAACTTTTAGGATTATTTCCTAAAACAGTTTTGAGAATTTGGCATGTTAATGTCATCCCATTCAAAACCTCCAAAACTTTTCAGATAAAAGAATAATGCCTTTGCAAATATCTAATTTTTATTGAGTTCACAATGAGTTATGGCTTCACCTTGCAAAAAGGTTAAGTTTTGGAGAAAGCTATCTCTCGACCATTCTTTTCCAATCAATCCAAGAAGAAGCTGAAAAACTGCAGCCTGAGCCCTAGGTCCTGAACAGTGGTCATTTCCTCCATCATCAGCTGGAATGACCTGCTGAGTAAATGGAAATCTGAAATGAGGTGCTTGGATTCTGTTGAGATTTGTGGGTGTGGCATCTTCTCATATGGTGTAGTTATGGTGGTCAGTATATGGGTACTTTTACCTGTTGGTGGTGATGGATATGAATCTTTCTTGCAAGTATAGAGCAGCTGCTAAATGTGTGAGCAGGGCCAATCGAAGGAGATGGATTTGTCTTGCCTGTAAAAGCTGATACAGGAGAGCAATAATCAACTTGATGTAGAGTGATTTTATTGGAGATCTCATGTTTGTAAAGCTAACACTATAGAATAATAATTAACGTGAGAAAGAGGAAAGCCTTCTTGTGAGGATAATGATGTTTACCTAGTTCAAAATGTTCTGTTCTGTGATTGCATCATGTCATGCAAATGTCGTCCATTCCTTGCCATTGTTACTGGGAAAAGAAACATGATCTGCATAGTGCAACTAAATGTGTGTTCAAGGGTTGCAAAGAATTGTTGTCGTTTTCTAGTTGGTAGCCATGCCAATTTTTTCTGAACAATAATTGTGAGTGGTTTACTTCTTTTGTGCAATTGCTACTCCTTGATAGTCTACTGCTGTGGACGAAAAGTGCAAATTGCCTAGCTCCATCTTCACCAAAATAGGTAAGTTGAACTTGGTTCTATCAGTTTGTTTGCAATCTTCTACAAATCCACTTACATGAATCAACTTCGAACATTTGAATCTCCCTCTTGATACAAAAATGACACAGTATTTGGTCCCTTTTAAGTAGTGCAAATGTCTCAATGAACCTCTTGTTGTTCACTTGTGTATTTGCTTGGAATGTTGATTACAACTGCAATGTTGGGTGAAGTATTTGCTAGGTAGTTAAGTTCATTAAAGTTTTTCAACAGAATGGGATTTGTGTTTGCTAGGTAGATAATCTCACCTAATGTTTTTAAAAAGAAAATGGGATTTGTCAATTTTGCCAGTGTCTACTTGTAGAGGAAGTTCTAATTTTTGAAGTGTTCATAATTGGTACTTTTTTTTTGATCAAATTCTTTTCATGTGTTCAAAATTGATACTTTTTTTTATTGCATTCTTCATTCAAAAGAACCATGATTTCTTGTAGCGAATGTCCTTCATTGACAATGAATTATGAGCACCAATACTGACTTGTTGGAGTGGTCAGAGCACAAGGGTTTTCAGTAATTCTAAGAAAGTTTATTGCTAGGTCTGTATAGCTTAATATTAGTGTTGGGTATGCAATTTCAAAACTTGTGTGTAGTGACATTGTCAACCATTTTGTATTAGTGATGTGATTTTTGATAACAATTCTTCTATATGAAATGTTAGGTTGATTGGGTGTATTTCCTTCAGTTACCATGTGATTGAGCTAATTAATAAGTTTAGTGATAATCCCTCAATGTGAATCGTAACAGTATTGTTGAGGTGTGTTCCTTAATTTGTCAAAACACCTGAATGGCAAGAGCTTTTATACATATTGAGGGCATATCATTTGCTCAACCTATGCAAAAAGGTTTAAGCATTTAGTGCAATTCGAGCTCAAAGGGACAAAATACCGTGTCATTTTTGAATCAAGAGGGAGATTCAAATGTTCGAAGTTGATTTATGCAAGTGGATTTGTAGAAGATTGCAAACAAACTGATAGAACCAAGTTCAACTTACCTATTTTGGTGAAGATGGAGCTGGGCAATTTGTACTTTTCATCCACAGCAGTAGACTATCAAGGAGTAGCAATTGCACAAAAGAAGTAAACCACTTGCAATTATTGTTCAGAAAAAATTGGCATGGCTACCAACTAGAAAACAACAACGATTCTTTGCAACCCTTGAACACACATTTAGTTGCACTATGCAGATCATGTTTCTTTTCTCAGTAACAATGGCAAGCAACGGACGACATTTGCATGACATGATGCAATCACAGAACAGAACATTTTGAACTAGGTAAACGTCATTATCCTCACAAGAAGGCTTTCCTCTGCCTCATGTTAATTATTATTCTATAGCGTTAGCTTTACAAACATGAGAACCCCAATAAAATCACTCCACATCAAGTTGATTATTGCTCTCCTGTATCACTTTTACAGGCAAGACAAATCCATCTCCTTCAACTGACCCTGCTCACACATTTAGCAGCTGCTCTATTTGCAAGAAAGATTCATATCCATCACCACCAACAGGTAAAGTACCCATATACTGACCACCATAACTACACCATATGAGAAGATGCCACACCCACAAATCTCAACAGAATCCAAGCACCTCATTTCAGATTTCCATTTACTCAGCAGGTCATTCCGGCTGATGATGGAGGAGATGACCACTGTTCAGGACCTAGGGCTCAGGCTGCAGTTTTTCAGCTTCTTCTCGGATTGATTGGAAAAGAATGGTCGAGAGATACCTTTCTCCAAAACTTGGAAAAACCACCTGTGCATGCACACATGTAGATGAGCAATGGGGTTACAGAAATGAATCATTTCTGACAGTTTTGAGAATTCTGTTTTACCAAAGCAGACACAGTAGCTCATGATGAAGGATGAATTCATCAATCATGAAAGCTGAGTCAGATACAACCAAAAACAAAACTCTGAAAGGCTAAAGGGGACCACAAAACATGTGTACCACATGTGCTCAATTTTGTTTTCAAATAACCAGCTCAATTAGGAGTTGTTTGCTTACAGCAATTAATTTGCCTTTGTTCTCAGGTCTCTTAGCGACTTGGATTGCTGCTACTGTGGCAGCCCCAGACGAAATTCCCACCTGCCAACAAAACATATAGGCAGAATGTACTACCTTTAAGCCTGGCCTAGGGCAGGAGAGCTTACCAGGCAAGACTTTTAAGAAGGTTGATCCTCAACTGTTCAGAACTGATCCTGCAATCAAGACATCTTCCCATGCAAAACTTCATCAACAAACAGTTTTGCATGAATACATGATCACAGTACCCCCTTACCAGCAAGCCTTCTTTCAGGGCAAGCTCCTTTGCCATCTCAACTGAGTCATTGCTTGAAATCTGAAAACACATATTCACCAGGGCCACATTCAACCCACGATCTTGCAAGTACTGTCTATCAGTGCAGGAACAATTTCAAGATATTTCTCGTCAAGGCCAGCACAATAAAATAGGGGGAAAGTGTTCACTGAAAAGCTACCTATTGATGAGCACAAAGATGTTGATGCACAACGAGAAGATAAGAGGAAAAAAAGACAACAGATAGCTAAGCATACCTGAATAACCTCATCCAGAATGTCAACATCAAGAATGCTAGGAATGAACCCTGCACCGATCCCTTGAATTTTGTGAGGACCTGCACCACACAAGGACCCATTTGCTATTTTGACAATTGCCATCACATGGTTCCAATCCGAACTGTACAATCTCTGTTATATGCACAATAACAGTTCCTGATAACCATTGACAATTAACTAAACTTGCAAGGAATATCCACAGTGGTTGATATCCATGAAATCCAGATAAAAGACTGGTATTCAAGCCAAAAAGAGATTGGATCTTTTGGTATCAAATTGCCGAGTGCTTTGAGAGGAGTGAGTGATTCTAATCAACAAGTGGATACATGGGTGATCTCCAGAAATTGATTGCTGCAGCTCCAGTCATCTACAGTCTTTCAGAACCCTAGAATGATACACCAGAAATCAATCACATGATAAAATATTATATTCACAACTTCTGAGATCAACATAACAAGCAGTTTACTCCTCCCACTGTTCTGAGGATACCAGCTTTTAATTACAACATTGATCAATGAGAAGGTAGAACATCATCACATCACTGTACCTGGCTTCCCACCAGATAGAACACTGCTTTCTGATGGCTCCACTCCATAAATCTGTGGTTCAAGCAAAGAGAAATAGAGAATTGAGATATCTTGAATGGCTACTGAGAAGTTCCAGTGCATTATTCTCTCCCAAACCTTCCAGTGCTTGATGATATGTATGGGTAATACCAGTCTGGTTCAGACCTTGATATTAGGGTTCTTGCTCTTTAGATAACGCCCAGCTCCAGTGACTGTACCTCCTGTACCAATTCCTGCAACAAGGATGTCAACTTTGCCTGCTGTGTCTTCCCAAATCTCTGGTCCTGTGGTCTCAAAATGGATCTACAAGACAACAACCCACCTGTGAGCCAAAAAATTTTATGAATTTAATTTAATTTAAATTATTACCAAAACCTGTCAATCTTCATTGGTCAGCCACTGCTCAGTGTTGAAGTAAATTGTAGAATGTGAACATATTCACCTTAGGATTTGCAGGATTCTCAAACTGTTGAAGCATGTAGGAGTTGGGTGTCTTCTTCACAATCTCCTCTGCCTTCTGGACAGCCCCCTTCATTCCTTTGGCCGGGTTAGTAAGAACAAGTTCTGCACCAAAAGCCTTCAGCAAAACCCGTCGTTCCAGACTCATAGATGCTGGCATGGTAAGGATGAGCTTGTAGCCCTTGGCAGCAGCTATAAAGGCCAACCCTATCCCTGTGTTGCCACTTGTGGGCTCAACAAGAATGCTCTGGCACAGACAGCCAGCCATCCATCCATCAGATCAAACAGTAAAATTCAGAAGAGAATCAAAAAACAAGATCGATACACAAAGCACTCAGATGGTGAGAAAAAAAAATTTCAAAGTGCTTGAACAAAAAGGAATAGACAACGCTCGGGAAATCTGCAAGTGCACCATTTCTGTACATCTTCAGAAATGCAGCTACACAAGAAGATTACAAGGAAAATTATGGACTACTATTGCAACAAAGGTAAATACTGGAGAACTTTAATTCAGGTACTGGAAAACTGAGCTCGTCATGTTACCTTTCCAGGAATGATAGCACCCTTTGCCTCTGCATCAGCAATCATGCTTTTGCCAATCCTGCACTTTGTCAGGCCCCCACAAATCATTACTAAACAGATCAGTTGTCAGTCAGATGGTTGGCTGGCCTGCCAGAGTAGGAGGATTCCATCTGAATGCAAGTGTTTGTTCATTTTTATAAAAAAGACGGGAAGAGGTGATGAAGAAGAACAGACCTATCTTTCACACTACAACAAGGCTCCATGATCTCCAGTTTGGCTGCAATGTTTGCCCCACAGCCCTCCACAACAGAATTTAGGTATACCATGGGTGTCTTGCCTATCAACTGTTTTCCCCTCCAACCAAAAACCCACCACCAACAGAGACATGCACCCCCTTGTCACTAAAACCCTAAACCCATCATGCAAACCACATGCTATGAGGCTCACGCCAGTAACCATCAAGTAGATAGCTGTTGATGGGTCCTTTGTCTAGCTAAGCATGTGTAAACCATAAGCATATATCTATGCTTTTGGAAAAATCCAAAAGAAGACAAAAAGAAGACTCTTCTCGCACTTCACCATTCTTCTATATGAGAGATGTCCAACCTCAATTTCTCCAAAGAGTTACGGACATTCACAAACTGGAATTTTTATCATCTCTCGGAGTTGAGAAACAAACAAAAAACCAACAATAACAATAACCCAAAGGCATCAAGAAAAAAGAAAAAAACAGAAACCGTATGTGTACCTGTGTGACATCCTCTGCGATGTTGAGATGCTCCACCTCCTTCTCTGTCTCGATAGACACCGCCTGGCTAACCACAGTTCTCTTCACATACTTCACCATATTCTTCTTCTTCGTCTCCCCGGAAGGACGAGCCACAAGGCTAACTCCAGCCCATGAGGACGACTTCCACACTGGTGAACCACCAACACCAGAAACACTACCCACTTGGCTCACCACTGGCGCAGCCACCGCCGCCGACGGTCTCAGAGACGCCGCTGCATTCTTGACGACAACCGCATCCACAAAGCTACAAGCTCCGCACTTTAGGGTGCTCGCCGCCATCGCCACTCTCGCTCTGCAACAACAACAACAACAATCTCGTCTCTGCACCCAAGTTCTAGACTCTCCGCGCCGCGCCCTGCCCTTTCGCAGAGTACAAAATCTTCTTCTTTTGGGGGGGTGGGGGGGGGTGTGGGGGGTGAGGACGTTTGTGCGTAGATAATTGGGAGTGTAATTTGAAAGAAAAAAAAAACCCCTACATAAGCAAGCTCTTTCTCACCACTTTAATTTCTATTTTAAAATTATATTAGTGCCTAATTCATTCTAATGAATGCAATTCATTAATTAATTAATTTCTAACCCTAGGTAAGAAAGCTCTTTCTCACCACTTTAATTTCTATTTTAAAATTATATTAGTGCCTAATTCATTCTAATGAATGCAATTAATTAATTAATTAATTTCTAACCCTAGGTTAGAAAGCTCTTTCTCCCCACTTTAAAATCTATTTAAAAATTATATTAGTGCCTATTTCATTCTAATGAATGCAACTTATTTATTTATTTATTTATTTTCTAGGTATTTGATTTATTTTTGGGGGGTGTATCCATGAGACACGGATATTTTTAAGGCTATTTTTTTCTTAAAATATCCATGTCTCATGGATTGGGTTGTGGCACACAACAATGTTCCGTTCCTATCTTACATACCTACTTAAAATAGTATGTACCCTCATAAAAGACTAGGTTCGTTGAATGGGGTTTCCAAACTAGGGGGGTAGGTTAGTTTGCCTGGCCTTGGGTGACGAAGCAGAACCCCCATACTGGAGGGTTCTGGTTCTGGTAACCATGGTAAAAACCAGTGTTGGGTTGGTCTTAGAACGAAGGAAAGATACCCGTCGGTTATCATTCCGGGTACATACATATCCACTTACCCACCAGTTCTCAGAATTCTCAAATAACCAGTTTTTTTATTATAATGTAGCCACAGTTTTTTCAAAAGAAAATTAAAAACTCAAAGAATTGACGGTTTTTTTTGCTGTTTTTTTTGTAGAAAACCATCGGTTCTTTGATGTTTGAGAGGACCAAAAATGGATGATTCTTCAATTCCGGTTTTTTTTTTTTTTTTTCAAAAAACCAAAAATCGATGTTTTTTCAATTATGGGATTTTTTTTTCAAAGAAACCAGAATTGACATTTTTTTTTTTTCATTCTAAATTTTTTTTCCCAGAAAAACTTAGAATTGGCACTTCTTTAAAAATTCAAAGAACCGCCCAACACGGTGTTAAAACCCCTGAAATTCATCTTAATATCACAAATATATCCGAAGGGTCTCTGAGTCCAAACCCTAACCTGACTTGGGTTTACTTTTTTTCCACTTTAAATCTTTCTCCCAATCTTTCAGTTCTTTACAAACTGGGGCTTGTAACATGTCTTTTTGCAAATGGAATGCTCATGAACATTATTATTATTATTAGGGATTCTGTACATTAATTTGTCACAAAGCATTGGATTTGGTTTTGTGGGAATTTTCATCTTGCAAAACATCTCCTACCAAAGAAAACACCTCACAAATTTGCTAGTTGCAAAGCAAAGATTTCATCCTTGCCTGCAACAAACTTTAGTAGCTCTTCGATTTTGTTGCAAGAAAGTAGTAGCCAGTTTTGTGTGTAGGAATTCCTCAATTTTTTTCTTTCTCTCTCTCTCGATCTCTGTCTCTCTCTGTTTGTGAATATCTCTCTTTTTCGTATGTCTCTCTTGTTGTGTGTCCCATTGATCTTGTGATTTGGAGCGATGGGGAATGAGTTTTGTTGATTTGGGTCAGAACTTTTTTTTTTTTTTTTTTTTTTCCCTTTTGGAATTTTTGCAATCAAGAAAATAAAAGGAGACAAGAAAATGTTTTAAATAAAAAAATAAAAGAAGACAAGCAAAAAGTATTAAAAGTTGGGAGAGAT
>Ga0116227_10007601_pt1 | contig 21019 bp, 19 predicted proteins | sample S1TSphgellanicum_FD_89693 | JGI IMG/M metagenome (GOLD analysis project Ga0116227, IMG submission 89693) | Host-associated microbial communities from peat moss isolated from Minnesota, USA - S1T2_Fb - Sphagnum magellanicum MG | ecosystem: Host-associated > Plants > Peat moss > Unclassified...
AACCTTGCTCTTTGAGCAGCCATGCGGTGACCGACGAATCGACGCCGCCCGACATGCCTACTACGACTTTCTGCTTGCTCATGGGTTGCCTGACTTGCTTGATCGGGTGGGCCCGACCGAATGCGTATGCACGAAGTCGAGCGGGAAACGCCGGCCTGCGAGGTAATCGTCGATACAGCGCATCACGAGCGGCGTGCGATGCCGCTCGGGACAGGCGCGCAACTCGTCGGCGCTCATCCACAGCGTGCGGACGATATCGGGATCGAGCGCGCGGTGAGCCTCGGCCTTGCCGACGCTGCCGGAATACGTGAAGCGCAGATAGGTGACGCCGGCTGCGGCCGTGCGCTCGAAATGCGTCATGTAGACGCCCACGAGCGCCTCGGGCGTGAACGGATGCGCGGATTCTTCGAGCGTTTCGCGCACGACCGCCTCGGCGAGCGTTTCACCCGCTTCCAGATGGCCGGCGGGCTGGTTCAGACGCAGCCCGTGGTCCGTGTGCTCCTCGACGAGGAGAAAGCGTCCGTCGCGCTCGACGATGGCGGCCACGGTGACGTGCGCAGCCCAGGTTTCGGGATGCATGGGGCGGTATTTTACCGTCTATGGCGGCTGGCTGCCGGGAAGCGGCGGTTCGGGCGCCACTGCGGACCCGTGCGGCTCCCGCAGGCCCCCCGGATTGTCCCTGATTTCGGTGCGCCCCCCGGTTTCGGTTAAAGTGGCGTCGTAGCCGTTGCAATTGCAAGCCGGCGTCCCTCGTCGGCAGCTCTGTCGTAATAACAGCAAGGCCGAGGAGGAGTCAAAGATGCACATCGGAGTGCCAGCCGAGACGCGAGCGCACGAATCACGCGTTGCCGCCACCCCCGAGACGGTCAAGAAATACGTATCGCAGGGCCACCGGGTCACGATCCAGAGCGGTGCCGGAACCAGCGCCAGCTTCCCCGACGAGGCTTTTAGCGCGGTCGGCGCGGAGATCGTCGACGCCGCGACCGCGTTCGGCGCCGATCTCGTTCTCAAAGTCCAGTCCCCGACCGAAGCCGAATTGCCGCACCTGAAACGCGGCGCGGTGCTGGTCGGCATGCTCGATCCTTTCAATGCCGACAACGCGGCGCAGCTCGCCGCGGCCGGCGTCACGGCGTTCGCGCTGGAAGCCGCGCCGCGCACGACCCGCGCGCAAAGTCTCGACGTGCTGTCGTCGCAGGCCAACATTGCCGGCTACAAGGCTGTGCTGCTCGCCGCCGACCTCTACCCGCGCTTCATGCCGATGCTGATGACGGCAGCCGGCACCGTGAAAGCGGCGCGCGTGCTGATACTCGGCGCCGGCGTGGCGGGCTTGCAGGCGATCGCGACCGCCAAGCGCCTCGGCGCCGTGATCGAGGCCTCGGACGTGCGACCGGCGGTGAAAGAGCAGATCGAGTCGCTGGGCGCCAAGTTTCTCGAGGTCTCGTACGAGACCGACGAGGAACGCGAGGCCGCGCAAGGCGTCGGCGGCTACGCAAAGCCGATGCCGCCAAGCTGGTTGCAACGCCAGGGCGCGCTGGTCCACGAACGCGCCAAACAGGCCGATATCGTGATCTCGACCGCGCTGATTCCGGGCCGTCCCGCACCGACGCTGATCTCCGTCGACACGGTGCAGGCCATGAAACCCGGCTCGGTGCTGATCGATCTGGCCGCGGGCCGCGGCCCCGAGTACGAAGGGCGGCGCGGCGGCAACTGTCCGCTGACCGAGCCGGACAAGATCGTGGTCAAAAATGGCGTGCAGATCGTGGGCTTTACGAACCTGGCGTCGATGGTGGCCGCCGATGCGTCCTCGCTCTACGCCCGCAACCTGCTCGACTTCCTGAAGCTGATCATCGACAAGGAAGGCGCACTCAACATCGATCTCGCGGACGACATCGTCGCGGCCACGCTGCTGGCCCGTGACGGCGCAGTCACGCGCAAGGCATAAGGACACCGGCAATGGAAGTCATCAACCATACCGTCATCAACCTGATCATCTTCATCCTGGCGATTTACGTCGGCTACCACGTGGTCTGGAACGTCACGCCGGCGCTGCATACACCGCTGATGGCCGTGACCAACGCGATCTCGGCGATCGTCATTGTGGGCGCGATGCTGGCCGCCGGCCTGACGGTCGGCGATACGGGCAAGTTCTTCGGCACGCTGGCGGTGGCGCTGGCCGCGGTCAACGTGTTCGGCGGCTTCCTCGTCACGAGGCGAATGCTGGAGATGTTCAAGAAGAAAGAGCCGAAGAAGCTTCCCGCTGCCGGTGCGGCGCGCATTGAAGGGGGCAAGCAATGAGTCTGAACGTCGTCACGCTGCTTTATCTCGTTGCTTCGGTCTGCTTCATTCAGGCGCTCAAAGGGCTCTCGAATCCGAAGACGGCGCGCATCGGCAATACGTTCGGCATGGCCGGGATGGCGATTGCGATCCTCACCACCATCGCGCTGATCCTCAAGCAGGCCGCCGGGCTCGGCTCGAATCTCGGGCTTGGCCTTGGGCTCCTGTTCGCGGCGCTGGTGGTCGGCGGGGCGATCGGGGCGTTCGTCGCCGCGCGCGTCGAGATGACCAAGATGCCGGAACTGGTCGCCGCCATGCACTCGCTGATCGGTCTTGCGGCCGTGTGCATTGCCTATGCGGTGGTGTCGGAGCCGTCGGCGTTCGGCCTCGTCGATCCGGACAATCCGATCCCGGGGTTTTTGCCTTACGGCAATCGTATTGAGCTCTTTATCGGCACCTTCGTCGGGGCGATCACCTTCTCCGGTTCGGTGATCGCGTTCGGCAAGCTCTCGGGCAAGTACAAGTTCCGCCTGTTTCAGGGCGCGCCGGTGGTGTATCCGGGCCAGCATCTGATCAACCTGATGCTGGCGATCGGCATGCTCGGCTTCGGCGTGATCTTCTTTCTCACGCAAGCGTGGCTGCCGTTCATCATCATGACGCTGATCGCGTTTGCGCTCGGGGTGCTGATCATCATTCCGATCGGCGGCGCGGATATGCCGGTGGTCGTATCGATGCTCAACTCGTACTCGGGCTGGGCGGCGGCGGGTATCGGCTTCTCGCTGAACAATCCGATGCTGATCATCGCCGGCTCGCTGGTGGGCTCGTCCGGTGCGATTCTGTCGTACATCATGTGCCACGCGATGAACCGCTCGTTCTTCAACGTGCTGCTGGGCGGCTTTGGCGCCGAACCGGGCGCGGCGGCCGCGGGCGGCGCGCAGGAGCAGCGGCCGGTCAAGTCGGGCTCGGCCGAGGATGCGTCGTTCATGCTGGGCAATGCCGAGACCGTGGTGATCGTGCCGGGGTACGGTCTCGCCGTGGCCCGCGCACAGCATGCGCTGAAGGAGCTCACCGACAAGCTGATCGAGAAGGGCATCGATGTGCGCTACGCGATTCATCCGGTGGCGGGGCGCATGCCGGGCCACATGAACGTGCTGCTGGCGGAAGCCGAGGTGCCGTACGACCTCGTGTACGAGATGGACGATATCAACAACGAGTTCGGCCAGACCGATGTCGTGCTGGTGCTCGGCGCGAACGACGTGGTAAATCCGGCGGCCAAGAACGATCCGAAGTCGCCGATTGCAGGCATGCCGATCATCGAGGCGTACAAGGCGCGCACGGTGATCGTCAACAAGCGTTCGATGGCGGCCGGCTACGCGGGGCTCGACAACGATCTCTTCTACATGGACAAGACCATGATGGTCTTCGGCGATGCGAAGAAGGTGATCGAGGATATGGTGAAGTCGGTCGAGTGAGGATGGCTTCGGGGCCGCGCCTGGGGCGTGGCCCCGAGATGTCCTGACCTCAGCGCTGCTTCACCTCGACGTGCCTGAGAAAATCCGCGAGCCGTCTGCCCTCCATATCGGGGAACGGCTCGAGTACCAGCAACTCGCGAATCTCTTCGACGTCGAAATTGCGGAAGTCGCCGCGCAGTTCGCACCACGCGCCGATGGTCCAGCGCGCCCCCCAATAAAACAGCCCGAGCGGCCAGACGCGCCGCTCCGTGTGCGCGCCTTTGCGGTCGCGATACGCAAAGCTGACGACCCGCTTGCCGTCGATGGCCAGATGCAGCGCATCGACTTTCTCCGCGAACTCGCCCTTGATGTGAAACGACGGCGCGAAGATCGGCAGACGGTCGAGGGTCGCGCGCTTGTCGGCGGGCATGGTCGAGGCGATCTTCGCCAGTGCGCCGCGCGCGCCCTTTGCGAAGCTCGCGCCGCCCCAGGTTTCCAGCATGCGTGCGCCGGCGGCGAGCGCGGCCAATTCGTCGACGGTGAAGGTGAGCGGCGGCAGGCTCGCCGAGCGGTTCAGACGGTAGCCGATCCCCGCTTCCCCTTCGATCGGTACCCCCGACAACTGCAGATCGCGCACGTCCCGATAGACGGTGCGCGGCGAGATATGCAGCCAGTCGGCAAGCTGCTGCGCGGTCGTCAGACGCCGGCCGCGCAGCAGCTCGGCGATCTGGAACAGGCGGTCGGCACGGCGCGTCATCGTGGGCGTCTTATGGAAGGGAGCGGGGCGGTCCCGCGATCATAGCGCTGTGCGATGCCGTCAATCATGCTTCGGCGAATGCAGTCCGATGCGATTGCCTTCGGTATCGGTGAAGAAGCCGATATAGCCGATATCCTGCGGCAGCTCGATGACAGGCCCTTGCACCTTGCCGCCGGCTTTCTCGACGCGGGCCAGCACAGCATCGACGCTCGGGCCGGCGTTCAGATAGACCATCACACCATCGGTGGAAGGCTTGAGCGTGGGGCTGTGGATGACGCAGCCGCCGGTGGCCGGTTCGGTGTACGGGAAGATCCCGATCGGCTGGCCGCCGACGTTTTCACGCCGCAGCGTGGTGGCGAACGCGGTCTCGTAGAAACGCACGGCGCGCTCGAAGTCGGTGGCGGGAATCTCGAACCAGGAAATGATGTGGGTGGCGGCTGCTGACATGACACTCTCCTTGGGGCGGTGGGGTGGCCTGGGTTGTCCAGGTCGTCCCGGGTTGGCCCCGGTTGGCCCTTGCGATGCGCCGGATGGCGTGATCAGGAGTGTGCGGCGGGGCTACTGACAGCGTTCTGTCAGTAGCCTTCGCTCCCGCTGGAATGACTTTGAAGCGAGGTGTTGCTGGAACCGAAGGTTTTAGCGCGCCGCGAGATGGCGCGAAGCGTTTGTCCGGATGCGGGCGGCGGCACATCGCCCGATTGGCCTGCGCAATGAAAAAGGCTGCGGACATGACATCCGCAGCCTCTCAATCAACTCACGTGCGACCCGGTTATATCAAGCCGCCGGCGTATCGTTTGCCGGGCGTTGCCTGACGCTGCCGGCGATCAGATCGAAGCGGAACAGCCGGCATTCGAGCGCGCCGTTGAAGAGCGGCGTCTTGGTCGATTCGCGCAGCCGCAACTGACCGGGCAGCTTGCGATCCGACGTCAGGATGAACGCGTGCCAGCCGGTGAAGCGCTGCTTCAACGCATCGCCGAGCGACTTGAAGAATTCGCTGTCCGGCGCCTCTTCCTGGGCGCGGCGGAAGCTGTCGTCCTCGCGGTTTTCACGCGTCTCGCGCAGTTCGCCACGCGCGTTGCGGCCACGTACTTCGATCCGCTCGCCATACGGCGGATTGGCGACGAGGATGCCCGGCTCCGACGACGGCGGAGCCATGCCGCGTGCGTCGACCTGCTTGAGCGAGACCGGCGACAAACCCGCGCGCTCGAAGTTGGCGCGTGCCTTGATCAGCATGTCGCCGGAAATGTCGCTGCCGAAAATCTGCAGATCGGCGCGCGACGTCCGGGCGGCGTGCTTGGCGTCCAGAGCAGCCGCCTTCAGCGTCTGCCAGGTTTTGGCTTCGTATTGCTTGAGCTTCTCGAAGCCGAAGCGGCGCTCCGCACCCGGCGCGATATTCAGCGCTACTTGCGCGGCTTCCGCGAGGAACGTGCCGCTGCCGCACATCGGGTCGTACAGGGGCGTGCCGGCCGTCCAGCCGGTCAGGCGCAGGATGCCTGCCGCGAGGTTCTCGCGCAGCGGTGCAGCGCCCTTGTCGAGGCGCCAGCCGCGCTTGAAGAGCGGCTCGCCTGACGTGTCGAGGTACAGCGTGCAATCGGTGGCGGTGAGGAAGACAAAGACGCGCACATCGGGCGCGCTGGTGTCGATGTTGGGACGGTCGCCGCTCACTTCGCGCAGACGGTCGCAGATTGCATCCTTGACGCGCAGCGTGGCGAATTCGAGGCTGCGCAGCGGCGACTTGATGGCCGTGACGTCGACGCGCAGCGTTTCACGCGCGGAGAACCATTGCTCCCAGCGCTGTTCGAGCGCGAGTGCGTAGATGTCCTGTTCGCTGCGATACGGCCGGTGGGCGATTTTCAGCAGCACACGGCTGGCAATGCGCGAATGCAGATTGGCCGCCATGCCGGCTGCCCAGCCGCCGCGGAAATGCACTCCGCCTGGGACCTGCGCGCCCGCGGTGAACGGCGCACCATTCAGGTGGCGCGCGGCGATTTCGGCGAGCTCGGCCGCCAACGCGGCTTCCAGGCCGCGAGGGCAGGGGATGAAAAAATCGAAGGACATTGAAGTTGCCGGGAGGCGTTGAATAAGGCGCTATTGTACGCGGTCGGGGTGCGCCGGCCGGGCATTCACCGGCCACACCAGATCCAGCGGCCGCTGGAACACCCGGCGCCAGATCGCCCCGCGCAACGAGCGCACATAGTTGCGCCGCAGGTCGCGCGAGCGTACGGCCATATGAAACGCGAGCGCGAAACTGACCGCCACGTTCAGGATGGCCATGCTGCACACGCCCGCTATAGCCCACCAGAACTCCGGCAAGTCCAGCGCGCTGCTGCCCAGCACACCGAGCGCCACGCCGATCGACCCCGCGCTCAGCGTGACGTGCCGGACCTCGAAACTGAAGGCGAGCGCGCTCACGATGGCGGGCACGAGCCCCAGCATCAGACCTAGCGTGATATTGCCCACCACCCCTGCCACATTCGAGCGGCAGAAATTCGCGAGCCGCGCGGCGCCGGCCGGCCCGAGCGTCATGCGCAAGCGGCGGTTGTAGCTGAGCGCATCGGCGACCCGGTGCAGCACGAACCAGTTGTCGGCCCAGCCCGCAAGCAGGCTCGACGACCACAGCAGCACGCCGGTCAGCGCCGCATAAAACGGCGTGGGTCCGATCAGCGAGAACGAATGCAGCGTGGCGTGGGCCTTCTCCGGCGAGATGATGTTGGCGTGAAACACCGCGTGCCACAGCACCTGTACGCCGAGACACACCGGAAAGACCAGCATCACGTTGCCGAACACGGCCGCGGCCTGGGTGCGGATCAGCGCGACCACCGAGCTCACGAAACTGTCCACGCCTTCGGGCGTGCCCGCGCCGTCGAGCTCACGGGCGATGGTCGGCGCCGTCATGGCCGGCTGCTTGGTGGCGAGCGAGAAATGCAGGAAGTGCATCAGCAGGAAGCTGACCGCGTAGTTGACGCCGGCGAGCAAGCCTTCCAGCATCGACTGCAGATGCGCGCCGGTGATGGCGAACTTCACGCACACCGTCACGACGGTGACGAGGCCGCCGCCCGCGGCCATGCGCAGCATCTTCAGATACTCGGCGCGGTCGCGTGCAATGTAATGCTCGCCGGTATCCGCGCTGTATTCCACCACCTTGCGCGCCAGCAAGGAGAAGTTGCTGCGCATCAGGTGCGCGACGCTCTGGCTTGCATGGTTGGCCTTCACCAGCTCGGCGACGAGGCGCGAACTCGCGTGCGGGTCGTCGGAGGCCATCCACGCGTCCAGCAGATGCTCGGCGCGCTGGATACGCATGCGCATGCGTTCGATCTGAAACACGATGTCGACGCTCACACCGTTGCGGTACAGATGGCTAAAGACGTTGTCGGTGGCGATGCGGCATTCGTCCAGCAGCACGCGCAGATAGTTGACCTCATGCAGCAGCTTGCCCGGGTCCGCGCCGGCTTCCTCCGCCTGATGCGCCGACTCCAGCGCCAGCATCGCGCGGGTGAGGCGGTAGAACGGCTGCTTCTCCATGGCCACGCGTACGTCCGCGTCGCCCAGACGGCTGCGCACCGTTTGCGACAGTCCGGTTGAGCTGATCTGGCAAGTCAGGTTGTGCAGGGCGGCGAGCAGATCGAGCGAGAACGGCACGCCCTCGCGCGGGTTGCCGCTGTCCAGCTCGTAAGTGAACAGATCGCGGATGCGTGTGAGCAGATCGGTGGGCAGCGCGGCGATCCAGTCGGCATCTTCCGCCGCCGTGAACATCAGCGTGAAGATCGCCGCCAGGTCGCGGCGGTTCGGCGCGGGCGGAATCAGCGATGCTTCGAAGCGCTCGAACAGCGCGCCGAAAAACGCCGAGTGCACCGGCATGCCGGCGTCGCACAGCAGCGAAATGCCGTCGCTCTCGCGCAGCAGCGCGCGCAGAATGCCCGCCACGTTTGCCTTCCACAGCGGGTTGCGATCCAGTACATGCAGCAGATAGCGCAGCCGCGTGTGCTCGGGCTGCCGGCGCGCCTCGTCGGCGAGCGGCTCCTGCGCGACGGGCTGCACCGTCCCGCCGCGATGGATCCAGTGCGCCAGTTCGATCAGCCATTCGCTGCGTTCCGCATATTGAGCGTGCTGATCGGCGATCGCCAGCAGCGCGTCGAGCTGGTGTCCGCTGTTGCGCGACGCGCGCCATTTCTTGACGAAGGTTTGGAGGGAACGGAACATGGGATGCTCAATGCGGACGCTGGGTTATTGACGTCGAGAGGTGCCGCAGGCGTCGCTGCACAGAGCGCGGCGGACGCCCGATGCGCGTCCGCCGCCGCCATACCGGCGGCTCAGCCTTGCGCGCCAGTGTGCGTGCCGGCAAGGCCGCCAACGAGAGTGCCGGCCAAACCGCCGGCACCGTCGAGCGCGGCGCTCGGGCCCACCGGCAACGGACAAGGCACGGTCGCCGGGGCGATCCGCGCCGGCACACCGGAGCCGTTTTTCGCCGGCGCAGCGGTGGCGACACGCGGCGCCGCTGCCGTCATGGCCTTGATGCCGGCGGCGATCTGCGTGGAGATCTGCTGCACGATCTGGCGATGGCCGTCGACCAGCGCGTCGTAGCCCGCCGTCACTGGCGTGCTGACGGTGCTGCGGCAGGTCATGACGGTCTCGCTGCGTACCGCACGTACGCTCCACACGGCGTCGATCAAGGCATGCGAGCCTGGCCACGACTCGAAGCGTTGCACGTTGACGCTGACCCGATAGACCGGCGTGCCTTCCGGATACGCGGTGCCGTAGACGTCGATCGTGCCCAGCTGCTGCGTGAGATCGGACGACAACGCGCGGCGGATCTCGTCGCCAGGCAACGAGGCCCAGCGGTCCTGTTCGAGGACCTGCACCTGGGTCGGACCCGTCTGGACCACGAGCTGATTTTTCGCGACCTGCGACGGCACGTCGACTGGCGGCACTTCGATCAGCAGCGCCGGCGCGGCCGTGCTGCGCGCAGTGACGGGCGCAGCGTCGGCGCCCAACGTGTAGAAGCGGCTCGGCGGCGACGACGAGCACGCCGCAAGCGCCAGCAGTCCGGCACAGGCGCCGAGGTACGCGGCGGCGCGGGCAAGCCCGCGCGGCGAACGGGGGAGCCGGGCAAACATCATGGTTGATCTCCTGGTTTTCCGCGCAACAGCGATTCCGGATGGCGCTCCAGATAGTCCGACAGCGCATTCAAGGACTGCAGCGTGCGGGTCAGTTCCTGCAGCGCCTGGTGCACGTCCGATTGCAACGGCGAGTCCTGCTGCAGCGTCGCCTCAGCCGAGCCGAAGGTCTGCTTGGCGGCCGCCAGCGTGTCGCGGGCCTGCGGCACCACCTCGGTGTTCAGGCGCGTGAACAGTTGATCGGCGTTCTTCAGCGAATTGTTCAGGTTGGTCCCGATCTGGTCGAACGGCACCTGATCGAGTTTCTTCGCGATGTCGGCCACCTGCAGTTGCAACTCGTCGAGCGTGTTCGGGATGGTCGGCAGCTCGAGCGGATCGCTGTGGACGTCGACCGTGGCGGGCGCGGCCTTCGGGAAGATATCGAGCGCCACATACAACTGGCTCGTAATCAGGTTGCCCGTGCGCAACTGGCCGCGCAAGCCGTTCTTGACGAGGCGTTGCAGCAGGTCCTCCCCGGCGACGCTGCCCGGCTCCGGCGCCGACTCGCGGAAACGCTTGCCGAGGCGGTCGGGGTAGAGGTTCATCGTCACCGGCATCGTGAAGTTGCGGGTCTTCGGATCGTAGTCGATGCCGATGTTGGTCACCTGACCCAACACGATGCCGCGGAAATCGACCGTTGCGCCGACCGACAGCCCACGCAGCGACTGGTTGAAGTTCATCACCACGCGCAACGGCACGCCGTCCGGCTCGCGCATCGCGTCGGTTTCATCCGAGCCGAGGCGGAAGGTCATGTTTTGCGGCGCCTGCGTACCGACCGCCTGCCCCGGCGGCGACTGGAACGACAGGCCGCCCACCAGCACCGTGGCGAGCGACTGCGTATTCAGCTTGAAGCCGCTCGAATCGAGCCGCAGATCGACGCCGCTCGCATGCCACCAGCGCGTGTTGACGCCGACATACTGGTCGTACGGCGCGGCGACGAACACCTGCATGGTGACGCCGGTGCCGTCCTTGTCGAGCGAGAAGCCCACCACCTGGCCGACCTGCACGCGCCGGTAGAAAATCGGCGAGCCGATATCGATCGATCCGAGCGAATCGCCATGCAGCGTGAAGCGGTGGCCCTTCTGGTCACCGGTGATCGGCGGCGGCGTTTCGAGCCCGACGAAATCTTTCTGGCTGTCCTGCGAATGACCGGCGTCCACGCCGATATACGCACCCGAGAGCAGCGTGGTGAGGCCCGAGACGCCGCTCGCGCCGACGCGCGGACGCACCACCCAGAAGCGTGTGTCCTTGACGGCGAAGTTTTCGGCTTCCTTGGTCAACTGCACCTGGATCAGGACGTGCGAAAGATCCTTCGACAGCGTGACGTTCTTCACGAGGCCGATATTGACGTCCTTGTACTTGACCTGGGTCTTGCCGGGTTCGAGGCCTTCGGCATTGCTGAAGCTGATGCTGATCTCCGGTCCCTTTTCGGTCACCGACTTGATGACGAGCGCGATGCCGATCAACGCGGCGATCAGCGGGATCACCCAGACCAGCGACGGCAACCAGTGGCTGCGCGGTTCGATCTCGGGATCGGGCAGGTTGGGTGGCAGCGTGGGTCCGTTCGAATCGTTGCGCGGCGCGCTGGGAGCGGGCGTCGGTCCTTGCGGGCTAGTCATGTTTGAGGTCCTGAGAGTGTTGGGTGCTGCCTTGCGCGTCTTGCGGGCCTGTCACGGGTTTCGCCTTTTTCTTCGCACTGCCGTCCGTGCCTTCCACGGTGTCCCAGATGAGCCGTGGGTCGAATTGCATCGACGCGATCATGGTCAGAATCACCACCGAGCCGAACGCAATCGCACCCGGTCCAGCCGTGATCACGGCGATCGACTTGAAGCGCACCAGCGCGACCGTCAGCGTGACGACGAAGATGTCGAGCATCGACCAGCGGCCGATCCGTTCGACCATGCGGTACAGCTTGGTGCGCTGCATCGGGCGCCAGCGCGAGCGGCGCTGGGCCGTCACGGTGAGCAGCACGAGCACGCTCAGCTTGAGCATCGGCACCATGATGCTGGCAATGAACACGATGATGGCGAGCGGCCAGTCGCCCGAGGTCCAGAAGTAGACGACGCCGCTCATGATCGTGTCGTCTTCCGAGCCGAGCAGCGACGAGGTATGCATCACCGGCAGCAGATTCGCGGGAATATACAGCAAGGCGGCGGCAAGCAGTAGCGCCCAGGTGCGCATCAGGCTGTCCGGGTTGCGCCGGTGCAGCACCGCGCCGCAGCGCTCGCAGTGCTGCGGGGTGATCGAGCGGATGCGCGGGGCGACGCGGCCGCACGCGTGGCAGGAAACCAGGCCCGCGCGCAACGCGGTGACGTATTTCATCGTGCAGTCATCCCTGGTGGGGCGCGGCGGGCTGGCCGGATGCGCTGCCCGTCAGCGTTGCGCCGACCGCGGCGGCCGCGCTGTCGGCGGCTGTGCGCGGCGTGGGCCGGGCGCGCCGCGCGGTCAGTTCGTCGGCGATGTCCCACAAGGTGCGCGGGTCGAACATGACCACCACCGCGAACATCAAGGTGAGCGCGCCGAAGGCGAACAGCGCCGCTTCGGGGATCACGCGGGCGAGGCTCACCATCTTCACGATGGTGATCAGCACGCCGAGCATGAACACCTCGATCATGCCCCACGGCCGCACGAACTGGATGGCCCGCAGCACCTGGTTGAAGCCGGCCGGCACGTAGCCCGAGCGGATCGGGATCAGCACATAGAGCAGCGCGACCAGTTCCGTGAGCGGGAACAGCGTGGTCGCGCAAAACACCATCACCGCGACGATCTGCATGTCCTCGTTCCAGAGCGCGACGAGCGCGCCGAACAGCGTGGTTTGCGAGGTAATGCCGTTGGCGTCGAGCTCGAGAATCGGATAGGCCTGCGCGATCAGAAAGGTGAAGAGCGCCGCGAGCGTCATGGCGCTGATGCCGTCCAGCCGCCGATACGCGCTCCGGTACAGGGTCGCGCCGCAACGCGGGCAGCGGGCCACGGAGCGGCTGCCGAGCAGTTGCGGCTTCTTGAAAAGGGTATCGCACTCGTGGCACGCGATCAGGTTGTCATGTTCCATACGGCCGAAGGGCAAAACGACGTGAGCGGGGGCGTGCAACGCAGGCTTGCACGGTAGGGACTGGCGAAAGCCTGGAGCAATAGTACCAAAGGCTTCCTCTCATGCGTATTTGGGCCGGTCCGAGACACACGTCAGACAAGCGTAGAGCTTCGTTAAGCATTCCGACAGGTGATCGGACATTTGCGGGCCCCAATTGTTCAATTGCTTTGTTGCGGCGTATGACAGCGCGCGGCATGCTGCCCGGAACGAGACCTGCCGGCTTTTTCGGCTTGGGGTAGCATGGCGGCCTTGGCGTGTGTCGCGGCAGGCCGGTGATGCCGGCGGCCGCGATCCTACGCGATTCGCATACGGGATGACCGGCCTGCGTTCAACCGGGTTGTCATTCGCTTGCGCCGCTAACCTCTCAGCTTGCGTTGACCTTTCATGGCAATCAAACCTACCTTCGGCGCTCGCGATTCCTACACGCGAACGGCCATCGCGCTTCACTGGCTGATCGCGCTGCTGATTATCTGCGGCTTCGCCCTCGGTTGGGTGATGACCGACATCCCCGGCTTTACGCCCGCCAAGCTGCGCTATTTCTCCTGGCATAAGTGGATCGGCGTGACCGTGTTCGGGCTGTCGGTGCTGCGCATCCTCTGGCGCGCCACTCACGGCGCACCGCCGTTGCCGCGCCGCATGGCCTCGTGGCAACGCACGGCGGCGCATCTGACGCATCTGCTGCTCTACGTGCTGATTATTGCGATCCCGGTATCAGGTTATCTTTATAGCTCCGCCGCCAACGTGCCGGTGGTGTATCTGGGCCTCGTGCCGCTGCCGCGCCTGATCGCGCCGGACCCCGTGCTCAAGGTGCTGCTGAAGAATATTCACATCGCGCTCAACTACACGCTGCTGGTTCTGTTCGTGCTGCATGTGGCCGCGGCGCTCAAGCATCAATGGCTGGACCGCGACGGCCTGCTGTCGCGCATGATCCCTTTCATCAAATAAGGACCCCCATGAAGGTTTCGTTTTATCGCTACATGCTGGCGGCGTTCGCGGCCGCCTCGCTGAGCGCGGCGGGCAGCGCGCTGGCCCAGGTCGATGTCTCGAAGAGCACGATTACCGCGACCTCGAAGCAGATGAACGTGCCGGTCGAAGGCAAGTTCAACAAGTTCACGGCGCAGGTCGCCTTCGACCCGGCGAAGCCGGCCGAGGGCAGCGCGCAGTTCAGCGTCGACGTGGGCAGTTACGATCTGGGCGACGACAGCTACAACGAGCAGGTGCGCGGCAAGGACTGGTTCGACGCGAAGACGTATCCGCAGGCGACCTTCGTCTCGAGCGCGATCGCGCCGGCGGGCGGCAACCGCTTCACGGTGACCGGCAAGCTGACCATCAAGGGCAAGTCGCAGACCGTGGCGGTGCCGGTCACGGTCACCCAGCAGGGGCCCGTGCAGGCCTTCGACGGCTTGCTGCCCATCAAGCGCTCGCAGTTCGATATCGGCACCGGCGAGTGGAAAGACACCTCGGTGGTGGCCGACGACGTCGTCATCAAGTTTCATATCGTTGCAGCACGCAAATGAGGCGTCATGCGGCGACGTCTGCCGCAGCCGCACTGTGAACCCGCACCGAGCGCGGTGCGTTTCTGAAGCCTGAAAGGAGCATGACTTGAAAAAGACTTTGCTGATCGCTGCCGTCGCCCTGACTGCCTCCGTCTCGTTCAGCGCGGTGGCGGCTGATACGTATATGCTCGACCCCACCCACACCTATCCGAGCTTCGCGGCGGACCACCTTGGCGGCCTGTCGGTGTGGCGCGGCAAGTTCGCGAAAAGTTCGGGCACGGTCATGCTCGACCGCGCGGCAAAAACCGGCACGGTCGACGTGACGGTCGACCCGGCTTCGGTCCAGACCGGCGACACCAAGCTCGACGAGCATCTGCAATCTGACGCCTTCTTCGACGTCGCGAAGTATCCGGCGGTCACCTACAAAGGCACGGATATCAAGTTCGACGGCGACAAGCCCGTTGAAGTGATCGGCAGCCTGACCATGCATGGCGTCACCAAGCCGCTGAACCTGACGATCGAGTCGTTCAAGTGCATGCAGCATCCGGTACTCAAGCGCGAAGTGTGCGGCGTGGAAGCGAGCGCCGAATTCAACCGCGCGGACTACGGCATGGACTTCGGCAGCAAGTATGGTTTCAGCATGGAGACCAGGCTGGAAATTCAGGCTGAAGGGATCAAGCAGTAAGAAACACCGGCATCGGACTGGTTGTGCGCGCAACCAGTCCGGCCGTACAAGGGCGCGATCGATCGCCCTACAACGACAATTCCAAGCGCAACGGAGATCTGCATGAACGCAACGACGTCTGCAAGCCTGGCGGCGAGCCGCCCGAATTCGTGGCGCGTGGTGGTAGCCGCGTCGATCGGTAATGCGCTGGAATGGTTCGATCTGGTGGTCTACGGCTTTTTCGCGGTCTTGATCGCCAGACTGTTTTTCCCCACCGGCAACGACACCGTCTCGTTGCTGCTGACGCTCGGGACCTTCGGCGTGTCGTTCTTCATGCGGCCGCTCGGCGCGATCGTGATTGGCGCCTACGCGGACCGCGCCGGGCGCAAGGCGGCCCTCACGCTGTCGATCCTGCTGATGATGAGCGGCACGCTGATCATCGCCATCCTGCCCACCTACCAGACCATTGGCCTCGCGGCGCCGCTGATCCTCGTGGCGGCGCGCCTGATGCAGGGCTTTTCCGCAGGCGGCGAGTTCGGCAGCGCGACGGCCTTTCTCGCCGAGCACGAGCCCGGCCGGCGCGGATTCTTCGCGAGCTGGCAAGTGGCAAGCCAGGGACTGACGACGCTGCTCGCGGCCGGCTTCGGGGTGGTGCTGACGGGCAAGCTCTCGGCCGGGCAGATGGCCGCGTGGGGATGGCGTGTGCCGTTCTTCTTCGGACTGCTGATCGGGCCGGTGGCGTGGTACATCCGCACGCGTCTCGACGAGACGCCCGAATTTCTTGCCGCGGAGACGACTACGACACCGTTGCGCGATACGCTTGCGAGCCAGAAGCTGCGTCTCTTGATTGCGATGGGCGTGGTGGTGCTGGGCACGGTCTCCACCTACCTCGTGCTGTTCATGCCGACCTACGGCATCAAGCAACTCGGCCTCGCGCCCTCGGTCGCGTTTGCGGCGATTGCGCTTACCGGTCTGATCCAGATGGTGTTTGCGCCGCTGGTAGGTCATCTCTCGGACCGTCATGGCCGCACCCGGATCATGCTGACGTCGGCGGTGCTGTTGTTCGTGCTGATCTATCCGGCCTTCGTCTACCTCGTCGCTCATCCGAGCTTCGGCACGCTGATCGTCGTGCAGATCGTGCTCGGTTTCCTGATGACCGGTTATTTCGGCGCGTTGCCGGGCTTGCTGTCGGAGATTTTCCCGGTGCAGACGCGCACGACGGGCATGTCCCTGTCGTACAACATCGCGGTGACGATCTTCGGCGGCTTTGGTCCGTTCATCATCACGTGGTTGATCGGCGCCACGGGCTCGAAGGTGGCACCGAGTTTCTACATGATGTTCGCGGCGGTGCTGAGCCTGATCGCGTTGATCGCGGCGCGGCGGAAGCTGGGTTTTAGCTGAGCGGGCTTTTCACGGCAGGTTTGCGCGGCGCGCGGGTAAACGAAAAAGGCCGGTTCGACTGAACCGGCCTTTGTGCTTCTTGCGACGACCCGGGACAGCCTCGAACCTCAGACTTGCGCGCCTGCGTTCGGGTCGCTCGGATCGTGGCGTTCCTTCTTGTCCTTCAGCAGGTCTTCGCGCTTCACGCCGAGCCACATCGCGAGCGCAGCGGCAACGAACACCGACGAATAGATACCGAACAGAATACCGACCGTCAGCGCCAATGCGAAGTAGTGCAGCGTCGGACCGCCGAACAGGAACATCGACAGCACCATCATCTGCGTACAGCCGTGGGTGATGATGGTCCGCGACATCGTGCTGGTGATCGCGTGGTTGATGACTTCGATGACCGTCATCTTGCGTTCGCGGCGGAAGGTTTCGCGAATCCGGTCGAAGATAACCACGGATTCGTTCACCGAGTAGCCGAGCACCGCAAGCACGGCGGCCAGCACCGACAACGAGAACTCCCACTGGAAGAAGGCGAAGAAGCCAAGAATGATCACCACGTCGTGCAGGTTGGCGATTACGCCGGCCACGGCGTACTTCCATTCGAAGCGGAACGACAGGTAGATCACGATGCCGGCCACCACGCAGGCGAGCGCGAGTAGGCCGTTGGTGACGAGCTCCTTGCCGACCTGCGGGCCGACGAACTCGACGCGCTGCAACTGCACCTGCGCGTCTTCACCCTTCAGCGCGCCCATCACCTGATCGCTCTGTTGAGCGGAGGTCAGGCCGGTCTTGACCGGCAGGCGAATCAGCACGTCACGCGAGGTGCCGAAGTTCTGCACCTGGGCGTCCGGGTAGCCGAGCTTGGCGAGCGTGCCGCGCACCGGTTCGAGCGGCACGGTAGTCGGATACTGGACTTCGATGACCGTGCCGCCGGTGAATTCCACCGACAGATGCAGCCCACGATGCAGCAGGAAAAACACGGCAGCGATAAACGTCAGCAGCGAGATTGCGTTGAACACCAACGCGCGCTGCATGAGCGGCAAATCTTTGCGAATGCGGAAAAATTCCATGGTCTTGTTCTCCGGGGCTCAGCGGGATGAACCCGGTTTCTGCGGCGTGTTGCCGGGGCTGTTGCGACGGCGCACCGTCGGCTTGCCGGCGGCGCGCGCCTGGGCCGTGGCCTTCGGCTTGGCAGAGGCGGCGCTCGTGGCCCGTGCCGTGTCGGTGGCGGCGTCTTCGCTGCCCAGATACGCGGCAGCGCCTGCACCTTCAACCGCTGCCGGACGCCAGACCTGACCAATCGCCAGCGACTTCAGCTTCTTCTTGCCGCCGTACCAGAGGTTCACGAGACCGCGCGAGAAGAACACCGCGGAGAACATCGACGTCAGGATGCCGATACAGTGCACGATCGCGAAACCGCGGACCGGACCCGAACCAAACGCGAGCAGCGCCAGACCGGCGATCAGCGTGGTCACGTTCGAGTCGAGAATGGTTGCCCATGCATGCGCGTAACCGTTCTGGATGGCCAGTTGCGCCGGCGCACCGTGACGCAGCTCTTCACGCACGCGCTCGTTGATCAGCACGTTCGCATCAATGGCCATACCGAGCGCCAGCGCGATAGCGGCGATACCCGGCAAGGTCAGGGTGGCCTGCAACATGGACAGCACGGCGACCAGCAGCAACAGGTTGACCGACAGGCCAATGATCGAGACCACACCGAACAGCATGTAGTACGCCATCATGAAGACGGCGATGGCGGCAAAGCCCCAGATCACCGAGTGGAAGCCCTTCTTGATGTTATCGGCGCCAAGGCTCGGACCGATGGTGCGTTCTTCGATGATGTCCATCGGCGCGGCCAGCGAACCGGCGCGCAGCAGCAGCGCGAGGTCGGCGGCGGCTTGCGGCGTCGGCTGGCCGGTGATCTGGAAGCGGTCGCCCAGTTCGGACTGGATCGTCGCCACGGTCAGCACCTGGCCCTTGCCCTTTTCGAACAGCACCATGGCCATCGGCTTGCCGATGTTGTCGCGCGACACGCTCGCCACGGCGCGGCCACCGGCCGAGTCGAGGCGGAGGTTGACCGACGGACGCTGGTGTTCGTCGAAGCCCGCGGACGCGTCGATGATGCGGTCGCCGGTAAAGATCACCTGCTTTCTCAGCAGCACCGGCACCTTGTTGGCGTCGGTGAACAGTTCGTCGCCCGGCGGCACCGGATCGCCCGGATTCGGATGCGTATTGACCGGGTCGGCGAGGCGCGCTTCGAGCGTCGCCGTGCGGCCAATGATGTCCTTCGCCTTCGCCGTGTCCTGCACGCCCGGCAGTTCGACCACGATGCGGTCGGAGCCTTGCTGCTGGATCACCGGTTCGGCCACGCCGAGTTCGTTGACCCGGTTATGCAGCGTCGTAATGTTCTGCTTGAGCGCCGCATCTTCGACGGTCTTCTGCACCGCCGGCGTGAACGTACCGATCAGCTGATAGCTGCCGTCAGGCGCCGTCTGGGTTGCCCACTGGAGTTCCGTGATGCTGCGCGAGAGCTGCGTGCTCGCCGTGCTCGCGGTGTCCTTGTCGGCGAAGTTGATCACCACCGTCTGGTTGACGCGGTTCACGCCGCCGTCGCGGATGTTGTTGTCGCGCAGCAAGGTGCGCGCGTCCGAGGCGTCGGAATCGAGCTTCTTGTTCAGCGCGCCTGCCATGTCCACCTGCAGCAGGAAGTGCACGCCGCCTCGCAGGTCGAGGCCGAGGTACATCGGCAGCGCGTGCAGGGCGGTCAGCCAGCGCGGCGACGCGCTTTGCAGGTTCAGGGCGACGACGAAGTCAGGATCGGTCGGGTCGCTGTTCAGCGTCTTCGACAGCAGGTCCTTCACGCGCAACTGCGTGTCGGTGTCCGACAGACGCACGCGAATGTTCGCGTTGGTCGACGCGTTGTCGAACGTCACGTCGGAAGCAGTGATCTGATTGGCAGCCAGTGCGGCTTCGATTTGCGACAGCGTCGTCGAATCGAGCTTGACCGTTGCCTTGCCGCTCAACACCTGCACCGCCGGCGCTTCGCCGAAGAAATTGGGCAGCGTGTAGATGAGGCCGATGGCAAGCGCCACGACCATCACGACATATTTCCAGAGGGGGTAACGATTCATGGAGTGGTCCAACGGGAAGGTTGGCTTGGAAGCGATGCGTCCGGCGATGAGCGCGGGGAACACAGCCTGCCTGGTTGCATGGATGACATGACAGGCATTCTGGCTCCAGTTCCGCGAGGCCGCGCCGGACGCGAGAGAGTAGGCCTTACAGCGACTTGATCGTGCCCTTCGGGAGAATCGTCGTGACCGATGCTTTTTGCACGGTGATTTCCGTGCCTTCGGCGATTTCGACGCCCACATACGCGTCGCTAACCTTGGTCACCTTGCCGACGATGCCACCGTTCGTCACCACCTCGTCGCCCTTCGCCATGGCGGAGAGCATGTTGCGATGTTCCTTCTGGCGCTTCATTTGCGGGCGAATCATGATGAAGTACAGCACGCCAAACATCAGGATCAGCGGCAGGAAGCTCATCAGGCTCGATTCTGCACCGCCTGAGCCTTGAGCGAAGGCGTTTGAAATGAACGACACGTTGGTCTCTCCGTTATAACGATCAAAAAAATCAGCCGATTATTCTACCACCGGCATTTGGTACGACGGCGCGGCAAATGGGCTTTCCGATCAAGCTGTTAAAGCTTATTTGGGCCGTCGCGAAATGAAACTGTCGTAGAAACCCTTTAGGCGGCCTGCTCGACCCCTCTGGCCCGGTTCTCGTGGAAGCGTTTGCGGAACGCTTCGAACTCGTGCGCCTCGATGGATGCGCGGATTTCGCCCATCAGTTCGAGGTAGTAATGCAGATTGTGAATCGTGTTGAGCTGCGCGCCAAGAATTTCGCCGACCCGATGCAGATGATGCAGGTAGCCGCGGGTGAAATGCCGGCAGGTGTAGCAGCCGCAGGTTTCGTCGAGCGGGCGCAGCGAGTTCTTGTGGATCGCATTGCGGATCTTGAGGTCGCCAAAGCGCGTGAAGAGCCAGCCGTTGCGGGCGTTGCGGGTGGGCATGACGCAGTCGAACATGTCGACGCCGGCCGCCACGCCGGCCACCAGGTCTTCCGGCGTGCCCACGCCCATCAGGTAGTGCGGCTTGTCGGCCGGCAGCCTGGGGCCGATGTGGTTGAGTACGCGCATCATGTCTTCCTTCGGCTCGCCGACCGACAGGCCGCCGATCGCGAGGCCGTGGAAGTCCATCGCCGCCAGGCCCGCCAGCGATTCGTCGCGCAGGTCTTCGAACATGCCGCCCTGGACGATGCCGAACAGCGCGTTCGGATTGCCGAGGCCGTTGAATTCGTCGATGGAGCGCTGGGCCCAGCGCATCGACATGCGCATCGAGTCGGCGGCGTCCTGGTGGGAGGTGGGCACGTTGTTGGTCGCGTACGGCGTGCATTCGTCGAACTGCATGACGATGTCCGAGTTCAGCACCTTCTGGATCTGCATCGACACTTCCGGCGACAGGAACAGCTTGTCGCCGTTGATCGGCGAGGCGAACGTGACGCCATCTTCGGTGATCTTGCGCAGATCGCCCAGTGAAAACACCTGGAAACCGCCGGAATCGGTCAGGATGGGCCTGTTCCAGCCCATGAAGCGGTGCAAGCCGCCATGCGCGCCGATCGTCTCGAGCCCCGGACGCAGCCACAGGTGGAACGTGTTGCCGAGGATGATCTGCGCGTGCATTTCTTCGA
>Ga0116227_10007603_pt1 | contig 21015 bp, 13 predicted proteins | sample S1TSphgellanicum_FD_89693 | JGI IMG/M metagenome (GOLD analysis project Ga0116227, IMG submission 89693) | Host-associated microbial communities from peat moss isolated from Minnesota, USA - S1T2_Fb - Sphagnum magellanicum MG | ecosystem: Host-associated > Plants > Peat moss > Unclassified...
AATTTCTTTTGTTTTTTTTTTTTTTTTTTTCAATTTTTAATCAAGATCTGCTTTGTGAAGTTGTGAATACCCAAGAAATTGTTTTACAACACAAATGCAGAGATATTACAAATGTATAGATATTGAGTTGAACCTTGAATATCTATACTCAATATCTATACATGTAAGATGTTATGTATAGGGAAAGTTTGCTCCCTAGGGCTATTAGAGTTGTAGTCCAAAGGTGTAGGCTAAATAAATTAGGGGAGGCCCATGGTAGCGAAGTTGTCACCAATCTTAAGCACAAAAGACCATTAAATTCAAGTGGTGGGAAGGCTTGCATGTGATTAATAGAAGGCTTTTGCAACTAATGAATGATTTTTTGTGCAAGGAATTGTGTTCAAATCCAAAGCCAAAAATCTCAGAGTGTTTTATGCCTACATGTTGGACTAACATCCTTCCAACTCTTAAGGAGTAAGCATAAACATGATCCCTCCTTTTTTATACAAGGATATTCAATATACCCTGTGCCTCCCAATGTATTCTGAAATTTCCCAAAGTGTTCAAAAAAAAACTTCAAATCACTCAAATTTTAAGGTTGATGTTGCCATTCATCATCTCTTTTCATCCCATTGTTCATACCCTAAAATTCACATACAACCATCTAGTTTTACCTTTCATTAATTAGATTACATGCATATAACAAACTTAGCTCATCGGAAGAAAGGAACACATATTCCATTAATAAACAATGAATAATGTCATTTTTTTAATTATTTAAAGGTTGATCCACAATTTTGACAACTCCACATTTCTATCAATACTTCAGTTAGCAATACTAGAACTTGGAGGTGATTATGAATATAATTGGAAGGAAAGATATAATAAAAGATTGGTGGCAAAATTTATGGTTTTTAAAAAGAGACCATTGGAAAGATATATTTATTTTTGTTTGTAGTTGAAAACCTTGTTAGGAAATAATAACCATTTTCCAACAAGGTTTTCAATAATGACTTGTGCCAATTAAAATGGAAAACAAACCCCAAGATGTTCTTTTTCCCTCAAATTTTATGTATTTTATTTTGAAATTTTCAACATGTAATGTTTATAAAAAAATAATAATATTTCTTTTGTTATGTTTACATTACAAGAAAACATGACTTTTCAAAAACTCCAACTTGATTGAATTGTGCACATTGACCAAGGGGATGGTTGTTTTGGTTAATGTTGGGCGAATATCATAATTTCATGATATCCACCGAGTTTGGTTTTCACAAAGTATGATACCCACTAGATAAGGTTTTTCCCAAAAAACATTTTAAATTTTTTACACTAGATAAAGGTATCAACATTTGTTTTTTAAAAATTAAATCGGTTTTGCAATGCTCATTTTCAAAAATCTGAAAACAATTGATTCTCCTTTGTCGACTCTCACAAATCGGGTATTATTATTATTAATTAGAAATTATTTTTTAGAATTTGAAATTAAAATTAAATAATTTTTTATTTTATTTTACTCTAACAATGAAAACATTATAAACAATGTTTTTTATAATAAAAAAGTAACCATCAATTTATTTATTGAACTTTTACACTTCAACAACTTCATCCCTTTCAAATTCCCCTTCAAATTTTTCTAACTCCTCTTCTAAGTCCATATCCCTTTCAAAGAATTCTAATAAATTAAATGCATCCTATTTTAGGATCATTAGGTCAATTTTTGTTGACGAAAATCAATTTCTTTAAATTTTCTGTTTGCAAATGACATCTTTTAATATTAATAAGAATTCCAACCAAAGAAAATATCCTTTATTTTTTATTTGCGATCCAATAATCCCCAAAATTTGTCAAACTAAAAATCCAACTACAGGAAACATTGCCTCATGTTTTTGCCACCATTGAAAAGGACATTTGATGTGCTTAACATTCAATTGATACCTCCTAAAAATCAAAAGCTCCCTCTTGACAAGTTTTTCTATTGGTTCACTTGTGTTTGCATTTTGTTCAAATATATCCAAACTGCAATCCTGAATAAAAATATTCTAATTAGAAAATTTTATTTCTAATTTCACCAAAGGATGCAAATGTTCATGACATTTGGCCAACATAGGACATGAGGATTTCCTATCATATTCTTCAACAAGAGTAACACCTTGCTCCTTTCCAACAAATGAATATATTATACAAAGGTTCTTATACTTAGGGTCTAACATTAAAAAAATCATATTATGGGTTTTCCTCTTACCATAAAAATGAGAGGAAAAAATCCAACACATTAATAACCTCCCTTCTAATGTTAGAAGCTAGTAAAGATAACTTGTCATTAATAATTGAATCATCATCCATTAGGCTTTCAAATGAAGGTAGACTTGATTTTCTTCTTGAAGTTTCAAACTCATGGAAATGGAAAAATGTAAAACACCATTAAAAAACCAATGTCCACATGAGTTATTAAGAACGCATGCAAAAATAACTAGGGAAAGACAATCAACAATAATTTGAAAAAATTACCATGTCAAAGGTGGAGGCACTCGACCAACGACTTTCACAATAGTTTATTTGTTATAACAAAACACAATGGCAAATTGAAATTGTAAAGCTTCTTGAAACATAATATTTATTAACAAATCTGAAAAGAAACAATAACAACTTGATTAATTATCTTATCAAATTTTTAACCATAAAAACTCTAAAGAGTTGAAATAATAATGAGTTTGAAAAAACTACCTTGCTTGATTAAAACGTTTAATTTTTTGCATTGAATTCCAATTTCAAGACAAGCCTTATTCCATTGATGTCTACCCTTCCCAAACTTCTAAGGCCAAACATTTCTAAAAATCTGTTTGGGTAGACTTGATAGAAACATTTTAAAATTTTCTACAAACTTTTTTTCTTAAGTGCCATATTGACATGCTTTCAAAAATGCATGTTCAAAACAAGTACCCTAGAAGCTCTCTTTTAACCCAAGATATTCACAATTTATAACAAACTTCAACGCACTAGTCATTACATCGAAATTAAATCCTTCATCTTCGACATAAGCAATAATTTATTTCCTTAAACCATACTTGTCCAACAATTTTGTCAAACTTTTGGCCAAAGCTTACCTTGTTGTTTTTATTATTTCAAATAAACTAATAAGCACATGTTTGGATTACCAATCATTATTTAGAAAATTAATCTAGGTTTTAAGAGCTACATACCTACATATTTACCTAGGACTTACTTACTTATTTACCTACCTACCTGGGTGGGTAGAAAAATAGACTTATTTATTTACCTAGATAGGTAGGTAGGTAGGCAAGCAAAAAACTAAATGCACTAAAGAATAGCCATGAAATTTTATTTTTTATATTATGTTTTGCCTTTAGGTTAAGTTTTTTTCAACTCATCCCAAAATGCCACATGTATTTTAATGTGAAAACATAAGAGAACAATCCTTTTTAATATAATTTGTAACATGGGATTCAAAGACAAAGCATATGGATTAAATCTATTAGTTGTTCATTAGTTGCAATTGAGTTGAAACTATAACATTTAAGCCCTCAAAGCAAGCCAAATAAGGGGGGGCTCCATTGTTTTTAACATTTAAACAAAACTTGAACCCCTTCTATTTGCATGTCTAGTGCATTAAAATAGTCAAAAGAAGAATAGAATTGAAAAAGTTATGGCCCATTAAAATAGAGGGGTCAAAAACACACAAAAAACCCACCAAATGTTACAAAAGGCAAGTTCCCAAACACACACAAAATTCCTTATATGTTGTTTTGTTATTGTTAGAATTCAAAGAGAATTTGTAAAACTTCAAGTGGTGTTCCTATAACACTTTAAGTCGTTTAAAATGAATAAGAAATAAGAAAGTTATGAGGTTTAAAAGTAAGAGGGGTCCAAAGAAAAAACCATGTTTTGTAAATTGGAAAGCTTATTATTTTTTCATTACTCATTTTCATTTACACTTCAAAGATGATTTCCAGAACTTGAAGTAACGTTCCCATAACATTTTAAACACTCAAAATGAAACACATATGATGGAAATATAAATAACTAATGAATATGTATCTTTATTAAATTATAAGTTTTATAGTCATAACATAATTGAATAATAATACTTTAGTAATGGCGCATTAGTGGCCATACTAATCATATCAATGAGAATCATAATCGAAAATTTGTTGCAAATGTATCGCATAATGGGTGGTGGAGATGTTTACACATGGCATAATCGCATGTATGTACATTGTACACTAGTTGCAACATAGTTGTTGTTTTAGTGACACATTTATAATAGTTCTAAAGTAGTTACCACATGTAACTATAATGCAATTCCTAAAAAATTTAAACATGGTTGATTACATATGTATGTATGACGTGTATAAATTACCATACAGAAGACCCATTTTCAACTCACTTGCAACTATAATACAATTAATTAATTTCTAACTTGTTAATTTATTTATTAATACATTGTATTTCTAAAAGGATAATTGCATAACAGTTGTATATGAATTGTTTTTTGAATTTTAGTTACAGGGTAGTGTGGTTTCAACGAACGTAATTTTTCATAGTGATAATTCATTTGTCTTTTCTACTAACCCTAGCATTATGTCTTGTGAAAATTACCTTCTGGAAGGGAAGTTTAATTTTAGACAAAAACAAATAATTAAACATTTGAACCACATATTCTCAACAAACTAATTAATAGGTAAATTATTTTTTATAATTAACAGACCAAGGTCCTTTAAAATTCGCTATGATACATCTTCATTTTTTTATGGTATTTTTGACAAAAAAAAATTTAGAGAATAACCCTCCAGATGGATTTTTAAATTTTTTTTACGGCTATTTTTCTTCGGTACCTTTCAATAGATTGTTCACTTCCTCTTCAAACTTTTGTGTTTAAGAGAAATTATTTTATTTGGTTTTGTAATAAGAAATCAATCATTTTTTCATTTGAGTTCTTGGATTTATTCTAATTACTGGATTTTGATAACATAATATACAACACATTATTTGTATGTTTACCGAATCAACTTCTACATTATCATTTACACAATAAAAACGCCAACATAAAGAAGTTATACCATGTGGTTTTTAGATTTTTCTTTGAACATGCAATTTTTTCAAGTTTTCTTTCAATATTTCTTCACTACCATGTTTTGGATTCATACTTGCTTCTGTTTGGACACTTGGGTTTTCCTCAAACCTATCTTCCAAAACTACATCATTCATACATGTTTCAATTGTTTCATTATTCCCACTTATCACGTTTTCATTTGTAGAAGATTGTTCCATTAGTAGTTTTCACAAGATTATGTCCAAAGATAATGCAAAAAAACTATTCTTCAACAAACTATGCAAACATTCTAATCAAAAGAAAAGAAAATAAAATAAAAAATGCATTTACAAGTAGATGGGTTTACGAGCAAATGCATTTACAAGCTTGTTGGTGTTGCTCCAAGCTCTTCCACTTGCACAAGAAAGTGAGGAGGGAGTACCAACTAACAAGGTAGAACAATAAGGCACGACAATGAGCAACAAGGCAACAAAACAACAATGTGGGGGGGTGGGGGGGGCAGGGGAGGGGGTAAGAGGCACTTGAAAAAGGCGAACAACAAGGCGTGATGGCAAGGCAACAAGGTCTAACAACTAGTAAGGTAGAATAACTAGGCACAATGGTAGGGTAACAATGCACAATGGTAGGGCAACGATGGTAGGGTAGTAAAACACAACAACAAGAATAACAAGGTGCAGTAGTGAGGTGTAGCGAGGTGGGAGAACAACAAGGCGTGACAATGAGGTGCAATAAGGCACAAGAGTAGCAAGGCACAACAATGAAGTGTAGCAAGGCATGGGAGTAACAAGGTGTGAAAGCAAAAAAGGCATAGATCAACAAGGCACAAGAATAACAAGACACAAAAGCAAGACACAAGAGCAACAAGGTGCGAGAACAAACAAAGCGTAAGATTAAATAAGGCGTGAAAACAATAAGAGCAAGCAAGGCGAGAGAGCAGCAAGGTGTGAGAGCAAACAAGGTGAAAAAACAATAAGGTGTGAAAGCAAACAAGGAGCAAGAGCAACAAAGCACGAGAGCAAGTAAAGCAAAAGAGCAACAAGGTGCAAAAGTAAGGCAAAAGAGTAGCAAGGTGTGAGGCACAAAAATAACAAAGACAATGAGGCACAATAGCAAGTGCAGCAAGGCAACAAAAGTAAAAACCAAAAACAAAAATAACAACATAACAACAATGTTAAAAGAAAAAACAATGATAGTAAGGAAAGACAAGAAACAACACCCTTTTATCCAAATTTTTAAGGTTTGCAAAAAAGAATTGTTGCAATGTGATGGCTCCAACTTAACCCTAAGTTTTCATGGCAACTAAACCTTGGGACTTAGACTCGGGTAAAGAGTTAGACCTTATTTGGTTATGAGTTTTTATTAAAAAAAATTAATCTGATTTTCACATCTAGCTCTCATTTGTGTGAGAATTCATAGCCCAGTTTTCAATTAGGGCATCACTCAAGGTGATACCTTGAGCGGATCAAACCAAGATGCCTAGGGGTGTTTGTGATACCCACCCAACATTGGTTTTGACTAAAGGCCTGGGGCATGAAAGGCACAAGTTACTTTTAATTGAGACATTTGACTAAAGTGACATTTTTGACCATGTGACAAAATAAACATCTGGTCAAAAAGGCTAGACGTCTATCAAGATGACCAAAGCTTAGTCAAATTGACCATACTTAATGGCAATCATGATTTACAATTAATCAAATTAATCATTTTTATTTGACACTTAGTCAAATCAACCATAATAATTTGATTATTTAACCTACAAGTTTATTTTACATAAAGTACATACCAAATCTAAGTTTATAGTTAATAAGCCCTAGGTTCAACATATTACACCTAGTAGCTACTTACATGCTACCTTTAAACACATGTAAGTACTTAAACTTAGTACATTAATTAGTTAATATTTAATAATTGATAATTAATACTCAATCATTTATGATTAATATTTTATATAACTAATTAATCACTAAATAAATGTTAATTAATAACCAATATTAGTTTATCCATAAACTTGTTAATTGATTAATTATTATTATTGAATTATCAATTTTATCTAAATTTTTTATTAATATTTGATAGTAATTTATTATAATTAATATTAGTATAATTGTAAATAATTATTGATGAGTGATCATTTTAAACCAATTTTTTAGTTAATAATAATTTATTTTATATTAATTGGTAATTATTAATTCACAATAAATAATCAATAATGAATAAATAGTATTAAATAACCAATAATCAGTAATTAATAATTTATTATTATTATTCATTTTAAATATTCAATAATCAGCCATTTATATTGAATCATTATTAATAAATAATAAATATTTTATATTTAATAATTCCTAGGAAATAATCAATTATGAATCATTGATATTGTTTATTTATTTATAATTTATAATAATTCATCAATCATTTATAATTATTTTTATTAATTACCTATAGGTAGTCTATGTTATTAGTTAGGTTACTAGTTTAACTTGGACCACTTAAGCTTTGTAGTTATGTAGCCTAGTTTAAGCCACCGAGGCTTACAAGGTAGGTATGTATCTAATGTAAGCTACACCACCTAGGCCTATTAGGTAGGTAGCTTCACTTATTAGGTAGGTAGTTTAAGCCTAGATCTACTTAATAAGCTAGACTACCTATTTAATATGCTTAGGCTAAGTTTATTAATAGGTTAGTAGTTACCTACATAACCTAATAAATAACATAGGCATATATAATTTACTAGGTAGGTATAAACATAAACTTAGTAAATACCTATAAAGCTTAATAGACTATAACCTACATGTTATCTAAGTACATGCATTTATTGATAGGTACTTCCAACCTACTTAAACTACCCTACCTATAACCTACCTATTTATGTAAGTAATGTAAAAAACTTCAAGTTCATTTAAATACAATGTTGAAAAAAAATTCATGGAAGTTGATTACAATATATTGGTCTAAAATCATGTTCATTACAAATATATTGTCCAAGAAAATCACCTTATGGGGTGGTGATGCAATGATTAGGAACTTTGACTCCTCAATGTGAAGGTGAAGAGTTCAAATGCCCACACTTGCAACCTATGCTACCTTGGCTACTTAAGTGATCTAATTATGTGACTTAGGTTGCAAAAGCTACTAGACCACTTAACTTAAACTATTTGGCCTAACTTAAAAGTTTAACCTAAAGGGCTTGGCTTAACTTAAGTGGTTTGGTCTAACCTAAATTGTTAAAATGGGTGGCTTAGCTTAAGCCTAGGACATAAGGTTAGTAGGTAAATAAATAAATAAAAATTTGGCATTAATTATTAGGTTTATTAATTAGGTAGTTATACAAGGTAATTAATTAATAAATATTCTAATTTTAATTTTAAATAAAATAATTTAAATAATATATATATTTTGTTGTTGCCCAAATTATATTATTGTCAACCTTGGTTCAATAAAAAAAAACCCAGTTAAAAAAACCAACCAAAAGAATTAGTCAAAATAGTTGAATCCAAATCAACTTGCCCAAAATGGCGCTTTGGTCAAGTTGGACATGAGGGCAAAAAACCATATGGGGGGTTTTTTTTACCAAAATACCAGGTAAAAAAAGCTGTGATTTGTTATAATATTATGGGACAATCTAACGTGTTTAAATTATCAAAATCTTAAGTTCTTGAACTTTAAGGTCTACAATCCAAACCCAACAGGCAAAAACTTGCAAATTCTTAATTTATAATAAGTATAAAAATTTCAATAGAAATAATAAATCATTTTGAAAAAAATTGAAAAAATTATGCCGAAGTTGTTCATGTATTAATAGTATGCAATATGTACCCTAAACTTAAACCCATGGATTGGTAACAAGGATTGAACCTTGTTATTCACACTTAAAAATTATCTTTGCCAATCAACAACCACACGACTTTATAATTTATAGTGTTAAAAAACTAATTTCTTGTGACCCTAATTTTGAATTTGTGATAAAAATTGAGGTCCAATACAAAAAAAAAAAAGAAAAAAAAGAAAAAAAGGCTAGGAATAAACTAAAACAAAAGATGCACCCAAACACTCCCTTTGTGAAAAGAAAAGATGAGGGAATGTGGAGTTTCGAAATGTCCCATAACTTTGAAACAAAGTTTGAAGGATCAATCAAACCTTATCCAATTTGAAAATGATTTGTAATGGGAGTTATAGTCAAGAAAATGATTAAGAATTAAGTAACAAAATGACTCCCAACTACTATTCTGATCATTTTAAGTATCAAATTGCTTTCAAATTATGAGATGTTAGCTCTTTGAAAAGATTTTAATGAAAGGTACAAGATAATGTAGTTGCATTCTAAAACAAACATTTGTTTAAGGGAGTTAAGATGTTCTAAAAATTTGAAACGATATGCATCAAAGTTAAGACAAAGATATAAGAAAAGAACTATATCTTATTAAGATGAGGAGCTTGACAATGAATATGAACTAAAAGATGTTATTGATAAAACAAATCATAATACAAAGTTAGACTTGACATGGAAGTGGAATACATAGATTGTAACTTATGTTAATTATATTGAGAGGTGGTGCTCTTGGGAACTATATTTATATTAACCCATAGAACCTTCTAAAAGTTCATCAACATTCTAGAAAGTTTTATCAATTAAACCTTTTAAAAGCTTATGCAAACTAGGCCTTTAAAAAGTTTTGATCAACTAATTTTTCTAGATGTTTCCATCATCTAATCTTGTAATATTTTCGTCAATTAATCTTTTTATAAACATCTTCAACTAAGCTTTATAAGGTTTCCAACTAATATTTATAAAAAAATTTGTCATCCAATTTTTCAAAAACTTCCGCTAACTAATCCTCTAGAAGTTTTCACCAACTAATCTTTTTAGAAGTTTTCATCATCTAATATTATTAAAGCTTCTACCAACTAGTCCATAAAAAAAAATCACCGATTAATCTTCTAGAAGCTTATATCAACTATATTTATAAAAGCTTCTACCAATCATATTTAAAAATATATATAATCCTTATATCTTTTAAAAAAATTATTTTAATATGTTTAGTGTTTGTGACACAATGACATTGTGTGTCCCAATTTTGGAAGTCCATTTTGGAACTTTAAAAAATTCAGCTATTTCAATTCAATCTTATAAACAATGCCAAAATATATTATAGAATAGAAGGTGAGGCTAAGGCAAGATGTGACACAATTTGATTTCACTTGCACTAAGCACTTGCATTATCTATCTTGTGTAATGAATTAATAGTAGTGCCTATGAATATTACTTTGTTTTAGTCTAATCCCAAAGCCTTAACACATTCATATTTTCTTAATACATGTAGCTCAAGAATGTTCCCCAAGTTATTGTTTTTTTTTAACATCACTTCAAAGAATTAAAATTAATGCCTTGGATGAGCCTATAAGCATGTTATAATATAACATGTTTAATTCTAATAATTTTACAAATCTCAATTTGAATTCATTACAAATTGAAAGTCATTAATTTAATTGAATTAGTCAAAAGAGACATGTCACTTCAACAATTAAAAGGGTTTTACTCAAATTGCAATCAAATTGAACAAATTGAAAAGTTGTGATTTGTTGTCAAGAATGTTTTTATTAGATGGATGACATGTTAATTTCAAGATTTTTAAAAAAAAATTTAAAACCTATTTATTCCAAGGTTGAGTTCAAAACCAAATCCAATTTTTAAGGTTTTTTAAAATGAAAGAAAAAGCTTGTGAATTGATTATAACATCCTTTTGTGTTATAGTTGCAATCTTTTTGGGTGATTGGTATAAAATGTGTACACACACCAAACAAACAAACACACATTTAAACACATGCATGCTCCATCCATGATCAACATTGAATTTTGAACAATTGATTTATGTCATTGAGAACTTCTCTTTGGTCCATTGTCTCCAAGAAAAAATAAAAAAAAAAAAAACTAAAACAAGATTTTAAAATATTTGATGGAAAATATATCCCTTTTCCATCAAATGCAAATGCATCATTATAATTTCATATTTCCAATTCCAAAACATGGATTTTGAATAATGTTTCATGTGACCACCAAAACCAATATCCATTTAGCTCTTGAAATGAGTATAACTTTTTTTTATAGAAAAAATCCAAGTTTCATTCTTGGCAAGTTCAATTTTATTTTTGTTTTCTAAAACTAATTTCTTTTCTTCAAGAGCCGTTTTAGGTGCAAAAAAATTATTATAGGTTTCTATCATCTCTCAAGGCTCATAAGTAGCATCTTCATTGTCAGCATTGATATATCATGGATAATTTTGTAGAACGTATTGTGAGCCCAAAATTGAACATCAAGTTTTTTTGGGGTTTTACCAAGATGAATGACAAAACTTGAAAATCATGCATGATGTGGAAAGAAGAGAAGCACAAATAAAAATCCTAAAGCATGTTCACTAACCAAATGGTAGAATTGTAACTTCTTTTGAACAAAGGTGCAACAATTTCACAAATTCAAAATCTTCATGAAAATCAACAAAGTTAGCACTTCCAACACAATAGATGCAAGAACTCAAAGGAGTTTAATAAACAATGGAAATCATTCAAGAATACTCCAACATCCAAAACCTCTAAATGACATTTTTGAATGACTCAATTCACAAAAACTTTTGCAAGTGACAAGACAAAAAAAGTAAAGATGTTGAACCTAGACCTAAACACACCTTAAAGAGAAATGCCAAATTTTACACTCTCAAAGCTACATTTGCGATAAAAGAAAGAAAGAAAAGCTTGATGTCAATGTTGACATTATAAATAAATAAATAAACTTTATGTCAATGATGTGGAGGATGGATAGTCGAAATATTTTTGCCTTCAAAAAGATCATGACAAAAGAAATGAAAGAAATGTTTCTATAAACAAAACACACATCAAATGCATTCATGAGACCAATGAAGGACCTCCTTCATCATTGTTGCCAAGCCATTTGAATCTTTCACACATTGATTTCATATTTCCCAACTTCCTTGTTCAAGATAGCTTCATATTCCTCGAAACCCTATAAACTTGGGACCCTAATCCCTACCTATACCTAACACCCAAGCCTTAAAAATAAAAATAAAAACCTTAAAACCCACAAGCTAGGTCTTAGGCCAGATCTATTTGACCCTAGTTTTAGGTTGGACCCATGGTGGGTTTTAGAGATATTGTTTGTCACAATGCAAGGCTTGTGTTGGATTTTCCCACACCTAGAATTGACAAGTTGAGTTTTAAAAACTGAACCTAGACCTAAACCTAGCTGAAACCTTGTACTGGACCAACATGAGTTCAAACCAACAGCTTTTTTATTGGGAAAAGTTCACAAAAAAAAAGATTTTATAACAAAATATGAAAATGAAACAATTTTGCAAGGTTTCCATTGCTTGAAGTGGGGAAAAAAGAGCAAAAAAGTCATATTTATATATATTTGATTTTTGGTGTGTAACCATAAGTAAAAAAGTTTGATTTGAAAATTTTATGATTCAAATCTCGGTTTAGCCCAATTTGGCTAAATCTTCCTAATGATGATTGCCAAATTTTCTTCATCTTCCTATGGACGATCACCACTTAGGCTTACATTAAATAATTCCTTTGAAAAAAACACTGGTTCAAATGTTCAAACATCCCTTTATCACATAACAACATCACACAAGGTAATAATTCGATTTTGATCAGCTCAACCTCCAACATACATTACTTAGGGTAAAGACTAGAGACACCACCACCATATACCATATGGTTGTCTGAAAAAAAATTTAACATTTATCTCAAAAACTTTGGCATCAAAAATTGGATAGGACATAATAATAATTTTAAAAAGTAAATAAATAAATAAAGGAAAAACACCCGGCAAGGGAACAAGAGAAGATGCACTATGGAGGCAACTCAACTTAAAGCTATAACAAATCATAATGTGAGATACATGTAGTGTAGTCCCACTAAGTAATGTGTGTGTGTGTGTGTATATATATATATATAAGCACCTTATATGATGTATGATGTACAACATTGGGGATTAATGTCTTCTTGTGGTAGCCTATAGAAGGGTGTATAACATGGCTTAACTTTCAGCTAGGCCTAGGAACTTGAGACCAAGGGGTTTGATAGAGAGTGGGGTCCTTGGATTTATAACTAAGACAATTTCACATCCTTACTTGGGTTAGCATAAGGCATCTGGACCCCAAATTTTCAAATATGTTATCATTTTCTTGCTCAAAATTGTTTTGTAACTTGGTACTTGCCAGAGTTTTTTTTCTTTGGGGGGGGGGTCAATTTTATTATGTAATCAAAATGGCAATCAACCATAGGAAGATTTAGCCAAATTTTTAATTTAAAAATTATGAAATTAAATAAATTAAAAACATAATTCTATAAATTTGGCTACCTACTTGAACCAAATATAGAAACCTGAATTTTTTTCTTTTTTTTTCCCTCAAATTTTGGTGATTGAAAATCTCAAAAAATCACTTCATTTTACAATTTAAACTTCTTATTGGACAAAATTTTGCAAGTGAAAAAAGTTCTGGTACTTGCACTTATGTCAAGAGTCCCTCCAAGGTTGCAGCTATGGTGGGCTTTTCAACTTTGATTGCAAAAGCATACTGTAAGCTCCCTTCAAATTGAAGGCCACATTGTTGTAAGCTCCCTATACCAAGGGCCAGGGTATAGGGAGATATAGGTATAGGGGGACTTACAATCATAATAACCAATATGGGGAGTCTTACCCATCATCATAACCTGTTGAACATTTCCAGCTTTCAAGGGCCCCTTATGGGTCAAGAACACTCATACCCACAAAGCCGAATTTTCCGAAGTCCTCTTGTGGATGATTGCTAAATCACCTAGATTACAAAATTTAAAAGAAAAACCCTGATTTTACGTTATAAAAGAAATGTTTTCCATTTTTTTTCTCAATTTTTTTTCATAATATAGAAAATTTCACCACCAAAAAAAAAACTAGGTCCTTTGATATTTACATTAATTTGATTTAGTTAAAAACATAATTTCATTTCAAATTTCTTATTTGCTTTATACATGATATTTTTTAATTCCTTAGAAGTGTAATGTTCTTGCTCACAGGGCAAACATCAAAACATATTAAAAATCCCTCCCCTCCACCTCTCTTCTCTTTCTTTTTTTTCCTCTTATATTTCCATACAATTCCCAAAAAGTTCATCATTATTGTGCCTTTTCATGCCATGTACATTGCATTGGAAAAATGGGATAAGAAAATAGGTTTGAAAAAGGTAGGTTATTAAATTATTTTTGAATAAATAACATCAACATGAAAAGGCACATCTTAATTTGCTTTTTCATGTAGGTGGATGGAAGGAATGAGTGAGGTAGTTAGGTTTGGAAGAGGTCAGCTTGACCAACACAAACAGACACAGTTATTTTTATTTTATAAATTGAAAAAATTAAAAACACAATAAATAAAGATTGCATAGCAGAGAAATAAAATGAAACCCACAAGGCAGAAAATCTTTGAAATACAGTAGAGTTTTTCGTAAAGTTATCATGTCTTTGGGCCTGCTTTCACCCCCCTATCCCCTCTTTCAGCGGTATCCACAAAGTAAGGAAATTTTATGACAACTCAGTATATAATGATGAAACTCAGCATTTAATGCACAAGGTTTGAAAGTAATTATAGTAATTGTACAGGTAGGAGCAATGAAAACATATGTAGGAGGAGGGGAGGCGCTCAGGAAAAAGGAAAGACAGGATTCACTCACTCCACCACCCAAATTGGTGGAAAAACTAGTTTGTGTCCCAGTCATTTTGCGTTGTAAAATTTTCATTCCCAGTAACCCATTTGATGAGCCAGTATGCTGAAACTGGCCGTTCTCGGCCCCTATTAGGAAGACTTTACACATAACTCTAGCATGTGGAATACCAAATCATTTCAATCCCTAGTTTCTGAGCTAGTTATGATGTTAAGGTGTTACATAAGTAAATTCATCCTTCTGACAAGGACTATGTAGCCTATAAGGTGAGTTTTCTTAGCAACTTTATAGTCTTCCTGGTCTCTGGTCCCTACCAATGTGTTGAATGCTTCATCTTTGATGCAGATTGAAAATTATTGCAGGACTTCTGTTTGTGAACCCAAGATCCAGGTGTTTCGAGCAATTTAAAATTAGCTATCTTTGCATGGATGAAAGTTTCAAACATAGGTGGATCAGCATAAGTACACTATTTCAGGCCATCAATTCAATTAGCACCAAGTGGCCCATCTGCTAATAACACACACATTTTAAGAAAGTTCAAGCTTTACCTACCAATGTCCAGAAGTACTTCTTTAAGTGGGTGTCGTTGCATCCATCATCCAAATTCAAAACAACATTTTGTCGACTATTTACCATCAAAGTTGCCTAATTCTCTCTGACTTTCACAAAGTTCAACTCATATATATGATAACTATGAGCATTGAGTACAACTGATCATTAAAACTCAAACTCTTAAGTTGTGGCTGTGAACATGAAGCAATGCTGCAAATTGCAATAGCAGTTGAGATTCAAAGTGGTTGTTTGTTCTTTTTTCTTTCAGGAACATAACAACTGACTAGAAGTCACTGGATTGACAAGTTGTTGACAAGTAGCAATTGCTCTTGTGGACTCCTCCAAGAGAGGGTCTCTATTTCATGCATTTCTCAGAGAGGTCACAACCTGAAAAGAAATCAAAAAGTAAAAGAATCGGAAAAGAACATAATCAGAGAACCACCCAACACTGGAAAATACAAGTGTTGTTAGACCAGTGGGTATCAACATTGGTATCAAGGACCCTACCAGCCTGGTATCACATCCGATAATATCAGCCTCATACCTATACCAGCTTGGTAGGGATCTGATGTAATATCAGGTATATAAATATATATATACCTGCTGACACCAATTTCCATACTGGGTTGATAGTTTATAGTTTATACCGGCCTCATACCAAGGAAAAATCATTCTTGGACCCAAACCCAATACAAGGACAAGGCAATTGGTATACCATCCAGTACCAGGACTGGTAAGTTTAAAAGTCAATACCAGACCAACACTAGAAGATACCTGCCAGCTTTTAGGGTTTGAATCCTGGCACTATCAATTGGTATACTAATAGTTGTGTCCTAGACTAAGAAGTAAAGCACTGCCTGGATTTTCAGCTCCCTCACCTGCATGAAGAAACCTGTTTTCAGCAGCAAGTGGGATCTGCTGCCATGGAAGGTACCAGCCAGCCTATCACTATTTCTTAACTGTGAACAAATCCCAGCTCTGCTTTACATAGGAAAAGGATCCGAGTACAGGCCCTTCTCCTATACCAAAGATTTTGGCATATTTTTACAAATATGTCATTACTGTGAGCAGACCTGAGCACTTGGTAGATATTGCAAGATCTGCACATATGCCCAAAACTCTCTGGTCTTAGACTTATTCATTATTAATCAATCCATAAGCCAGGTTATGCTAATCAACATATTTCCATTATTGACAGCAAATCTTTCATTTTTGGCCTGAAGAAAAAGATTTATCTAAGGCTAGAAGTTAAAACAGGTTGGACAACATAATCCATAATCCATCTGATAGTTCATCTATATTATGAGCAGGTGGAAAATCATTGTAAACAGTATTCACCACTTTGCCTTCAGTTTCTGGAACTAAGTCCAGGTTGTCTTCATATTAGCAACTTGTAGAGCAGCTTCACCATTTATACCCCCTACTTGGTATGGACTATATAACCAGGCGAGAGCCCCTAGTCAAGGCGCAGTTTCATGATAACCAGCCATGTACTTCAACCATTCATGGTGACCAATATGCTCGAGTTGGATTACCGTGTATGCTCCAGTTGGTTACTGGACATAACTGATTGTCTAGGAGGGTTAACTTGTAGGTTATGGAACATAGAAGAGATGAGTCATCAGGTTCAGCCAGCGAGCAAAGCAGGAACACACAAAATAGCATTAGGAAGGTATGAAAGTGTCAAAAGGCAACAAAATATGTTATATAATAGGGGAGCTCTTCTCCAATCGCATGCTGTGACCTTAGTGAAAAACTTTTTGCAATCAGTTATGAGTGAAACTTATGGTTCATCTCCTTCTGAGAAATGCACTAGTCATTCCCCTATTTCTCTCTCTCTCTCTCTCTCTCTCTCTCTCTCTCAGAAGTTTATTTTTGCCATGTCCAACATACAGGGGTTAATTATCACCCCATCCCCACTCACCTACACACTAAAAATTGGACAGTATAATGGAAGAGATTATTCAAATGTTGCCACTTTGAGGAGTTGTTATGGTTGGGTAATCAAAAACAGTAGTTCGCTGCTGATTACTACCAGGCCAGTTCATTGTAAAGAGTCTAAGCATCTAAGAGTAGTATTTTAGGATGCAGATATCAAGTGGAGTCAAGTAATATAAGATCTTGAGTAGACATGAGTATCGATCAGAGGCAAGGAGGAAACAGGCACATGATAGATCACACAACTTTTACAGCAAAACCAAGGAATGTAGCAAAGCAAGATTACTGTTCAGTAACCTTGCTCATCCACTGGTGCAATATATTGCTCATCTTTGCAACATTGGCCTCATCCAATTACATAATCTCATGGGATTAGGGCGTGATTGCAAGATTGCTCAATCTTGCTCAAGCACAAAAGATAAAGAAAATGCAATATTACATCTGGTTCATAAACATGTTTTAACCAACAGTGGACAACACTGTGATTGCTTGAACATGTTACTGTTAAATCGATTAGATGACATTTCCAATTACATAATCTCATCATCAATGAGGTGGGTTACTGTACAGAACATCTACAGAAGTGCTAAGGATGTCATTTGGAAGTTGAAAACCTAATCAACCTCCTCTATCTTGGGTCCAGCACCACCACCACCACCATGTCATTTGGAAGTTGAAAACCTAATCAACCTCCTCTATCTTGGGTCCAGCACCACCACCGCCACCACTTGATGGTGTATCTTCATCAAAATTGCCATATGGAGAAGGCCCACCTGCAGCTCCAGCTCCTCCTTGGTACATCCGAGCAATGATCGGATTGCAAGTATTCTCAAGCTCCTTCAATTTATCATCAAATTCATCACTTTCTGCCAGCTGGTTTTGATCCAGCCACTGAATGGCAGCATCAATAGCATCTTCAATCTTCTTCTTATCAGCTGGATCAAGATTGCCAGCAATCTTCTCATCCTTAATGGTGTTCCGCATGTTGTATGCATAATTCTCCAATGCATTTTTGGATTCAATTTTCTTCCTGTGATCCTCATCTTCACTCTTGTACTTCTCTGCTTCCTGAACCATCTTCTCAATCTCATCTTTGCTTAACCTTCCCTTGTCATTGGTAATGGTGATCTTGTTTTTCTGGCCTGTGGTCTTGTCTTCCGCCGAGACATTCAGAATGCCATTCGCATCGATGTCAAAACATACAGTGATCTGTGGAACACCCCGGGGAGCTGGAGGAATTCCAGACAGCTCAAACTTGCCAAGAAGGTTGTTGTCACGAGTCCTGGAACGCTCTCCCTCAAACACTTGGATCAACACTCCAGGTTGGTTGTCTGAGTATGTAGAAAACACTTGCTCCTTCTTTGTCGGGATGGTTGTGTTCCTGGGTATGAGAGTGGTCATGACTCCACCTGCTGTCTCAAGCCCTAGAGACAAGGGAGTCACATCTAGCAATAAAAGATCTTGCACCTTCTCGTTTCCTTCACCGCTGAGGATGGCAGCTTGTACTGCAGCACCATAAGCAACAGCTTCATCTGGATTGATGCTCTTACAAAGCTCCTTCCCATTGAAGAAATCTTGAAGCAGCTGCTGCACTTTGGGAATGCGAGTAGAGCCTCCCACCAAGACAACATCATGGATGGAGCTTTTGTCCATCTTGGCATCCCTCAGGCATTTCTCCACAGGCTCCATGCACTTCCGGAACATGTCCATGTTCAGCTCTTCAAATCTGGCACGAGTAATGGTAGAGTAGAAGTCAACGCCTTCATATAAGGAATCGATTTCAATGGTCGTTTGTGCTGTGGATGACAGAGTGCGCTTCGCCCTCTCTGCTGCAGTCCTCAGTCGTCGAAGAGCTCTCGGATTGCCAGTGATGTCTTTCTTGTATTTCCTCTTAAACTCCTGCACGAAATGGTTCACCATCCTGTTGTCGAAATCTTCACCTCCTAGATGCGTGTCACCAGCTGTTGCCTTCACTTCGAAAATGCCTTCCTCGATAGTAAGCAAGGAGACATCAAAAGTGCCGCCTCCAAGGTCAAAGATCAACACATTCTTCTCCCCGACGCTGGTTGCCTTCTTGTCGAGACCGTAAGCGATGGCAGCTGCTGTTGGCTCGTTGATGATTCTCATCACATTCAAGCCAGCGATGACTCCCGCATCCTTAGTCGCTTGTCTCTGGGAGTCGTTGAAATAGGCAGGGACAGTGATGACCGCGTTCTTGATGGTAGTGCCAAGGTACGCTTCCGCAATTTCCTTCATCTTGATGAGAACCATTGATGAGATTTCTTCAGCAGCAAATCGCTTCTCTTCTCCCTTGTGCTGAACACAAATCATCGGTTTGTCCCCCGGTCCTGCTACGACCTTGAAAGGCCATAGCTTAATGTCGCTCTGTACTGACGCATCGGTATAGCGCCTTCCGATCAACCTCTTCGCATCTGCATGCAAATCCAAAAAACACGAACATGTTAATTCCAAACATATAACGAAGCTTAGCGAGAACACTTCCGAGAAACGAAGAATGCGTAGCCTTCTTAAACCGATCCACCTAGAATCAAACAAATAGATCACTAATCCAACAGATATTTCATTTCGAGATGCACATGGAGCAGAAACAGAGACGGAAAAAGAGGTTCTGGATTCTCACGTAGCATCAAACACTCTACAATCCTACTTCTTCACTTTACCGAGAAAATGTGCGATTCTCGAAATGAATCACACTGACGCCACATGCTAACCAACGAACAACGCAATGACAAACCAGATTGCAAACCAATCAAACTTCTTTCTACCGGAGCAGCCTCAAGAAAACTGGAAAAACAAGAGCAGTAGAGAAGATTAGATTATTAGTATTACCGAAGACAGTATTGATCGGGTTCATGGCCACTTGATTCTTCGCGGCGTCGCCAATGAGCCGCTCCGTGTCCGTGAATGCCACATAGCTGGGAGTAGTACGATTACCCTGATCGTTGGCAACGATTTCCACACGATCGTGCTGCCATACTCCCACACAACTATAGGTGGTTCCTAAATCTATGCCAATTGCTGGTCCCTCTCCCTTCCCTGCCATCGCTACTATTACTCAACAACGACAGCCACAAATTGATCCCCGCAAAAACTCTAATCTAAAACACCGCAATAGCCTAATGAATTGTCTTCAAGCCCAGCAAAATAATACTGTCAACACAAAGGTTTTTTTTGTGACACGAGCGAGAATTGGACACAATCAGAAATGGAAAAGACAGTAGAGAGAGAGTTTGTGTGTGTACAGACATGCGAGGGTCGAGTTCCGAGCTCTCTTTGTAGCCTTGGCGTTGCGGTGCTAACCCATGTTGTGACCACGGGTTCCACTCGCGGTTAAGCCTTTCCAGAATGTTCGTCCAGAACGACACTGACTGACCGTTTGGTGTCCAGAGCTTTAGAGAAAGTTCCAGAACATGGCCGACTGGAATGGAGCCATATTTTTTTCTTTTTCTGAAAAAAAAAATCGGGCTGCATTTTATTTCTCCCGCTGGCCAGGGTTTTCTTTTTCTTCAATCTTGTGATATCGAAAGTCTTGCGAAAATTTCCCCCAAAAATAGCAAAAATAGTCGAATTTTCACTAGAAACCCCTCCAAAAAAATCCAACTTTTTTTCTCAACTTTTTTTAGTAAAAAAAGGACTAAATTTATCCCTCAAAAAAATCAATTGGGAGGGGCGCGGGGGGGGGGGGGGGGGGGGTTTGTTTTTTTGGGGCCGAAAAAAATTTTTTCTACTAAA
>Ga0116227_10007604_pt1 | contig 21011 bp, 16 predicted proteins | sample S1TSphgellanicum_FD_89693 | JGI IMG/M metagenome (GOLD analysis project Ga0116227, IMG submission 89693) | Host-associated microbial communities from peat moss isolated from Minnesota, USA - S1T2_Fb - Sphagnum magellanicum MG | ecosystem: Host-associated > Plants > Peat moss > Unclassified...
GCAAGAACACCGGTGACGACCGCCGCCGCACCCACGACATGAACACCGCGAACTGGATTCCCGACCTGTTCATGCGCCGCGTCATGGAAAAGGGCGAGTGGACCCTGTTCTCGCCCTCCAACGTGCCCGACCTGCACGACCTGTTCGGCGCCGACTTCGAGAAGGCCTACGTGGCCTACGAGGAAAAGGCCGCCCGCGGCGAAATCAAGCCCGCCAAGACGGTGCAGGCCGCCGACCTGTGGCGCAAGATGCTCACCATGCTGTTCGAGACCGGCCACCCCTGGATCACGTTCAAGGATGCCTGCAACGTGCGTTCGCCCCAGCAGCATGCGGGTGTCGTGCACTCGTCCAACCTCTGCACCGAGATCACGCTCAACACCAGCGACACGGAAACGGCCGTCTGCAACCTGGGCTCGGTCAACCTGCTGCAGCACTTGAAGGACGGCGGCGTCGACCACGACAAGCTGAAGAAGACGATCACGACTGCGATGCGCATGCTCGACAACGTGATCGACATCAACTACTACGCTGTCGAGAAGGCACGCAACTCCAACCTGCGCCACCGCCCGGTCGGCCTCGGCCTGATGGCGTTCCAGGACAGCCTCTACGAGCTGCGCATCCCCTACGCCTCGCAGGAAGCTGTGGAATTCGCCGATAGGTCCATGGAAGCGATCTGCTACTACGCCTACTGGGCCTCCTCCGAACTGGCCCGTGAGCGCGGCCAGTACGAGACCTACAAGGGCTCGCTGTGGGACCGCGGCATCCTGCCGCTGGACACCCTGGACATGCTGGAGAAGGCCCGCGGCGGCTACGTGGAAGTGGACCGCGCCGCGACCCTCGACTGGGATGCGCTGCGCAAGAAGATCGCTGCCGACGGCATGCGCAACTCCAACTGCGTGGCCATCGCCCCGACCGCCACCATTTCCAACATCGTGGGGGTGGACGCCTCGATCGAGCCCTGCTTCGGCAACCTCTCGGTCAAGTCCAACCTGTCCGGCGAATTCACCGTCATCAACGGCTACCTGGTGCGCGACCTGAAGCGCCTGGGCCTGTGGGATGACGTGATGGTCATGGACCTGAAGCACTTCGACGGCTCGCTGCGCCCGATCGATCGGGTGCCGGAAAGCGTCAAGGCGCTCTACGCCACCGCCTTCGAAGTCGAGACCACCTGGCTGGTCGAGGCCGCCGCACGCCGCCAGAAGTGGATCGACCAGGCCCAGTCGCTGAACATCTACATGTCCGGCGCATCCGGCAAGAAGCTGGACGACACCTACAAGCTGGCGTGGCTGCGTGGCCTGAAGACCACCTACTACCTGCGCACCATCAGCGCGACGCATGCAGAAAAGTCGACCGTGCAGTCGGGCCGGCTCAACGCCGTCTCCTCGGGCGAGCCGACAGCCCCCGCTGCAGCACCGAGCGCGCTTGAGGCAGCTGCCGCACAGGCACGCGCACAAGCCGACGCACTGCCCGCAACGGACATCAAGTTCTGCGCAATCGATGACCCCACCTGCGAAGCCTGCCAGTAAAACACCACGAGGAAGCGAAAGAGAAAAGACCCGGCGCACAGCGCACATGCGGTCCCCTACCGCGTGCCGCGATGCAGCCGAGCAACACGGAGGGCATCGCGAAGTGCGTGGACCTGTGACAGGACCTTTTCATTTCGCATGCCTGCTTTCATAATCCGAATACTGGAAAACCTATGCTGACCTGGGACGAAGAAGTCAAGCCCTCATCGCCGGTACCGCAATCAAGCGGTACGGGCATACGCGAGGCCACCGCACCTGCGGCGGCGCTCGCCACCAGCGTTGCGCCATCGAATGCAGCGCCGGCGACGCACCGTCGTGTCAATGCCGCAGACAAGCGCATCATCAACGCCAAGACGGACGTCAACCAGCTCGTCCCCTTCAAGTACAAGTGGGCCTGGGAGAAGTACCTGGCCACCTGCGCCAACCACTGGATGCCGCAGGAAGTGAACATGACGCGCGACATCGCGTTGTGGAAGGACCCGAACGGCCTGACCGAAGACGAGCGCCGCATCGTCAAGCGCAACCTCGGCTTCTTCGTGACCGCCGACTCGCTGGCCGCCAATAACATCGTGCTGGGCACCTATCGCCACATCACGGCTCCCGAGTGCCGCCAGTTCCTGCTGCGCCAGGCCTTCGAGGAAGCGATCCACACGCACGCGTACCAGTACATCGTCGAATCGCTCGGCCTGGACGAGAGCGAAATCTTCAACGCGTACAACGAAGTCACCTCGATCCGCGAGAAGGACGAATTCCTGATCCCCTTCATCGAGGCGATCATGGACCCCAACTTCCATACCGGCACGCCCGAGGATGACCAGACGCTGCTCAAGTCGCTGATCGTGTTCGCCTGCCTGATGGAAGGCCTGTTCTTCTACGTTGGCTTCACCCAGATACTGGCACTCGGCCGCCAGAACAAGATGACCGGTGCGGCAGAGCAGTACCAGTACATCCTGCGCGACGAGTCGATGCACTGCAATTTCGGCATCGACCTGATCAATCAGCTGAAGCTGGAGAACCCGCATCTCTGGACCGCTGAATTCAAGGCCGAGATCAAGGCCCTGTTCCAGAAGGCTGTCGAACTCGAATACAAGTACGCCGAGGACACCATGCCGCGCGGCGTGCTCGGCATGAATGCCTCCATGTTCAAGGGCTACCTGCGCTACATCGCCAACCGGCGCGCAACGCAGATCGGCCTGGAAGCGCTATTCCCCAATGAAGAAAACCCGTTCCCCTGGATGAGCGAGATGATCGACCTCAAGAAGGAACGCAATTTCTTCGAGACACGCGTCATCGAGTACCAGTCGGGGGGCGCACTGTCCTGGGATTAGAGGTTCTGCCACAAGACGACATGTATTCCGATCCGCGCCTGCCCACCAGCACACCTCCAGAGTGTGTGGGCAGGCGTTCCCGCGTTCATGGTGTTGAAGCAAGCTTCAGCACCATGGATCATTTCATGCAGCCCAGATGCGCGTGAAGTGCTCTTTGTAATGTGACCAAGGAGAAAATGATGGCAACTGCGAAGAAACCGGCCGCAAAGAAGGCGGCCCCTGCGAAGAAGGCTGCACCGGCCAAGAAGGCCGCTGCACCGGCAAAGAAGGTAGCTGCCAAGAAGGCTGCACCTGCCAAGAAGGCCGCACCGGCGAAGAAGGTAGCTGCCAAGAAGGCAGTACCGGCCAAGAAGGTAGCGGCCAAGAAGGCTGCGCCGGCGAAGAAGGTAGCCGCCAAGAAGGTCGTGGCCAAGAAGGCTGCGCCTGCCAAGAAGGCCGCCGCACCGGCGAAGAAGGTCGTAGCCAAGAAGGCTGCAGCCCCCGCCAAGAAGGCCGTAGTGAAGAAGGCTGCGCCTGCCAAGAAGGCGGCAGCCGCTCCGGCTCCGAAGAAGGCAGTGAAGAAGCCGGCAGCCAAGAAGACCAAGCCTGCCGCCCCGGCCACCACCGGTGCTGCGTCCGCGACGGCTCCTGCCGCGCAGACCACGCTGAACCCGCAGGCTGCGTGGCCCTTCCCGACGGGCAGCAAGCCCTAAGTCAGCACGACTCCGTGCTCAAGCCCGATGCCGCAAGGCATCGGGCTTTTCTTTTGCCTGCTTTCTCAATGTCCTGGCCTGAGCACATGCATCTTGCGAACAGGCCGGCACAGGAGCAGGCCGCAGAGCAGCCTTGCCTAGTCTTCCCAGATCACCCGCGCCTGCAGATCCGGGCTCGGATTGCCGGGCAGATACGCCAGCAGGGCATCCAGATCGACGGCCCCGCCGACCCTGTCGCGACCTTCGCGCAACAGTACGAAGCCATCACCCCCGTCTGCCAGGAAGCTGTTGACGGCCACCCTCAGCCGCTGGTCATCGGCGATCGGCTGGCCGCCAAGGCGCATGTTGCGCACCCGTTCACCGAATGCGGCCTTGGCCACCCAGTGGTAGCTGAATCCAAGCGACGGCGAGAGAATGGTGGGATCGGCAGCCCCCGCCGGCTGTTGCGACTCCAGCAATGCCTTGAGCTGGCGGCCGGTCAGCGTCAATACCACCATGCTGTTGCCAAACGGCTGCATGCTGAAGCTATCTCCGTAGGTGACCGTGCAGGGAGGTACACCGTCCCGGCAGACCAGATCGGTGCGGACACCACCAGGATTCATGAGCGCAACCTGCGCGCCGCCACGCTGTGGATCACGCGTGGCGGCCCATTGCGCATCCGCAATCAGCCGGCCCGCCGTGGTATCGGCCAATCCCTTGCGATCGAAGTTGCCGCCTATGCGTCCCACGGGCCGGTTGGCGCGCGGAGCCGCCAACGCGACAAAACCGGCGACACGCTGCGCCACTGCGGCATCAGGCGAAGCTTTGCGCAATGCCTCGGCATAGGGCCCGGGCAGCGTGTTCAACAAAGCGGCCCGCTGCATCGGATCGCTGCCCTGGTTGAACACCGGGACATTGCTGCTGACGGTGCGGGCGCGATCGACGTCGCCTGTCTTCGGGTCGAGCACCACGTCGACCACCGACAGCCCACGCCCATAGGATGTGGCCTGGAGCAGCGGGCGGCCACCGATGAGGCAGCGATACCCCTGGTGGGTATGGGCCGTGAAGATCACGTCCACGTCCTGGCTGATCCTAGGCGCGATCTCGAAGATCGCGCCGCGCGCTTCCGGGCACCGCGTGTCGTTCCAGTCGGTCTGGATGCCAGGGCCTCCCGTGACGCCGCCTTCGTGCAGGATAGCGACCAATGCTTCGACGCCCTGCGACTTGAGCCGGGCGGCTTCGCGATTGATGGCATCCGCCTCGTCGCCGAACCGGACGCCTGCGACCCCCGACGGCACCACGATGCTGGGCGTGGTGGCCGTCACGGCCCCGATGAAGCCCACGCGCAAGCCGCCATAGCGCAGTACAACCGAAGGGGCAAACAGCCCACCGCCCTCCACACGATCTACATTGGCCGCAACGATCGGAAAACGCATGCCTTCGTAGCGGCCGATTGCACAGGATTGGCTGGCAGCGCCGGCCTCATTCTTGCCACAGCCCCCCTGCACCATGCGCTGCAGCTCGGCAACGCCGCCGTCGAACTCATGATTGCCTGGAATGCCCACATCCACGCCGATCTGATTCATGATCGCCACGGTGGACTCATGCCGGAACAAGGACGACGCCAGCGGTGCAGCACCGATCAGGTCTCCGCTGCTGATCACGGCACTGTATTGAGGGGCCGAGGCGCGCAACGCCTCCACAGATCCCGCCAACGCGGCAGCACCCCCTGTCGCCACGCGCAGGGAATGCGACGGATCGGCTGGATCGGCCAGTGCCAGGCTCAGGCCGGTCGCCTCCAGGTTGCCGTGAAAATCGTTGAAGGCGATCAGCCGCAATTGAACCGGTGCCACCGGTGATGGGGACTGCGCACAGGCAGACAGCAGAACAGCTGCAGCAAGTACCGCGAACCGCCGGGACGACAACGTTTGCTTTATGGACCGAAGAGGAGCTAGTAGACCCATGGCGAAATGAAATGGAAGAGAAAGAAGAGAGAAAGACCGCAGGGATGACAAGCAAGCTATGCGCCACGCATCGCAGCCAGGCAGTGCAACCAGTCCAGCCCCACATTGGCACAAAATAGGGACGCAGGCATGACATCATGCGCAAATAACCCAGAAAGTCGCCTGTCCATGGTGCGCAACAAACCACTTCGGGGCATCCATGCCTGCAGGCCACGGGACGAATGGATCCAACCGTTGGCCTGCTTCGTGCTTTACATCAAAATGCAAACGTTTGCGTGTAGGGTTCTGCCCATACGCCCACTCTTCTCCTCTCTACAAGAAAACCAATGAGCACGCTCAAGGATGTGGCAGCGCTGGCAGGCGTTTCCTTCACCACGGTCTCTCACGTACTGCGCGGGACCCGCCGCGTCAATGCCGGCACCCGCGCCAGGGTGGAACTGGCGGTATCCGAACTGGGGTACCTGCCGAGCGCCGTGGCACGCTCGCTGAAGACCCGCCAGACCCACATCCTGGGCGTGCTCGTACCCAACGTCACCAACCCGTTCTTTGCGGAACTCACTCGCGGCATCGAAGACTACTGCCGGCGCAGCGCGTACTCGGTGTTCCTCTGCAATTCAGATGACGACCCCCAGCGCGAAGCCAGCTATTGGCAGACGCTGATGGAGCACCGGGTCGATGGCCTGCTCGTGGCCTCTACGGGCATGGCATCGTCCAAGACGCCGCCGTCGCAGCGCAACGTGCCCCTGGTGATGGTGGACCGGCTGGTACCTGGCTTGCAGGCAGACGTGGTGCGCATCGACAACCAGGCCGGGGCACGCCTGGCAGTGGAGCACCTGCTGGCCCTCGGGCACCGCAGCATCGCCTGCCTGAGCGGGCCCAGCATGGTGGAGGTCAACCGGGTCCGTCAGGCTGGGTGGCAGGACGCCCTTGCGTCGGCGGGCATCGTGCCCGGCAGCGAATGGCTGGCCGAAGGTGATTTCGGCGGTGCGTCGGGCTATCGTGCCGCACAGGCCCTGCTGGCCCAGAAGCGCTTCAGCGCCATCTTCGCCTGCAACGACATGATGGCCCTGGGGGCGCTGCGCGCCGCGGCAGAGCTCGGAATCGCCGTGCCGCAAGACCTGTCCATCATCGGCTTCGACGGCATCGATCTGGGTGCCTACACCTCCCCTCCGCTGACTACGGTGGGGCACTCGATCCGCGATCTCGGAGAACGCGCCGCAGCGCTGCTGATAGAACGCATCGCCGAACCCGCAACGCCACTCCGCGAAGTCGTACTGCGCCCGCATCTGATGTTGCGGGAATCCACAGGCACCTTCCAACCTGCGGCCTGAACCACAGCCCCTCAGGTACCCCGATAGCCCCCGCAATCCCGCCCCATGACCTCTCTCCACAGGAGTTTCCGCATGAAGATGACCCTGCCAGCCACGCTTGCGCTGGTGCCCCTGCTGCTGGCCGGCACCTTCCAGCAAAGCGCATGGGCCGCCGACGCCCAGCCTGCCGTGCTGTTCGATTCGGCCGGCAAGTACGACCGTTCCTTCAACCAGTCGGCCTACGAGGGCGCGGAGGCGTACCGCAAGAGCACCGGCAAGCGCTACGCCGAGTTCTCGCTGACCAACGAAGCCCAGCGCGAGCAGGCGCTGCAAAAGCTGGCCCAGCGCGGCAGCAACCCGGTGGTGAGCATCGGTTATGGCGGGGCCACGGCGCTGGAGAAGGTGGCGCCGCAGTTTCCCAAAACCCAGTTCTACATCATCGACACCACGGTCGACAGACCGAACGTGCGCTCCTATGTGTTCCGCGAGCAGGAGGGCTCCTTCCTGGTCGGCGCGCTGGCGGCCATGAAATCGGCCACAGGCAAGGTGGGATTCATCGGGGGCATGGATATCCCACTGATTCGCCGCTTCGCCTGCGGCTACGAGCAGGGGGCCCGCTACGTCAACCCCAAGATCGCAGTGCTGCAGAACATGACCGGCACGACGCCCACGGCCTGGAACGATCCGACCAAGGGCGGTGAACTCGCACGCTCGCAAATGGAACGCGGGGCTGACGTGATCTTCGCCGCGGCCGGAGGCACCGGCATCGGCGTCTACCAGGCGGTGAGCGATGCGGGCAAGTTCGCCATCGGCGTGGACAGCAACCAGAACCACCTGCACCCGGGCACCATGCTGACCTCCATGGTCAAGCGCGTCGACGTGGCGGTGCAGACCGCCTTCACCGAGGGGGCGAGTGGCGCGGTCTCCAGCGGCGTGACGTCCATGGGCCTGAAGGAGCGGGGCGTGGACTGGGCCCTGGACAAGGACAACCGCGCGCTGGTGACGCCTGCCATGGAGACGAAGATGAACGCCATCCGGCAGGACATCGTGGACGGCAAGATCCGGATCACCGACGCGATGGCCACGGGCAAGTGCGACTGAGAGCCGGCCCGGATATGAGACACCACGGACAGTCCCCCTGCCGGGGGCTCGTCACCCCATGACGCCCTTGCAATCCGCAGATCCGGCATTCGCCATCGAGCTGCAGGGCATCACCAAGCGCTTCGGCACCGTGACGGCCAACGACCAGGTCGACCTGCAGGTGGCTACCGGCAGCATCCATGGCGTGGTCGGCGAGAACGGCGCCGGCAAATCCACCCTGATGTCCATCCTCTATGGTTTCTACCAAGCAGATGAGGGCAGCATCCGCCTGCATGGACGGGCCGCGACCATCCGCAACAGTGCGGACGCCATCTCGCAAGGCATCGGCATGGTGCACCAGCACTTCATGCTGGTGGGTACGCTGTCGGCGCTCGACAACATCCTGCTCGGTGCCGAGGGCGGCTGGCGCCTGGGAGACTCGCGGTACCGCGCCCGGGAGCGCCTGCGCCGGCTGATGGACACCTACCGGCTGCAGGTCGATCTGGACGCCCAGGTCGACGACATGCCGGTGGGCGAACAGCAGCGCCTGGAAATCCTCAAGGCCTTGTACCGAGGAGCGCGCGTCCTCATCCTCGACGAGCCGACAGGCGTGCTGACACCCCAGGAGGCCGGCCAGCTGTTTGCCATCCTGCGGGAGCTGCGCGACCGGCAGGTCACCGTCATCATCATCACGCACAAGCTGCAGGAGATCATGGACGTGACCGACCGTGTCACGGTCATGCGCGCCGGCCGCGTGGTGGCCGAGCGACGCACGGCAGAGACCCGCCGGGAGGAACTGGCCGAACTCATGGTAGGCCGGCCGGTACTGCTGCAGGTGGACAAGCACCGGCCATCGGAGCATGCCGCCTCGCATGCACCCGTGCTGTCGGTACGCGATCTGGGCCTGGTCGATGGGCGTGGCTGCATGCGTATGGCCCATGTGGGCTTCGACCTCCATCCCGGAGAGATCCTGGGTGTCGCCGGCGTCTCAGGCAACGGACAGACGGAACTGCTGCGCACCCTGGCAGGGCTGCTGCAGCCCACGGCCGGCAGCATGACTCTGGCAACAGGCAATGCGCCACGCACATTCACGCCACAACGCTGGCTCGATGCGGACGAACTGCGTGGACTGGGCTGCGCCCATGTGCCGGAGGACCGGCTGAGCGAAGCCATCGTGAAGAACTTCAGCCTGCAGGAATCTGCGGTTCTGGGCTACCAGGGTGACCATGCGCTCGCCCCGCGTGGCTGGCTGTCGCCCAGGCACCTGCGCCGCCGTGCGATGCAGTTGATAGACGCCATGGATGTCCGGCCGGCGGTACCGACCCTGCGCACCGCCGACATGTCGGGCGGCAACCAGCAGAAACTGGTGCTGGCGCGGGAACTTGCACGCAGGCCGCGCCTCTTGCTGGTGGGACAGCCCACGCGCGGCGTGGATATCGGGGCCATAGAGCGCATCTACCGGGAGCTGATCAAGGCCCGCGACGCGGGCACTGCGATCCTGCTGGTGTCGGTCGAACTGGAGGAGATCTTCGCCTTGAGCGATCGCATCATGGTGATGAACGGCGGCCGTGTGACGGGCATCGTCCCCACCGCGGCGGCCACCGTGCGGGACATCGGCCTGCTCATGACGGCCGACGCGCTGCCGCAGGACCTGACAACATGAGTACGACGATATCCAACGGACAAGGTGCCCTGGCTCCACGGCCGCAGCGCATTGCCGCGCGGCTGCCCTGGTGGCTGACCGGCCTGGTGGTACCGGCTCTGCAACTCGCGCTTGCGCTGGGCGTGGCCTCGCTGGTGGTGCTGCTGGTCGGCGAGAGCCCGCTGGCCACCTTGCGGGTCATGCTCACCGGGGCACTGGATCCGGCCAACGGCCTGGCATCCACGCTGTACTACGCCACCAGCCTGACCTTCACCGGTCTGGCCGTCGCGGTGGCCTTCCATGCCGGGCTGTTCAACATCGGCGGAGAGGGACAGGCCTATGTCGCAGGACTGGGTGTGGCACTGGCCTGCCTCTGGCTGGACGGCAGGCTGGGCGCACCGGCGATGTTCTGCGTTGCCGTAGTCGCGGCCACGGCGGCGGGCGCCTTCTGGGCCTGGATACCCGGTTACCTGCAGGCCCGGCGCGGAGCGCACGTGGTCGTCAGCACCATCATGTTCAACTACATCGCCGCCGGTCTGCTGAACTACATGCTGGTCAGTGCCATCGGCAGCGGTGGCATGGGCACCGAGACACGCAGCTTCGCGCCCTCGGCCATGCTGCCCAAGCTGCATGAAGCCCTCGCCCCGCTGGGTATTGTGCTGGCGCCGTCCTTCCTGAACATCGCGATGCTGCTGGCACTGCTGTGCGCTGCGGGCGTCTGGTGGCTGCTGTGGCGCACGCGGCTGGGCTATGCGCTGCGCCTGCTCGGCCAGAGCCCCCGGGCGGCCCGCTACGCCGGGCTGTCGGCGGCCTCTCTCACCATCACCGCCATGCTGATCTCCGGCGGGCTGGCCGGGCTGATGGCGGTCAACGACGTCTACGGCGCCCAGGGCCGGCTGGTGCTCAACTTCACCGGCGGCATGGGATTTCTCGGGGTTGCCGTGGCCCTCATGGGACGCAACCATCCCGCCGGTGTGCTGGCCGCAGCGCTGCTGTTCGGCGCGCTCTACCAGGGCAGCACCGATCTGCAGCTGGACTTCCCGCGCATCAGTCCGGAACTCATCCTGGTGATCCAGGGGCTGGTGGTGTTCTTCGTCGCGGCACTGGATCGCCTGGTGCGCGAGCCGGTGGAACGCGGCTACCTGGCGTGGTCGAACCGGCAACGGCCGGATGCATGAGGAGTTGGACGTGGAAGATATCTGGTTGATGGTGCTGAGCACCGCGGCATCCGCCATCCGGCTGGCCTGCCCGCTGGTCCTGGCAGCCATGGGCGGCATCCTGGCGGAGCGGTCCGGCATCGTGGACATCGGCCTGGAAGGCAAGATGCTGGCAGGCGCATTCGCGGCCGCCACCCTGGCCTCGCAACTGGGCTCGCCGTGGCTGGGCCTTGTCGGCGGCATGGCGGCGGGCGTTGCCTTGTCCATGCTGCACGGCGTGGCGACCATCCGCTACCGTGGCGATCAGGTCGTCTCGGGCATGGCCCTGAATTTCTTTGCGCTGGGACTGACCATGGTGCTGGGCCAGGCCTGGTTCGAGCAGGGCGGCCAGACACCGGCGCTCGATGCCGCCCAGCGCTTCACCCCCATAGACCTGCCGGGCGCGGAAACCTGGGCCCGCCAGGTGCCGGTGCTGGGCGACTTCTACCGCATCGTGCTGTCGGGACATTCCGTGCTGGTCTACGCCGCATTCGTGCTGCCGGCATTGATCTCCTTCGTGCTCGGCCATACACGCTTCGGCCTGCGCCTGCGCGCGGCCGGGGAAGAGCCCAACGCGGTGGATACCGCCGGCGTGTCGGTGGCCGGCGTGCGCACGCTGGCGCTGGTGGCCACCGGCATGCTGTGCGGTGCTGCAGGCGCCTACATCTCCACGGCGCAGAACGCTGCCTTCAGCCGCGACATGACGGCAGGCAGCGGCTACATCGCGCTGGCGGCCGTGATCTTCGGCAAGTGGCGCCCGCAGCCAGTGCTGGGCGCCTGCCTGCTGTTCGGACTCCTGACCGCGCTGGAAGCACGCCTGCAGGGACAGTCCCTCCCAGGTTTGGGTACGATCCCGCCCCAGGTCTTCCAGGTTCTGCCCTATGTGCTGACGGTTGTGCTGCTGGCCGGCTTCATCGGCAAGGCCACTCCGCCCAAGGCGCTGGGCCGCCCCTACGTCAAAGAGCGCTGATCAAAGGCGCGAACCTCACCCTATCCCAATCAGAACGAGACATTCCTCTTCACTATGGCGATCATCAACATCGGCTCCATCAACATCGACCACAGCTACCGAGTCGAGCGCTTTGTGCAGCCGGGCGAAACGCTGACCTGCCGCCACTACGCCCGCGGGCTCGGTGGCAAGGGCATGAACCAGTCGATTGCCTTGCGCCGTGCAGGCGCGGAAGTCTGCCACCTGGGGGCGATCGGCCACAACGACGCCTGGGTCAGGGCTGCCATCGCCGAAACCGGCGTTTCGCTCGATGCCCTGGTGGCCAGCAGCACCATGGAAACCGGGCACGCGATCATCGAGGTCGACGCCGTCGGCGAGAACTGCATCCTGCTCCACTCGGGGGCCAACCACGCCCTGACGGCTGCGCACGTCAGCGCCGCCCTGGCACAGCATCCGCGGCACAGCTGGGTGCTGACCCAGAACGAAACCAGCGTGGTGGCGGACGCGATCCAGCTGGCCTGCGCAGCCGGACGCAAGGTGGCCTTCAACCCCGCACCGTGCGATCCCTCCCTGGCCCGGCTCCCACTCGAGCGCCTGGCCTTGCTGCTGGTGAACGAAGTCGAGGCCCAGCAGCTCAGCAGCCAAGCCGGCGTCGGGGATGCTTTCGCGGCCCTGCGGCAACGCTGCCCTGAAACCCTGGTGGTCATGACGCTGGGCGTCGATGGACTCTGGGCGGCTCTCGGCGAAGAAGAGTGGCGACTGCCGGCCCAGGCCACTCATGTGGTGGACACCACGGGAGCGGGCGATGCGGTGACCGGCTACCTGCTGGCCGGCCTGGACGGCGGCATGGACACATTGGCGGCCCTGGACCTCGCGCTCAAGGCGGCCGCCATCACGGTCTCACGGCACGGTGCTTCGGCCTCCATACCGCACCGCAGCGAACTACCCAGCCTCCAACGCGAGAAGATTTCACTATGACAACCATGACCATGAAGAAGCACTCTCTCATCATCGATACCGACCCGGGCGTGGACGACGCGCTGGCATTGCTGGTAGCGGCCTACAGTCCCGAAATCGACATCGTCGGCCTGACCACCATCTTCGGCAACGTCAGCGTCGAGCAGGCCACCAAGAACGCCGGCTACCTGGTCTCCTTGATGCCCAAGCCGGTCCCCGTGGCAAAAGGCGCGAGCACGCCCCTGGTGCAGCCGCTGCACCCCTACCCGGACTTCGTGCACGGCCACAACGGCTTTGGCGATATCCCGCTGGAATATCCGGCCGATTTCGCCGCCATCGACCAGACCGCCGCGCAATTCATCGTCGACCAGATCAACGCACGGCCCGGAGAAATCACGCTCGTGCCCCTGGGCCCGCTGACCAACATTGCCCTGGCGCTGCACCTGTGCCCGGACATCGTGCACAAGGTCAAGCAAGTGGTATTGATGGGCGGGGCCATCCACCGGGGTGGCAACGTGTCGCCGGCGGCAGAGGCCAACATCTGGAACGACCCGCATGCAGCGCAGGTCGTGTTCAGCGCCGCATGGCCCATCGTGATGGTCGGCCTGGATGTCACGCACCAGACCATCATGCCGGAGGCACGCATGCAGGCCCTGCGCAGCGTGTCGCCCAAGGTCGGCAACTTCGTCGCCGACATCACGGCTTTCTATGCCAACTTCTACCGCAACACTGCTGGCTTCGACGGCTTCTCGGTGCATGACCCGGCAACAGTGGTGCAGATCCTGCGCCCTGAACTGTTCGGCACCAAGCGCGGACAGGTCGAGGTCGTGACCGAAGGCATTGCCGCCGGCGAGACGCTGTTCGGCCCGGCCGGCTTCCCCTATGCCGAGCCCGGCTGGGGCAAGCGGGACAACGTCGAGGTCTGCCTGAGTGTGGACGGCCCGGCCGTCCTCCAGGTGATCGAGGACGCCCTCCGCACCGCTCCCTGACGTCCCACCTGCCGCGCGCCACCTCTGCCATGGAATACGCACTTCCCATCGCCAGCGTCGACCTGAACGATTACCGCAGCCCCGACCCGCAGCGCAAGCAGCGCTTCGTGCAGGCCCTGGGCGACTCCTTCTCCAGCATCGGCTTTGCGGCCGTCACCGGGCACGACCTGGACGACGACCTGCAGACGCGCCTGTTCAACGAAGTCCAGGCCTTCTTCGCGCTGCCGGAAGACACCAAGCGCCGCTACGAGATCCCCGGTATCAAGGGGCAGCGCGGCTACAGCGCCTATGGCGCCGAGAAGGCCCGCAGCGAGAAAGTCGCCGACATGAAGGAGTTCTGGCAGCATGGCCAGACCCATGCCGTGGACGATCCGCTGGGGCAGCAGGACCATGCCAACGTGGAAGTGGCGGAGCGGCCGGACTTCACGCCGGTACTGCGCAACAGCTATGCAGCACTGGAGTCCACCGGGCGCGACCTGCTGCGTGCGATCGCCCTGTATCTGGATCTGCCGGAGCACTTCTTCGATGCCCGCATCCAGGGCGGGCTGAGCATCCTGCGCGGCATCCACTATCCCCCGATCACACAGGAGCCGCAGAGCGCGGTGCGCGCTGCAGCGCACGAGGACATCAACCTCATCACGCTGCTGATGGGCGCCTCGGCCGAGGGCCTGGAAGTGCGCACCAATGAAGGCCGCTGGCTCCCCATCATGGCGCCCCCCGGTTACGTCACGCTGAATGTGGGCGACATGCTGCAGCGCCTGACCAACAAGCGCCTGGTGTCCACCACCCACCGGGTGGTGAATCCTCCGCGGGAGCGCTGGGGCCAGTCGCGCTACTCCGTGCCCTTCTTCCTCCACCCGCGCCCGGAAATGGACCTGAGCTGCCTGCCGAGTTGCGTCGATGCAACGCATCCCAAGCAGTTCGCGGATACCACTGCACACGACTACCTGCAGGAACGCCTGCGGGAAATCCGGGCCGCCAAGGCCGCCTAGCCACCACCCTGCCCTTGCGCCTGCCGGCTCCTGCACGGCAGGCGGAGCGCTGCGCGCGTGGTGCCCGGCACGGGTCACGCCACACCCGCGGCGGCATGCCCGCAGACGCAGTACACGCACGCTGGCACGAAAGCTGCGTAAAGCAATGCAAACGTTGTCGTCCTCGTTTTCATGCACATGTAATAAGCATCTCGCACCATTTACGTTTAACCGACCGGTAGTCCCATGCTCCATTTCGACGAAACCCCTCCGCGCAAGGCCCACATCGAAATCATCCCGATGATCGACGTGATGATGTTCCTGCTGGTCTTCTTCGTGCTGATCAGCACCAACGTGATTCCGGCGTTTGGCATCAAGACCAAGCTTCCGGACAGCAGCACGGCACAGTCTGCAGCGGCCAGCAAGCCTCCCGTGGTCGTGACCCTGCAGGAGGACGGCTCGGTCGCGCTCAATGGCGACCGGCTGACGGCACCGGAATTGCCCCAGCGCATCAACGCCATGCACCGCAAGGATCCGGAAGCGCGCTATCTGGTCAATGCCGACCAGGCGGTCAAGTGGAACGAAGTGGTTTCGGTGATGGACGCCCTGCGCTCGCAAGGCATCGAGGCCATCACCTTCGCTACCAAGAAGGTTGGCGGCTGATGTCCTGGCTGTATCGCCACCGCGACCTCGTGGCTCGTTCGGCCACACTCGCACTGACGGCACTCGGCGGCCTGGCGTGGTATTTGACGCCGCACGCAGCGCCCGTGCACAAGGAGTCCCCCCGCGAAATCGCGATCCGCATGGAGACACCGCCCGAGCCGGCACCACCGCCACCGCCGCCGCCGCCTCCACCACCGGCCGCGCCACCGCCGCCGCCCGTGGCGAAGGCACCTCCTCCACCCCGTCCACAAGCCGCCCCGGCGCCTTCTCCTGCGCCCGCGCAAACGTTTGCACAAGCAGAAACCGCCCCTGCACCTGCCACCCCGCCAGCACCGCCGCAGCCGCCGGCGCCCGTTCCACCGCCACCGCCACCGGCACCTCCTGCGCCTCCGGCCCCGCCTCCCGCACCGCGGGCAGCACCTTCGCAGTCGGCAGAGGCCAGCTATGTCGGGCAATTGCGCGGCTACCTGCACGAGATCAAGCGCTACCCGAGCAGCCGGGAGGCGCGGCAGACGCGCCCCGTCGGTACGGTCGGCGTCTGGATCGAGCTGGACCGCGGCGGCAGGCTCGTCAACGCGGGCGTCGAATCCAGCTCGGGCTCCATGCTCCTGGACCAGGAAGCGCTGCGCACCGTGCGTACCGGCAGCTACCAGCCCTTCCCCACCGACATCTACCCAGGACAGAACGCCCATCGCTTCGTGATGCAGCTTGAGTACGTGCTGTCGAGCGGCGGCTGAGCCCCTTTCCCCTTGTTTTTTCCTTCACCCCACTTCCTTCGACCGCAACGCACTAGAGGCTACCCATGAGCAGCAACGTATTCCGGCTTCACCCCCTGGCCCTGGCCGCACTGTTGGCCGGCATGGCCACCGTCGCGCAGGCGCAAACCACATCCTCCACCAGCCAGGTGGGCACCATCACGGTCACCGGCGAGGGCGACCAGATGGGTACCGGCCTCATGATCGAAGAGGATGTCCCCAAGGCCAAGAGCACCGTCACCAAGGCGCAGCTGGAGAAGATGCGCGCCACCAGCAACCCCTTCCAGGCACTCACGCTGCTGCCCGGCGTGAATGCCGCCAGCACCGACGCCACCGGCCTGTTCGGCGGCAACCTGCGCGTGCGCGGGTTCAACAGTGACCAGATGGGTTTCACCATCGATGGCGCACCGGTCAATGACTCGGGCAGCTTCGCGGTCTACCCGCAGGAGTACACCGACAGCGAGAACCTGTGCGAGATGTTCGTCACCCAGGGCGCCACGGACAATGAAGCCCCGCACGTGGGCGCCTCCGGCGGCAACGTCGGCCTGGTCACCTGCGGCCCGCAGGACGAGCGCCGCATCCGCCTGGCCCAGACCATCGGCCAGAACAACCTGCGCCGCAGCTTCATCCGCTATGACACGGGCAAGATCGGCGACTTCAGCGCCTTCATCTCCTATTCCAAGACCAAGGCCGACAAGTGGACAGGTGCCGGCGGCGCCGACCGCGACCACGTCGACTTCAAGGCCAACTACAGGATCGGCGGCGTGGACCTGTCGGCCGGCCTGCTCTACAACAACGCCCTCAACAACAACTACCGCAGCGTGACCCTGGCTCAGGCGGCGGCGCTGGGCTACGGCGCCGACTTCAGCAAGGTGGTGCCCCAGCACCTGAAGCCGGTCAACGGCACGGCGCAGGTGGAGCCGTCGAACTACGCCGACAACGCGGCCTACTACGGCTATGCGCTGAATCCGTTCAAGAACTACCTGGCCACGTTCAAGGCCAGCACCCAGCTCACGCCCAACACGCGCCTGGATATCGATCCCTACTTCTGGTATGGCTACGGCACCGGAGGCGTGCAGCAAACCACCCTGCGCGAAGGCACCGGCACGACGTCCCTGGGCGGCGGCATCCCCGACCTCAATGGCGACGGCGACCGGCTCGACACCATCCGCGTCTACCGCGGCAGCCTGACGCAAACCTACCGTCCGGGCGTGACCGCCAAGGTCACCCACATCGTCGACAACCACAAGATCATGGGCGGCGTCTGGTTCGAGCGCGCGCGCCACATCCAGACCCAGCCCGCCTCGCTGATCGGCAGCGACGGCACGGTCGGCAGCGTCTGGCTGGACAACGACGCCTCGCTGGTGCACCTGGCCAATGGCCAGCTCTACCAGGGCCGCAACCAGATCACGGTCAGCACCGGCAAGAGCATCTTCCTGCAGGACACCATCGACCTGATGAACAGCCGCCTGCAGATCACACCGGCCTTCAGCTACCGCCAGATCGAACGCGACTACACCAACTTCGCCAATGCGGGCACGGGCCAGGGCACCGACTACAACATCGTCAAGAAGAGCAGCAAGCCGCTGCCTTCGCTGGGCATCAGCTACAAGATCAACGACCGCACCAGCAGCTTTGCCAACGTCTCGCGCAACATGAAGGTGCCCGGCAACTTCGTGTTCCAGGGCGGCCTGGCAACGGCGGCGATCGTCAGCAACCTCATCAGGCCGGAGGTTTCGACCAACTACGAAATCGGCGCGCGTTACCGCGGTACGACCTTCAACTCCTCGCTGACGGCGTTCTATGTCGACTTCAAGGACCGCCTGGCCACCAGCTACAGCCAGGAAACCAACTCGACGATCAACTTCAACGTCGGCAAGTCGACGGTCAAGGGCCTGGAGTTCGAACTCGGCACCGTGCCGGTGAAGGGCTACAGCGCCTACAGCTCGCTGTCCTATACCCAGAGCACCATCGACCAGGACCTGCGTACCGGCGCCACCAGCTACGCGCCCACCACCGGCAAGCAGTTCCCCGACACGCCCAAGCTGATGGGCGCACTGTCGCTGCAATACGCGCAAGGCCCGTTCATGGCCAACGTGGCCGCCAAGTACACCGGCGCGCGCTACCTGACGCTGGTCAACGACGTGAAGATCGGCGGCTACACCACCGTGGACGTGAACATGGCCTACCGCCTGCCCAGCACCACCTGGCTCAAGAACCCCACGGTGCGCTTCAATGTCTCCAACCTGTTCGGCAAGAAGTACTACCTGGCCAACGCCGGCAGCGGCTCCAACATCGGCGTGACCGCGGCAGACAACCCCAACGTCTACTTCGGCGCTCCGCGCTTCTCCAGCGTCTCCCTGCAAGCGGACTTCTGATCGCCGGCCTTTCTTCTCCAGAGAATCCATGAACTTCAATTTCATTCACGACATCGTGCTGTGGGCGATGGCGGTGCTGCTGGCCGCAGCGGTGGCCGTCATCATCGAGCGCGGCATCTACTTCAACTATGTCGAGCGTTCCCGCAAGCGACTGATGGGCCTGCTCGGCAAGGGCGACAGCCCGGCGCTGGACAAGGAACTGCAGGACAACGAGGCGCCGCATGCGCGCATGCTCCAGGGCGTGCGCCTGCTCAGGGGCGCCGGCAGCGAGAACATCGAGATGAAGGTGCAGGCGCTCTACCTGAAACAGCAGCCGCTGCTGCGGCGCATGCTGTGGCTGGTGGACACCACCATCACGCTGTCGCCGCTGCTGGGGCTGCTGGGCACCATCCTGGGCATCATCGACACCTTCACCGCGCTGGCGGCGGCCGGCACCTCGGACCCGCAGGCGGTCAGCCGCGGCATCGGCACGGCGCTGATCGCCACCGGCGCCGGCATCGGCATCGCGGTGATCGGCCTGGTGTTCAACAACTGGTTCAACGAGCGCGTCGAGCGCATCAATGAACAGTTGAAGGTCATCGCGCTCGAGAACGCCGACTCGGCCAAGGCCTGATCCGCCCCCTGCCGCAAGGACATCCATGGGACTTCCAGACCTTGGCCCTTCGAAGGAGCGGCCGGCCCTGCCGGCGCGCCGGGCGGCACTCTTCGCCGCACGCGACGCCATGGCCACCGCGGCCATCGCCGCGGCAGCATCGCCCGCGCTTGCACTGCCGGCCGCCGGCGCCAGCCGCCCCACCCTGAACGTGGTGCATGGCTTCTGCGACCAGCAAGGCATGTCGCTGTGGCTGCAGGCCCGCTCCGGCCAGGTGCTGGAGGTGGTGTGCACGCCGCAGGCCGGCGGCGCGCCGGTGCAGCGGCTGCGCGTGCACCCCGACCCGCGCGACGACTACGCGACGACGCTGCGCCTGACCGGCCTGGAGCCGGGCACGGCCTACCGCTACACGGTGCGCAGCGCACAGCCGGGCCAGTCCACGGTGCTGGCCCAAGGCGATTTCCGCACCCAGCCCCTGTGGCAATGGCGCGGCGACCCGCCGACGGTGCGCATCGCCACCGGCTCCTGCGCCTACCTGAACGACGGCCGCTTCGACCGCCCGGGCACGCCCTACGGCAGCGGTGAAGGCATCTTCGACTGCATCGCGGCGGAGCGCGCCGACCTGATGCTCTGGCTGGGCGACAACATCTACCTGCGCGAGCCGGAATGGACCAGCCTGGAGGGCATCAACCAGCGCTACCGCTTCTACCGCGAGCATCCGGCCCTGCGCAAGCTGTGGCAGGCCAGCCCGCACGTGGCGATCTGGGACGACCACGACTTCGGTCCGAACGACAGCGACGCAACCTTCGTCAACCGCGGCTGGACCCGCGCCATGTTCGACCGCTACTGGCCCACGCCCTTCGCCCCGCAGCAGGACGGCACCTACGGCATGGTCAGCGTCGGCGACATCGACATCTTCATGCTCGACGACCGCAGCGGCCGCTACCCCGACAGCTGGCCCGAGGACGACCCGGAAAAGGCCATGTTCGGCCCCGCCCAGATGCGCTGGCTGCAGGGCGCCCTGCTGTCGTCGCGTGCCCGCTTCAAACTCGTGGCCGGCGGCAGCCAGTTCTGGAACAAGACCAGCCGCTTCGACTGCCTGACCCACTACCCGGCCGAGGAAGCCCGGCTGCGCAAGTGGCTCGATGACCGGAAGATTCCGGGCGTGGTGTTCCTGAGCGGCGACCGCCACTTCGCGCAGTTGCTGCGGATCGAGCGGCCCGGACTGTACCCCCTGCACGAGCTGACCACCTCGGCGCTGACATCCAGCCCGCCGGCCAGGATCGACCAGGCCGAGATCGACAACCCGGACCTCGCGCCCGGCACGCTCTACCCCCAGCGCAACTACGCCATCATCACGGCCAGCGGACCGGCCAAGGCCCGCGAACTGCGCATAGAACTCAAGAGCAGCACCGGGGCACTGGTCTGGGAATGGAAGGCCACCGCGGCAGAACTGGCCGTGCCCCGGGCGGCCTGAGGCGGCCCGGCCTGCGCCTGGAGAATATTGGTCAAAAGTGCCTTGAGCCCAGGTTTATCCTGGGCTTTTTGCTATCCATTTAATAGCTTCATGGGCGCGCCGGCGCTCATGCGGGTTTGCCGTCAAGGTGAGAACAAGGCGAAGCACCGGCTGTTGTCGCCTTGATTGCGCAGCCGTATCAGTGCCCGTCGAAGTCCAGCAGGGTAAAGAGCTGCAGCCCGCAGTCGCGCAGGCGCTGCGAGCCGCCGAGCTCCGGCAGGTCGATGATGGCCGCACCCTCCGTCACCGTGGCACCCAGGCGCTCCAGCAGCTTCTTGCCGGCCATCATGGTGCCGCCGGTGGCGATCAGGTCGTCCACCAGCAGTACGCGGTCGCCGGCCTTGACCGCGTCGGCGTGCAGCTCCACCGTGGCGCTGCCGTATTCCAGCTCGTAGGTTTCCTCCACCGTGGTGAAGGGCAGCTTGCCCTTCTTGCGGATCGGCACGAAGCCCACGCCCAGCTCATAGGCGATCACCGCGCCCAGGATGAAGCCGCGCGCGTCCAGCCCGGCCACCACGTCGGGC
>Ga0116227_10007605_pt1 | contig 21010 bp, 17 predicted proteins | sample S1TSphgellanicum_FD_89693 | JGI IMG/M metagenome (GOLD analysis project Ga0116227, IMG submission 89693) | Host-associated microbial communities from peat moss isolated from Minnesota, USA - S1T2_Fb - Sphagnum magellanicum MG | ecosystem: Host-associated > Plants > Peat moss > Unclassified...
AAAAAAAAAAATCGGGCAGGGAGGATGGGATTTTCGTCCATCCAGAAAACGGCCTCAACGGGCTCATCCGCAACTGGTGCATTGGTGGGTGCTAATTCACTCCAGCCTGTGATTTGAACTCACTATTATGAACTGTGTAAATGGGCCGTTAGACAGGAATGTGATGAGCATGGTAGGGTGAGCTGTTGTTCTGTTAAGTGATAAGGGGTTCTTCTGAGGCCTGTTTGAAAACGTAACCAATTCCTTCACTATTGATTCAAACTTCACTGGCATTCTCCAACGTTCATTCATGTTGAAACTGAACCTGACAGCATAAAAAGTGGAAGAAGTAGGTGGCTGACTAATGCACTTAGGGAAAAAGCTGAAAACTACTACTGTCTCAATAGGACAGTCCAAGCAGTTATGTACTATGGAACATGCCCCTTCCCTTCCACCTACAAATGTGTTGATCCAAGTAGGGTAAGACATTTGTTCCAACTGGTGGTAGCCTAATGGGTTGTTCTTCAAGGGCTTGTTCCAGAACATGACACCACTGCTCCCCACAGTTGAATCACATAACTGTGGTGTTCCCCACCATGGATTCACAATCCGCATTAACAAAAAAAATTGGTGCAAAATTTTGTCAAAATGTGAAGAAAAAATAGAGATGGAATATTTTGTCACAATTCTTCCTTTTAAGACAAAAAAAAACATTGCCAGATTTTGAGAAGGAAAAAAAAATTATTCAACACAATGTATAAATTCGCCAAGACAAAACACGGATTTGGACTCTCTGATTTGAATTTGGTAGTATTTTAAAAAACTGGTTTTTAATTACTTGGAATGGTTCTAAAAACATGTTGCCGTTTAATGCTAGATCCCTCTTGAGATGCTACCAATGGTGTAACTTCACAACACTGTAACATTAGATTAGAAAACTGAAAAAAATCATCACCAATTCACAGATCACAAACTTACAAACTGCAACTGGCATACACAAAAGTGGAGGAAGAACTTAGAAGATGAGCACTGGGAATCAACTTAAAATAGTAGTTCCTGAATGGATAATAAGACAGCAAAACTGGGTACATGTGGAATATAAGACATCCATGGAAGAGAGAGGGGGGGGAGGAGTGGAGGAGCTTCACAGTTATTGTTTTACTGGCATTTTGAATCACAGGTTTGAGCTTCCTGGGAAACAACCAGACACAGTGAACCACCATAATAAAGAATTGGGAAATTTTTTGAAAGCAAAAAAAAGGGTATGACGGCCCATGCCTTGGATCTTTATATCCCTCAGACACAATTTTTCAAAATTTTTGAAACAAGGAAGTGTGTTAACAACAAAAAGGGGTAAACCCACTATGCCAAACAAACCTGGTGAGTGAGTGAGTGAGTGAGTGAGTGAGTGAGTGTGTTCACCTCTGTGATCACACACACACACTTGTACAGAGCTCCAGCCAGGTTCATGGGAAACAATAATAAGCACATTCAAAATACAAAAGAAAAATTTTCAACATTCTTTTGATGTTGTTGTCAGTTGTTGTAACTTATAACCCACTTTCTTTGTTCTCACTTAAATCTCAGTTTTTCCATGTTAAGTTTTTAAATTATACAGGGGACTGCACTTAGCTCTCAGGACCAAGGGCCTGGCCAAAGATCCAAGGCATTCAATATGTATGCCTTGGCACACAAACTTTGAAACAGAAGGAAATTATTGGAAGGAAGAGGCTAACAATGCTTTTGAGATCATATGTACCCACAATTGATAATGGACAGAACTTTGTTGAAATAATTAGTTTTTTGGGAAGAAAAAAAAAGGATCTGATAGCACCAATCTCAATATTGGAGTAATTAATAAGTGTACTAAGTTTTTATTTTTAAACCATATTACTAAGATATCTAGATTCTAAATGGGTTGTACCATTACCTATATGGGGGAATGTCTTGAGTTTGATTCTTTGAAATTTTAACAGTGTAGGGTTAAGATTTTTCAAAAAAATTCTTGAAAAAAAAATAAAAATTCTGGTGGCTCTTTTGAGGATTAACTAATGCCAAACACCAGTCCTAGATATGGTACTTTTTTTTCTTCCTCTCCAAAAGCATGGCTTGCCGGAATTGGTCTAGAGAAACACTTGTTTTTCCTCCCTTCCCTAAGACATCCCATATGAGCCTTCAACTGGAGGATGACTCAAAAAAAAAATGTAGGGCAAAGAGACCCATCGTTTCAATTCCCCATTGTTGCACACCATTGTTCCTTATCCTTGCACATAAACCCTATTGTTGCACCCCAAAGTTCCCTATCCTTGTGCACTAACACATAAGTTCTTGTATGTGAAAGCTTGGGTCTAAGGTGTGCAACAGTAAGGTCTCAATGTGCAATAACAAAGTGTGGTAATAGGGTTTTAATGTGCAATGAATTGTGCAACAATGGGATAAATGGAAATAGTCGACTCAAGTCATGTATGTTAAGGTATGTGGTTTGTAAATGGATGGCTTATTTACAAAACACAACAATTCAAAGGGGCTTAGGATGAAAAGATATTAATTGAATTAGCAAATGAAAGGAATACCCAAATAAAAGTGAAATCAATTTTTTTTTTACATTTGATTTTATTTTTTAATTTCTAAAGTTTGGAAGCCTAAGCACCTAATATAGACATTTAGAATATTCGTACATAATGAAATTTGATTGTGCTTTAAATCTAGCCCTTCCTGTATTAACTCATAATCAACCATTAATGTATGGTAGCTCGTCATGAAAACGAAGGAACATTGACTTGAATAATGCAACATGGGTCTTGCAAAACTATCCATGACTAGTTTTAAATGTTTCACAAATTTTGTCATGAGGTGCATCACCCCATTGTGAAAAGTATGCTTTCACCATTGCAAAAATCTTTACACATGAGTTGTAAATCAACTAGCAATAATTTGATTATAATCACTTCATCACATAAGGATCACACTAATCATCCACATTTTTTTCATTGTTAACTCCTCATGAACATTGGAGCTATTTACAATGGTTTCTTGAATGATTAAGTCTCATTCCATCATAGTGGAGTTGGAAGTCGGTTGTGGACCCATGTCACTAATTCAACCAAAACAACATGTGCCACCTCTTTGCCTTCATGTCAAACTTTTTGTTTTTAAATTGTTTTTGGCATTTGAACTTTAAAATCCTAGGTGTGATTCTACAAAATGGGTTTTAATAGGCATTATAACATAGAATGTGTCACCTTATTCAACGCAACACCTAGTAGATCATGATTGATCAAATGCTTTTTCACAATCCTTTTGTTGAACCTCACATGATTGACAAGCTCTTTTTCAATTTTCTCAATAGTTTTATATCCTTGAATGTAAGCATTCTTCCTTCCAATGGTCCCAATATATAGTCATTGCTTCCTTGCATGTTAATTCATATTCAAATGCACACACATAAACATAAAAGGTCATCATAATACATTTTGAGTAAGCTATGAGAGGTTTTTCTTTTGAAACCTAATGCGTGGACCCACACAAAGCTTCAAATATACTCAAAAAAGAATAACATGGCTATTAAGTTGCATCAACAACCTTGATCAAAACGATCAATCCATGGGCCTTACTTTCGTTGGCAAATTACTTGGATTAGTTATTATGACCTTGAGATGGGACCTTCATAAATTGCTTCACATTCAAAATCATTAATTTAAATGTAATAGTGGCAAAGGATTTTAATAACTGAAATTTATTCACCCAAACTCTTTTCACTAGGCAAATCAACCTAATTGAATTTTGGATTATGTGCTTATGTCTTCACAAATGTTTCACCATGTTACATCTTATATGCCATAGTGTCTAGATCAAAAGCTCAAATCCTAATCACCTTGAACACCTTGCACATGTTGTGTGAACTCGACATTTTTCTAAAGGCTAGAGACACCCATCATGTTATGTTTTCTTTTCTAGCACCTTTTCCTTTGTGAAAACATAGCTTATGTGTGATGGAAAAGTAATATTCAAATCCAACCCTTTCCTTTTTGTCTTATGCACAACAACTATTGTAACGTGTGAATTATGGTCAATTAAAACTAGCAAATGAAAATTAGTTGTACACAAATTACTTCCATGTGCCTAAATAGATATGATAAAGTGTGAAACCCATTTGGCGAAAAACAAATGGCAATCATTCATCCATACCCATAGCCATGTAGCTCTAATCTCACATCTATCAATGAAACTTTGACAAATTTAAACACCTTTGAAAATATACAAATTTAGAAATGACTCCCTTGTTGCATTGATGCAAGACAACATGAACATTCACTCCTTTTTGTTTGGTGTAATTAAGTGCACAAATGTGGAACAAATCTTAACAAAACCTTGCACACCTCCAATTCTCTTAACTTGTGCACCCAATTCATCACAATTTCAAATTTGTCTTAATTGATAGTGGTTTGCACAATAAATTTATGGTATGTTTGTGTAATTGACACATCTTTTGGTATGTAAAAACCCATTGCACAACTAACTTCCAAACTTTGGGCAACGTTTAATGATAGGTTAACTATTAAGATTGCACCTCTTGAACTCTTTGAACCACCCCCATCCCAAAATCCCATTCTTGAAATGAATAATATTCTCTTATTTAATTTTGGTTGCCTTCAATCTTAATTTGTGTGAGTGTGATTGTATGCCCAATCACTTGTTTTTTTCACATACATAACAATTGTTTTCTTCTCTTCTATTTGTAAAACACATGACTTGTCTCTTTTATGTCATTGTGTAAGTCCATACATGTGGTTTCATAACAATGTGATAAGCACATTAAACATTCAACTTGTAGTTTGGATCTTGGACCTAAATTTGGTAGCTTCAATTGTTGTAATCAAGCTTTGATTATCCCAATTGCCATTTTTTTCATGGCTTTCCTTTGCCTATTAAATCAAGTTGGTAGAACTTGAATGGTGGGAAGATTTTCCCATTTTGGTTTCCCTAGACCCACCATATGATTGTCAAGAAGCATCACCATCGCATTGTATGTTTTGTCAACATGCTTTTGAAGTAGCACTCTTGTTGCCTCCATAGTCATGATGGTTTAAAACATGGTACATAAAAAAACCATGTCAAACTCTTAAAATTAGGTGTGTTTGGAAGTTCATCACATCAAAGCAACGGGCTGATTTGATCATAACTAGCTTAGTCCTTCTTAGTTGTTCAACCTCTAGGAGCCAAGCCCGATGTCATTAAGTGGTCACAAATTTTCTTGGTTGATCAATGGCGATGAATCTTCATGACACATTTGAACAATGTTCCATTGTACTCTAATAAATTAGACTCTAAATCTTCAATAGGACTATGATTGCGCAACAATTCCTCAATTTATATTTTAAGAAGCAATTGCCATATTTGACTCTCTCTCACAATGTCCATCAATTTGTCTCACACCTTTCTCCCTTGAAACAAGCATGAAAGTCAAACTCCAACCCAATGTTGTTGTTCGATGCACTCAAAATGAATAGTTTGTATCAAGTTCAATGCTAGTTACTTGGCACAAAAAAATTCATGCAATTGCCAAATTCTAGCAACAAGGACCCCTTTAGTTAGTTGTGCGTAACTCAATTGTAATTGCTTTCATCGTGATGTTACACCATAGTGCATACATTAAACAACCACCGATTTGCTACATAGATGCTTCCATGCATGCTTATATGTGATTTCAATCATCTCTAATCTTTGCCTTAACGAACAATTTTAATTTGTTAATCGGGCCCATAATATAATAAGATGCAACTTAAATCAACCCCTTTTTAACAAAATTTTATTAACCGGGCATTTAAGGTTAAATGAGCGAATAGTTTAGGCATCAACATAAGTGCCCGATAAGGGGCAGTGTCAATGTACAGACCACATACCTTAGTTGTAAGTGATAGGTTTTCTCACATCTGTATCATATCTACACATTCTGAAAACTGGGTTCCAACTTCCATGGTACATTGGTGTTGTATGTGTACCAAACTTTAGCCAAAAAATTTATTGGGATATTGTGTTTAGATTCATTATAGAGTATAGCAGCTTAAGGGATTTTGGCCCCTAGGTAATATAATAATAGGTCTATTTTTATATGAGGATTTTTGAAAGATGATATTTTGGCTTGTGGTGAAACTTGAGATTAGTTATGGAGTTATAATAATATCTTGAAGGATTTTGGTTTCTTTTATATGAGGATTTTTTGAAGATTATATTTTTACATGGTGAAATATTTGAGTTTTCATAATTCTTCTTTTGCCTTCTTAAGTAAGATACTTTTTAATGTAAAATGGCATGACCACAATGTGACACAACCCCCTTGTTCTTTTTACCAAGAGAATATTTCAAAACATGTCCTTAAATGTGCAATAATTGGGTCAGCTTTGGAGTACAAATTGGGTTTTCCAGAGGTGTTGACCTCTGGAAGAAGTGCCATGGGAAAAAAAGTACTGAAAAGTATGACAAAACGTCTGACACTCCAGCCTATGTAATGAAGAAGTAAGTAAGTAAGTTTCAATTATTGAAGTACTTCCTATTTTGAAAGGGATGTAGTTTGAGTGTGATCAACCTTCATAAGTCATCAAGTATCCTTTTTGACTGCAAAATGAGGTATCCTTTTTGACTGGCAATGGTTCCCCCAAGACTGGCCTTCCCTTCCTTCCTATATGATTATTGTACATGCCTAGAGGGTTCCACTTCCTAAACACATGTGGGTAACTACCTACCATGTGTGAACTAATTTCAGCTTTATAAAACCATTTCTATATCATCATCATCATCATCATCATCATCATCTCTTTCCTAGGACCTAGACCTTGTTCTCTAAATGTATGTAGTAATTTGTAGGAACACTTTAATTCATTATTTTTCCATATATGTGTTATTGAAAAGATTGATTTTTTTTTGTAAAAATTTGAACCACACAATAAACTACATTTTGTTTCAAAAAATAAGGCCAATTGATCACATATGTATCCATGATAATGTGATATGGTAATAAGTACATGCTATGACATAAGAGTCAAGCTAGCTATCCATGATCATGGTGGGCACTACTCCAAGGTATTACTAGTGTGGAATCTAAGGCCTGCTTTATACTAGGAGTCGGGGCCAATGTTCAACCCAAATCAAGCATTCCTATTGGTGCAAAAGTTGAAATCAGCCCCAAGGGCTTTACACTATGAGTCAAGGCTGAAATAGAAAAAAGCTTTTCAATCTGCCCCAAGTTACTAATAAATGCTCAACTTTATGGCCTTGTATTGGCCCCAAGGCTGGGGAAAAAAAAAAGGATACCATTGAATTTGGGAAGCCAATTTGGTAACCCTTGGGGCCAATGTTCCATCATTTCTCAATATCCGGAGGTCAATGTTCTAGCATTTATTAGTAACAAGGCCAAACAACAAGCAAAAAATGCGCAAATTTGGCCCGAAGATTTTTTGGCCCCGAGTCTTAGTGTGAAGTGGGCCTAACTATGATGATGCTCATTGCATGAAGATATGCCCAATTGCAAGGAACTTAGGGTTTTGTGTGCAGGGTAAAGCCCAAAAGGTCGGGCAATTTAAATACACTTGGTACTACAAATGAATTTTTACATAACCAATTAACTTTTTGGCCTTGCCTACCAAGGCAAGGATATTGTGTTTAGATTCATTATAGAGTATAGTAGCTTAAGGGATTTTGGCCCCTAGGTAATAATAAATAATAGGTCTATTTTTATATGAGGATTTTTGAAAGATGATATTTTTGGCTTGTGTTGAAACTTGAGGTTAGTTGTAGAGTTATGATATCTTGAAGGATTTTGGTTTCTTGTGGAGGATTTTTTTTGAAGATTGTGTTTTTGCATGGTGAAATATTTGAATTTTCATAATTCTTCTTCTGTCGTAAGATACTTTTTTTAATGTAAATGGAAAGGCCATTGTGTGACACACCACTTGTTTGATATAATTCTAAACTTTCTAAAGTTGCAATAATTTATTCACTTTGGGGCTGCTGAACGGATGTGCTTTCAATATGGAAATATGTTGCTGAAATGGGATTGTGTGACCGACCCAGCACTCACTAGCAGCGCATCACCCATTGGAAACCTGTTGTGAGTCAGTTGTGGATTGTGGAAGAAAGGGCAGGGTCCATTCGGTAAGTTAGTACCGATTGTCACAACAACAGGTTTCTGATGGATGGTGCATAGTGCATACTAGTGAACCCGCACTGATTGCCACAATGAACTAGGAGCTGAAATCCACGGGGTTCAATGATGGACTATGGCAAATCCATTTGGAAAATGTGTTGCTCTTCATGCTTGGAAGAATCCCCCAAAGAATTCAACAGTTTATTGAGAGTGCATGAAGCTCATGAAGACTAAAACGGAGCACCAGCTTTGAAATCCATTTTCCCTCTATAACTAATTTGGTTACCACAGTCGGGCACCTTGTGTTTGAGGTACACTGTACACGCCATACGAATTTTGTGGGTGCCAATGCATGGTGTCCTGCAGGCACAATTGTGCAACTAATTAAAGAGCTCCATTATCACACTTGCTATATTTTGCTAAAAAAAAGTCTGTTCTGCAATTGCTCACCCACTGAGAACCCACAATCATGTTAAGAGACAAGCTATGTAGCTCCTCCAAGTAACCTAGTTTCTTTCATCTGCTGGACTGTTGTGAGGTTCTAGAAATTTAGGTGCTATTTGCAGCTTCAACATTATTCAAACCCTGTGGCTGAACCATGTGGGTGCCACTACAGAGGCATTGCACTGACACCCAAAAAGTCCACACGGGGTGTTTAGCATGATCCTGCCTTGTTTTGGGAGCACCCCCCACTTTGAGGCTTGACTCTTAACCATACAAAAAAATAGCTCTAGACAACTCTCTGGTTCCAGTCTCATATCTTCCACATTTTTAGTCTGTTTTGAGTGATTTAAAACTTAATGGGTGTGCCAACTAAAGCTTTACAAAATGTCTTTATATTTTGAAGGCAAAGATGCAATCATCAGAGATTTTAGGCCAGAAATCCTAGTCTGTTTAATTTACTCATTATCGAACACTGAATCCCCCTTACACCAAACACCTCATATTTTCCCCATTCCTTTGCCTAATTGAGAAATTTTTGCAGTGTTGGAAGCACTAGGTGGAGGGCTACGAATGTTCTTCCAACTTCAGAACCAGAGAAACAATGTGTGAGGATTCGACCAGCCTCCTTTGGGTTTTTAAGTGTTTGCTCACAGGCCTATCTACCCTATTGTCAAATTTTAACAATTTGATGCAGAGCATGAAATTTTCCAGCCAACAATGAGAGAATTCATGTAGAGTCTGATACCCACTTGCAAGCCTCAACGTAGATTAATCCCTTATCTCTTCTGAGCACATGGGCTTTCAGAGACTTTGCTCCCCTAGAGCATGAAATTTTCCTGCCAACAATGAGATTTCATCTAGAGACTGATACCCACTTGCAAGCCTGCTCCGTAGATAACTCCTTTTCTTTTCTGAGCACATGGGCTTTCATAGACTTTGCTCAAGATCCCAATTCTAGTCTGCCCCCTACTCAACAAGTACTAGATGCAAAATGTTTGAAGTCCAGACTCTAGTGTTGTAGCAGCTAGTTCAGGGGTTCATGTAGGATAGTAGCTGGCTACTACTAGGTAAGTAGATGCCTAAGTAGATGGCTAGTACATACGTAAAGGCTAGTAGGTTGATAGTAGGTAATGAAAACAGAAACTGAGCTTAACCCACAGGGTTTTGCTCACAGTGTTTTTCATGCTTCCCAGTTCCTACCAAGGTATAAACTTCACATCTAGAAATTTTTCAAAAACTACATCTCATTTCTTCAAGGCATTCCTCTGGACATATCAACAACAGTGTGAGGAGGTGTGAGATGTCCCTTGTCCCTTCCCTGTACAAATCAATCTCCATACAAAATGTTAGCAGAATAGGATAGTTGGTGTGTGCTCCTAATTTCAACAGCTCAATGCAATCACCAATACAGGATCAGTATCTTTGGTTGCAAGGAGCAGACGTTTTCTTCTTACAATAACATCATAGAATTGTCAATGGATGTCACCGATTCGGACCACTGTGTTTGGTTGCAAGGGATGGATATGCTCTTCTTGCAATAACATTATATAATTGTCAAGCAAAGTACATCGGATTATGTGACCTTGCCACCCACTAGAGTACCATTCATTGGAACCACCCTAAGATGAAATCACACCTAAGTTACCAGCATTCCATCTAGGTAAACCATTTATGTAAACCATCTTACTTGCCCCTCACACCACCTATGGAAATGGGTAAAGCCCATGCCACACTTGGTGGTAGGGCCGGTGGTATCTTAGTGTGTAGGGTGATAAATAATTGCGGCAATTCAAACATGTTTTTTGCTACCTAACATTATGTAAGAGATGGCATGTGACATGGCACTAGTGTTAATAATATGTGTTAACAAACATTAGATCTAAACAAAATACAGATTTCAGGATTCATTTCTAGTGTTACGTAAAGTTTCAAAATCGGAACCAATATTTCAATGTTAGAAGAATCTATCACCTTTGCTTTTTAGCTTCTACCACCATCATTATCATCATGCAAACAGATAGACAAATGTGTCATCACTATTTTTTTACTGGTTTTATCTATAGGAACATTGTTTACACAAGTTCTATCTACAATAATGCAATGCACACACATAAACACGAGTGCGTAAGCCATGATGAATGCTTGCATTCATAAATCTCTGTACTTTACATTTCACTTGCAAAGTTCCAACCTACAATTGTGATCCAAGATGTTGCCCATTAATAATGAACGCCTTGTCTTCAAAAATCTCCAACAAGCAAAGTCAACACTTGTCAACAAAACAAAAAAAATTCCCAAAGAGAGAAATAAATAACTTACTTTTTCTTGTTAGTCCTTTAGCCTGAGCTCCATGATAATGAAGATGCCACCAAATGCCCCAAGTGTGTGGTACCAATAAACACCAAACTTATGATATTGTAACCAAAAAAAAGAGAAAGCCAACAAACCCAACTTCTAAAAGCTACTATTATGGTCAAAGTGTCACAAATTACATCAACATTATAACAAATTATTTTGGTGGCATTATGCTTATTGAACTCTTCATATCCGTGAAAATTTAATCAAAGCTAGTCTATGAATTATGAAGGATTAGATCTCTCTAATTTCTCTCTCCTTGAGTCCACAAGTCATAAATCTTGGCAAATTCAACAGTTGTAAAAGTACCCATCCACAACCCTCATACCTTGATCCCAATAAGGTATGCAAATTCACATTCCCATACACAAAACAACATGCTACTTTCCTCACAACCTATCATTGTGGGAGTTATGGTAATTTAGAGAGTGTGGACAAAGTAGAAACCATGATCAAGGTAAACTATCAACAAATTTTCCCATGGCAACCCAACCTTTAGAAATCATAATTTCCCTTTCAGAGTTCCCACATTAGTCAGTATTCACTTTCTTTAAATCATGCATTCAACCCAATTCTTATAATGAATTCCCATAACCATCCCAACAACCCATTGTTTAAATTACCTTTGATCTACATTTCTACAACTACCACTGCCAATATCCCCTTGGAGCATATGGCACAATGGAAGAAACATGGTTCCAAAGGTAAATGTTAGTAGCAAATGAGCATTCTCCTGTAACTATTGTCTAATCCCTTGAATTATTATAGTGCAAGTTTCTTACTCCAAACTACTATTCACAATCTACCAACCCAAAGCGAAAGAAGAAAAAAAAGCCAAAAAAAACTTAGCCGTTTTCCACATGGGTTTGGTCCTTCATATAGTAACAACAACTTGAACTCCTTAATATGCATCTTTCCAAAATTAACACATCCGCAACTCATACACATCTTCAAACCACTTCATCAAGTGCAACTAGACACAAAACAAACGCCAAGCATTGCCAAATACACAAATAACACTTGCACTACCATCGAAAGTAATCTACAACAAAATAAAACACAAGAAAACAAAGCATAAAGGCTAGATGGCCTTTTCCACATTCAACATCAATTGCTTAGTTTTTGTCACCTTTTGAATTATGACAATTGATGGTATTGTTCCATCCATTTAAGGTTCATCAACCTTAATTTTGTACCACAATATAACTACAAACATCAATGTTTTGAAACTCAAGGTCAAACAACATAGCCAAGACACATAGAAAAAAATAGAAAAAGGGTTTGGTCCTTCCCACACCAAACCCTAAACCTCATTTCCAAATTACGTACATAAAACATTTGACTTCTATTTGCATCTTTTCTACAAGGATACCTATGAGCTATTGATTTTTTTGTAACATGTTATGATCTTATACTATTGTTACGCTAATTTGTTGATGCAACAACAACACGTGTGAGAAAGAGCAATAGCCTACAAAGCTTATCAATGAAGTTGGGAGGACGTCATCACAACAATTAACTTTTATTTAAAGCAAAGTTTTGACCTTGAAGAAATTTTGAAAGACCATGGATTTCTCAAGTCCTTTAGTTTTCGAGCTTACAACCAAGATGGCGGAGGAACATGATCATCATCAACACAAGCAAAATGGGTTTGTAGAATCAAAGAATGTGATGAAGAAGGATGATGATGTTGTAATAGCACAAAGGAACATGGGTGTCACAACATAAAACCACATTGTAAAATGGTGAAAATGCAATCCTCGAACATTTATATCCTCATGAATGCAATGCTAGGGAAAATAAATGCACATTACTTCTACTTCCAAAAGAATTATTATCACTTGCTAATTCTACTACAAATACTTAGATGGTAATCATGTAGCATTCCATGTAGACGATAATGAAATAAAAAAGACTTGTCCTTTAAAGATAATCTTAACGTCTAAACATATCACTAATCTAGTTAGTGAAACCCGTAGTGGAGTTTAACACAAGAACAAAAAAGAGGGGATTAGAAGGTAATTACTTTCAAAACCCTGCAAGGTACCTTCAAAGATGGATAATCCAATCTAATGAGTCTACATGCTTCTAACACTTGTTGTCTTTTGTTTACAATGCCTACAAACCCTCTATAGTTACTTCCTACCATATGTAATGCATGTAAACCCTCTATGGCTACAACTTATTGCTTATTGTTTATAGTGGTTTTCCCCACCTTATAGACCTCCATTTTGAAGCCTACCTCCTTGTTGTTGTTATTTATTAGCAATTATTGTCCTATGGCCAAAAAATGTTTCCACTAGTATAAAACCCCCCCTTTTGCAATTACGTTTTCAACTAATGTTCAACTACAAACCAAGTTGAAAACTACAAATATAATTGCAACTTATTTTTTGCAATTAGGAAATTTTTTTGCAACTTCTAGCCATTAATGTTGACAAGTACAAATTGAAAGTGAAATTATAATCTAAAATGTATGCCACATGTCAATACCACAACAATAACCACTACGTGCCACCGCTTGCCAATTTAATTGAAAATTGTTTTATTAATCTAATCGAGTTGTCAACTACATTTGACTAGTGGATGAACTTCATCCGTTAACTAGGCATGACGTCAACGAAAAATATAATTACAATTTCAACTAGGTTGTAACTATGTAACTTGAACATTTCGACTATATTACAATTATGTAAATTGAACATTTGGCCAATGGCTTGGTGACATGTGGCACATTCATAAATTTTGGGGTCAATAAAATAATTAAATGACACATGTCACATCCACGTCAATAGGTTAGGCCACATGGTGCCTAAACATAGGTGATGCACCCTCAAGCTCATAAATAGACTCAAATGTGAATCCAAGGTGAAGCAATAGAAAGATAAAAAATTGGGGTACGCTCCCTGGCTCACAACACTTCGAAGGTTAAAGGGCGTGTTGGAGCTCCGAAATGGGGATTAAGATGAGTGACAAGTGGGTCAATTATTCACATAGACTTGCACAAACCAAACAACAAGCTGATCAATGCATAGTTAGAGTTTTTTTGGTGCACGGACGAACCACGAGCAACACGGACTCACAAGACTCACCACAGCCCAGACTTGGGGGAAACCACCACCTTCCTCCTTATAATATTTTCTATACCTAGCCATGGGGCCTACACCCAAATGTCATTTTGTCCTAAAACTCCCAAGTTGCGAATCCCGAAATTTTCAAAATTAGGACTCCCACAACTTTGGAGGCCTATAACATCTTGTGTAGACCTCTGATTAAAGTGAAGTCTAAAGCAAAGTTGTAGCCCTCATCGAGAACTTTCCAAAGGTATGTAACAAACCCCTTCACATAAGTAAATTAGGGTGATTTGTGAGTTTTAGTGATTGGGAATCAAATTGGCAATTTGATTCCTAGCCCTTCTTTTAGCCATAACTTATGTTTTAAGTACCCAAATGGGTCATGCAAGCCCATTTTAGACATCTAAGTTTTAAAATCATTCTAATGATGTAAAGAACTCTTAAATCCAATGAATTTCGACACCTAAAATTGCTCTTTGAAAATTCGGAAGTCCATAAGGACTTGAACTCCCAAAGTGGGAGCTCACTTGGGAGTGTGTGGGTTCATTCCTTCACATTTCCTACATTTCCAAGAGCATGAAATGTGATTATTGAGCTTCACTTTTGACTTGCACCTTTATAAACCCTTGTTTTAATCATAAGCCCAAAGTTAGGGTTGCGACAATAGGTCATGTCTCTAAGCATGTAAACTAAACCTAAACATAAGCCATTTAACTTAGGCATAAATTAGGGCTAGACCTAGGCACCTATGTTAGGTTTAAATTTAAACCACATGGCAAATAATAAATGAAATCCTATTTCATTTTGTTTAACCTTTAAGGTTGAACATTTTAATTAGCTCGTCCCAAATGGATATGACATTTTCATGTTTATTATGGTCTTTAACAATTCTAATGCACCCCTTTATATAGTTTAGATTCATGGAATGGAAACCAAACAATATGGAATAAATATTTTAATTATAACTTAGTGTAGACACGCCTATCATTAAACACTTAACAATGGATCATTATAATTTTCTTGTCCATGGTCTGTTATTTTTGAAACTTAAAACAATTTTGTAATCCTCCATTTGGTGCATCAAATTTATAAAAAATGCTCCAATTTAATGGAAAATGAGCAAAATATGCCCTTTCAAAATAAAAAGGTTGTGTTTCATATTTTTTCATAAGTGTTCGATATGATTTCAAAGTTTAAGCTCTTCAATTTTATTTTATTTTTCATTTTCACTTTAAACAAGTTTTATAGATTTTGAGATAGTGCATCTATAGCCTTTGAAATCATTCAAAATGAGTGAAAAATGATTAAGATATAGTTGTTGGAAATAAGGGGGGTCCTGAAACAAAATATCACGCTTTCTCTTCTTGTGTTTTCTGCTTTGTTCTTTTGCTTTTGAGGTTCAAAAAACATTTGTAGCTCTTTGTTTTGCACTTCCAATGACATAAGAAACATTCAATTTGGTTCCGAAACAAAAGAAAATTGGAAAGTGTTAGGTGATAAAATACCATTTGGTGATAGGCATGTCTACCCTAATTATAACCTAGTTGCAACCTAATTACAACTCAAATAATTATAATTTAGTTGTTCAAGCTAGTTTAAACTTAGTTAGGCCTTGACCTAAACTAATAATCTACCTAGCCTAGGTTTACCTACTTAACTTAATTAATTATAGTAATTATTCATCAACTATTTTTAATTGTATAGTTGTTTAATTAAACATATTATCGTTTATTAAATAATATGGTGATTAGTTTTTTTAAATCAAAAATTAAATTTAAGTATCTATTAAATAATAAATTATCACTGAATTTTTTTATATTTCAAAATTCATTATAATTTTTTATTAACATTTCATAAAACAAAAAATTAACTCAAATAAAAATATTCAATAATAAAATTTAAATAATATTTCAATTACAACAATCATTATAATGTAACGATAATTAATAATTGACTACAATTACAACAACAACATTAATAATAATATTGTAGTTAGTAGTTAGGCTAGGCTAGTTATTTATCTATTTTTTAATTCGTATTTTTATCTAACTTGTTGGAACTATTAAATGACCTAGTATTAAAAAAAATAAAATGATTAAAAATATTTGAAAATATATTAGTATTAAATAATAATAATTTCTGAAATTATATGATAATTTATGAATATCTTTACTAATTAGTCTAATCATTATATAGTTTAATCATAAATCTAAAAATACAATAAAATAAAAATTGGAACTAATAGCCAAAATTAGAATAAAAATTAAAATATTTATAAATATTTATTATGTATCATTACATAATATGTTGTAAACTATTGAATCTACATGGGAATAATAAATTACATGTGCATTGAACATACTCTAAATATATATTAATTAAATATCATTATTTGATATGTTGTAAACTAAAATTGAATTTACATAAAAATAATAAATTATGCATGTATTGAACATACACATTATTAAATTGATTTATATTTCATAATTTCCTTAAAATATATTTTCAAATTAAACTATAATATTTATATGCACAAAAAAATTCGTCATACAAAACCATTCATGTATACAAAAAAATTTACATGTACCTTAGTAATTAATGGATTTTTATTGTAATTTTAAATATATATTAAAACATCGTATGTATAAAAATGAATAAACATTGAAGTTCCACAAAATTATTAATTATGTATCATTACTTGATTTTTTGTAAATTAACATTTGCTTTACAAAGAAATAGTAAATTACATATATTGAACATACATTATTACAAACTCATATTTCAGAATTTCTTTAAATTTTATTTTGAAATTAAATTTTAATGTTTATATGCACAAAACAAAATTGCATGATTCATAAGCATTCATTTACACAAATATAATTTACGTATAGTTTAATGTTTAATGAATTTTTATTGCAATTTAAATACAATATTGAAATATCATGTCTATAAAAATTAATAAACATTAAAGTTCCACAAAAAGTATTAATTATGTATCACTATTTGATATGTTGTAAACTAAAATCCAATCTACATATAAATAATAATTAGGTGTAACAAACATGCACATTATTACAAAATTATATTTCACAATTTCCTTAAATTTTATTAAATCAAAGTTTAATATTTATATGCACAAAAAAATATTTGCATGATATGTAACCATTCATTTTATATAAAAACAATTTACACATAATTTAAACTATTAATGAAGGTAGATAGTTTGTTTTGTTTTTATTTTATCATGTTAAAATTTTCCAAACCAAATTGCTTCATGTAATGCTATTGATATCTTTGAAAATCTAACAATGAATAAAGGTGCACTAATTTGGGTTGAAAGTTTTTGGAGCTACAATGCAAAGGGTATTGATTGTTGAACCATTTTATTAGTAAACATTAATAAAATCATAAATAAAAATTTTATTTGAATCCAAATGTCTCTCTCTATTTTCACACACACCTTCTACCCAAGAGAGGGATCTCATAGAAAACTCCAATTTTTAATACAATGGATGATTCACAATTCTCCTCTTGTCCTTTTAATCTTCCTTTTCAAGACCACATAAGGCCCATATCCTCCACATTAAAATAGGTCTTTATCTTAATCCTTCCTAAAAATCCATTACATGATTTGTTGATTACCACCAACCATTCAACTAACTAATCCCCATTAGCTTCATTGGGGTTTCATCCTTTAATAATGGATGGTAAGTTTACCACTAATAACTGTCTAGTTATTAGGATGCCCCATCATGCTAGCTAACCTAGGGATTTCTACCTTTAACACACATCATTCCAAATAGAACTTCTTATTAAAATAAAATGAAAATAGAACCAAATGCAAAATATATACTTAAAAGAAGTATACAAGACAACAAAAAAACACCTAAAGGTAACATGCAACAATAACAACATTCCAAATGATCACACCCTCTCCAAAATGTACACAACACATTGCAACATGAATAGATCAATTTGATTACAACAAAAAATGAAAGAGAAACTTTACTTCTCACAATAGGTTCAAATGCATCTCCAAATTTTTGCATTGAAGTTATGACGGCATTTAGTAATCGATGCCTAGTGTGGACTTGACATTGATAGTTTGTTAAAGTTTAAGGTGAAAATGTTAGTTTCGTGATGATAAAATGCCCAAAATAACATAGGTTAATGTTATTTCAATGTTAAAGGGTACACTTTAAACACCAAATGTGGCATGGGTTTAAGTATCATTGGTAAGTAGGTAATGCACTTAGTGATTACTAGGTAGGTAATACATGTGAATAGTTTAACCATTGTGGTGAACTATGAAATAATAATAAACAAAAAAGGTGTTTCACATGCATTCACCATTCATCCTTCATGATGCATTAGTAGGTGCTTGTTCATTCTAAGTAGTATTTCAATAAATATATTATCGATGTATGGAAATAAATATTTAGAGGTACTAAAACTTTTTTCACAACTTTCAATTTTCTGACAATTGCAAATAAAGGGTGCTTGTCCAATTTGCATAAAGTTGGGAAAAAAAAATCAAAAAAATTATAATGTAAGACATGACATCGAAATCAACCACCTTTTTCATGATAAACTTATTCAAGTATTCCATAACAAAAAAATGTCACAAAAGGTTTTTTTAAAAGGAATATTAAAGTTGAAATTTCTACAAGCCCTTGTATTTGCTTCTAGGCCTAGGGGACATAAAATGTTGATATCAAGGTCAATGATTTTTTTGGGGGATGACACAAAACAAATTGCAATCATCAAGGAGACATTTTTGCCACATTTAGCATTAAAAAAATATGAAAGTTAAAACAATTAAGCATCATTTTATATATTGTTGCCTACCTATTGGAACCTAATGTAAAATGTGGCAAAATTTTAACCCAAAAAATTTGTGTTTAAAAAAATAATTCTATTTGACAAATTTTGATTAAAAGAACACTAGTTGGATGGTATGTTACATTGGTCTTGATCATGTTTCATGTGTTGCTAGGGTAAACACATTAATCATCAAATAATGGTCAACAACCAAACATCTCAATAATGCAAAACCTAGCTAATCAATGGTTGCACTTGCCCTTGTCACCATTCAAAGATACACCTATGATTGAATGTCCAATCTTGAATTATTTTGTTCATCAACGTTCAAACATAAAGTGAGTTGTGTGTTTGTTTATGGTTGAATGAAGGCAATTATAACAAATTTGATCTCCTTATGGTATGGTGATGTTTGGTGATGGGATGTGAATGATCACATTTTAATGCAAACAACTCATCATAAATAAGATAAAACAAAGTGGGCTAGTATTTTAATGTTTGGTTATGGGGTTTGATTTGTCACATTAAAAGGCATGCAACTGACCATAAATTTGCAAAATTTTAACAATCTTACAATGCATAAAGATCAATTTAAATAATTAAACCTAACAACACACAAACAAATTTGTGAATAATCTAAAATAATACACCTTGCAACTCCCCCCCCAATCTTATGCACTTTGCAATCCCACCAAAACAAAACATCGTAGGAACAAATTATTCCAAGGAAAAGTTGAATTCATTTGAACACCAATTTTCTCAATTCTATTCCTTTCAATTATGTATGTATGTCCTTCCCAACTAGTGCAGTACATGAACTCCCATCTTTTTTAGGAATCTTAATTCCTAATGCAAAAATTTTGAAACCTAAAGTAGAAGGTCAAAAATCAAACTTGAAATTGAAACTAACAATTGAATTTAATGATATAGGAACTAAAGGCCTAGACAAGGTTTATTGCAATGAGAGATTCAAGAAATTCTTGTACTATTCTTGGGTCCAATAATTTGCTATGAAAAAAACAAGAGTTTTACAATTGGGTTACATTTTTCAATTATAAAAACCAATTGTAAAATTCAACATATAAATACGGTGCTAGTTGCATCCAATAAGTTGCACTAGTTACATTGGACATGACGTGGTGTATATGTTGTTCCACATCATCATATATGGTGAATGAAATACATGCAATGTAATGCAACTACTTTGCAATTAAAATGTTAAAATGTACAATTCACAATCAAATTTTTTTTGAAAACATAAAATGATGTAACACACGTGGCAAATTCATCAATCTCCATTCATTTAACTTGGATGAAAATAGTTCCAATGATTATAGTTGCAATGTTTAAGTTGTCTTGTAACTAAAAGTTTGGTTATGGGGTTTTAAGTAGTACAATAGTTAAATTTAATATTACTATACAATTGCCAAAAGTGGTGTTAATATTTTTTTGTGATTTTTTGGTAGTGTATCAGAATGGTGGTTATATTGCAATTAATGTTATTAGTAAGGTGAAAACACACCATGGGGAGCCAAGATTGTGAACTTCAACCATGTCATTATTAATAAGGAATTTCACAATGTTTTTGCATGTTATAGTAGGTCAAAACACAAAAATCAAATGCCAAAGAAACTATAATTTTTAGTTTCAAATGATGTGATGTTAGAATATGTTTGTGCAAAATTAGTGTATATCACAATGTATTTTAAAATGAAAATAATTTTAAATTTTTATGATATTTATAATATATACTAGACATTATGATTGCATATGATTGGGATAGGTTTGTGAGCAATGTGAAAATTTTGACAATTATCATATCACAAATGGGTTTTTAAAAATGCAATGATCATAAATATGTGGTGAATTAAAAATTCGACAAACAATCATTTTCAAATGGAAGTTGACAAGAAATGTGATGTGGGTCCCTTTTTAAAATTAAGTTTCAAAAAAATTTAACTGATTAATTCAAACCAAAAATTAGTGCAATCTAAAACAAAAAACAAGGTTTATTATATTGTATATATTGCTCCTTGAATTTAATATTTTAATTTTAATTATTTATTGGAAATAATATTACATAACATTAACTTTGTGAAACCCAAAATTAAATGCAACACATTTTGAAGGTGTATACTTTTGGCATATGTTGTGAAAGTGTTCAAGTTGCGCTTGCCCCCCCCCCCCCCCTCCC